>Ga0116217_10000696_pt1 | contig 33817 bp, 22 predicted proteins | sample Sb_taG_6_FD_89697 | JGI IMG/M metagenome (GOLD analysis project Ga0116217, IMG submission 89697) | Peat soil microbial communities from Weissenstadt, Germany - Sb_50d_4_PS metaG | ecosystem: Environmental > Terrestrial > Soil > Wetlands > Peat | place: Germany: Weissenstadt | collected 2010-09-21 | reverse complement strand
GGCGCGCGGGTCAGGTCCTCGTAATCGACCTCGATGAAGCGATCCGCCGGCAGCACGCTCCGCCAATGGTCAATGAGCCGCTGATAGTCGCGGAAATACGCGACCAGTTCGGCGCCTCCGGTCGGAAACGCCAGGCCCGGACGGAAATGAGTTTGATGGATCGACAGCGCCGTGTCGATTGCAGTACGGCGGCAATGGATGATGAGTGCGCGCGGGAATGCCATGTGGATCAGCCCGGCCCAGAGGAAGTTGAATGGCATCTTATCGGTGACTCGCGCCGCCTTGGGGGCGATCGCGCGTAATACGCCGAGGTAGTCTGCCGCCGCCTTGGCCAGGAACTCCGTGGCGACGAACCCCGAGACCTGATGCTCCATGGAAACGAACGCCGTCTCGTTCCCGGCCGCGCCGCTCCCAGCAAGAGCGGAGCGGTGCCACTCTGCCCCGCGCTGGTTCCAGAAATGCAGCTCGGCGCCGGCACCGACCTCCGGATGCATGGAGACGATCTGCTCGACCAGAGTTGTGCCGGACCGCGGCATGCCGATGATCAGCACCGGCGTTGCATCCGAGCTGCCGAGTTCGGGCGCCCGCGCGATCCATTCGGGTGTACACCGGGCAATCAGGCGGTCGATCTCGGTGGAGAACTCGGCCGAGTCGAACCGCACAGTGCCCCGGCGCACCGCGTCTGCGGCGTCGAAATGCTGCATCGCCAAGGCGTAGTCGCCAAGATCCTCCGCCGCCTTGCCGATCGCGAGGTGAACCCGCAGGCGTTGCACCGCCTCCAGTCCCGGCGTGGCCAGGGCGGCTTGCATCGCTTGAAGCAGACCGTCGTCATCTTTGTTGCTCGTGACCGGGCGGCACCGGACCAGTTCGTAGTAGCTTCCCGCCAGCGCCGGCGCGATCGCGATCGCGCGTTCGAAACATGCGCGGGCCTCGTCAAAACGGCCGAACTCAGTGAGCAGATTGCCCAGCAAATCGTACGCCATGGCGTTCCTCGGATCGGCCACCAGCGTCTCTCGCAGCGCCTGATCGGCTTCCTGATTGCGATCCTCGGTCAGCAGCGCCCGCGCCTTGCCCAGGCGGCCGAAGCTGTGCCTATCTCCGGCCGCCGCCGCGCGGCGGAAACGGCCGATCGCCTGGTCGCGATAGCCCAGCGTATAGAACAGGGCGCCGGCGCGGAACCAGGCCTCAGCCAGGGATGGGAGCAACTGAGTGGCGCGGTCGTACGCGGCGATTGCCCCGCCGATGTCGCCCATCTTCTCCAAGGCGATCCCTATGCGGAAATGTGCATCGGCATAGCGCGGGTTGCTGGCGACGGCCCGCTGCAATGCCGCGATGGCATCCGGTACGCGGCCGACCTCGAGGCAGGCGAGGCCGAGATCGTGCTGGATGATGGCATTGGACGGCTGCAGCGACACTGCATCGCGCAACGGCGCTATCGCGTCGGCTGGTCGCCCGGCCCTGAGAAACTTAGTAGCCAACGCAAGCAGAGGCGCCACCTGCTGCGGCACGGTCGGGTTTGGAGACTGGGACATGGCGCGCACCTAGCGTGGAAACTGTAGCGTGGCCATCGGAATCGCCAGCGCAATTGTCACCCTACCATGATCTGCCAACGAAGAGAATCTTGCGATAGGGCATTCTGCACGCGATTGAACGAGCGGTTGTCAGAGGCCCTTCAGGCGATATCCAATTTCGAACGGCTGCTTCATCAGCTCGAAAAGCTATATTGTGCACTTGAGTGGCTTGATCTGTCCTCCTGATGTAACGAGTTGCCGTCGCTCGAGCCCCAATCCCTGTAGGCGACGCAATTCGGGAGTAGCCTTCCCGCACCTATCGCGGTGATCCACATCACTGCCAGCCTGGGACCAAAGTTCCATGTTATAGAAGGATGCATCCGCACTGGACAGAGGCGCGAGCGTGTTGGACGTGGTAGGGATCCTTTTGCCGGCCCTGGAAACATCAAGAAGCAGCCTCGAGATGCTGATGGCGCGCTACCTCTTTCCGGTTACTTTCGTCGTCCTCGTAGTGATGTTCATGGTGTGGCGCCTGCAGCGCCGTGAATGGAAGCGAGCTTGCCGTGCCCTGCTTCAGGCAGAGGACTTGAATCGACAGCTAGAGCGCGAGCGCAATCAGGCCCAGAAAGAGCTTTTTCGCCGGCTGCAGGAAGATCATGAGTTGAACAAGGAGAAATTCCAGTTCCAGGCTCAGCTCGCGGAATACGAAAAGTACTCCACGCTCGCTCAGCTCGCCCTGGGGGCGGCGCATGGGATCAACAATCCGCTGCTCGGCATCCTGTCGCACCTGGAACTCGAGTTGAAGAGCACCGACGATGCCGACCAGCGTTGGGAGATCGAGCAGTGCATTGCCGGCACCAAGCGTATTTCCGCCACCTTACGCGGACTCGTTAATTACGCTCGTCCTGGCCCTCTGGTGTTGAGCAACCTCAACCTGCATCGTCTGGTTACCGATACACTCAGTTTCCTCGAAGGCCAGCCGGCACTCCGCCATAAACGAGCGGAGAACCTGGTTCCTGACGACTTACCCCACATTCTGGTTGATTCCAATCAGCTTTCCCAGGTGCTGATGAATCTGCTGATCAATGCGGCCGAAGCGACGCCGGATGGCGGGCGGATCACGATTTCCGCCAACCAGCTCGCTTCTGCCAAGAGCATCGAAATCCGCGTCAGTGATACCGGTTGTGGTATCCCGCATGAGATTCTGCCCCACGTTTTTGAACCTTTCTTCACCACTAAAGTGGACAGAGGTACGGGCCTTGGCCTCAGCATTTGTGCCACTTACGTACGGAGAAACCAAGGCGAGATTCGCATCAATAGCGTGTGGAAACAGGGAACCACTGTAACGATCACGCTGCCCATCCGTCAGGAGGAGTCACATCAAGCCGAAGAACAATCAGAAATCGTGGTTTGAGTTCCCGATGAGCCCGATCCGGATACTGCCCCGACAACATTGGCTCGTGAATTAACATGCCCTATTCCGCCCTTATCATCGATGACGAAGAACTTACGCTCCGCACCATCTCGCGCGGCTTGCGCCAGGACGGACTTGAGGTATTCACGGCTCTCTCCGGCGAGGAAGGCCTGAAACTCTTTAAGGAGGAGAAGCCGGACCTCATTCTGCTGGACATTGTCCTCCCGGGAATCGACGGCGTCGAAGTGCTGCGCCAGATCAAACACGCGAACCCGACCGCGATCGTGATCATGATGAGTGCCTATCATCTGGTGGAGCGCGCCGTCGAAGCCATGAAGCTGGGTGCCTTTGATTATCTGGTTAAGCCCTTTCACCTCGACGACATGATGACCACCCTGCGTCGCGCGGCGGAGGTGCTTACTTTACGAGTCCGGGTGCGTGATTCGGTGGAATCGGAAAGGGGCCGGTACGACTTCGGACGCATCGTTACTCACAATCCCGCCACCATCACGATGTTGGAGATGGCTCGCAAAGCCGACGGAGCCGACCACACCACGATTTTGATTCAGGGTGAGAGCGGCACTGGCAAAGGCGTGCTCGCCAAGGCAATTCACTACGCCAGTCCTCGCACCGCAATGCCCTTGCTGGAAATCAATTGCGCTGCCCTTCCCGATGCGCTGCTGGAAAGCGAGCTCTTCGGCTACGAACAAGGGGCCTTCACCGACGCTCGCCGGCGTAAAGAGGGACTGCTGGAGCGCGCCACCGGCGGCACCGTTTTTCTGGACGAAATCGGCAACATGTCCGCCAGCACGCAAGCCAAGATCCTACGCGTACTGGAGGAAGGAACCTTCATGCGGCTCGGGGGAACGAGCACCATCAAGGTCGACATCCGGTTGATCGCAGCCACTAATGATCAACTGAAGAATGCCGTCAGCCAGGGGCGATTTCGGGAGGATCTTTACTACCGCATCAATGTCGTACAGTTGTACATTCCTCCCCTGCGCGAGCGCAAGGAGGATATCGTGCCTCTGGCGCTCGAAATCCTGCAGCACTTCAACCGCGAACTGAAAAAGAATTTTACCGGATTCACTCCGGCCGCCGCTGACCTGCTGTGCCAGTATGCGTGGCCGGGCAACATTCGGGAATTGAGAAATGTGATTGAGCGCACCATGATTCTCAGCCCGCAAGGTGAGATTCATGCCAGCCATCTTCCGGAAGAGATTCGCGACCAGCGTGCTGAGAAGAAAGTCATTGAAGCATTCTCCGAGGACGACATTTCTCCGACGGGAGACCAGTTCCTTACACTGCGCGCACTGGAAGATAACTACATCGAACAAGTATTAGCTGCCACTGGCAACAATAAAACGCAGGCGGCTCACATTCTCGGCATTCATCCTACTTCGTTACAGCGGCGGCTGAAAGGGAAGGCGTCGGAGTAGTTCTTGATGCCGAACTGGATCTAAACTGAATATTCCCATGGAACATGAAAAGCCCCAGGGTCTTCTCCCGGGGCTTCGGTTGAAGTTCTGGAGTCTACGCTTGGGCGGGAGCACTTGGAACCATCCATCGCTCCCGGGGCGGGTTCTTGGGCAAAATATCCAGATAAATCACAGCGTAACGGAAGGCCACGATCGCCGCCGCGATCGTCGCCAGCGTGGCCGCGAACTCTGTCCATTTCGGCACATAGTACGCAGCTGAACTGGTCTGCAGCGCGGTGATGGAGACGTTCAGCCGGTTAGTCATGAATCCCGCCACGATCACGGCGCTGGTCCAGTACAAGTACAAGGGAGTATTGCGAACCTTCTCTATGTCCAGGAGCACCAGCGGCACAACCACCAGCAGCGCGATTTCGAGCCAGAACAATAGCGTTGCCTCGCGCCACATCCACAGATATTGCGTGGCATCCCGGTTAATCAGGTCGACTGCCCGGAATACGCCGTAGATGGCCAGCAGCGGAGCAATCACCCGGCTCACATCGCTCAGGATGTTCATATCAACGCGTGCATTGAGCGAGCGCACGCAGAGGTAGATGGCCATCATGGTTACAGCTAATCCGGCTGGGATTGCGGAAAGATAAAACATGGTGGTGAGGTAAGGCGTGTACCAGAGTGGATCCAGCTTGCCTTTGGTGATCAGGTAAAGTCCGCCGAGAAACGACTGGTGCATCGACGAGAGCAGCGTGCCCGCCAGTACCAGGGCGATCAGGATGTTATGGTGCCAGCGCAGATAAAGCTCGCGCGCTCGCGTCCACGGGATCTTTTCCACCAGCGCCGGTGAGAACTCCAGCGCCAGCACCGTAGTGTAGAGCATCACGCACCACGACACCTCGAACAGCACCGAGTGCCGGTTCCACATCACAATCGGGTGCCAGATTCTCCAGGGAATACCGAGTTCGTACAACATGCCCACGCACACGGTGCAATATCCCAGAAACGAGATGAGCACCGAGGTGCGCAGGATGGGCCGGTAGCGCTCCAGGCCCAGGATGTACACGGCGGTTGCAATGGCAAAACCGCCGGCCGATAAGCCGACGCCGCACAGCGTCCCTAACCCAACCCATAAACCCCAGGGCTGCGGATCGGTAAGGTTGGTGGCGGCTTGGAAGCCCAGCGCGAAGCGGGCATACATCGAATAGAGGCCAGCGGCGAAGATCATCGCCACGACGGTGCGCCAGAAACTGATTTTGGAAAATGCTGCGGTCGTCTTTTCTATGGTGGTCATTCTTGCGGCATTCTTTCGTAGGGTAGTCATGACTCAACCCCTTCCCTTTGCAGATTTCTCTTGGGCCTCGGCCAAAGCCACCTGGGCGCGGCGTTCCGTGATCCAATACAGGCCAGAAAGCAGCGCGCCGCCGACCAGAATCACGGTGGGTCCATCGCCCAACGCATTCGCGGTCAGTATCGGCATGGGCTGCTTGGGCACGGCGATAAAACCGAGCTTCTCGAAAGGTACATCGGAGATGAAGAACACCGACGTCCCGCCCACTTCATCGCTGCCGTAAATGTGCTTCACGTATCTCGAATCGTTGAGGATGCGCCGTTGCGCCTCTTCCAGGATGTCGTCGCGATCGCCGACGATGGAAGCCTGCACGGGACATGCCTCCACGCAGGCCGGTGGTTGGCCTTTCGCCTGACGCACGGCGCACAGGTCGCACTTGGTCACGTAGGGCACCAGCTTCGACCACTGGTAACGCGGCACGCTGAACGGACACGCCACCAGGCAGTAGCGGCAGCCAATGCATTTCGCTCCGTCATAAGTGACCGGGCCGGCAGCCGTCTTCTTGAGGGCGCCTACCAGGCACGCCGAAGCGCAGGCCGGGTCCTGGCAGTGCATGCACATACGCCGCACGAAGCGATCGCCACGCTCTTCCACTACCGTGAACGCCGTCGGTGAAAGCTTCGTTTCGGAATCCATGGGAAATCCGTGGATTTGTTTGCAAGCTTGTTCGCAGCTCCGGCATCCGATGCACTTTGTGATGTCGACCAGGATTGCTCTCGTAGTTGCCATTATCTTTCTCCTTTCCTTGGCAGAGTCCCGTTATGACAAGAAGAACTCTTTCACCACTTTCTGGCGCAACTCGGGAGTTAGCTGCGGAAGCAAGCCGCTGATCGGGCTTCCGCCGTCCTGGGCCAGTGCCGGTAAGGGCGATAACATCGCACTCAGCCGGGCTACGTTGTTTTGCATCCAGGGCGCCACCATCGAACCCTGGATCAGATTCCTCTGATTGATCTTCAGGTCGGGAGATTTCACCATCGCGATCCAGCCGTTCTCGTAGGGGTCGCTGGCGACCAGGCTCGGATCTCGCAATACGTCGTCGTTGACAGCCGTAACCACGCCTTCAACGGGGGAGAGCAGGTCCACGCTGGCGCCATTGCTGCTCAGGGTGATGAGCTTCTGCCCCTGACGAACCCAGCGGTCGGTTCCGCGCACTTCAATGTGATCAATCTTCCCCATAAGATTGGTGACGAACTTATCGACCCCGACCCGCGCATCATTGGCCCCTTCTTTGGTTACCCAGGTGTGTCCAAGATGAAAGCAATAATCCTGCGGGATCTCAAACCCATACTCGCGCTTCACGCGTGGCGGTTGCGGCTTGGCGATGATTTCGGGTTCCAGCGCAGGCTGGGATTTCGGTTCGATGAAATATCTGACGCTGATGATCACCAGGAACGTCAGCAGAACGAACAGGATTGTCATACACCCTCCTCTCGGGGACGATTCCGTTGCTTGGATATCGGGCGCCTTTTTCGCGCCAGCCTGCGTCTTTACCCAGTGCATTTGAAAGACAATTTCGACGGGGGACGTGATTTGTTGCAGGGTATGGACTTGCAAGGAAAGGTCATCCGAGAAAGACCCCTGAGCCACAGCACTTTGCAGCTAGCCTAAGCATTTTGCATTAGTGAATGGGATAACGTGACCTTTACGCATGTTGTCGGCCCGGCCAGGCGTGCGGGATGTGGACGCGCCGGGGCATAACTCCTCTTATTGCTGACCAGCCAAACTGAACAGCTGATGGATTACCCCGGTAACTTTGGATGTACTTGCTCTTTCACTACCATTTCTGATAAAGGCATGAATCTCGAATCACTCTTGGTTTGCTCGGATACCCGAGTCCTGCGCGTTGTTTCCAACGTTCTGGGCGAACTGGAGATTCATGTCGAGCACTGCCCAGACCACGCGAGTGCCGCGAAAAGGCTGGCGCAGAGCAGCTTCGCAGCAGTCATCATTGACTGCAAAGATGAGCATAGCTTCGGGCTGCTAACCAGCATCCGCTCCGGGCAACAAAATCGTAAGTCGATGGCGATCGCCATTATCGATGCCCGCACCAATCTGCAGACCGCATTCAAGCTCGGGGCAAACTTCGTAGTCTACAAACCAATCTCGACGGAAAAGGTAAAGTCGAGTTTTCGAGTGCCCGAGCTCTTATGAAACGAGAGCGGCGGCGGTCGGTGCGGCTGGAAGTGAACATCCCCGCATATTTCAGATTCCAAAATGGGGATGGCGAGCAGGCCTCCATCTCGGGGCTGAGCGAGGGCGGAATCTCGGTGCGATTTGGTAGCTCACCCGGCAAGAAAGCCGGCCTGATCGCGTTTTCCTTCGCGCTGCCGGACACCACGACCGTGGTCGAAGCCACCGGGATGATCGCCTGGCAGGATTCGCGCCGTCGCGCCGGCATCCAATTTGCGACGCTCTCCGATGCCGCGCACCAGAGCCTGAAAGAATGGTTGCGTTTGCAGAGCGGAGAGAAACACGATCCGCCCATTCGCTGCTCTCTGATGGGGCTCAGTTTTGGTGGATGCTTCTTGCGAACCCCGTCCCCCTTTCCCGCCCAAACGCGGGTCGAGTTGCTGCTCCGAGCCGCCGATTGTTCGGTGAAGACAGCTGGAAAAGTGCGGGTCATGGATCCCGAACTCGGCATGGGAATCGAGTTCCTGGCCCGGACACTGCAGCACCGGCGACGGTTAGAACAGTTGATCCAGCAAATGACTGCCAGTCCAGACGCCATCGCCGAGGTGCTGGTTGAGCCGGAAGGACTCGATTGGGACGACAGTGCCGCCGATTCGCCGGGGGGAGCCACGCCCTCGCCAGAGGAGGACGCGGAGCACGATCCTCTGCTGGAATTGTTCCGCAACTGGGCCACGGTTACCAAGGAACAGTTTCTTCTTGAACTCGAAAAGCACAAGTTGGTTCCCGGAAGCGCGTCGGAACTCAGCACGACCGATCCCATCGTTCATCAACGCCGCGAACCGAGAATAGACGTGTCGCGGCCGGTAGAAGTGCGGAGCGAGCACCATCCGGTATCCGATTCCGAAACTACTTCGCTGATCGATGTCAGTCATTTCGGCGCGCGTGTCGGCGGCGTTGTATTTCAATTGAAGGCCGGGGAAATCGTTCATCTGGTCTCAGACGGCGTCGAAGCACGGTTTCAAGTCATTTGGGTGGGAGAGCCGGGCACTCCGCAAGAAGGCCAGATTGGCTTGCAAAGCATGAAAACGGACAACTAACTGCCGCGATTTTGCAACCACTACTGGCGGACAGCTTTAGCCCAAGTCTCGAAGATGTACCAATTCTGGCCGAGTTTATGATACGAGTAGCGCTTATCTCCCGCTTCCTCGACCTGACCGTGGTCACGTTGCTCCATACACGGAAGAAACGTCTGGTCACGGTCTCCGAAGTGAATGCAGTGCACAAATCCTTTGGTTGTACGGCCAGCAACGAAATCCGTGGCAGCAACGAAGTAGACGTTGCCGACTTTGTCTTTATCTAATCCGCTCAGATGAACCTCGTGGAACAGTCGTTGGTACTCGTTCCACTTTTCGCGGGTAATGTCCTTCTTAGACTTTGGTCTCGCCCAACCCCAATTGTTCTCAAGCCTCGCAAAATCGCCCGTGATCCTGATTCCACCCGCGTCTTCCTGCGACATGCGATCCAGTGTATCGAGTTCGGAGCGGTCACTCTGAAATTGACTCCTGAGAGCTGTGTCCGAGGGAGCTTCGCATGACCAGGTGAGAAACATGAGCAGGAAAAAGAGCGAGACGATGCCGAGTAACAAGAGGCCTAGTATCTTCGACGCAGCGGCGGCGACTCTTGCCAGATCGCCGCGAACGACGATTTGCGCTGAATCGATACCCGCAACTTGTCGTCTGAGGTCGAAATGAGACGATGGGTTTCTTAAACATTTGATTTCACTAACTGAGAGTTGTTGGGCCATGGCGGATTCTTCGACAAATCTGCCCATCAACCTCAAGTGGATGTTGGTCGATGTGACTAAAGAGAGGTATCCGGGCGAGATGACTCTGCTTGCACGACCTGCAATGCGAACCCGGTTGCCGGTGCAACGGCGATATCTACGATAACAACCGCAGAGCCCTCCAGGAATTCTTTCTCGTCAGCATTCCGCTTTTCGAAGCCTGGCTCGGCGATCACAAGGCGCAGTGATGGATATCACATCAGGCTTGCCCGCCAGTCCTTAAGATCGCGATAGAAAGATCGCCCGGAGAGCATCGTCGTCGCGAGCACGGCAAATGAGCAGAGAGATGTGACGTATGGATGCCGTCTTTGAAACCTTCAAACTCCGCGCCGAAGCGGTGAGTGCCGAAGTTCACCACTTTCCTCACAAGCACGAAGCTCTGGCCTTCATACTCAACTATCTGAACGATGCCGGAGTACGCGATGTGCCCGAGGCTTATGCGGTGTGGGCATCGTGTCCTTTTCTCGAGGGGCTTGACCAGCAGCAAATCTCCACCCAGGTGCCCGGTTTGATTTTCGCTGTGAATCGCGAAGTTTCCGTACTGGCGAAAGTTGGCATCAGCCAACTCGACTGGGCGATCGCGAACACCGGAAGCCTGGTGCAGGACGCCGCACCCGTCGACCGGCGGCTGGTTTCCACGCTTCCTCTGATTCATATTGCGCTGGTTCGTAGCGATCGCCTCGTCCCCGATCTGCCGGCGGCTCTCACCAAGATCCGGCCGGAGCAGACGAATTACATTTCTTTCATCACCGGGCCCAGCCGGACTGCGGACATCGAACGCGTCCTCACCATCGGCGTGCATGGTCCAGAGAAGATCATCATTATCTTCTACGACCCGTCAGGAAGCGTGAACTGATGGAAACCAAATTTCGCGAGTCGATCGTCAACGCGGTACACAACCCGAACCTTACCGGAGCTCTCGGGCGTTTTTCCGAGGCTTACCGCACCAGCCGCCTCAAAGCGTATGAGGGTTACGATTTCGAAACGTTGCGGACACAGATTGCCGAGCGAAAATCCTACGCGGCTTCGCATCTCGACGAACTAGCTGACGTGTTTACCAAGAACGCCGAAGCCCGCGGGACGAAAGTATTCCGTACCAACGATCCCGCCAAGGTGCGCGAGTACATCTTGAATCTCGCGCGCGAGAACGGCGTCAAGAGCGTGGTGAAATCGAAGTCGATGGCCTCGGAAGAAATTCATCTCAATAAACATCTTGAAATGGCTGGCATCGACGTTGGCGAAACCGATCTGGGGGAGTGGATTATTCAACTGGCGGGCCAGACGCCGTCGCACATGGTCATGCCTGCCATCCACATGACCAAGGAAGAAGTCGCCACGGTTTTCAACGAGCAGGTTGAAGAAGGCCAGAAGCCGGACATTCCGAAACTGGTGAAATTTGCCCGAGGGAAACTGCGCACCAAATTTCTCGACGCCCAAATGGGCATCACCGGAGCGAATATCGCTGTCGCGGAAACCGGAACGCTCGTCATCGTTACCAATGAAGGCAACGCCCGCCTGGTGACGACGCTGCCGAAAATCCACGTGGCCATCGTGGGCCTCGAGAAACTGATGGAGAAGTTCGACGACGTTGTGCCCGTCCTGACTGCCCTTCCCAAGAGCGCCACGGCGCAGCTGATGACCAGCTACGTCTCCATGATCAGCGGCCCCGTGCCCAACACCGACGGGACGTTGAAGCAGTTGCACGTCATCCTGATGGACAACCGGCGCACCGAGATGTCACAGGATCCGAAGTTCAAGCAGGCGATGCAATGCATTCGGTGTGCTTCATGCCCGAACGTCTGCCCGGTCTTCCGTCTGGTCGGCGGGCATGTTTTCGGTAAGGTTTATACTGGCGGAATCGGCACAATTCTCACCGCCTGGTTCGATGCGCTCAAGGCATCGGACGACATCCAGAGTCTGTGCATTCAGTGCGGCAACTGTGTTGAAGTGTGTCCTGGCAAGATTGACATCCCCGGATTGATTCTCGAGTTGCGGCGTCGCCTCGCGGTGGAACAAGGGCAACCGTTCGCGCAGAAGGCAATCTTCTCGGTGGTCAACAACCGCAAGCTCTTCCACTCCATGCTGCGCGCGGCCTACGTGATGCAGAAGCCGCTGCAGAAAGGCAACTTTATCCGTCACCTGCCGTTTTTCCTCTCGGACATGACGGAATTCCGCAGCCTACCCGCGATTGCCGAGGCTCCGCTCCGCGACACGATTAAAGAAATCAAGCAACCGGCCTCCAAGAATAATAAAGATAAGAATAAAGACAAGAATAAAGAGAAGATTGCGTTCTTTGCGGGCTGCCTGATCGACTTTGCGTATCCCGAGATGGGCGAGTCGCTGGTGAAGATCATGAATAGGGCCGGCATCGAGGTCATATTCCCCGAGGGCCAGACCTGTTGCGGCGCGCCCGCTCGTTATAGCGGAGCCTACGAAGTGGCCGCCCAGAACGCGAATGACAACATCAACGCCCTGCTGGCGGACGATGTCACTTATGTGGTGTCGGCATGCCCCACCTGCACCGTAGCGCTGAAGCACGACTTCATCAGTACCTTCGAAAGCCTGGGACAGACCGATTCGCTGCCGCGGGCACGCCAGCTGGCGGATAAGGTCATCGACTTCTCCAGCTTGGTCAAGAAACTGGTGGATGCAGGCCGCCTGAAATTCAAAGAAGGGCAGGAGTTAGGCAAGATCACCTATCACGACTCCTGCCATTTGAAGCGCACGCTGCATGCCAGCCAGGAGCCACGGCAACTGCTTACTCAAGCCGGCTACGAAATCGCGGAAATGTACGAGGCGGATATGTGCTGCGGCATGGGCGGGTCGTATTCGCTGAAACTGCCGGAAATTTCGGCGCCCATCCTGGAGCGCAAGCTGGTCAATATAAAGAAGAGCGGCGCCCCGCTCGCGGTCATGGATTGTCCCGGCTGTGTAATGCAGATCCGCGGCGGCCTCGACAAGCAGAACTCAACCATAAAAGTTGAACACACGGCACAGCGCCTCGCCGACGAACTGGCATAGAGCGCAGTTTGGGCGCCCGAGACCCCGGCCGCCAAATCTTTCCAAAACGCAAGCAATTTATTGCGTACTCAGATCATCCTAAGATGATAGGAATCCCGGGGTGCGGATTCGATTGACTTGCGCGTGGGGCCGATCTAACATTCGCCGCATTGTCTGGCGATGCGCCATTGCAGGGTCGAACCTTCGGCCGCTACCAACTCCGGGAGTTGGTGGCGGTGAGCGGCATGGGTGTGGTCTACCGTGCCTGGGACCCCACACTGGCGTGCGTAGTTGCCATCAAACTGGTCAGCGAAAACACAATTCCCGACGAGACCGCCCGCCGCCAACTCTATACCGAAGCCCGAATTGCTTCGTCTCTGAACCACGCCAATATATGCCGGATCAAAGATGTAATTGAAGAATCGGGCCAAGCCGGCATTGTCATGGAGTTTGTCGAGGGGCAGGTTCTCACCAACGCCATCCCCGCCAATGTCGGGCTTCCATTCGATCTGGTGGTCGAATACGGCATCCAGATCGCGGATGCGATTGCTCACGCGCACGAAAATGACGTGATCCACCGCGATCTCAAGAGCGGCAATGTGATGCTCAATCGGGATGGCCAGATCAAGCTGCTGGATTTCGGCCTGTCGAAAATACAACGCCGCAGCGAGATTCCCAGCGCCCTTCAGAACCCGGAAACCAAGGACAGCTCAGACACAATCGTGGGAACCCCACCCTACTGGGCCCCGGAAGTGCTGAAACACCGTCCGAGCGATACCCGCAGCGATATTTGGAGTTTCGGTGTGCTGCTCTACGAAATGGCTAGCGGGCAAATGCCGTTCAAAGGGGCCACCATGATTGAGCTCGGCTCCGCGATCCTGCAAGGCTCCCCTTTGCCACTGCCCGAACACGTGCCGGAGCCGCTCTCGAGAATCACCTACCGCTGCTTGCGCAAGGATATGGGCCAGCGTTATCAGCATGTCAGCGAAATAAAAGCTGCGCTCGAGGCAATCGAACCGAACGCCGATCACCGCTCTCCGCGACCACCAGGTGGAGTGAGGGCGCCACTGCCCGCGATCCGCTCGGTAGCCGTGTTGCCGCTGGAGAATCTATCGGGTGCTCCCGAGCAGGAATATTTTGCGGATGGCCTGACCGAGTCGCTGATCACCGCCCTGGCGAAAGTCCCGGGGTTGCGCGTCATTTCGCGCACTTCGATCATGCAATACAAACATGCCCCAAAAACGCTTCCTCAGATCGCGCGCGAACTGGGCGTGGACGCCATCGTGGAGGGTTCCGTGCGTCGCGATGGCGATCGAGTGCGGATCACCGCGGAGTTGATCGAGGCCCGCACGGATCAGCATCTCTGGACGGAAACCTACGACCGGGACCTTTCCGACATTTTGAACTTGCAGTCGCAAGTGGCGGCTGCCATCGCTAGTGAGATAAGGGCCAAGCTGAGCCCTCCCAGTCGATCGTTATCGGAAAGAACTTCCCAGTCGAGCAGGACGGCGGTCGACCCTGCGCTCGATCTTGCGCTCTTGGAGACGGCAAACCCCACCGCCGAGATCAAACCATCTGCTTCGATAAATCCTCTGGCCTACGATCTCTACCTGAAGGGCCGGCATTTTTGGAACAACCGGGTGACGGACGAAGATTTCCGGAAAGCCGTGGAGCACTACCAGCGCGCGCTCGAGATTGATCCACAATCCGCGCTGACTTACGCGGGGTTGGCTCACTGTTCTCTTTTGATGGGAACGGGGGAATATGGCCTCCGGGCGCCCTCCGAGATGATGGTGAAAGCGAAGGTGGCCGCTCTTAAGGCTTTAAGTATTGATGATTCGATTGCGGAAGCGCATTTGGCGTTGGCGATGGTCAAATTTCGGTTTGATTGGGACTGGGAGGGAGCGGAAAGGGAGTTCCAGCGAGCCATTGAACTCGATCCCGGCTATTCCCATGCGCACTCCTGGTATTCGGCTTACCTGGCGGTCCTGGCGCGCTTCGATGAGGCTTTCGTGGAGGCGAAGCTGGCACGGCAACTTAGCCCCTTTTCGCCGGTGGCGCACTTTAGCCTGGGGTTGTTGCTTTATGTCTCAAGCCAGAATGAGGAGGCAATCGAGCAGCTTCGCGCCACCGTAACCATGGACACCCAGTTTCCGCTCTCTCACGTTGTCCTCGGGCTAACGTTTGGGCGGAAAGGCAAATTTGAGGAAGCAATCGCCGAATTCAAGCAGGCCTTGACGGTCGGGGGCGCAAGACCTCTTTGGTCAGGTTTCCTGGGACAGATGTATGCGTCGGCGGGGAAAACTGAGAACGCAGTCGAGATCTTGAACGAGCTGTTCGCTACCGCAAGAAAACACTTCGTGCCACCCGTCGCTTTTGCCGTCGTGTACGCCGGCTTGGGCAAGACCGAGGAAGCGTTTCATTGGTTGACGAAAGCCGTCGAAAAGCGTGACGGGCTATTGATCTACCTGAAAGTCGGGTCAATTTTCGACAGTTTGCGGTCCGATCCGAGCTTCGCGGCGATTCTGACGCAGGTGGGCCTGCCTAAAGATACCGGGCTCAACGTTGTCCATCCCCCACCCGGCCCTATTCCCAAGCCTCCGCCACCGCCGAACCCGTTTCGGTCAAAACTGTTTCTCAGGATTGCCGCCGTGGTTGCCGTCGTGATCGTAGCGTATTTCTTTATCCCGCCGCCGCCGGCAAAACTGATCCTGGCCGTCGAGCCATTCAAGACCCTCGGTGGCGACCCGGATGCGCGCCGGCTTGCCGAGATTGCGAGAGAAGAAATCTTTACGCGATTGAGCGAACTTCACCCCCTAAGGCTCGGAGTGGTTGAGCTGACCAACGCCGATTCGGAACTCAGTTTTGAGCAAGTTTGCGAAAGTCACAAACCAAGCTACATTCTGGCCGGTGCCGTTCATCGCGACGGCAATCAATTGGCTATGACGGATCAACTGGTGTCGTGCAAAGACCAGACCGGCATGTTCGGCGACCGACATGCCATGAATCCCGAGGGGTCAGGCATGGGTCCGGTTGTGGACGACATCGTTCAGAAGATATTGGCCGCACTCCCCAAGGACGTTCAACCCGCGCATCGCGTGAACCCCAAAGCTTACGAAGCTTACCTGCAAGGGCGCTTTGAGTGGAATCTGCGCACGACCCAAAGCCTGATGCGGGCGATCTCCTATTTTCAACAGGCAATCGAATACGACGCGTCTTACGCGCCGTCTTACGCTGGCTTGGCGGACTGTTACGCTCTGTTGGGGACAGTGCCCAATACTGCTCTGCCGCCAAGCGAGGCCTTTCCAAAGGCGAAGGCCAACGCTTTGGAAGCGCTCGCCAAGGACAAAGATCTGGCAGAGGCTCACGTTTCGCTGGGATACTCCGCTCTGGTCTACGATCGGAACTATCCGGAAGCTGAAAAGGAGTTCCTCAGGGCCACCAAATTACGGCCCGATTACGCGACCGCGCATCAGTATTACGCCTACTATCTAACTGCCATGGGCGACTTAGAACAGGCGATCGCTGAGCGGAAGCGGGCCGTTTCGATTGAACCCATGTCTCCTCTGCTCGACGCCGCGCTGGGAGAGGCGTACTATGAGGCGCATCGGTTTGGCGACAGCATCGGATCCTACCAGGCGGCTCTTTCGATTGATCCACACTATGGAGTGGCGATCATCCAAATCGGCCGTAACTACGAGCAAATGGGCATGTATCCGCAGGCACTGCAGGCTTATCAGTCAATTCTGGCGTTCGCACCGCACGACCCGGCTCTGCTTGCACTCTTGGGGCACCTCTACGCGGTTTCCGGGAAACAAGAGGCAGCGCGCGACATCATTTCGCAGTTACAGAAAATGAGCGGGGATAGATACATCTCGAGTCTCTACATGGCCACGATCTATACAGGTCTTGGCGATAAGGACCAGGCGTTTGCGTGGCTCGACAAAGCCTACGAAGAGCACTGTGACTTCCTGGTCTATCTGCCCACGGACCCGATGGCAGATCCGCTGCGGAACGACCCCAGGTTTCCCGCTTTGCTGGAACGCCTGGGGTTGAAGAAATGAGCGCGTGAACCTACGAAAGTGGATCGGCAGCCGCCGGAATTTGAAGCCGCTGCAGCTTAGTCCGCAACCCCTCGCGGCTGATCCCAAGAATCTCGGCGGCGCGGGTACGATTTCCTGCCGTGTGTTCGAGCACGGACAAGATCAGTTGCTTTTCCATTTCCTGCAGCGACATCGGAGCCACAGTCGCTGGCGACGAGCCCGCGGACTGGCCATTGCGATGATTACGAATTCTTTCATTTAATAAATCGGCGCCGCACGGGATATCCGCGGACGCCAGCGCCGCCAGCCTGGCCATTTCACTTTCGAGTTCCCGTACGTTTCCCGGAAAACTGTAGGCTGCCAACGCCGATAAACACTCCTCCGTCAGGCGCGGCACCGGCCGGCCAAAGCGTGTCGCTGCGGCTCGAACAAAATGTTCGGCCAGCAACCTGGTGTCGTGGGGCCGCTCGCGCAATGGCGGCAAGCGAAGCATGATAGCTGAGAGCCGGAAAAACAGATCGGCCCGGAATCTACCGGCCTTCACTTCGAGTTCCAGATCGCGGTTGGTCGCGGCGATGAACCGGACATCCACCTGTTCAGTGCGGGAGTTACCCAGCCGTGTAAACTCTCCCGACTGCAAGACGCGAAGCAGATGAGGCTGCAGATCGAGCGGAAGGTCGCCGATCTCATCGAGAAAGAGGGTGCCACGATGGGCAGCTCCGATAAAACCGACACGATCACGATTGGCCCCGGTGAATGCACCCTGCACGAATCCGAAAAGTTCAGAACCAATGAGCGTTGCCGGAATGGCACCGCAATTTAAGGCGATGAAAGGTCCTTTTACCCGCGTGCTGTGACGGTAGACGGCCCGCGCGATCAATTCCTTCCCGGTTCCCGTTTCTCCCTCGATCAAAACCGGCAGATCGGTAGTCGCGACCTGGTGTACCGTCTGCAAAACGCGCGCCATTCCGGGATCAGCAGTCAATATTCCGTCGGATTGGCCGTGAGCGTATTCCAAAGCCTCCGCGCGGCGTTGCGCCTGGCTCATTGCTACCGCGGCGCGCAATCGTGGCGCCGCCAACGCGCACACTTCATCCAGCAAGTCGCGCTGCTCTTCCGTAAAACAATTGGTGACCTCGCGATTTTCCAGATAGATCAACGCGAAGGCTTCGTCACTGGCCACCAGCGGCGCGCACAAAACCGATCGAAGTGAGAGTTGTTTTATGCTCGGCTGCTTGCTGTAAGGCTCGGTCATCGACGCGTCGCCGATCAGCACCGCTCTCCCGCTTTCCATCACCGACCGCGCAATCGAGCGGCTGACCGCTTCTTCGGCTCGGGTTAGGGCCTCACTCCGAAAATTCCGCGCTGCCGTCGCTCGGAACTCACCGCCCTCGCGCACAACGACGAATCCCCGATCCGCTCCCAGACCTTCGATCAGTGTGTCGAGAAGCCCGGAAAGAAGTTCGCCGTACTCGCCCTCCTTTAGTAATGCTCGCGACACTCGATAGAGGAGGCCCAGTTGTTCGGCGGACGGATTCTCTCGATTCAAAGTCATGCCCAGCCCTGCACTCGGGAATATAGCACCACTCGTGGTTGCACCGTGACCCTCGTCTGCGCGCCGTCCACTGCCAATATCTGTGGCAGGCCGCATGCAAAGTGCCATCTCGAGGATGTTCTGGGGTTTGTTTCAGGAGAGGAAACACAATGAAAAATAAGGTGCTCGCGGTTCAGTCAGTTCTGGAGATGACAGAAAACCGGGCCAGAGGGTGCCAGCTTTCCAGGCACTCCTGCACTTCGCATGCATGTACTCCACATGCACGGGCTTCACATGAACGGACCGGGACTCATGGTCGAGAAGCCAGTTGGAAGCGGATCATGACTTGGGGACCAATCTTAATTCTAATGTTCCTCCTCGGGCTTCCCGCCGCGCTGGGTGCTCAGACCCAGAAGGATTCGTGGTCGAACCTGAATGGCCTGAAGTCTGGCCAGGGAATCGAAGTGGTCGAATCCCATCTGAAGCGCCACGCCGGAGAATTTGTCACCGTCACCGATGAGGTGCTCACCCTCCAGGAGGGCGGTTCCGACGTCTCGATCAAACGTGAAGACGTCGCCCGCGTTTCCACATCCTCCGCCCCCAAGCGTGGAGGGCATGCTGTGATTGGCCTGATCGTCGGCGGGGCGATAGGGGCGGCAGCGGGCGCGGCTTCCGGCTCGAAGCACGGTTTCCTGGGAGGGTCCGACCGCGGAATTCACGCCCTTGTCGGTGTCGTGATCGGCGCCCCAGGCGGGGCTCTGATCGGTGCCGCGCTGCCCGCGCACACCACCGTCTACCGTGCTACGCCGACTGTCGCTTCGCACTAGACGATATCCAAACGGAGGACGGAGGAATGATATGCGCCACCCCCACAACGAAGGCATGATCCGGAAAAAATTGTCGCGTGGAATTCTGATTGTCGTTCTGAGTCTGGGCTTGGCTACGCCCACTCGGGCAGACAACCCCGAAAAAGTCCTGATCACAATTGCCGCGACCACGGCCGCCGCAGCGATTGCGGTAGTCGCAGCGGTTGCGACTGCTCATCACAGGCGCAAAAAGATAGTGATCACGGGCTGCGTCGTGGCAGGAGAGAACGGGATGACGGTCACCGACGAAGAAGACAGAAACACTTACGCCCTCTCCGGAAATACCGCAGGTATTAAGCCGGGTGATCGAGTGCAGTTGCTGGGCAAGAAAATAAAACAGAAAGGCACTGGTAAGCCTCTTGTCTGGGACGCAAAAGAGGTGACTAACGATTTCGGCGTCTGTCGGCCATAGAGATCGTGAACAAGCTAGCAGTAAGTCGTAACTATGCTATGAAGACTTACATACATTAGTCGACAAATGCCACAGCTGAGTAACTGTTTAATGACTCTATCTCGGCTTCAAACTTAAAGTTCAGGAGAACCATCATGAAACGCAGCATTGCACGAACAATACTAGCGATCGTTTCCGTCGGGGCGATTTGGGCAGCGATGGCCGTTCCGGCCTTAGCCCAGGCTTTCCCTGGTATCGGGACGGTGATGACGTACAACGTGAACGAAGGCACCGATTTCCTGCAGGTGGTGGGCGCCCAAAACCTGCAGCAATTCCTGCTCGGTGTCGGCGAGGTACTTACGCAGGTCCAGGGCACCAATCCTCCAGAACGGATGCAGGCGATTGCAAGACAGATACTCGACGCCCAGCCGGAACTGCTAAGCCTGCAGGAAGTAGATCAGTGGTCCACTGGCACCTTCGACCCGATTGCCGGCACGTGCGGAACCATGACGCTCCAATATGACATGTTGCAGGAGCTCCTCAGTGCCATAGCCGCGCAGGGCGGGCACTACGAAGTTGCCGTGCAAGTCACGCAGAACGCATTTCCGCCCACACCGGGACTGATTCCACTCGCGACTTACATTTGTGTTGCCGTGACCGATTACAACGTTGTCCTGGCTCGCACGGATCTTCCTTCCTGGATCTTCCAGTGGAGCAACCCGCAATCCGGACAATTCGCGAATGAACTCGTTCTGCCAACTCCGGTTGGCCCATTTCCGTATCCGAGGGCTTGGGCCTCGGTCGACGCCCAGTTTTTCGGACACTCTTTTCTCTACATCAACACCCATCTTGAGTCCTTCGACGCGACTGTCCGGGAATTGCAGGGCGGTGAGTTGCGAGCGGGTCCGGCAAACAGCCCCTTGCCGGTAATTATCGCGATGGATTCAAACGCGCAGGCGTTTCCTTTACCACAAGATCCAACCTATGTGGATTTTATGTCTGCCGGCTATAACGACGTTTGGTCTAGGCTGTTTCCCAAGCGCGCGGGGTTAACGTGTTGTCAGGATGAAGCGGACAACAATCCCGTCTCGCAACTGTATCAGCGAATCGACCTGGTGTTGACACGCGGCAGAGTAACTCCATGGGCAGCTGGGTTGCTCGGAGCCGATCAGCGAAGTCGCCTCTCCGACGGACTCTGGCCTTCGGATCACGCCGCATTAGTGGCAGGTGTGGTGGTGGGGAGCAACTAGTCAGACTCCCAGCCGCCTTGCAGTCTTTCGGACGCGATCCGCCGAAAGGCTGCAAGGTGCGGTTGGCCTACAGCAGAATGTTACGCCGGTCGAGCTAAGCGTTGCCTCAAAGTATAGCTGTCCAATTCGCCTTCCCAGCGCGCCAGTACCAGCGTCGCCACTCCGTTCCCGATCATATTGACCAAGGCTCTGAACATACTCAGGAAGCGGTCAATGCCGAGAATCAATGCCATGCCTGCAACCGGGATGGTCGGAATTACAGACAGGGTGGCCACGAGCGCGATGAAAGATGCGCCTTGCACGCCGCTGGCGCCCTTGGATGTAAGCACTGCTACCGACAGAATGGAGAGTTGCTGGATCAGACTGAGATGAGTATTAGTGGCCTGCGCCACGAACAGAGCGGCCATGGTCATATAAAGACTGGTTCCATCCGTGTTAAAAGTAAATCCGGTCGGGACCACCAGTCCAACCAGCGATTTGGAGCAGCCGAGTTTCTCAAGCTTAGCCATCAGATTCGGGATCGCGACCTCCGACGAACTTACGGCTAGCACCACCAGGATTTCTTCCTTGATATAAGCCAGAAAGCGAAAGATGTTAAAGCTGGCGGCCCAGGCGATGGCGCCGAGTACGATTACCACAAAGAGCACGGAGGTGAGCCAGAAGGTTCCGATCAGCCTGACGAGCGGACCGAGTGAGGCAAGGCCGAACTTGCCGACCGTGTACGCCATGGCGCCGAAAGCTCCAACTGGCGCGAATTTCATCAAAATCCTCGTGACATCGAACACGACATGAGTCACGGAGTCGATGAGGTCGACCAGTGGCTTGGCTCGCGCCCCCGCGGCCGACAACGCGAACCCGAATAGTAAGGCCACGAAAACTACTTCGAGAATGTCTCCCTTGGCGAAGGCGTCGAACACCGTCGTTGGGATGATGTGGATCAGAAATTCAGTGACGCTCTGCGCTTTGGCTTGGCCGGCATAATCGGCGACGGCCTTGGCGTCGAGTGTGGCGACGTTCACGTTAAAGCCGCTGCCGGGGCGCACGACATTGCCCACCACGAGTCCGATCAAGAGCGCAATGGTGGAAACGATTTCGAAGTAAATCAGCGCCATGCCACCGAGGCGGCCGACCTTCTTCAGGTTTTCCATGCCGGCGATTCCGCTGACCACAGTGCAGAAAATGATCAGCGTGATGATCATCGAAATCACGCGTATGAAAGCATCGCCCAGCGGCTTCATGGCGACCCCGCGAGCCGGATCCACGTAGCCAAGCACTATGGCCAGGGCGATAGCCACCAGCACCTGCACCCAGAGTTCGCGGTAGAGGGGCGGTTTGCTGGACGCCGCCCCGGCATTTACGGGACCCGCCTGCGCGGGTGTAAGGGTCTCCATCGTTGGCCGTCTATCCTTAATTGATAAATTAGTTTTTCGTCGTTAATTCGGAGTCGGTTCCAGCGTGCGCACCAGCCACGGAATGATCACTTGCTTAAAGATCACCGGATCGGGCCACACTTTGACCTGCCGGCCGAGGTGACCGCCCGCCGGATTGATCCATGCCGTCTTCGGCGTATCGCCCTTGCTGAGGAGCAGGTAGATGTCGGAGATCGGCACCTGCGTGTCGAGCACTCCGGCGAGAATGAGCATGGGCGCCATCGGCTTGCCCAGCAGTCCTTGTTTGACGAGCGACATCTTCGGCAGGACTTCCGCCATTTCATCCACCGTTTTCACGTTGTCGAAAATCGCCATCAACGCCGGGACCTGATCGAAAAGATATTCGCGGTTACCGATCAAAGAATTCATCAGAAAGTCCTTTTGAAAAAAGGTGTCGGTCGGCGGCGATTGCGCGCTCGCTCCGCGCAAGCGCGCATGCTCTACGATGGCCATCTTTGTCGCCCAATACGCACCCCAACTCACGCCGTGCATGGCAACTCGGTTTTTGTCGATCTCGGGCCGGGTGGCAATGTAATCGAGCACACGCGAGAGCATGCGCTCGGCATTTTCGCTGACTTTGATGGGACACTGCCCCGTGCCCGGGCCATCCACGGCCAGAAATCCGATGCCGAATGGCAGGATCGCGCTGAAGCTCTCGGACAAATCTTCTTTGCGGCTGTCCAGTCCATTCACGGCGAGCACCAGTGGCACCGGCCCGTTCGCATTTTTCGGCAAACGCAGGTAGCCGATGATTTCTTTGCCTTCGAAGGGAATTTTCACGATTTCGAGCGGCGGATCCCAGAAGCGCGCGTGCGCCAGAAAAGCCTCGATGGCTTTTTCGTAGGAACGCTGCTTGCCGGGCGAGGCAGGGATGGGCCAGCGTCCAAAAGAGTAAAGCCGCCACGCGCGGATGTAGTCGGCGTTCGCCTTTGTCGGGTCGGTCTTCTCCAGCGCCTTGGCTTCATTCATGTAGCGATCGGCCACTCCCATAAAGCCCGCCGCCCACTCATCTTTGTCGCGAGTATGGATGGAGGCGAGGGCTTCCTTGACGTCGCCGGGATCGAGCCCGATGAGCGGATAAATTCCGTTCTCAGCGCGATGAATCGCTTCGGTCTTGATCTCATCGAGCGTGCGTTCGGCGCGCTGCTGCGCAAAGGAAGGAATGCTAAGCGAGAGGATCAGCGCCAGAGTCATTGGCAATGACATAGCCAATGACATCGCTAATGACATCGTCAATCGTGCGGGTTGAGGATGACGCCGTAACGGTGTTGACACGGGATAATTCCTTTCAGGTTGAAATAAAGATGGGGCCGGAGGGACGTCCGGCCCCGATTCAGGAAATCTGCGATCAGAAAGTGAGCTTCAGACCCAGTTGAACCGACCGCGGGCCTCCCGAGCCCACGGCCGGGTTGGCGGCGGCGACGTCCGGGGTGGCACAACCGCAACCAAAGCCACCTGCTGAAGGATCGTTAAAGCCGAAACCATTCTGGCCGCCATAAGGATTGGCAAAGTTAGGATGGTTGAGAATGTTGAAGAACTCGGCCCGGAACTGAGCGTGGAACCGCTCGCCAAAATGCCAGTTCTTAGCGATCGAGAAATCCATGTTCTTGAAACCAGAATCCGGGAAAATGTTGCGTCCCATGGTGCCGAAGGTTCCCAGTGCCGGAGGAATCATGATGGAGTTGCCTTGCGCATAACAGCCAAACAGGTTGACGGCAGCAGTGGCCGCCCCCGGAGTTCCTCCGTCCAAAGCCAAAGCCTTCGCAGTACAGGCTGCGGGCAAATTGCCTGCGAGGTACTTCGGAATTTGGTTCGGGCCCGACTTGAAGTCGTTCGGGTTTCCGAAGAAGTCCCAGCGGATGGGGCTGTTCGCCGGAGGACTGACGGGCAGTGCGCCGATTCCTGCTGCGTCGGTCCCTTCATCCATGGCTCCCCAGTGTTGTGGACTTTGCAATGTGACGATCGAGTTGAGCTCCCAACCTTCCAATGCCTGCGCGTAGCCCTTCTTGCCGGGAATGGCGTAGGTGAGCGAAAGCGTCAGGCGGTGTCGCACGTCGAAATCGCTGTTGGCGTATTCCGCGCCCGGGTTATAGGCGTTCTGCGGAAGTCCTGATCCGTAGCCGAAATCCCAGTTCGCGCCGACGTCGTCGAGAGCGTGCGAGTAGGTGTATCCAGCGACCATGCTGAGGCCATGGAAGTTTCTGGAGTTCAGCGTCGCTTGCAGGCCGTTGTAGTTCGACCTGTATATATTCGCCATGTTGAAGATGTTGCCGATTTCCCCGAACTTATTCACAAAGGGCACGGCTAACGCCTCGGCGTTGGTGTTCGGTGCGCAGTTGGTAGCGTCGGTGTAACCAGACGCGATGCACGTAGCGATAGCGCTTGCCGCCCAGCCCGATCCTACCGGCGGCTGGTTAATGTCGCGAATGCCGGTCAACTTTCCGCCGTGGTTCCCTACGTAGGCCAACTCCAAAGTAAGGTTGGGGGTAAAAGCGTGTTGTAGACTGAGAGTCCAGTTCCAGACGTAAGGCGTGGTCAGATTACGGTCCACGCTCATGATGGGGCAGGGACTGCCCGGCGGTGGGGGGTTGGGGTTGGGGGGGGTGCAATTGATTGTGGTGCTGTAGACCGGCGTGTTGTCCCATGTCAAGTTGAACGGGGGGTTGTTCAAGAAGTTCTTATTGGTGACGTTTCCGGTCGTGATCGTGCCGCCGGGTACGATACCCGCCGTAGGAACACTGCCGGGGCCGAAGGCGTTGTTAAAGGCGATGAACGATTGCCAGTTCACGGTTTCGTAAACCAGCCCGGCGCCGCCGCGAATTACCGTCTTCCCCTTGCCGTTTGTATCCCACGCAAATCCGAAGCGCGGAGCGAAGTTCTTGTGATCGGGATTGTACAGGCTTGGGATCTGACCGCTACCCGTTTGCACCTGCACTAAACCGTAGGTCGAGTTCGGATCGAAGTTACCCAGCAGGTTGTGAGCTTCCTGCGGGACACTGCTGAACTCGTAGCGCAGACCGAGGTTCACAGTCACATTCTTGGTGACCCGCCAGTCGTCCTGGACGAACGCACTATAGGCCCAGTTGTGGAGTTGCAGGGTCGGATTCCCCACCTCCAATGTTGACTTAAAGGGCAAGCCCGCAAAGAAGTCTTCGAGTGGGGTGGAAAGAGGGACGCCGGCGGGAGGGGGGCCCGGACTCAGCACGCCGCCCAGGAAGTTAATGCTGCCGCGCGCATTCCCGTAGGCGGCGTTCCTGACGTCGTTGCGATGCAGTTCGCCGCCGAACTTGAGGGAGTGCGGGCCGGCGGTGTAGGACACGTGATCGATGAATTGGGTGACGGAGTCGGGTCCCTGGAACTTTGGCCATTTGAAACCGCCCAGGCCGGGGAAGAAATATCCGCCAAACCCGATGCGCGGCAGTCCACCCGTGTTTGGACCCGAGAGGCCGCCAGTGTCGAGCCCGTAACTGGACCCCGGCGTGTTCAGGTCGCCGGGCAATGTCGGCTGGTAAAGGCGGTTATATCCGAAGCGTACTTCATTTACCCATCGCGGACTGGGAGTCCACGCCCAACTTCCGCCAACCACTTGGGCCCGGGTGTGAATGTCTGACCGCCACTTCGATTGCAACTCCGCAAAGTCTTCAACCGTCCCCGTGTTGTTTCCGAAGAAGTACATCCCGCTGATGCGGCTCTTTTGGCTAACGTTGACATCCACTTTGCCGACCGCATTGTAAACGGTGACGTCGTTGGGGAATCCATTCGGGATGTTGATGTTTGGATTGTTGTTGGTGGGGAAGCCGGTTCCGTTGCAAGTGACCGTAGACCCGGAGAGCGCGCACCCGGCGATATTCAAGCTGGCCTGGCTTACTGTGGCCCCTGCGCTTACCGCAGCCGGCGATGTAAGGTCGGCGATCACGTTGGGAATACTGTCCGCGCAATCGCCGGTTGAGCCGAAGGCGCATGCCTGGCTTGCCGAGGTCTGCGTCATCGAAACCATCGACGGACTGGTGACGCCGCCGTAAGAATTTCCTACGTCATAAATCTGTCCTTCGTATGCCCCGAAGAAAAAGACCTTGTCTTTGACGATCGGGCCGCCGACGCTGCCTCCATATTGTTCCAGGGTTCGCTGCAGCTTTGCATTCGGGACGGCGTTGAAGAAGTTCCTCGCATCGAATAGGTCGCCGTCGCGGCCAAATGCAAACGCGGTCCCATGCACGCTATTGGTGCCCGACTTAAGGCCCACGTTCACCACCGCCCCCGGCTTCCACCCGAATTCAGCCGGTGCAAGTTCTTCCACGTTGAATTCCTGAATCGAGTCGATGGGCAGAATGGTTGCCGAATCGCCGGCGATACCGGCGCCGTTGATGATGGCTTGACCTGAGTAGGGCTCGCTGTTGAACAGGCCCTCAACGAAGTAGGCGTTATCTTCCGCACGCAGCCCGTTCGTGCTGGTGGTCGAGAATCCGCCGCCGGGATATCGCTCCACGCCGGGACGCAACTGGAGCAGGTTCTCGTAGTTGCGACCGTTCAGCGGCAGATCGTTGATCTCCGCGTTGCTCAGGGTGCCGCCCAAGGTCGAGGAGGTAGTGTTCACCAGCGGAACCTCGTCGGTCACCACCACCGTCTCGGAAACCTGTCCGGTCGGAAGCGTGATGTCGACGCGCACGTCCTGCGCAACTTCCACCACGATATTTGGGCGCTCCACGGTCTTGAAACCCTTCGCTTCCGCGCGCACCTTGTAGATTCCAGGCTGTAACTGCGGGGCGACGTAGTCTCCAGAGGCATCGGTGGCTACGGCTCGAGCGGTGCCGCGCTGAACATCGGTGACGACGACGGCGGCTCCCGCCACGCCCGCGCCGGACTGATCGGTAACGCTCCCAAGAATTCGGCCAGACGTGGTCTGGGAAATCACGGGAATAGCCAGGGCGAGGATCAAGCAGACGACACCCGATATCCGAATGCCATTCGACGGAGAATGCATTACAACCTCCAAGTCCTAAACAGGATGGAAAAATCTTGGCCGCACACCTCGCGACCGGCTTCGATCTGAAAATTAGAAATCCAGCGATTTGAACATATAGCCTTGACGCGGCTTACCCGTCAAGTAGTATTGTGGTTCGACCACAAGACAGCTGCCCGTCCGAGGTAGTAGTGGGAAGCGGGTAATGGCCGTAGCTGCCAAACGAAAGGGAACAGATCAGCATGGCAATCGCGACCACCAATCCGGCAACCGGCGAAGTCCTCAAGAGTTTCGAGCCGCTTACCGCTGCCCAAATTGAGCAAAAGTTGCAGCTCGCCGCCTCTGCGTTCCAGACCCATCGCCGGACTTCGTTCGCGGATCGCGCGAACAAGATGATGCGCGTGGCTGAGATATTGGAAAAAGAAAAAGACGAGTGCGCTCATTTGATGACGCTCGAAATGGGCAAGCCTCTGAAGGCCGCCGTGGGCGAGGCGCTGAAGTGTGCCTTGGGTTGTCGCTACTATGCGGAGAACGCCGAGAAATTTCTGCAAGACGAAATTGTGGAAACCGGGGCGAAGCGCAGCTTCATCCGCTATCTGCCCATCGGTCCCATCCTGGCCATCATGCCTTGGAACTTCCCCTTCTGGCAGGTGTTTCGTTTTGTGGCGCCGGCGCTGATGGCGGGCAATGTCGGGCTGCTGAAGCATGCTTCCAACGTGCCGCAGTGCGCGTTGAGGATTGAGGATATTGTGCGCCGCGCCGGTTTTGCCGAAGGCGTGTTCCAGACGCTCTTGATCGGCTCGGGCCCGGTCGATAGCATCCTAAATGACCGTCGTGTTGTCGCCGCGACGTTAACCGGCAGTGAGCAGGCAGGGATCCAAGTGGGAGTTTCCGCGGCCAAGCGCATCAAGAAAGTCGTGTTGGAACTAGGCGGCAGCGATCCTTTCATCGTGATGCCCAGCGCGGACCTGGACACGGCGGTCGCCACGGCGGTCGACGCGCGCATTCAGAACAACGGTCAGTCCTGCATCGCGGCCAAGCGCTTTATCGTGGCGGAGAAAATTGCCGACGAGTTCGAACGCAAGTTCGTCAAACGCATGCAGGAATTGCGCGTGGGTGATCCGTTCGAGGACAGCACGCAGCTCGGCCCGCTGGCCAACGCCGACGCGGTTACTTCTCTTGATGCCGATGTGAAGAAAACTGTGGCTGCGGGGGCGCGGGTGCTGACCGGTGGCCATCCGCTCGATCGTCCCGGCAACTTCTACGCGCCCACGGTGCTGACCAACATCCCGAAAGATTCGCCCGCTTATAAGGAAGAGTTCTTTGGTCCGGTGGCGTCAATTTTTCGCGCGAAGGATGTGGATCACGCCATCCAGATTGCCAACGACAGCCGTTTCGGGCTCGGTGCCAGCGCCTGGACCAACGATCCCGCGGAAACCGAGAGATTCATTAACGAACTCGAAGCCGGCATGGTCTTCCTCAACAAGATGGTGGCGTCCGACCCGCGTTTGCCGTTCGGAGGCGTGAAGTACTCGGGCCACGGGCGCGAGCTGGCCGAGAACGGAATCCGCGAGTTCATGAACATCAAAACGGTGTGGATCCAGTAAAGATACGTAATTCTGTAGTATATTGGTCAGACCGCTATACCATGCGTGGGGGGGTGGGTGACTGAGAGTAATGCCAAATGATTCCGTAGTATCCCCAGATACCAAGCCTGTGTACCGGACGGTCAAGACGTCTCGCCTGTACGAGCAGATTGTGCAACAGGTGGAAGACTCCATTCTGAAAGGCCAACTCAAAGCCGGGGACCAGTTGCCAGCAGAGCGCGACCTTGCCCAGCGCTTTGGGGTAAGCCGCACCGCCGTGCGCGAAGCGGTGAAGACCTTGCGTGAGAAGGGATTAGTCGAAGCCTATTCCGGCCGCGGCACCTTCGTGACGAATGGGACTTCGCAGGCCATGCGGCAATCGCTGGACCTGATGATCCGCATCAACCCGCTGGAGGGAGCGGCGAACCTCGCCGAGTTGCGACTGGTGCTGGAGCCAGAGATTGCCGGCCTGGCTGCTCCCCGCATTGAAGAGCAACTGCTGAGCACCATGCGGGAAGCCGTCACCGTAATGGATCGCAATCTGCATGACCCCGACGCCTACGTGGAAGCGGATCTCGATTTTCATCTAGCGCTGGCAGAAGCGGCCGGGAATCCGCTGATTCTCTCGCTGCTCGATTCGATCGTCGGTCTTCTGCGCGAGCAGCGCAGCCGCATTTTCAATGTGCGAGGAGGCCCGGAGCGGGGGCAGTTCCATCACAAGCGTATCCTGGCGGCCATCGAGCAACGCGATCCAGAGGCGGCGCGAGACGCGATGCGCGCTCATCTCAAGCAGGTGCTCGCGGATTCGTCTTCGCTAGGCGATCCGTTGCGCAAGAAGTAGTTCGTAATTCAAGCTAAATTCATAACCCGGACTCATAAGCGAAGGGAATGGTATGGCGAAGCTGGGATTCATCGGTCTTGGTGTGATGGGCGGCAACATGGTCGCCCGCCTGCTCGAAAAAGGGCACACCGTGACCGGCTACAACCGGACGCGCTCCAAGGCGCAGTGGTTGATCGACAAAGGCATGAAGTTTGCCGATTCTCCCCATGCCGTGGCGGCTGTGTCGGACGTGACGTTCTCAATGGTGACCAACGCCGCAGCCCTCGCGGCGGTGATGGACGGGCCGGACGGACTGCTCGCTGGCCTTGCTCCCGGCAAGTTCCACATTGACATGAGCACGGTGAGCCCCGAAGTGAGCCGCGCGCTGGCTGCGAAGGTTCGCGAGAAGGGCGCCGACATGATCGACGCGCCGGTCTCGGGCAGCGTCATCACTCTGCAGCAAGGCAAACTCTCCGTGATGGTTGGTGGGCGCACAGAAACCTTCGAGCGCCTGAAGCCTTTGCTTTTGGATGTCGGCCCGAAAGTAACGCATGTCGGCGACAACGGCGTGGCGTTGTCGATGAAGATTGCGGTGAATCTGCAGTTAGCAGTACAGATGCTGGCGTTCTGCGAAGGCGTTCTGCTGGCCGAAAAGAGCGGCATTGCACGCGAGGTAGCCGTGGACGTAATGATTCACTCCGCGATCGCTTCGCCCATGATCGCGTACCGCGGTCCTTTCGTGTTGCAACAACCAGAAGAAGCGTGGTTCGACGTCAACATGATGCAGAAGGATATGCTCCTGGCCATGGAATTGGGCCGCAAGTTGAATGTGCCTGTTCCGACCACCGCTATCAGCAACGAATTCCTCACTGCCGCGCGCGGTATGGGCTGGGAGAAGCTGGACTTTGCGGTCATCTTCAATGTTTTGGCGCGCATGTCGGGAGTTCCTAAATGACAACTGCTACACAACCGAAGGAAGCTTCGGAAAAGGTCGATTTGTGGCTCCGCATGTATCGGCAGATGGTTGCCATCCGCCAATTCGAGGCGCAGGTCAACGAACTTTATACGCGGGCGTTGATGCCCGGCCTGGCGCATCTTTACATTGGCGAAGAGGCCGTTGCCGTGGGCGTATGTGAAGCGCTTGAGCCCACCGACTACATCACCAGCACCCATCGCGGTCACGGACATTGTTTGGCGAAAGGCGCTTCCCCCGATCGAATGTTCGCCGAACTGCTGGGCAAAAAGGCCGGATACTGCAAGGGCAAAGGTGGTTCCATGCACATCGCGGACCCGGCCACCGGGAACCTGGGAGCGAATGCGATCGTATGCGGCAGCGCCGGCATTGCCACTGGAGCCGCGTTTTCCGCTCGCTGTCTCGGTACCGGCCAGGTGTCGGTGTGTTTCTTCGGAGAGGGCGCGCTTGGCCAGGGCGTGCTGTACGAAGAGATGAACCTTGCTCAACTCTTCAAGCTACCGGTCATTTACGTCTGCGAGAACAATCTCTATACGGAATACACGCATTACACGGAAACTACCGCCGGCGATATCCTGGCGCGGGCAACCGCGTTCGGCCTGCAAGCCGCCAGCGTGGACGGTCAGGACGTGCGCGCCGTTCACGCTAACATGCAGCGCCTGGTGGATCGTGCTCGCCGCGGTGATGGTCCCGGGTTCCTGCTGTGCAATACCTATCGCTACCACGGACATCACGTCGGCGACATCAACCGCGAATATTACCGCTCCAAGCAGGAAGAACAGACCTGGAAGACGGAGCGCGATCCGATCGCGAATTTTGGGAAGTGGCTGATCGAGCAGAACCTCGCCGATGCCACCGTCCTCGCGCAAGTGCAAGCTGAGCTTGAATCGGAGATGAAGAAGGCAGTCGAGTTCGCCATCGCGGCGCCGTATCCGACCGTCGATGAGGTGAACGAGGACGTGTATGCCTGAAGCCCATCTTCATGCGCAAACCGCGCACAACGATCGTGAGCTGACCTTCGCACAGGCCATTCGGGAGGCGCTGGCCGAAGAAATGCGCCGCGATAAGACGGTCTGCATCATGGGCGAAGATGTTGCCGAGGCGGGCACTCCTTTCAAAGTTCTCTCAGGACTGTTGGAGGAATTCGGCAAAGACCGCGTGCTCGATACGCCGATCTCCGAAGCGGGTTTCACCGGACTCGCCGTGGGCGCGGCCATGACCGGAATGCGTCCCGTGGTCGACATCATGTTCGGCGACTTCATCACCTTGACCATGGACCAGATGGTCAACCAGGCCGCGAAAGTCCATTACATGTCGGGCGGAAAGTGGAAAGTGCCGATGGTGATGCGGACCACGATGGGAGCCACGCGCCGCTCCGCTGCGCAACATTCGCAGTCGCTGCACGCGTGGTTCTGCCACGTTCCCGGTTTGAAGGTGGTTTTGCCGTCGACGCCTTATGATGCCAAGGGACTGTTGAAGGCGGCGATTCGCGACGAGAATCCGGTGGTCTTTTTCGAAGACAAGATGATGTACAAGCTCAAAGGCGTGGTGCCCGCGGACGATTACACGGTCCCGCTGGGAGTTGCAGATATAAAACGTGTGGGCGAAGACATCACGCTGGTCGCGACCAGCAGCATGGTGCAAGTGGCGCTGGGCGCGGCGACGATGCTCGAGGAAATCGGCGTCAGCGCCGAAGTGGTCGACCCGCGCACCATGTGGCCGCTCGACGAAAAAACTCTGATTGAATCGGCGAAGAAAACGTCGCGTGCAATCGTGCTCGACGAAGGTTACGAACGCTATGGCGTCACTGCCGAACTTGCGTCGGTGATCGCCACGGGCGCATTCTACGATCTGGACGCTCCGGTCAAGCGCATGGGCGCGATGCACGTTCCAATTCCGTTCTCGCCGCCTTTGGAAGATGCAACCGTGCCCACCGAGCAAACCGTGTTCGAGGCCGCCCGCGCACTCTGCGGACGATAGCAAACGCGCGCGCAAGGTAGCGCCGGCGTCTCGCCGGCAATGAGTGCCGCAAAGGGCACGCGATAAGGAGAACAGTTATGGCTCTGCCCACATACGGAACGATGGCGGTGGATTGGGAAAACCGGGTCGACTTCGATCGCCTGCGCCGCGAACGCCTGGCGCGCGCCAAGGATCTCCTGGTCAAGTCTGAGATGGGCGCGCTGTTGTGCTTCGACATGAACAATGTCCGCTACCTGACCGCGACCCACATCGGTACATGGGCGCAGGACAAGGCGAATCGCTTCACTCTTCTTCCGCAAAATGATGAACCGATCTTGTGGGATTTCGGATCGGCGGCTAAGCATCACGAATTGCATTGTCCGTGGCTCGGAGATCGCTCGCGGGCCGGAATCTCCATGCTGCGCGGCGCCATGACGCCGGAGATGGGCCGCGCCGAAGATGTAGCAAAAAAGATTCGCATCGAACTCGAAATGCGCGGCCTGCATAAAGAACCGCTGGGCATCGACATCATCGAATTGCCGGTCCTGTTCGCGTTGCAGAAAGAAGGGATCAAAGTTGTCGACGGGCAAGCGCTCATGTCGGAAGCGCGCCTCATCAAGACGCGTGACGAGATCACGTTGCTGAACACCTCCGCCATGATGGTTGACGCTGCGTATGACGAACTGTATCGCGCCATGAAGCCGGGCATGAGCGAAAACCAGGCCGTGGGACTAGTGAGCAAGGTGCTCTACGATCTCGGCTCCGAGTATGTGGAAGCCGTGAACGCGATTTCAGGCGAGCGTTGCAATCCGCATCCGCACGTTTTCTCGGACCGCGTGCTGCGTCCGGGAGATCCGGTGTATTACGACATTCTCCACTCTTACATGGGATACCGCACGTGTTATTACCGCTGCTTTACCGTCGGATACGCCTCGCACGCCATGAACGACGCCTACAAGCGGTGCAGGGAATATCTCGACGCGGCGATTGAGCTGGTGCGTCCGGGGCGCACCACGGCCGAGATTGCCGCCGTGTGGCCGAAGGCGCAGGAATTCGGTTTCCCGAACGAGGAATCCTGCTTTGCGCTGCAATACGGTCACGGCATCGGCCTCGCCATCTGGGAGAAGCCGGTGATCAGCCGTCTGGTATCGCTCGACCACCCTTGCGAAATCAAGCCAGGCATGGTGTTCGCGCTGGAAACTTTCTGGCCCTCGACCGATGGCTGGAGCGCCGCGCGCATCGAGGAAGAAATCGTCGTCACCGAAACGGGCCACGAAGTGATCACGCGCTTCCCTGCCGAGGAATTGCTCGTCGCCGGCCAGCGCTATT
>Ga0116217_10000694_pt1 | contig 33826 bp, 34 predicted proteins | sample Sb_taG_6_FD_89697 | JGI IMG/M metagenome (GOLD analysis project Ga0116217, IMG submission 89697) | Peat soil microbial communities from Weissenstadt, Germany - Sb_50d_4_PS metaG | ecosystem: Environmental > Terrestrial > Soil > Wetlands > Peat | place: Germany: Weissenstadt | collected 2010-09-21 | reverse complement strand
CCTCGTGGCCCTTGGCGATCAGCTCGCGCCCGAGGTTGCGCCCCACCTTGCCGGCTCCGACGATGATGGCGTACATGGGGGTGGCTGGGCTCCCTGTTCCTCAGGCGTGCTCGACCGCGAGCGCGCTCTCGAACATCTCGATCGCGTGGCGGGTGGGGGAGATGGTCTGCAGACCCTGCTCGCCGTACCAGCTGGCGCGCGCCGGGTCCATCACGCGCACGAGCACCTTGGGCACGCCGAAGCGCTTCTGCGCGATCTGGGCGATGATCAGGTTGGTGTTGTCGCCGTCGGTGGAGGCGATGAAGACGTCCGCGCGTTCGATGCCCGCGTGGATCAGGGCGTCGGTCTCCAGCGCCGTGCCGACCGTGAACTGGCCCTGGGCGTCCTCCCAGCTCTTGCTCTGGCCCGCGTCCAGGCGCTCGTGCGAGAGGGGATCCTCGTCCAGCACCGACACCTCGTGGCCGGCGGCGAGGGCCGACTTGGCCACGGCGGAGCCCACACGGCCTGCACCCACGATCAGGACGAACATTGGGCGCAGGTTAGACGATCCTCCCCGGACCCACCCACCCGGTCAGCCTTCCGGAGGCGCGGTGACGATCACGCGGCAGGGGGCCTTGTCGATCACGTACTTGGTGATCCGCCCGACGTAGTTCTCCAGCGGCAGCCCGCCGCCCCCCAGGCGCGCGCCGCCGCGGATGCGCGAGGGCTCCTCGGCGCCGAGCACGATCGCCTCCACGCCGCGGCGCCGCGCCTCCTCGACAATCGCGTGCCCCGCCCCGCGCGCCCTGATCGTGGCGGTGGCGACGTGCACGCCGGTGTACTCCTCTCCCACCGCCCGCGCGCGCGCGAGCACCTGGCGGGCGTGCTTGATCTGCTCCTCGGGCAGGCGCGCGTCGAGCGGCAGGGCCATGGGCATCTCGAAGATCCACACGGCCTCGATCGTGGCGGTGTCGATGGCGGCGTCGTCGGTGGGCTCCCCCGCGGCCAGCAGCGCGGCCGTCTGCACGATGTCCTCGTCGAGCTTGGTGCCGAAGAGCGGCACGAGGATCGAGCCGTAGTCGCGTTCGCGCGCCTGCTCGGGGCGGAGCATGTCGGCCGACACCGTGACCCGGCGCAGCAGCGAGTTCTCATCCGCGCGGCGGTAGATCACATACAGCAACAGCCCCCCCGCAAGCCACCCCAGGCCGACATAGCGCGCGGGCTCGTGCACGACCATCACCGCCACCCAGCCGGCGCCCGAGACGAGCACCCCCAACACCGCCGGCAGCGGCAGCCGCCCGCTGCGCCAGGAGATCGAGAAGGGCACGCCGTAGGGACGGTCGCGGTCGGGCTCTGTGTAGCGCAGGCGGCAGATCGAGAGATGGGCGATGGTGAACGCCAGCATCGCCCCGAAGGCGTAGATGCCCACGAGGAATTCGAGGTCCTCGGGCACCACCAGCGCCGCCGCCAGCAGGCCGGCGAGCACGATCAGCACATACGGCGTGGAGCGCCGCGGGTGCAGCGCGCCAAGGCCGCTGGGGATCTGGCGGTTGGTCGAGAGCGAGTAGCCCAGGCGCGAGAGCCCGAGCATCGCCGCGCTGGCCGCCGCCACCAGCGTGATGGTGGCCATCACCCCCACCAGATATCTGAGCGTCTGCTCCAGCCAGTGGGGGTGCATCTGCGCGACGATCCCGATCACGGGCGCGTTCTCGTACTGCCCCCCCAGCGCGGTGTGGCCGTCGTGGACCGGCAGCGCCGTGACGGCCACCAGCCCTATACCCACATACCCCACCACCAGCAGCGCCATGCCGCTGGCGACCAGCCGCCGCAGCGCGCCGCGTCCGGCCCGTACTTCCCCGGCCAGCCCGGAGGCCGACTCCAGGCTGGTGAAGGCGATCGTGGTGACCGTCAGCGCGAACACCAGATCAGACCACGTGGGCGCCGAACCGAGATGGATCGGATCGAGCAGCGTGTGCGGGTTGAAGAACAGCGCCAGGCCGAGCACCACGATCAACAGCTGCAGCGCCAGGTCGCCCGCCGCCAGCATGCCGATGCGCCGCGCGCTGCGCGCGCCGCTGATGCCGTGGATGTTCACGAGCACCACGAACGCGACGAACCCCAGCGCCAGCAGCAGCGACTCGTCGTAGTGCCCCAGCGGCCCCCAGAACACGCGCAGGTACTGCGTCGCCGAGTAGCACGTGACGGCGATCAGGATTATGTAATCCAGCATGATCGCCCACCCCGCGACGAAGCTCACGAGCTCGTTGAAGGCGTAGCGGGCGAACACCGTGGCCCCCCCGCGCTCGGGGTGCAGCGAGGCCCCCTCCACATAGGTCATGGCCGTCAGCCCGAACATCCCCGCCGCCGCCAGGAACACCACCGGCGTGAGCCCCAGCGCGTGCCCCGCCACCACCCCCAGCGAGAAGTACACCGCGCTCGCCAGCGAGGCGTACACGATCGCGAACAGCATCGGCGACCCCACGCTCTGGCGCAGAATCACCCGCCTGCGCGAGGCCGGCGGCGGCGAGGCCCCGTCCGTGCTCACGTCCCCCGCCCCCGTCTGGCCTCGATGTAAAGCCGCCCCAGCCCGGCCGCAAGGAAGAGCGCGCCCAGCAGCAGCCGCCCGGAGAACACGCTCCCCTGCGCGCCGACGGCCTGCCCCACCAGCGCGATGCCAATGGCCGTCATCAGCAGCGACAGCACCACGGTGCCATAGCGGTGGACGCCTCTGCCGGTCATCTCTTCACTGAGGTTAGAGCGGCAGGGGTATGCGGCAGTGTCAGGTTATGAGGGGGATTATGAGGATCGCAACGATGTTGGCGACCTTGATCATCGGGTTGATGGCCGGCCCGGCCGTGTCCTTGAACGGATCCCCGACGGTGTCCCCGGTGACCGACGCCGCATGCGCGTCGGACCCCTTGCCGCCGAAGGCGCCATCCTCGATCAGCTTCTTGGCGTTGTCCCATGCCCCGCCGCCGGCGGTCATGAGCACGGCGAAGAAGAGCCCCACCACGATCACCCCAATCAGGAGCCCCCCCAGCGCCTGCTGATCGATCAGCCCGATGACGAGGGTCAAGAGGATCGGCAGCAGCGAGGGCAGGATCATCTCGCGCTGCGCGGTGCGGGTGACGATGTCCACGCAGGTGTCGTATTCGGGCTCTTCGGTGCCCTCCATGATCCCGGGCTTCTCGCGGAACTGGCGGCGCACCTCCTCGACGACTGCCCCGCCGGCGCGTCCCACCGCTTCGATCGAGAGCGAGGCGAAGAGGCAGACCATCAGCCCGCCCAAGAGCAGCCCGATCAGGACGGGCGGTTCGTTGATGCCGAAGTTGATCGCTTCGTGGCTGCTTTCGCCCAGCACCTGCTGGAAGTCGGCGAAGAGCACGAGGCCGGCGAGCACGGCGGAGCCGATGGCGTAGCCCTTGGTGACGGCCTTGGTGGTGTTGCCCACGGCGTCGAGGCGATCGGTCACCTTGCGCACCTCCTCGGGCAGGTCGGCCATCTCGGCGATGCCGCCGGCGTTGTCGGTGATCGGCCCGAAGGCGTCCAGCGCGACGATCAGGCCGGCGAGCGAGAGCATGCCCATGGCCGCTACGCCGATGCCGTAGATCCCCTGCACGCCGCCCCCCGCGAGCCTCCAGGAGCCCAGCACGCCGAGGGCGAGCACGATGGCGGGCAGGGCGGTGGCCTGCAGGCCCGAGCCGAAGCCCTGAATGATGTTGGTGGCGTGGCCGGTGATCGAGGCCCTGGCGGTCTTCTTGACGGGCGGGAAGCGCGTGGAGGTGTAGAAGTCGGTGATCACGAACAGCGCGGCAGTGACGGCGATGCCGATGATGGAGCAGAGGTAGAAGTCGCCGACGCTCGGGGTCTGGATCTGGGAGCCCACGACTTTGTAGTTGACGTTGCTCATGAGCCACTTGGTGATCGGGTAGAAGGCGGCGGCGGCAAGCAAGCCGGCGACCGCCAGCCCCTGGTAGAGAGCGCGCTCGACGTTGCCGCTGGCCGAGCGCACGGCGAAGGTGCCGATGATCGAGGCGATGATGGCCACGGCGCCGAGCGCCATCGGATAAAGCACGACCTGCGTCTGCTCGCTGAAGGTGAGAACGCCGAGCAGGATGACCGCGACCCCGGTGACCGCATAGGTCTCGAACAGGTCGGCGGCCATGCCGGCGCAGTCGCCCACGTTATCGCCCACGTTGTCGGCGATCGTGGCGGGGTTGCGCGGATCGTCCTCGGGGATGCCGGCCTCGACCTTGCCCACCAGGTCGGCGCCCACGTCGGCGGCCTTGGTGAAGATGCCGCCGCCCAGACGCGCGAAGACGGAGATGAGCGAGCCGCCGAAGCCGAGGCCGATGAGGGCATTGACGGCCGTGCGCTGACTTTCGCCGACGATCGCGGTGAGCAGGCCGTAGTAGCCGGAGACGCCGAGCAGGGCCAGGCCGACGACGAGCAGGCCGGTGATGGCGCCGCCGCGAAAGGCCACGCTGAGCGCCGGTGAGACTCCCCCGCGGGCGGCCTCGGCGACGCGCGCGTTGGCGCGCACCGAGACGTTCATGCCGATGTAGCCGGCCGCGCCCGAGAAGAGCCCGCCGATCGCAAAGCCGCACGCCACGGCGATGTTCTGCACAAAGATGAGAGCCACGAAGAGCACCACGCCGACAACGGCGATCGTGGTGTACTGCCGATTCAGGTACGCGCGCGCCCCCTTCTGGACGGCCAGCGAGATGCTCTGCATCTTCTCGTTGCCGGGCGATAGCGCGAGCAGCGCCCGGGTGGTGACCAGTCCGTATATCACTGCGCAGGCTGCGCACACAAGGGCAACGACGACCCCATGGTTCGTCAGAAAGCTGCTCAACAGAAATCCTCCGCGGTCTTATTGGTGTGCCGCGCGAGGATTCGCGCGCACATTTGTCGCCCGGGGCGGGCGGGTTCTCGTTATTCGAGCGCCCATCCGGGTCAAAGGCGGGCGCATCCTATCGTGCCGCGCGGATGAAGGGAGTGCTCAGCGACCCGGCACCCACAACCTGCCGCTGGACTGGGCCGGACCCGGTCCGGACGGCTCCTCGGATTTCTTGGGTGGGGCAGCGGCCGGGGGCTGTCCGCTCGATGGCTGCCCGGCGGACGCCGGCTCGCTCTGCGCGGGCGGGGCGGCCTCATTCTGGACCTCGCGCGTATAGGCCATCTGCAACTGCGATAGGGCCTCGCGCAGCGGGCGCAGCTGCTGCGGAGAATGACGCTCGAGAATCGGCAGCAGCGCGCGCACGGCGTCGATGGCGTCGCGCACCTGCTCGAGGTCGCGCTCGACCTTCGCATCCGGGACAAGCCCCAGGCGAATCCCACCGATGTTGAGCAGCGAGGCGGCCGACTGCAGGATCATGTCGGCGCTTGAGATACGGCTCAGTTCGGCTTCGTAGGCAACGCGCATCTCCTCCTCGGTGGGCTGTGCCTCCTGTGTGCTCATACAGCGACCTCCTGTGCATAGGTTTGCGTTGTCTCTCGTACGGAAGCGGCGAAGACCTCCTCGCGGGTGGCCCCCGCGTCGATCATGGCGCGCTGGCGCTGCGCGCCGTTGCGCTCGGGGAAGGAGAGCTCGATGCCCAGCTCCCCGCGCACCGGCGCGGTCCAGGCGGCCAGCCGCTCGATGGCCGCGCGCGCAGGGTACTCCTCGCCGCGCTCGAAGTCGATCAGCCGCCCGTCGAGGCCGAAGCGTATGGCGCGCCACATGTTCTCCTCGATCAGGCGGGGGGCTAGATCCACGAAGGGCACCCCCTCGTCGATGTCGCGCGCCGCCTGCATGACGCAGGCCACCATCAGCGAGGCCAGCGCCTCGGACTCGCTGGCGCTCATCTGGGCGTCGCAGATGCGCACCTCGACGGTGCCGAAGCGAAAGTGCGGGCGCACCGACCACCAGACCTGGGTGAACTCGACGATCGAGCGGGTGCGCACGAGGAACTCGATGTACTCGCGGTAGGCGCGCCAGCTCCCGAAGGCGTCGGGGACGCCGCAGCGGGGAAAGCTCTTGGTGAAGGTCTGCGTGCGCGCGGAATGCAGCCCCGAATCGCGCCCATCCACGTAGGGCGAGTTCGCCGAGATCGCCAAGAGCAATGGCAGAACGGGGCGCAGCCGGTCACATACCCTCACCGCCCGGTCGATGTCGTGCACGCCCACGTGGACGTGCATGGAGAAGGTGTTGTTGCGCCAGGCGACGTACTTCAGGCCCTCCTCGACGCGGTGGTAGTGCTCGGTGTCGATGATCGGCTGGCGACGGTAGTCGGCCCACGGATGCGTGCCCGTGGCGCCCAGGGCCACACCCTGCGCGGAGGCCAAGGCGAACAGCCGCCGCCGCGCCTCGCGCTGACGGGCGAGGGCGTCGTGCATGTTGGCGCCGACCCCGGAGACGATCTCGATCTCCGAGGAGATGAGCTCCCCGCAGACGGAGGCGCGCAGCACGGGATCCTCCAGCGCGGAGTCGCGCAGGCGCTCGAAGGCAGGAACGAGATCCAGCGTGTGGGGGTGGAGGATGGAGAACTCCTCCTCCAGGCCGACGGTGTGGTCTGCGGCCGCGGCGAAGGCGGCCACCGCCCGCTCGAGGTCCAAGCCGCTCGCGGTGATGGTCATGTCAAATGGCGCTCGCCGTGATGGTCATGTCAAATAGAAGTAGAGCGCGTAGAGCAGATCCACGGCGGGACTGGAGGTGTGCACGGTGACCTCCGGCGGCACCATCAGGAGTGATTCGGAGTAGTTGAAGATGATCTTCACCCCCGCCCCGACGAGCTCGTCGGCGAGGTCCTGGGCGGCGCGCGGGGGCACGGCGAGGACGCCCACGACGATGTCCTCGTCCTCGACCATCTGGCGCAGTTCGGAGGTGTGGCGCACCGTCTGGTTGCCCACGGCGGTGCCGACCTTGCGCGGGTCGACGTCGAAGATGGCCACCACGCGGAAGCCGTGGTCGGCGAAGATGTCCGAGGAGGCGATCGCCTTGCCGAGGTGGCCAGCGCCGAAGAGAGCGATGTTGTGCTGGCCGGCGGTGCGCAGGATCTTGCGGATCTGCGAGACGAGCGACTCGACGTTGTAGCCCACGCCGCGCTTGCCGAACTTGCCGAAGCCGGATAGATCGCGGCGGATCTGCGTGGAGTTGACGTGGGTGTAGTCGGAGAGCTCCTGCGAGGAGATCGTCTCCTTGCCCATCTTTTTGGCCTGCGTGAGCACCTGCAGGTAGCGCGAGAGCCGCGCGGCGACGCCCAGCGAGAGACGGTCCGCGACGGTGGTGTCGCCGTCCTGAGCGACGTCCGCGGGGGTGGTGAGCTCCTCGTAGGTCATCGCCCGTGACTCTACCGAGGCGACGCCGCTTCCCCGCTGGCGTAGACGTCGAGGGGGAGGTAGTGGGGATAGGCGAGCGGCGCCGAGAAGCGCGCGGCGGAGGCGATCATGGCGGCGTTGTCGGTGCAGAGCAGGGGCGCGGGCACGTGCAGCGTGGCCCCGAGCTCCCCCAGGCGAGCGCGTAGGAGCCCATTGGCGGCCACCCCCCCGCCGACGGCGAGGCGTTCGAGCCCGGTGAATGCAAGTGCCTGCTCGGCGCGCGCGAGGAGCGAGTCGACGATCGCTGCCTGATAGGAGGCGGCGAGGTCCGGGGCGAGCGCCTGAAGCTCCCCCTCGGAGAGCGCGCGCACGCGATAGAGCAGCGCGGTCTTGAGCCCCGCGAAGGAGAAATCGAGCGAGCGCGCGAACTCCAGGCGCCCCACGCCCAGGCCGGCCCGCGGCCGCGCGCCCCCGCTGGGAAAATCAAACGCAGCGGGATCGCCCCCCGAGGCGAGACGCTCGAGCGCGGCCCCCCCGGGATAGCCGAGACCGAGCATGCGCGCCCCCTTATCGAATGCCTCGCCGGCGGCGTCGTCGAGCGTGCGCCCGAGCACCTCGAACCCCGCGTGATCGCGCACGAGGGCAAGCAGCGTGTGCCCGCCACTGGCGATGAGGCAGACGAAGGGCGGCGCAAACGCGCCCTCGCCATCCACGAGGAAGTTGGCGGCGACGTGCCCCTGGAGGTGATCGACGGGCGCAAATGGCAGCCGCCGCGCGGCGGCAAGGCCCTTGGCGTAGGAGAAGCCGACGAGCAGCGCCCCCACCAGCCCCGGCCCGCGCGTGGCGGCGATGAGCCCAATATCCTCCAGCGTGAGCCCGGCCTCGGCGAGCGCTTGGCGCACGATGAGATCGACGATCTCGAGGTGATGGCGCGAGGCGACCTCGGGCACGACCCCCCCGAAGCGCGCGTGAATGGCCTGCGAGGAGATGACGTTCCCCAGCACGCGGCCCTCCCCATCCAGCACCGCCGCGCAGGTGTCGTCGCAACTGGTCTCCACCGCGAGGGTTCCTCCGTTCATGGCGCGCACCGCGAGGTTCCCCCGCTCATCGCGCGGGGTTGGGGACATCGTGCAGAGACCCGAGCAGGGTGGCGGGGGTGCGCCACATGATGAGCGCGTCCTCGCCGTTGTCCTGGTAGTAGCGCCGCCGCAGCCCCGCCGCGCGAAAGCCTTCGCGTTCGTAGAGGCGGATGGCCTGATAGTTTGACTGGCGCACCTCGAGCGTGTAGCGGGCGCGATGGTCGTCGACACGCTCATAGAGCGCGGCGAGCAGCTCGGTGGCGATCCCCAGGCGCCGATGGTCGGTGTCCACGGCGATGTTCATGATGTGCCAGACGGTGTCGTAGCGCGAGCAGATCAGGTAGTCGACCAGGCGTCTGGAGGGGAGGATCGCGGCGAGGCAGATACCCGAGGGCTTGGAGAGCTCGAGCACGAACATCGCCAGCGACCACGGCGTGGGGAAAGCGCGGCGCTCGATGGCGATGACCTGCGGCAGGTCGGGATAGCCCAGGCGCCGGATCACCACGGGGGAGGCGTCGGGTATGCGTTGAACCGCGGCCATGCGCTTCAGCCCGCGGCGCCCTGGAGCGCGATCTCGGCATCGGGCCTGCGCAGGTAGTCGGGCAGGAGGGTGCCCGGCTCGGCGGGAGCAGCAGCGAGCGCCAATGCGCAGATGGCAGCGCCATCGATCTTGTGCACGGGCGAGAGGTCGGCCGGCACCTCGATCCCGAGGGCCTCGATGTGAGAGCGATAGAGGACCGCTCCATCCCCTACGGCGCACCAGGATCCCTCCTGCCGAAGCAGCTCCCCGATGTCCTCGGGAGCAAGCGCGCGCGGCGCGGCCAGCGGCCCATCCGCGGCCAGGGGCCCCTCGGGAGAATAGGCCCCAGCGAAGACCTCCCCCCTGCGCGCGTCGATGAGGGCAAGGATGTTGCCCCGCCGCTCGCCGGCTGCGCCCTGGGCGAGCGCGTGGAGGCTGCCGACCCCTACGAGGTCCACGCCGAGCGACCGCGCGAGCCCGTGCGCGGTGGCGATGCCGACGCGCAGGCCGGTGAATGTCCCCGGCCCCAGGCCGACAGCGATGCGCCCGAGCGCATCCCACCCGATGCCGGCCTGCTCCAGCAGCCGGTCGGCCAGCGGCAGCAGCCGCGTGGCGTGCCCGGGCCGTTGCCCCGCCCGGGGGTCGTCGCGGGCGGTGAGCGTGGCGCCGTCAGCCAGGCGCAGCCCCAGCGCGGTGGCGGGCGTGGCGGTGTCGAAGCCGAGCACGATCACGGCGCGGCCTCCGTGATCTCGATGCGCCGCCGGTTGCCCCCCTCGTGCGTGAGCACTACGCGCACGCGCGCGCGGGCGAGCTCGTTGCTGTCCCCCACGGGCCACTCCACGAAGGCGATGCGCCCCGACCCCAGGTAGTCGTCGAGCAGATCGGGGTCCTCCTCTTCCAGACCCCCGAGGCGGTAGAAATCGAGGTGCGAGACGGTCACCGAAGCCCCTCGGTAGCGGTGCCCGATCGAGAAGGTGGGGCTGGTGATGGGATTGGCGACCCCCAGCGCCCGCGCGGCGCCGCGCACGAACGTGGTCTTCCCCGACCCCAACTCCCCGATGAGGAGCACGAGATCCCCCTCGCGCAGGCGCAGGGCCAGCTCGGCGCCAAGCGCCTCGGTCTCACTGGGGCCAGAGGTCTCGACGACCGCCACGGTGCTAACTGTAGCCCCAGCGCCAGAGGATCCAGCCTCCGAGGCCGCACATGGAGGGGCCAAAAAAACGGCCGGCTCGCGAGAGAGAAAGCGAGCCGGCCGCACTACTGGGAGGGTTGGAGACGGTCCCTGTATCGACAGCCGTCCCCCGAACCTTTAGCGCCCGGAGGACCGCAATGGCTCAGAACAGCCCCAGCTGATCCACCTCGCCCTGTCCACCGCCGGCCACGGAGGGGGCCTCCTCCAGCGGCTCGGGCTCCACCTCGGGCACCTCCAGCACCTCCGACTGCTCGAGCTCGTCCATCGCCAGCAGCGCCGGCAGCCGCGAGAAGTCCTCGCGCAGCGTCTCGAGCATGCGCGGCGTATACAGCGCCGCCGCGGGATGGAAGATCGGATAGAGCCTCACCGTGCGCGACCCCAGGGTCAGCGGCTGCGCTTGGCCGTGCAGGCGCGTGATCCCGGTGAGATCGCCCCGCAGGAGCTTCGTCGAGAAGTTGCCCAGCGAGCATATGACTCGGGGCTGGATCAGCTCGACCTGCCGGTAGAGGTACTCGCGGCAGTTCTCGATCTCCACCGGCAGCGGATCGCGGTTGCCGGGAGGTCTGCATTTCAAGACGTTGGCTATGAAGACCTCGCCGCGAGTCAGGCCGATCTCTCCGAGCAGCTTCTCCAGCAGCTTGCCGGCCTGGCCGACGAAAGGAAGCCCCTGCTCGTCCTCGCTGGCGCCGGGGGCCTCGCCGACGAACATCAAATCGGCGTTCGCGTTGCCGGCGCCAAAGACGACGTTCCTGCGCGTGGATGCCAGCTCGCTGCAGCGCACGCAGCCCTTGACTTGAGCCAGAATCTCCTTCAGCTCCTCGCGGCGCTCCTCTGCGGCGGACATGAGGCGAAATGCTAGCTCCTGCGCTTAAGTGATGGACAGCACACACTGCCCGGGCCTATTTGGTGTACCGTCGCGCACGGCGGTATCATTGGTTGTGGGCCGCTGCCGACTTGGTCGGGGTGGACCCCCAATTGAAGACGTCGTTTGGTTTGTCATTGTCGCGACCGGTATCCCCTGAGGAACTGGACCGAGAGCCATGAGCCACCACATACCGACCGCGCGCACCGTGCGCGAGCTGCGAGAGGCGCTCGAGCCTCACCGCCGCGCGCGGCGCTCGATTGGGCTCGTGCCGACGATGGGGGCGCTGCACGAGGGACACCTCTCGCTCATCCGCCGCGCGCGGGAGCAGTGCGACTTTGTGGTGGTGTCGGTGTTCGTGAACCCCTCGCAGTTCGATCGCCTCGCCGACCTGGAGCGCTATCCGCGCCAGCAGGGCCTGGATGCGGAGCGCGCGGCGCGCGCGGGGGCCGATCTGGTGTTCGCGCCCTCGGTGCAGGAGGTCTACCCGGACGGGTTCGCCACGCAGGTGCAGGTGCTGGGGATCGCCGACAGGCTCGAGGGCGCCTCGCGCGGGCCCGAGCACTTCCGCGGGGTGGCCACGGTCGTGACCAAGCTCCTGCTCATGACCCTTCCGGACGTGGCCTTCTTCGGGCAGAAGGACGCGCAGCAGGTGCTCGTCATCCGCCGCCTCGTCGCGGACCTCAACATTCCGGTGCGCATCGAGGTGTGCCCCACCGTGCGCGAGGCCGACGGGCTGGCGCTTTCCAGCCGCAACGCGCAGCTCTCGCCGCAGGAGCGCGAACGGGCGCTGGGGCTGTATGCGGGGCTCTCGGCCGCCGCGCAGCTCTTTGGCGCGGGCGAGCGCTCGGCGGAGGCCCTGCTCGCTGCCGCGCACGCCGCCATGCGGTCCTTCGCGGTCGAGCCCGAGTACCTGGAGCTGGTCGATCCCGACTCGCTCGAGGAGGTATCCCGACTCGGGGGGCCAGCTCTGCTCGCGGTGGCTGCGCGTGTGGGCCCTGTGCGCCTGATCGACAACACCATCCTCGATTCGAGCGACTGCGCGGCCGCTTCTTCCTACGCGGCCCCCTCCTCCTCCTCCTCCTCAAAAACGCGCGCTGTCAACTCCGCACGAAAGGTCCCCGCATGCAGCGCGTGATGCTCAAGTCCAAGATCCACCGGGCCACCGTGAGCGACTGCGATCTGCACTACGTGGGTTCGATCACGCTCGATCCCGAGCTGCTGGAGGCCGCCGACATCCTCGAGCACGAGCAGGTGCACGTGGTGGACATCGACAACGGCGCGCGCTTTGAGACGTACACCATCGCCGGCGAGCGGGGCTCGGGGGCCATCAAGGTCAACGGCGCCGCCGCGCGCCTGGTGCACCGGGGAGACACGATCATCGTCATCTCCTATGCCAGCTACGACCGCGCGGATATGGAGCACTACGAGCCGCGCGTGGTTCATGTGCAGGCCGATACCAATCGCATCATCACCGTCGACGACGCGGTGGCGACTCTGCTCTCGTAGAGCGTCAACCGGTCAGAGAGGAACACCAACCCCCATGTCCAGTCATCCCTCGACTCCCCAGCTGCAGGTCCCGCACGACCCCGGGCGCCTGCCCATGACGCTGCCGTTATTGGCCGAGAAGAAGCGCCTCGGTGAGCCGCTCGTGATGGTCACCGCCTATGACTTCCCCTCCGCGCGCGCGGCCGAGGCCGGGGGCGTCGATCTGGTGCTCGTGGGCGACTCCGCCGCCACGACCGTTCTGGGCTACTCCGCCACCACGCCCGTGGACCTCGACGACATGCTCGTGCTCGCTCGCGCGGTGCGCCGCGGCTTGAAGACGCCGCTGATGATCGGCGATCTGCCCTTCGGGTCCTATGAGGTCTCCGACGAGCAGGCCGTGGCCACGGCCGTGCGCATGGTCAAGGAGGCCGGCGCCGACGCCGTCAAGCTGGAGGGCGGCTCGCAGGCGCCGGTCAGCCGCGCGCGCGCCATCGTCGGCGCGGGCATCCCGGTGATGGGGCACGTGGGCCTCACGCCGCAGAGCTCCACGGCGCTGGGCGGGTGGAAGGCGCAGGGGCGCAACGCCAGGGCCGCCGCGCGCATCGCCCACGAGGCGCTCGCGCTGCAGGAGGCCGGCTGCTTCGCGATCGTCTTCGAGGCCATCCCCGCCGCGGTCAGCGAGGAGCTGATGCCTCATCTGGAGGTGCCCATCATCGGCATCGGCGCCGGGCCCGCCACGGACGGGCAGGTGTTGGTGTTCCATGATCTGTTGGGCATCCGCGACGGCCTCGGGCCGCGCTTCGTCAAGCGCTACGCCAACCTCCAGCAGGAGATGAACGCCGGCATCCTGGCCTACGCCGAGGACGTGCGCCAGCGGCGCTACCCCGGGCCGGAGCACACCTATTCGATCGATCCCTCCGAGCTGGCCGAGCTGCGCGAGCTGCTGCGCTGAGCGGCCTACCGCGGCGCCTGCGCAGGGGCTTTGCGGTCGTACTCGACCGTACGTATCACCTTGGCCGGGGCTCCCGCGGCGACCGAGAACGGCTCGATGTCCCGCGTGACGACGCTATTGGCGCCGATCACGCAGCGCTCGCCGATCGTTACACCGCTGGTGACCACCACATTGGCTCCCAGCCAGCAGTCATCGCCGATGCGCGTGGGACCCTTGCTCTGAAAGCCCTGCCAGGTGATCGGTCTCTCGGGGTCCTCGTAGCGATGGCTCGAGTCGCTCACGAAGCAGCCGTTGGCCAGCATGCAGTGGTCGCCAATTTCGACCAGCTGCTCGGAGGCGATCATCACGCCCATGTTCAAGAACGTGCCCTTGCCGATGCGCACGCGCGCGTCGCCGGGGGCGGTGATCCACACGTTCGGCTCCAGCAGCGACCCCGCGCCGACCTGCAGCCGGCCCTCGCGCATGGCCTCGAGCACGTTGCCCTGCACAGGCCAGCGACAGAACGCTTCGCTGCGCATGAACTGCATGTGGATGCGCGCGCGATTCCAGGGCAATGCGTTGCGCTCGTACCAGCGCCACTTCTGCGCCCACAGGCGCGCGTCGCGAGCGAGGGCACCCACGGGTCACCCGTGGGTTGGAAGGGTCATGCGGGGACCTTGGCGCGGCGTTTGCGCGGTGGCGCTTTGGCCTTCCTCTTGACGGTGGGCGTAAGGATCTCGGCCAGAAAATGCCCCGTGTGCGAGGCGCCCTCCGCCGCCACCTCCTCGGGCGTGCCCGCGGCGATCACCATCCCGCCCTCCTCGCCCCCCTCGGGGCCCATGTCGATGAGGCGGTCCGCGCACTTGATCACATCGAGGTTGTGCTCGATCACGACCACGCTGTTGCCGGCGTCCACGAGGCGCTGAAGGACCTCCAGCAGACGCTGTACGTCGGCGAAATGCAGGCCCGTGGTGGGCTCATCGAGGATGTACAGCGTCCTGCCCGTGGCCACCTTCGAGAGCTCCGTGGCGAGCTTTACGCGCTGCGCCTCCCCGCCGGAGAGCGTCGTGGCGGGCTGGCCCAGGCGCACATAGCCCAGGCCCACCGCGTTGAGCGTCTCCAGGCGCCGGCGCACCTTGGGAATGTGCGTGAAGAACTCCACCGCCTCCTCCACGGGCATGTCCAGCACGTCGGCGATGTTCCGGCCCTTGAAGCGCACCTCCAGCGTCTCGCGGTTGTAACGCTTGCCGTGGCACTGCTCGCAGGGCACGTACACGTCGGGCAGGAAGTGCATCTCGATCTTGATCTGCCCATCGCCGCGGCAGACCTCGCAGCGACCGCCCTTGACGTTGAAGCTGAAGCGCCCGGGCTTGTAGCCGCGCGCGCGGGCCTCCTGCGTCTTGGCGAAGAGGTCGCGGATCACGTCGAACAGGCCCGTGTAGGTGGCCGGGTTGGAACGCGGAGTGCGCCCGATCGGCGACTGGTCCACGGCGATGATCTTGTCCAGCTGCTCCAGGCCGTGGATCGCGCGGTGCGCGCCGGGGCGCTGGCGGGCGCGGTGCAGGCGGCCCGCCACCGCTTTCAGCAGGACCTCGTTGACGAGCGTGGACTTGCCCGAGCCCGATACGCCCGTAACGCACGTGAGCACGCCCAGGGGTATGTGCACATCGATGTCGCGCAGGTTGTGCTGGCTGGCGCCCACGATTTCCACATAGCCCATCGGTGTGCGCCGCTTGGCGGGTATCGCCACCGTGCGCGTTCCCGCCAGGAACTGGCCCGTGAGGGAGTCCGCGACCTCCTGCACCTGCGCGGCGGTGCCCTGCGCCACGATCCGCCCGCCGTGCTCGCCCGCGCCCGGGCCGAGGTCCACGAGGTGATCGGCTGCGCGCATCGTCTGCTCGTCGTGCTCGACCACGATCACCGTGTTGCCCAGGTCGCGCAGGCGCTCCAGCGTGCCGATCAGCTTGCCGTTGTCGCGCTGGTGCAACCCGATCGAGGGCTCGTCGAGGATGTACAGCACGCCCACGAGCGAGCTCCCGATCTGCGTCGCCAGGCGGATGCGCTGCGCCTCGCCGCCGGAGAGCGTCGCGGCCGCGCGGTCCATCGACAGGTAGCCGATGCCCACGTTCTCCAGGAAGCGCAATCGCTCGGAGATCTCGCGCAGGATCAGCCTCGCCACGTGGCGGTCGGTCTCGGACAGCTCCACGTCCTGTAGCCACTTCAGAGCGCGATGGGCCGACAGCGCGCAGAAGTCCTCGATGCGCGTCCCCCCCACGAGCACCGCGCGCGACTCCGCCCGCAGGCGCGCACCCCCGCAGACAGGGCAGGCGCGCAGCGACATGTACTCCTCCATCCGCTCGCGCGTCCACTCCGAGTCCGTCTCGCGGTAGCGGCGCTCGATGTTCGCCACCACGCCCTCGAAGCGCGTCGCGTAGTTGCGCCGGCGCCCGAAGCGGTTGCGGTATTCGATCTGCAGCTTTTCGCCGTTGGTGCCATACAGGAACAGATCGCGCTGCTCCTCGGGCAGCTCCTCCCAGGGGGCGGCCAGGTCCACGTCGTAGCGCTTGGCGATCGCTTCGGTGACCTGCTCGTAGTAGTTGGAGGCGCTATTGGCCCACGGCGCGATCGCGCCTTCGCCCACCGAGAGGGCGGGGTTGGGCACCAACAGCTCGGGGTCGATCTCCATCTGCGACCCCAGCCCCGTGCAGCGCTCGCACGCCCCGTGGGGGGAGTTGAAGGAGAAGATCCTCGGCTCCAGCTCCACCAGCGAGGGCCCGTGCTCAGGGCAGGCGAAGCGCTCGGAGAAGGTGTACATGGTGCCCGGCTCGGGCGCCTCGCCGGCGATGATCTGCGTCGCCGCGGCCTTCACGCCGAGCGCCCCGCTGGAGTGCCCGCCGCCACCGTCCTCGTCCGCTTCCGCGCCCTCCTTCCCCCCGGAGCGGCCGACGATCTCGATCTCCACCAGCCCATCGGCCAGACCCACGGCCGTCTCGATCGAGTCGGCCAGGCGCTTGCGCAGGTCGTGGCGCATCGCCAGGCGGTCCACCACCACCGAGATGTCGTGCTTGTAGCGCTTGTCGAGCACGATCGACTCCTCCAGCATGCGCACGCGCCCGTCGATCTTCACGCGCGCGAAGCCATCCGCGCGCAGCTCGTCCAGGAGCTTGCCGTACTCCCCCTTGCGCCCCCGCACCACCGGCGCGAGCACCATGAAGCGCGTGCCCTCCGGGAGCTCCATCGCCTGGTCGATGATCTGCTCCGCGGACTGCCCCTTGATCGGGCGCCCGCAGATGTGGCAGTGCGGCTTGCCCACGCGCGACCACAGCAGGCGCAGGTAGTCGTAGATCTCGGTCACCGTGCCCACCGTGGAGCGCGGATTGCGCGAGGTCGTCTTCTGATCGATCGAGATCGCCGGCGAGAGGCCCTCGATCGAATCCACGTCGGGCTTGTCCATCTGGCCCAGGAACTGGCGCGCGTACGCGGACAGCGACTCCACGTAGCGGCGCTGCCCCTCGGCGTAGATCGTGTCGAACGCCAGGCTCGACTTGCCCGAGCCGCTCAGGCCCGTGATCACCACCAGCGCGTCGCGGGGCAGGGTCAGCGAGATGTCGCGCAGGTTGTGCTCGCGCGCGCCGCTTACGACGATCTGGTTGCTCGAGGGCATTCGGCCGCTAATGATACGCGGGCGAACAGACGTTCGGGTCCGTCACCGCGCGGAGTGAGGCAAGCTCGGCGGCAAGGCTTTCCCAAATGCGCCCGAGTGGGACTCGAAGCACCACGGAGACAATCTCCACAAGGCCTCAACCGGATCCGGGGGGTGTTGATGGGTCCGGGGGCGTCCAGATCGTCCATTTTGCTGGGGCTCGCGGACGCTTTGGACGGGTCTGGAAGGGTGGATGTTCTCAAAGTGTTCTCACGAACGGGCGCGGCGACGCGGCGCGCGGCGGGGTGCGCCGGAGCGACTTCTAGCCTCTCGGCCTATGCCATCTCGGAAGCATTCGGTCGACGCCCAGCCAGTTGCCAGCGCTGCGCATCGGCGCGGCCGGACGCAGGCGGTCTTCTACCGTGATGCGAAGGGCGCGGAACCAGTTGATGCCTTCCTGGAGGAGTTGCTGAAAACGCAGCCGCTAGCGGCTGCGAAGATCGACGATGCCATCGAGGAGCACCTGAACGGACGGAATCCCGACGCGCCACCGCCGGAGTTCCCAATCACCTCGCAGATCGACGGGGAGCTGCGAGAGTTGCGGGTCCGGTTCGCCAGGACGCGGTATCGGCTGCTCTACCAGCGCTCCCGCAACCTGATCGTCCTGCTGCACGCCTTCGAGAAGAACACGGGCGCGGTGCCGGTGAGCGACCAGGGGAGGGCCAAGAGGCGGATAGCTGACTTTGAGGCTCGCATGGATGCGGCGCGTCGCCGTCCTCCGCGAGCAGCTGGCCGTGATGCTCCACCGAAGTCGCGGTCGTGACTCGACTTATCATGCGTGATAAGCTACGCCTATGAGCACCGCTCAAAGCCCTGTAGGTCGCTCCGCTGTCGAGGCGGCGGCCAGCCGCACGGATCGCAGCGAGGCATACCGCGATGCTCGCGCCGAATACGCGCGCATCCGTGCCCTTCGGGAGGTTAGCCCGATCGCTGCGCATCTGCGGGAGCGGCGCTTCGAGCAGGGGCTAACGCAGGAGGAGGTCGCCAAGGCGGCGGGCACGTCTCACAGCGCCGTATCGCGGCTTGAGAAAGGGACGCACATCCCGCAGTTGCCGACGCTCCAGCGCATCGCTGCCGTGCTGGACGAGGAGCTGCTCGTTTGCTTTCAGCGCACCGTGGATGGTGAGGTCGAGCGCGAGTTCGCAGTGGTGGCGTAGCTCAACTCGGCCCCGCGAGTGGCGTGTGAGCCTTAATCGACTAAGCAGTCGGAATTGATTTCAATGGGCTCGTAGAACTTGAGATTCTTGAGCTTGAACCCGTCGTTCGGAAAACTGTTGCCCAACCGCTCGACATAGCGACGTACATACTCGGGGCGATCATCTCGGATCGAGATGTATGCGCTTTTGTCACCTTGACCTGGATCGCGGTTTCGGACGGTTGGCGACCGTCGCACACATGGTGAACAGGGACCTCGAACAGCTGTTCTTCGCCACCGACACTTGCCCCCAGGTGGTGACTCCCAAGCGCACGGATCTTGTCGAAAGCCAAGGGAGGATGAGATGGTGTCAACATGCCTCCAATTGTAGTCTGGAGGACGGCGGCTACCTGTGGTAGTCGGCCGAGCGGCCGCGTGCCGAAGCAAGGTCGTCGTCGGCCCGCAGGGGAGCGAAGCCGCTGAACATCTGCGCGCGCATCGCCTCGACGTCCTCGGGGCGGAAGCGTCGAACGCCGCTCGGCAGTCGGACGGCGTGCAGCAAGCCTCGCTCCTCCCAACGGCGCACGGTGTTCTCGTGAACGCCGAGCCTTTGGGCGCCCTGGCGGACCTGCATCAGCTGTGCCATCGACACTCCTTTCGTCTTCCAGGCTACGCCCCTTGAGCCAGAATGTCAAGAAGGTAGACGTGGTGGACTTTAGGGAGGTGGGCCGCTCGCTCCCAGGCGACCACGTCGAAGCGCCGTCGGCAGCCTCGCCGGCCCTCCTTTCAGTCGCCGCGCATCCGCAGGTTCGCTCGTCCGCTTTCCCGGCTGTCCCAACAGCTCGACGCTCAGACCCTCGCCCGGCCACCCGCCACGTGCCACAAACCGCGTAGCTCCAGCACGGCACAACAGCGACACAGACTATATGCACGTCAATGCTTCCGACCCCCAATTTGATCGCTCGCGCCCAATTCGTTGGCCGGTCTGGGCAACTCGCGGTCAGTAACCCCATGAGCCAAGAGCGCCTGTCCTTTCAACTGCCCTTGCTGAAGCCCTCGGAGGTGGCGGCGCAGCTCGGCGTGTCGCGCTCGTGGCTGTACGACGCGGCCAAGACGGGGCGCATACCGTCGATCCGGATCGGTGGGGATGAGGGGCCGCTGCGCTTTAGTGCTCGGTGGTGCCGATATCCGCGTGTCCGAGCTGGCGCTGCACATACATCAGCGAGTTGCCCGCCGCCAACCACGCCGCCGCTGCTGTGTGCCGCAGCGCGTGCAGCGGCATGTCGCGCAGCGCGGCGTCCTGCAGCGCGGTCTTGTGCCAGTCCCGCGAGACGGTTGTGCGGTCCATCGACTCGCCCGCGCCTCCGCCCTCCCAGCGCCCCTGCTCGCGCTTGCGCGCCCGCACGGGCATCACGAACAGGTGCGCGCGGCCCTGGTCCTCAGAGGCCATCTCGGCGCGGCGGGCCAGGTGGTCGCGGAGCACCCGCGAGAGGCTTGGGCCGATCTCGACCGAGCGGAAGCGGTCGGACTTGGTCGACCCGACGGTCTCGCCGCGCTTGCGGGAGCGGTAGACAACGATCGTGCCCCCAGTGTCCTCCAGCTCCAGGTCGCCCACGCGCAGCGCGAGGGCCTCGGATATGCGCAGGCCGCTACCGATCAGCAGATCGGCCACGGGGCGGTAGAGGGGCGAGCAGGAGTCCAGGTAGAGCGGGATCTCGTGCAGCCGCAGGTAGTCGCGCTCGATGTGCGCGGGCGGCAGCCGCGGCACGCGCAGCGCCGGGTTGGCCGCGAGCAGGCCATCCTCCACGGCGGCGTTCAGGCACACGACCAGCGTGCCCAGGGTGTTGTTGACGGTCTTGGGCGCGACGTCGGCCGCATCCACGGCCTCGGCCTGCTCTTCCATCCAGGCGCGCACCTGCTCGACTTCCAGGCGTCCGAGCGGAATCGACTCGAAGGCCGGCAGCAGTCGCTTGCGTCCATCGGTGTCGTAGGCACGCCAGGTCCCGGGCTCCAGGTAGGGCTTGCGCCGGGCGAGCCAGCGCTGCCAGTGCTCGCCGAAGGACTCGCGCGTGTGGCGCACCTCGCCGCGCTCCACCTGCTCGACGAGCCGCCGCTTGGCGTCGCGTGCGGCCTTCTCGCTCGCGAAGCCGCGCCTGGTGGTCTGCCTGCCGCTGCTGTCGCGCACCTTGAAGTACCAGCGCGTGCCGCGCTTGGTGGGGTAGGGGTAGACGCCGCCCGCTCGCTGCGCGCTATCGGCTCGTCGTTCGCGGGGCGCGACCTCGCGCAGTCCGGCATCGAACGCGCGTGCTGACGCCTCGCTCTCGAAGCGCCGCCCGCGCTGGGTGGCCGGAGCCGTCGCGCCAGCGCACGACCCAGCGCTCGTGATCTGCCTGCACGCTCATCGCGTGCCCCTCAAGGTGTGCACAGGAAGGTGCATAGTTCTCACGTGAGAATACTGTGCACACGGACAGAACGCGCCACATCTGGACGCGGGCAAAGAAAAAGCCCCGCAATGCAAGGCTTTCCCAATGCGCCCGAGTGGACTCGAACCACCACGGACCATACGGTCCACAAGGCCCTCAACCTTGCGCGTCTACCAATTCCGCCACGGGCGCAGAGAGGGGCGAGTATAGCCCGGCGGTCGGGACGGGGCGCTCGTCCGACCCCCCCAATCGGAGGCACGCGACGGGGGCTAACCTGCGGCTAACCCCCGCCCCCGCCGCAGGCCACCGGATCGGCGGCGCAGGCGAGCACGGTGGCGGGCCCGGCGGAGCGCCCGACGTGGATGCGGGGCATTGTCAGGGGCGCCTGCGAGCTCTCGCGCGTGCCGCCTTCGGTGGTGACGGCGAGCACGAATCCCGCCCGGCGCACTTCCGCCACGACGGTGGCGTTGAAGGAGCCGAAGGGGTAGGCGAACCACTGCACGGGATGGCCCAGCACGCGCTGGAGGTCTTCGCGGGAGCCCCTGATCTGTGCCGTCAGCTCGCCGCTGGGGATCGCGGCCAGCGGCACGTGGGTGCGGGTGTGGGCGCCGATGTCCATGTCGGCCGCGTCCAGACGGCGCACCTCGGCGGCGTCGAGGAAGCCCGGTTCGTGAAAGCGCCCGGTGATGATGTAGAAGGTGGCCACGAAGCGGTGGGCCTGCAGAATGGGGAGGATCGTCCTGACGTCGTCCACATAACCGTCGTCCACCGTCAGCAGCACCGGCTTGGAGGGGAGCGCGGCGCCGTGGAAGAGGGCGTCGTAAAGCTGCAGCTGGCTGATCGGGTGGTAGCCGTGGCCGGCGAGCGCATCGATCTCTTCGGTGAACACGCTCGGTTCGACGGTCTCGTCGGGGATCGACTTGGTGTGCTCCTGAGCGAACACCGCCACGCGGTGCCAGGTGAGGATCGGCACCTGCACGGTGCGCGGCGCGGGATTGGAGGGCAGCGATAGCAACGGCACCTGCCTGTGCACCGCGGGCGCGGACGCTTCCACACCACGAGCTCCATGGGCGTTGCTCGTGTTCACGCCGGCGCCCGGGGCGCTCGCGGGCGTCGCCCCGCCCCCCGTCCCGCCACCCCCGCCGCTCAGAAGCGAGGCGATCAGCACGGCCGCCAGGCCGAGCGCGCCCACCAGCACCAGCAGATGCCCGGTGCGCAGCCTAAGCCGGCGGCGGGCGCGGTAGTTGGTCCTGCTTGTGCGATCCACCGATGCGCAGCGTAGCCATCCCGGCGAGGATCAGCAGCACGGCCGGGATGCCGAAGAGCAGCGTCGTGGGCAGCCCGCCGCCGTCGCTGGACTGCGCGGGGACGGAGGGCATGGCGAGCGGATGCCCCTGCGCGCGCGCCAGCGCGACCACCGCCAGGATCGCGGAGCGCGTGAGGCCATAGGAGCCGTGTGTGGCGTCGACGGTCATCTTCGCCAGCGTCTGCGATGGCCCAGCGGCCATGTTTGGGCCGGCGGCCACAGCTGGACCGGTCGCCACGGTTCCGAAGCCCGCGGGCATCACCACCAGCAGCGGCTGCACCTGGTTGAAGGAGATCTCGCGGTCCAGGTACCGCGCGTAGCTCTGGGGATGGCCGAAGAACCTGGGATCCGCGCCGAGGTCTTCGGCGGAGCCGATGATCGCCACCTTCAGGGGCAGGCCGGCCTGTGCGGCGCTGCCCAGGACCTTGTTCAACACGGCTTCAAGCGCGGGGGGCACCGGCGGCTGGTAGGGGTAGAAGGCATTCTGGGCCAGCAGCACGTCGCTGGCCGGGTCGCCGTCCGCGAGGGCCTGCTGGAGGGCAGGAGAGGCTGGGGCCAGCAGCGCCAGCGAGCTCAGCAGGAGCGCCGGGCGAAGGTGCCGAAGGCTCCTGCGGGCAGCTGGTCGGCTCAAGGGCGATCGATCGCTCTCGCTCGCCGCTGGCCAGACATCCCCCGGCGGGTCTGCGCGGCCTGGTGAGCTTCATCCATGTCAAGCGTCTCGGCGCGCCGCTCGAGGCGCCCGCGCAACTCCGGGCCGCGGCCGGCCGCCACCGCACGCGCGGCGCGCGCGTCGGTCAGCTCAAGCCCATGGGCACCGGCGAAGTCGAGCAGGTTCTGGCGTTCCTCGCTCTCGCGGGCGGCGCGCAGGAACAGCCAGCAGAGCAGGCCCAGCGTGAGGATGCTCTCCTCGATCATCATGATCGCCCCGGCGAGGTTCTGGTCGGCGATGGGGGAGACGTGCCAGAGGGCCTCCCCGTGGTTGTAGTAGGGGTAGAAGACCGTGCCCGACCACAGGAAGATGTTGCCCAGCAGCGAGCCGGCGAGGCGCACGGCGACGATGTAGATGAGCTTGCCCAGATTGCCGAACCACTCCGGCATCGGCAGCGGCCCGAACAGGCACATCCACATGTTGATTCCCAAGCCCAGGAACATGGCGTGCTCCAGGGCATGGATCCCCGGGTGGCGCAGCGCCGCCTGATAGAGCACCGGCAAGTGCCATACGTACAGATCGATCGCCCACAGCGGGAAGGCCACGAGGGGATGGGCGAGCACGCGCAGGCGGTTGAAGAAGACTGACTTGAAATGGCGAGGGGCCCAGCTCGTCGGCCTCCGGCCGACTGCGCCACCCTCTGTGCGGAGGATCGGGGCGATCAGCGGCCCGGTCAGACCGAGCACGATCAAGAGCGCCGCCACGTCGCCCAGCAGCAGGTGCTCGACCATGTGCGCCGAGAGCAGTTCCTGGCTGTCGTTGCCCAGCGAGGTGAGCGCTGCCCCGATCGTTATGAACCCCGCGTAGAAGCACGCCTGGCGCCAACCGGGCACAGGATGGTGGCCCTGCAGGGCGAGGGTGCGCACGCGGCGCGCGTACAGCGCGCCCAGGATCAGCAGCGGGCCGAGCTGGATCGTGTCGTCCAGCTGGATCAGGGTTGCGGAGGGGATCTGAGTCACCTGCGTGCAGCGTAGACTGCCGCGAGCATGAGAGTCCCGCGTCGCTCGCTGCCCCTTCTGCTGGGCGGCCTGATCATGGCGGCGCTCCTATTTCCCGTCGGCGCCCTTGCCCATGGCATCGTGGGCAGGGCCAACCTGCCGATCCCGGTATGGCTGTTCAGCTGGGCGGCGGCGGTCGTGCTGGTCGTGTCCTTCGTGGCGCTCTCGACGCTGTGGAGGAGCCCCCAGTTGCAAGAGCAGCACCGCAGCCGGGTCGCGCGGCTGCCCGGGGCGCTTCAGTGGCCGGCCGGCGCCTTCGGCGTGGGCGTGTTCGCGCTCGTGCTCTACAGCGGCTTCGCCGGGGCGCAGGTCGCCAACGCTAATTTCTCGGTGATCTTCATCTACGTGATCTTCTGGGTGGGGCTGCCCGTGGCCAGCGTGCTGCTGGGGGATGTCTTCCGCCCGCTCAACCCGTGGCGCGCGTGCGCGCGGGTGCTGTGGTGGATCGGCGCACGGCTCGCTCCCCGGCGCCTTGCGAAGCCGCCGCTGCGCTACCCGCAATGGCTGGGGTGCTGGCCGGCGATCGCCGGGCTCGTGGGCTTCGCGTGGCTGGAGCTGATTTACGTCAACCGCGAGGTGCCCGCGACGCTGGCGGCGCTGTCGCTGGGCTATTTCCTGGCGATGCTCGCGGGCATGCTCCTGTTCGGGGTGGAGGACTGGAGCGAGCAGGGAGACGCCTTCGGGGTGTACTTCAACCTGCTCTCGCGGCTCTCAGTGCTGGTGCGCGACGAGCAGGGCTGGCTCTGCGTGCGCCGGCCCCTCAGCGGCCTTCCCGGCCTGCCCCTGCGAGCGGGAACGGTGGCGCTGATCTGCACGAGCATCGGCACCACCACCTTCGACGGTTTCAGCAACGGCGGCATCTGGCGCAACAACGAGCCCAATCTGCAGAGCCTGTTCGCGGACATCGGCCTGCACCCGACGCCCGCGTATGAGCTGACGGCCTCGCTCGGGCTGGTGCTGTGCATCGGCCTGATCGCCCTCATCTACCGCCTGGGCATCCTTGGCGTGCACAGCGTCAGCGAGCGCTACGACACCGGCGAGCTCACGCGCGCCTTCGCGCACACGCTCGTTCCGATCGCCTTCGCCTACGTGCTCGCCCACTACTTCTCGCTGCTGTTGTGGCAGGGCCAGGCGCTGGGCTATCTGATCTCCGATCCGCTGGGCAACGGCGCGAACATCTTCGGCACCAGCGGAGCGCAGATCGACTACAACGTGATCTCCTACGCCGCCATCTGGTACGTGCAGGTGGCCGCTCTGGTGGGCGGCCATGTGGGCGGGCTGGCGCTGGCGCACGATCGCGCGCTGGCGCTCTACCGCGATCCGGTGGAGGCGGTGCGCAGCCAGTACTGGATGCTCGCGGTGATGGTCGCCTTCACGAGCTTCGGGCTGTGGCTGCTGTCCTCGGTGGGAACGTGAGGGATCGGCCGAAGTCGTGTAGTACAGTCCGGCCGTGGTGTTCCACGCCATTCTGTGCCTGCTGCCGGCTCTTGCGCTGACGCTGCCGCTGCTGGCACGGCGCTATCCGGGCGAGCGCGTTCTCCTTGCCCTGCGCGACGAGCGGCGAGCGCACTGGCCGCGACCCCGCTCCAGCGTGGCGCCGTCGAGGCGCGTGTATGTCATGAGCGCGCGGGGCGGACAGTTGCTCGGACGTGCCCTCGCGGTTCGACCGCCGCCGCTCCAGCCCCACGCGGCGAGCTGAAAGAAGGCCCACCTCCGGACATAGCCGCCGGACATGGTGGCTGCTCGCCGGGTCGATTCGTTCCCCTGCAATCAGCAAGGAGCCTCAGCCATGTCCCGTCGTCTCACCCTCGCCGCCCTGCTTGGCGCCCTGACTCTGGCGCCGGCGCCCGCGGCGCACGCCCAGAGCGCCATTCAGCAGCCCAACCCCGCTCAGGAGAGCGGCAACCCGATCAGCGATCAGGGGAGCAGCTACAACTACCGCTCCTACATCACGAGCGTCGCTCCCCGCACGCCCGGCCTGAGCCTGGAAGTGCTCGAGTTCGCCGATCGGCTGGTGCTGAGCAACCACACGGGCAGGACGGTCACGGTGTATGGCTACGAAGGCGAACCCTACGCACGTGTGCTGGCGAATGGGACGGTTGAAGTCAACACCAGCTCGCCCGCCTACTACCTGAACCAGAACTTCTACGCGCAGGTGACGGTGCCACCATCCGCCTTCGCGCACGCGCCGCCGCGATGGAGCGTCGTCGATCGCACCGGCCAGTTCGAATGGCACGATCACCGCATCCACTGGATGTCGCCGGTGCCCCCCGCGAAGGTCACCGACAAGAGCAGGCGCACGAAGATATTCAACTGGCAGGTGCCGATCAGGGTGGGCGCTCAGCCGGGGGCGGTCGACGGCGAACTGTTCTGGGTGCCCGAGGAAGGCACCAAGACGCCCGTCGGCGCGATCGTGGCGCTGGTCGCGATCGTGCTGCTCGGCTTGGCGTTGGTGCTCTTCGTGCGGGGGCGCAGAAAAATTGGGACTCCACCCACCCCGCCCGGCGCCGTTGGTGCAGGGGACGCGGAGGGCCAACCCGGAGAGCCGGCCAAGGAAGCTTGGTGAGCAGCCGGGTTGCAGTGGCGCTGGCGCTCGCCATCCTGGCGGCGCTGACGGGCGCCTCGACAGCGTTCGCCCACGCCCAGCTGCTCGGAACATCGCCGCAGAGCGGCTCGACCGTCGCGACACAGCCGGCAGAGGTGATCTTCAAGTTCAACCAGGCCGTCGGCGGGACGCTCGGGGCGGTGCGCGTGTACGACGCGCAGGGCAACGAGGTGGACAACCTGGATGTCTCACACCCCGAAGGCGAGGAGCACTGGATGGGGGTGGGTCTGAAGGCGCACCTGCCCGATGGCACCTACACCGCGACCTACCGCGTGATCTCGGCCGATACGCACATTGTCTACGGGGGGCTGGTGTTCAACATCGGCCACGCCGGGGCGGCGCCGAAGTTCACCGTCGCCGGATTGATCGGCCGCAACGAGAGCGGCGAGGTGACGAAGCTCGCTTTCGGCCTTGTGCGCGGCCTGGACTACCTCTCGATCGCGCTGCTGCTCGGCGGCCTGGCGTTCCTGCTGGTGGCGTGGCAGCCGGGACTGGCCGAGAGCCGGTCCCCAGCCGACCCCGAGCAGCGCTGGTCGGACGCCTCGCGGGCGTTTGCGCGGCGCATGGGCCGGCTGCTCGCGGCCGCGGTCGTGCTCGGCGTGTTGGTGAGCGTGCTCGGCATTCTCCTGCAGGGCGCGAGCGCTGCCGGGGTGTCGCTGTGGTCCTCGCTGCAGAGCACCGTCGTGAGGGACACGCTCGAAAGCCGCTTCGGGCAGGTGTGGGGTCTGCGGGCGATCGACTGGCTGGCCCTCGGCGGGCTGCTGCTGGTGGCAAGGACGCGGCGTCCGCGCTGGCTGCTCGCGTTCGTGGGCATCGGCGCGGCCTACCTGGCGATCACACCCGCGCTGGCCGGCCACGCCAGCATCCAGAGCCCAACCGCGGTTTTCTTCCCATCCGATGTGGTGCACGTGCTCGCGGCGAGCGTGTGGGTGGGGGGAGTCGCCTGCCTGCTGCTGGTGCTGCCCGCGGCGACCCGGCGCCTGGAGGGGCCCGAGCGCAGCCGGCTGCTGCTCGCGGTGCTGAAGCGCTTCTCGCCGCTAGCGCTCGCGGCGGTGGTGGCGATCGCGGTGAGCGGCGTGGTGCAGGCATACATCGACGTGCGCAGCCTCGAAGGTCTCCTGCACACCACCTACGGGGCGCTGATCCTCGTCAAGACGGCGCTGCTGCTCTGCCTGATCGGCCTCGGGTGGGTCAACCGCGAGCGCGTGATCCCGGCGCTCGAGCGCATCGTGGGGGCAGAGCGGCCCCCGGGCGGCGTGGGGATGCTGGCGCGCCGCTCGCTGCGCGGGGAGCTGGCGCTGATGCTGTGCGTGTTCGGTGTGACTGCGGCGCTGATCAGCTACGCGCCGCCGGTCGACGCGGCCAGCGGGCCGTTCTCGATCAACACCACGCTCGGTCCCGCGGAGCTGGAGATGACCGTCGAACCGGCGCGGGTCGGCTTGAACACGATCCACCTCTATCTGATCAACGCCAAGGACGGCACGCAGTTCACCGCGACCAGGGAACTGATCGCCAAGGCCAGCCTGCCCGCCAAGGGCATCGGCCCGCTGCCCCTGCAGCCAAACCTGTCGGGGCCGGGCCACTACACCCTGAACTCGGCGGAGCTGAGCCCGGGGGGCACCTGGGAAATCCAGCTCACCGACCGGGTGTCGGAATTCGAAGAGTACACGCGCACCGTGAAGGTCCCAATCAAATGACACCAGCAGAGGGTGGCGCAGTCGGCCGGAGGCCGGCTGGCCGAAACGGGATTCGCGCCAGAGGCGCGTGTCTCCCGGCTTCGGTTGGGCCCCTCGCCATTTCAAGTCAAGAGAGGAGCACAGATGAGAAGAATCAAGACAGCCGCGATTGAGGTGGCCGCGATCTGCGCGATGAGCGTGGCATGGTTTTCACCAGCTCCGGCGCAGGCCCACATCAGTCTGCACCCCAACACGATCCCGGCAGGGGCGTTCGTGACGCTCAACGTGCGCGTACCGGGCGAGCAGGCCGGGGCCTATGCCTACAAGGTCGACATGCTCGTCCCGCCCGGGTTCACCGAAATCGACACCCAGAACGTCGCGGGCTGGAGCGTGAGGGAGATCATGACCAAGCTCGCGACGCCGATCCAGACGGACGAAGGCCCGGTCAGCGAAGAGGTCTCCCAGATCGTCTGGACGGGCGATCGCAGCCAGCTCGGGCGCCTTGAAAACGGCCAGTTCATCCAGTTCCCGCTGTCGATCGCGATGCCCAGCGACATCGCCGGCCAGTCGCTGGCGTTCAAGACGATCCAGTACTACAGCAACGGCAAGGTGATCCACTGGATCGGCCCGCCGAGCGCCGAATATCCGGCCCCCACGATCAACGTCACCGCCAAGGGCGGCGTGATCGAGGAAATCGCCGGCGGCGAGGCAGGACCCACGCCGGGCCAGACGCCCACCGGGCAGAGCGCGGCGGCCTCTGCGGCAGCCTCCGCGGCGGCGCACGCGAGCGTCCCCAAGGCCAGCGGCGGCGCCAGCAAGGGCCTGGGAATCGCCGCGCTGATCCTCGGCGCGCTGGGGCTGATTGCGGGCCTCGCCGCGTTGACGATGACTGCGCGCAGGAGCCGCACCGCGGGGTGAGGGTGATCGTATGGCAGGCGGGCGTGGTAGTTTTTACGGCCGTGCTCGCCTGCCTCATGCACTGGTACACCTCGATGCTCTACGTGGTGCCCGTCGTCACCGTGGGCGGCTGGGGCTGGTGGAGCTCCCGGCGGATCTCCCGTAATCGGATCCCGCCCGCTCCGCCCACCGCGGGTCGCCGGGCATGACACAGCACCAGCCGGTCAAGACCGGGCATCACCTCGCCAAGGCTCTGCACCCGACTCCGCGTGTGCTCAGGGAAGCGATGGGCGAGGTCGAAGGGTTCAACGCGAAGTTCGCCGTGCTCATCACCAGGCTGGTGGGCACGATGTGGTGCGCCTATCTCTTCACGGTCATCGCTCTGCTGGGCCTCGGGCCGGCGCTGAAGCCCGGCGGCGAGGGCATCGTCTCGTGGATCGCGCAGACCTTTCTGCAGCTCGTCCTGCTGTCGGTCATCATGGTCGGCCAGAACGTTCAGAGCCTGGCCGCGGATGCACGCGCCAACAACACGTTCAGGGACGCCGAGGTGATCCTCGACCGACTCGACGTGAAGACGGAGGGCGGCCTGAAGACGATCCTCGACCGGCTCGATGAGCTCGATCCGGTGGGCTCCGGCTTCAAGTGACCTACCCGCTGCGCTCGCCCGCCGAAAGCCGCCAGGCGTAGAGCAGCGCCGCGACGGATGTGGCGAGGTTGAGGCTGGAGACCCCCGGGCGCATCGGCAGGCTCACGCGCGTGTGCGCGCGCGCAAGCAGCTCCTCTGAGAGGCCGTGGCGCTCGGTGCCGAAGGCCAGGATCGCGCGATCGGGCAGCCGCTCGGGACGCACCGTCTCGCCCGTGGTATCCACCGCGATCAGCGGCCGCCCGCTGTCGAGCAGGCTCTCCCGATCGCCCTCAGGCATGAGCTCGGCGACGCGGGCCACGGGCAGCGCGAACTGAAGCCCCACGCCGATGCGCACGGCGGTCGGGCACCACGGATCGTGGATGCCCGTGGTGAGCAGCCCCGCGGCGTCCGCCGCGGCCGCGGTGCGCACGCACCAGCCGATATTGCCCAGTCCGCGCGGGCGCTCCAGCAGCACGATCGGAGCCGGGCGCGGGTCGGCCAGCGCCCCGGCCACATCCACCGGCGGCCGCCGCGCGAGGGCGATCACGCCGGTGATCGGCGCCTTGAGCCCCGACGCTTCCAGCCGTTCGGGCGAGACCACCGGGGTATCGGCGGGTAGACGCCCGAGGACGTCCGGCGCCAGCGCGGCCGCCAGCGTTTGCACCTCCTCCGGGTCGGTGATCGCCGCGCGCAGCACCTCCGCCCCGAAGCGCAGCGCGTGCTTGAGCGCGTGAAACCCTTCGATCAGGACCAGATCCGGATCGCGCCTGGCCTGGCGCAGCGCCGCGAGGGGGTCGTCGGGGAGGGACATCGCGATGGGGCAATCCTCCCAGACGTCCACGGCTCCCACATCCGAGCGGTTGGACCAGCCGACATCCGAGCGGTTGAATCCGGGATGGAAAAGCGGTTAGTCTGAGACCGAACGGTCCTCGACCAAGGCGGTGCGCTGTGCCCGAGAAGCTGACGTTGTACGTATGCCACATCGACGATGGCGGCCCCGGGCCGCATGCCTGCAAGCGTGCTCAGCGAGCCCTGCGAGAGAGCGGACACGACTTCGACAAGCAGGTGTTCGACAAGGGCAGGCCCTTCGGCCTCTTCACCAAGGGCCGCCGGCCCGATCTGAAGGCGATGAGCGGCCAGGAGAAGCTGCCCGTGCTGAAGCTCCCCGATGGCAGCACCGTCAACGGTGGCTCCAACATCGTCGCCTGGGCTGAGGCCAACGCCCCGGGGGGCGACGCGCAGTAGGCCCGTGTCGAAGCGTCGAGAGCGGCGATGATGGCCGATGACTCACGAACTGACCACGTCTCTCACGAGTCGCGATCGACCCAGACGGGTATCAACAAATGTCCGCAACTCACGCGGGGTGCCCTCTCGCTCACGTATCGCAGACCAGGCATCCACCTGCCGCTCTACCGCCACGCGAGCTACAGACTCAACATGGTCTGGGTCCAGTCCCGTCGATCTTGCAAGCGCACGGAAGCGGGCTATATCTACTTCGCCGAAACGACGAGCACCGGCGAGCTTCAAGGCCATCGGGTTACCGGCATATTGAGGAAAGCTGAGCGTTGCCACGAGATCATACGCTGGCGATAGCCGCGGTTCAGTTGGCTTTGGATACCAAAAGGACCAGTTCTTCGCGTGAGCATCGTCATTGCCGCACAAGACACAAAATACGATGCGGGAGAGTAGCTCATCTATGTCGGCTGGTGTAAGCGTTGCGGTGATCTTGACGATCGTGTCGATGTTCGTCTTGCTGTACTTGTCATCACCCGCCCCAAGACCAAGTATCTGAGCGAAGTCCTCCTGATGCACGCGCCCATGACTCGAACGATCGTAGCGTTTGATGGCAAACGCAAACTCTCCCGCCACTTGGGCCAGGTGGTCAATTCCTGCAATGGCCGAAGTTGACTCAAGTCGCATCTCAGGCACCACGAGTCCAGACTCGGCAGCCCATGACATCGTCACGAACTCAACAGCCGGAAGGCTCGCATGTGCTTGATCTGCGAACTTCACTATCCAGTCACCCTCTTCATCCCATCCTGGTACAGCTATGCCGCGCTTACTCAACCGCGCCGAAATCTTGAACTGAACTCCAGACAGTGAGACACGCAACGGCAATGGCTCCTCAGTCGACTGCCCTTGCGTTTCGCGCACACGTCGGGAGACGGTGTTGAAGCTGAGATATCCCTCGACTGCTCGCACACGCACATTGCCTGGCAGATCCTCACCAAGAACGAGTAGAAGGGCAAAGCCGCGGGATGGCGAGATGTCGACGGCCTTCGCCACCGCTGAGCGCAGCGGCCCATTGATCTCTGGAAGGAGATGCTCAAACCACAGTGGTACACCCATACGTGATCTCCCAGCATGCGCGGCGTATGGGTCCTCCTCGAACTGCTGACCGAGGACGGGTCGCTCACCGGCTGGCCGTTGTGCCCATATTTCAGACGGCTCGAAGCGTGAGCGTTCGCCAGATCTGACGAGAACGCCGACCTCTTCGTCTCCCAGTAGGACTACTGCACGCTCAGGTAGATCGTTTGTCATGGGTCAGATACGGCAAGCGCGGAAAGCGGCGGGTGATCGTCAGCATCAGGCTCAGCCAGCTTTCTGCGCTCCTCGCTGAGACGTGCTTGGAGATGAGCTGCGCGCAACTCTAAAAACCGTTTTGAGTTGCCCTGGAGAAGCGCATCCACAGCATCGTCTGGTATGGCGTGAGATGCCCGAGCCTCAGCGGGGGCATACCGCAACAGAGATGCCAGATCGGCTGCCTCAACCGCAGGATGCAATATCCGTCCTGCAAGCTGTGGTTTGGCGGGTATAACCAACTCAAGCAGCGCCCCAGGTCCGTCCTCCTCGAGCAGTGCGCCGACGTCAACGAACGTGTTGTCACGGAGATCTCGCGGGCTCAGCGAGGAAAGCAGCGCGATGTTCATCTTAGTCGCGGCCTTGTTGAGCTGCACCGCATCAAGATCGATCGCAAGCGGCTCTGCCTCGCCGAGGTTGGCGAGCAATGTCTGGATTGAGCTCTGCTCATCGTGATCGACGTTCTGCACAGCCTGACGCAACTCTCCGACATCACGGCCCCAGGCCATCGATCCACGCCATAGCCACCGCCGCAGAAGGTTCCGCGTACGATGATGTGGTTCAGGGTAGAGCGCGAAGAACCGCGTCAGAATTGGAAGGACTCCATTGTAAGGCAGTGCCCTGGCATGAGGAATCGCGGCGTCCTCGCGCAGGAAGGTGAAGACGCGCTCCAACGCTCGCTCTGTCTGCGCAAAGGCCGCTGCTGGGTCCTCTCCCTCGGCAAACTCTTCCTCGAATGCTCGATACACATCTCCGCCACGAACGGCAAGAACGCAGCGAAGCACGGTGTCATCGCGCAACGCTCCAAATCCCATTGCGTTCACGTTGTCGAACAGCGTCTGCATATCACCAGCCGCTTCTGGGCCAAGCGCAGCATGCAGCGCTCGAAAGACCTCCGCCGCCGTCATCCTGTGTCCAGCGGAGTTCATGCGATAGAAGATATCCCGGAGAACCCGCTCATCCTCGGTCCTCACGATGTTCAACGGGATCCTATAGTCAGCGATTGTTGTTGCCATCTCCCGAGCCAGGGCGACTGCTTCGTCATCGAGACCCTCGCTCCGTCGCTGCATCAAGTCATCGAGCAAATCAGCAGTGTCGAGAAGCAAGTTGAGGGGGAGCCACGTCACCGGGGGGATCCGCCGCTGTCCTCGACGTGCGAACTTTCCCTCGGCTAGATCGAAGTACAGCTCAAACGTCGGCGTGGCATCGGGGTGACGAGTAAGCGTCGCGACCAAAGTGGTCAGACGCTGCTGTCCGTCAACGACCCAGAACGCATTGTCCATCTTTGACGCTGGCACAGAGAACGAGCCGAAAGCAACCTGATCATCTGGGGCTGCACGGTCCCAAAGCAAGAGCGACCCAACCGGAAATCCATGCCAAATCGAGTCAAACAGCTTGTCGACGTCACGCTGATCCCACCGGAAACTACGCTGGAAGCGAGGCACGCGTACCCGACCTTCGCGTGACAGCTTGACGAGGTCCGCCACTGATCGTGCCTCGGCTGTGGGCCGCTCAAGCGCGCTATGTCCACTGCTAGCCATCTGTTGAGCATATGAGGCTACGTGACCGCCCGGACCGACAGCGAGGCAGAGCCGACATGATGATTCCATGGCTGCTTCTCGGCAGCCAACAAGCACGCGCCCGCGGAGACGCTATCCAAACTCTCATGGATCGAAGGATTCGTCAATGACCTTCTCGATTCGGCGGGGCGGGAGCGGCGGGCAAAGGCGGTGCGGGGCCTTCGCCGCGAGCGAACCGTAGGCCCATCGAGGGCGCTGACCCCGGTGGCCAAGCCCGCCTATCGGTGGGGCTGGGTCTT
>Ga0116217_10000692_pt1 | contig 33900 bp, 15 predicted proteins | sample Sb_taG_6_FD_89697 | JGI IMG/M metagenome (GOLD analysis project Ga0116217, IMG submission 89697) | Peat soil microbial communities from Weissenstadt, Germany - Sb_50d_4_PS metaG | ecosystem: Environmental > Terrestrial > Soil > Wetlands > Peat | place: Germany: Weissenstadt | collected 2010-09-21 | reverse complement strand
TCGGATGGCTATAGATGATGAAAACCGCCAGGCCTTGCTGTAACGTCCAGAGGCGTAATGATTTACGCTGCTTACTGCCCCAATGCCCGTTTGAGCGACCGTCAAAGTCTGCGTTGACCCTGCTCCCCGACCCGGCCCTTGGTCCTCCTTGGTCCCTTCCTCGACACCGCGGCGAAGACCCTCCCGGACAACCAGCACTACGGCTACCTCGTGGCCGGCAAGTTCTCCCGCGGCTACCGCGGCGGCGCCCGCTACGACTTGTTGGTGTGACGGAGGGTCGCGGGTGTAGCCAGGGACGCGTCTACACATGGACGGGTGGACATGCGACCTCAAGTGTCACGAAAATGTTCCTGCCCGGCAACCATCTTGTGCGGGCGAACCGTTGCTCAATCGCAACTTTTCTAGTTTTGTACTTGCATTCTCGTCGGAACAGCGATAATCTTGCCGCCAATCTTCTTCAGAGGTGAGAATAGGAGAGCCCCGCAGACTCTGAACCATCGTGCCTGGGACTTGCAAAGGGCTTGACAGGCGGACGATGGAATGGACTTGGCGCAGGAGATTCCAACGGTGAGCACTTGTCGCAGCGGAGCGGGCGCAGGGAGTTGCCAGACTCGCGACATGCGTGGCCAATGCATGCGCCGGGCGCTAAAGGGGCTCGTCTGGGGCTGTGGCCTGGCTGCCCTCCTGGCCCCCCTGCCCTCGCGCCCTTCGGCAGATGCGGCGGATCGCGGGGTCGAACCGACACTGGACGGGGCGATGCGCCTCGCCGTGTCCAGGAAAGAGGTCGATCAACTTCTCCTTGACCTGGACTCTTCCGAGCGCGCGAAGCGAGAACGAGCCTTCGACCGGCTCCTCCGGGTCGAGCCGCCGGTGCGAGTGGAAGAACTCGAGTCCCTCTGGCAGCATAAGAACGTGGAGACGCGACGGGTGGCCCTCCGGCTCATCGCCGCGCTTCAGGAAATGCACGGCGTGAACGCCGTCCGGGTCAATGGTCTCGAATTCCTTCCCTGCGTGGACCTGGTGTGGCGAATGTCCTCGCCTGGCGACGAAAAGCCGATCAAGCTCGACCTCAAGATCACCAACGTCGGAAAACAACCGGTTCGTTACTTCGACATTGGGGCGCCAGGGTTCCGGCTCTGGGACGCTGACGGGGAATGCGTCAGGCACAGAAGTTGGGCGGACGGTCTTGGTGTCTGCCTCAACTGTTACTCGCCCCCGCTGAAGAAGGGGGAAAGCCGTACAACTTCGCGCTTGTTAAAAGACCCAGCGCTCTGCCGGAGCCTCGACGGGAACAAACTCGATCTAAGAGTCCGAGATGGGAGCGGTGAGTTCCACTCCTTCAGTGGCCTGAAGCCCGGCCGGTATTACCTCTCATTCCAGTGCTCATGCCCCGGCGAGACTGCGCTTGAAAGAGCGGCCAAACAGGCGGAGCATTGGGTATGGGGGAAACCGCCCAAGGACGGGGTTCCCCTCTGGCGCGGGGATGCTGATACCCCGATTATCGCCGTGGAGATTAAGTAGCCGCCGCGTGGCCACAGTCGGCATCGGACGGCAAAGACCAGACCAGTTTCTCGATTCACATCCAGGGAGTTCACGATGGTCAGGCAATCGGCAGCGCGTCGGCCTTCGGCGATCCTCCAGGTCGAGCAGTTGGAGGGGAGGCTCGCGCCGGCGGTCATCACAGAAGCGTATCCCGGGGCCCTTACACCAACGGCTACGGCCAGACCCTGTCTGGGCTGCACACGGGAGTGGCCCCCTACATCACTGCCACGGGAGCGTACAAAGAAATTGTCCTCGACACGCTCACACCTGTCTCGGCGGTCTCAAGCGCCTTCCAGTCGGCGTTGCAAGGCGGCTACGGGAACCCCTGGGTGTTCAACTATCCCAACGCGTCCCCGGCCGGCCTCAGCCTCACCGTGAAAACGTACACGGCGAACGCCCACAGCACCATGGGCTTCGCTCTTATTCCCCCCGCGACCCTGCCCGCCTACGGACCAACCGGCGGCGGCTTGATCGATGTCACGACCAACTACAAGCCCGCCCCAGGTGAGACGGTTCACTGGGTCCAGTACATCACCACGAACACACCGGGTACTCAAACTCTGAACAACACGGAGTCCACCCTTGATGCTGATGATCCGAATCACAATCCGTACTACAACTACGGGGGTCAGGATCAACGGGGGTTCTTCGACTTCTCCCAGCGGCCGCTCGATACCACCGGCGCCATCACCTGGCAAGCCGAGATGCACCTGGCCGTCGAGACCGCGCCAAACACGGTCACCATCTACCCCGACGGCATCAGCTGGGGCTGGTCCGTCCAGAATGACCTGTCCGACTCCATCAACCTGGCCTTGAGCGTCACCAGCGACGTCAACCCCACCACGGTGTTCAAACCCACGACCATCACCGCCACGTTCGCCGCCCCTCCGTCCGGCAGCCCCGACCCGACGGGCCAGGTGGAGTTCGTGAACGACACCAAGAAGCAGGTTCTCGGGATCGCTCCGATTAAAAACGTCGCCGGGGTTCTGAGCGCCAGCGTGGTGGTCGGCGGCGCCGTCATCTTCGCCGGCAACGGTGATCTCACGATCCGGGCGACTTACGGCGGCGATGCCAATTACTACGGGAACACCGCCACCTATGTTCAGACGGTGAACAAGGCGGGAGCCCGAATCAACATGGGCTCCTCCGCCAACCCGGTCGCCCTCGCCCAGCCGGTGACCTGGAACGTTACCGTCGGTGCCGTGGACCCGGGCGCCCCTATTCCTACCGGCACGGTCAACTTCGATGATGGCAACACAATTCTGGGCACCGCAACCCTCGACGCCAACGGGACCGCATACTTCACGACGTCTGCTTTGACTGCCGGTAGCCACAGCATCACCGCCGTCTATAGCGGCGACAATACGTTCGACGGCAGCACCTCGGACGTGCTCGCACAGGTCGTCAATGCGCCGCCGGTCATCACGCTCGGCTCCGGTGTCACCATCAATGCGGGCAGCACCTTCACCCGCTCCGGATCGTTCACCGGCTCCGGCTCCTCCTACACGGCCACTGTGGATTACGGCGACGGCTCCGGACCGCAGTCGCTGACGCTCAACTCCGGCGGCACCTTCACCCTTTCGCATCTCTACGGGAACCCTGGCAGCGACAGTGTGACTGTCACCGTCACCGACAACAGCGGCAGCGAGGGCGAGGCGACCCTGCAACTCACTGTCCAGGATGTTCCCCCAACGGCGGCTTTCAGCAACGGCGGGCCGGTCGTCCACGGCAACCCCGTCACGTTCGGCTTCAGCAACCAGTACGACCCGTCCCCGGCCGTTACCGCGGCCGGGTTCACTTACAGCTACGACGTCTTTAACAACGGCACCTTCGAGGAGGCCAACGTGCCGAACGCCTCGTGGAGCTACTTCTTCACCACTGCGGGGCAGTACACCATCCACGGCCGCATCATCGACGAGTACGGCAACTACACTGACTACTGGACTACCATCACCGTGTACTGATCGGGAAAAGAGGACGGGTCTCCTAAAGACATGCCGTCTTTAGGAGACCCGTCCTCTTTTTCAACCTCTTTTTCAACCCCGTGCTGAGAGTGGAGCTGCGATGAGACGACTGCTCATGCCCGTAAAGGTCCGTCCGTCGGGCGGCCGCGCAACGACACGACGCGCGGCGGAACGCTCTGCCGCGCGTCGCCGTGGTCGGGGTTGATTCCGGGAGGACTTCTTTAGTGGGCCACCAACTCCGGCACGGCTTCCTTCTTTACGGGCGGCACGACCTGCCGCAGCCTCTTCCGGTCGCGGCTGTTCTTCGCCAGCAGCACGATGGCCGTGAAGAAGTTGATCAGGGGGAGAAAGCCCAGGACGAACCACAGCACCGCGCTGCGGTTGGTGTTCTGAGCCCATACGGCGCAGAACACGGCGAACACGAACAGGCCGAGGACGACTCCGTTGCCGGCCTGCTGGACAGACTGTTTGAGGGTCGCGACCTGGCTCTCCAGGTTCGCCACGCGCTCGTCGATCCCGGTGGCGGCCCCGTCAGCACCGTCCTTGGCGGGGGCGACCGGGTCCGCGGCGCGGAGCGTGGGGGCGAGGGCCAGCGCGAGAGTCAGTGCGACGACGCCGAGCGCGACACGGAGGGGGGGAGGAGACATACGGCAGCTCCTGCGAGGTGGGTGTGACAGCCGGAATCCGCGCCCGGAGCGGTTCCCGGGTGCCGGCCGGTTGTTCGCCCTGGGGGCTCCGCAGTTTCGGTGCCGGGCCCGGGTTGCCACACCGCCGGCTGCCTGAACCTCTTGGCCTTCCACCACTTGCGTCGTGTCGCTCCGCGCCCGGCTCGGGTAGAGCGGACGACGCGCGTGCCGCGACGGCACACCCTGCGGCCGGAACCGCACAGCCGGAGCCGGAGCGCGTGGGCAGGTTGCAGGGCGTGCCGGCCTGAGCCGCCTGCACGTGCCACCTTCCTACTTCGTCGTGAACTCCCGCGCGGTGTCGAACTTCGTCTGGGATCATGGCGACGTCGCGCGGTGGCAAGGACGAAAGGACAAAGCCGCGCCCCCGGCCCGTCAGGGGGCTCAGCCCGGGACCATCATCCGCGCCACGGTCCCGTTACCGCAGACGACGATCAATTCGCCGGTCGGCCGGCACGGGAAGCAGGCCACGGGCCGGGGCAAGGCGAGTTGCGTGGTGGACCAGGCGAAGGAGCGGCTGCCGGCGCGCAGCCAGGCGACGCGCGACGGGCCGACGGCCGCCACCAGCCCCGGCCGCACGATCGCCGCCGCCCGGTAGCCGTTCTCCGAAGACACGCTCAGCGCGACCAGCCGCACCTCCTCGTGCGTCAGCCGCACCAGCGACCAGTACACGGTGCCCTCGGCACTCAGGCCGGCCAACTCCACCTCATAGGCCGAGCGCGCGTGCCAGGCCAGCGGCGGTACGCGCAGCGAACTCCCCTCCGGGATCTCCGGCGTCCACCCGAGGGGGCCCTGGAGCGACGCCTCTCCGGAATCGCCGACGCGGCCGGCCCCGAGGATCAGGATCGTCGGCCGCTCACCCTCGCTCGGTGGCCCGAGCAGGGCCGCCCGATGATCGGCCGGCCGTTCGCGGGTCCACACCGTCTGGAGCATCGGGCCGATCAGCAACTGGATGGCCTCACCGTCGTAGAGGCCGACGTAGCGACCGTGGCCGGCCGCCAACACCTGCGGCGTCAGCCAGGCCCCCTCGCCGAGCGGCCGCGACTGCCAGCAGTGCGGCACGTAGACCGGCCCCTCCTCCAGGTAGCTGCACAGGGCCCCGTCACTGCCCGATTGCCGCAGGGCGACGACCATCCGCCCGAGGACGTCCGTGGCTAGCGCCAGCACCGGCCCGGTGTCCGGCGGGAAGCGGACGAAGCTGCCCGCGCCCGGCCGGTGGCGGACGATATCGCCGTTGGCAAAGCCGATGAAGACGTCGCCCGACTCGACGGCGTAGCAGGCCGCCGTCACGGTCCCCGCCCCCAGGGAGACGGCGGCCGCGGCCCGGTCCCGCCGCTGCCGCTCGGCGTTGTGGCGCACCGCTGCGGCGAAGGCAAACTGGGCGTCGCCGACCAGTGCCGCCGGCCACACCTTGGCCTGCCCCATCGTCTGCGACACCACCTCGCCCGGACGCTGTTCGACCTGGGCGCGCTGCCGCAACTTCACGGACAAACCGCGCCGCGCCCGGTCCTTCAACTCGTCCCCGATCTCTCGCAATTCGACGCGCCCGGCGAGGAGGGCGACCTGGTTGTAGAACTGGGCGGCCAGGGCGTCGTCCCCCGGCGGGGCGAAGAACTCGTCCGCCTCGCCCACCAGCGACAACAAGCGATCCCGGTCTGCTCCGGCGGCGTGGTGTCGCGCCAGGCGCAAGGCACAGCCGACGGCGTCGGCACTCGGGCGCCGCTCCCAGCCGGTCCGAAAGTAGCCGGCCGCGAGGTCGGGACAACCGGCGCGGCCCAGCAGCAGTTCGCCGGCCGCGAGGTGGCCCTTCGTGGCGGCGAGTTGGTCCGCCGCCAGCACGTACTCGACAAGCGCCTCGTCCTCCTCGCCGGCGCGACGCAGTGCCTCGGCGGCGGCCAGGTGGTCGCCCAGCTCGCGATAGAGGCGCACCGCCTCATCGACTTCGCCGGCGCGCTCCAGGGCCCGCGCCGCGGCCGGCTTGTCGCCGACCTTCTTCAGGTAGACGACCGCCGCGTCGTGGTAGAGGCCGCCCTGGAAGAGGGCGTCCGCGGCGGCCCGGTAGTCGCGCAGCAGCTTGCCGTAGATGTAAGCGGCGCGACGGTAGTCGCCGCGCCGCGCTGCCTCCTGCGCCGCCTTGCGGTACTCCGCGAACAGGTTGTGGAACAACTCGGTGCTGGTGTACCAGATCGGGCCGCGCCCGCCCCCGCCCCCGCCGCCGAGCAGTGTCCTCAGGGAATACAGAATGTTGTTGAGCGGCAGTCCGGCTCCCGCGCCCGGGACCGGCCCGCGGGCCCCATCGCTATTCAGCGGCAGCGCCCGCCGCAGTGCCGCTTCCAGTTTGCCGTCGCGGAACATCTGCAGCAGTGCCCGCAGAGCCGCCTCCTGCCGGCCAAGCAGCGACTCGCTCAGGCGCGGCACCTGCTCCAGCGCCCGGGCAACCATGCCGGCCCCGAGCCGACCGATCCCAGGCAACCCGAGCGCCTGGCCGAGCCTCATCATCGCCTGCCCGGCGGTCAGTCGGACTCGCCCCGCGACCTTCGCCGGGAGGGAAGAATCCTCCGGCCGCGGCGGCTCGGTGCCGATGTCCTGGCCACCCGCCTCGAGCAGGGCGTCGGGCTCCTCCGGCAAGTCGAGGGTGATGCGGCGGACGCGGTCGGCCAGCGCCGGCCGCTCGGGCAGCGGTTGCCACCCGGGCCGGGCGACGGGGGCCGTCACCAGGGCGGACGGCGGCAGCGGCCGGTCCGGGGCGAAGGCGAGGACGGCTCCGCCGGGCAGGAAGACAAGGCCGCGGTCGCGCCCCAGCGCCGCCGCCTCGTCGCCGAGCAGCGGCGGCACCAGGTCGGCATCGACGGGCGCGAACAGGTTGCTGCCCAGGCGGCGAAGGCGGACCACGTTGGGGAAGGCACCCGCGGTCGGCCGCCGCAGCACCAGGAGGAAGCCGCCCGCGACGGCGTGGACGCGCGGCAGCGGGTCGGTGCCGATGCGGGCGAGGAGCGACATCAGCGCCGCCAGGTCAGGCGCGGGGAGTAGCAGGGCGTCGGCCGCGGCCGGCTCGGACCGTTTGCGGAGGCGGAAAGCGACTTTCACGGCACGGCACTCCTTCCTTGGGCCGCGGCGAGCGCGGCGCCGATGGCCGCGGCCGCGGGGCCGTCGGTGCGGCCCGCCTCCGGCCAGCGCGTCCCGTCGGGCATCCAGGCTTCGAGGCGCTCGCGGAAGGCGAAGAACATGCAGAGGAGTCTCCCCGAGCGATCCAAGACCGCCACCTGCCCGAAGCAATCCACGCCAACGAGGAGTTGGGCTCCGATGCCGGCCACGAATCGTTCCCGGTCGTAGCAAGTGGCAGGCGGCAGCCAGTCCGGCCTGGCCCGAGTTCCCGGCGGCAGTGACCCCATCGACACGAGCGAGGCGCCGCGCCCGGCGGGCGTGCCGTGATCGAGGCGGCGGTCAACCTGGAGAATCCCGTTCGCCCACTTGAGCAGGAAAATCGCATCGCCGGCGCGAAGGGCCAGCCAGCGGTCGCCCAACTCGACATCGACGTGCTGATGGTAGCCGCCGTGCCGCGGCAGCAGGACGAGCCGGCCTCCTTCGAGTTCGCTCACCTCGAGTCGGCATTGCCCCAGGCGCCGCGCCAACTTAGCGCCATCAGGCGACAGGGTGAAGCCCCGATCAGTGCGTTCTTGCCGAAATTCGCGGAGGGGCACGGCGTCGAGTTCCAACACGCGGAAAAGCCGGAGCATCGGCCAAGCCGTCTGTTCCCCACCCGACGTGACAAGGCCGAGCACGTTCCCGCACAGCCGGGCCTGGTGGACCGTCACGCCGCGCAGGAGAGGGCGCCCGTTGGCCTGGGGTTTGAACGGGCCCCACTGGATCCCGGGTCCGTACAGTCCCAAGGTCGCCGCCTGCGGGCCATGAAGGAGGTGCAACCCTTTCCGTTGGGCTTCGGCCTCGGCTGCGGAATTGATGGGCAGTTGTGGCGGCGGCAACAGGTAGCCGGCCAGCTCGTCGCAGGCCGCCTGCGCCCGGCCCGGCGACGGTATCACCCCTTGACTCTGTGCCGCCGTTTCGCCGGTGCCCAGGTCCACCGCGAAGCGCCAGTCCTCCTTCTGGACCGCGAAGCAATGCAGGTCCCGAAAATAATACCATTGTCGCTCGCCCGCCGAGCGCCCAACTCCCAGCCGGTAGGCCCTGGCGGTGTGTGTCGCCAGGTCGTAATGGACAGCTCCGAGCCAGCAGTGGGCGTAGCTCCCGGCCACGACAAAGCCGCCCGCGACCCCGAGCACCGCTTCGACGTCGGTCAGCACGTGGCTCTCGATCCACCCGCGCGGGAGTAATTCACAGCGAGTCCCGTCGGTGCGGCAGAGGCTCAACAGGCCGTTGTGCGTGGCGATCAGGATCCACTCGCCGCCGGCATCGAAATCGAACAGGAACTTACCGGCCCTGCGGCTGACGCCGAAGTAGAACGGGAAACCGATCGGCTCCACATCGCCGCGCCATGCCGCCGCTTGCCCATCCCTCGGCTCTTCGCGAGGCTTTGCGACCGACGCGGCGCGCCTGGGTGTCAGGTCCACGCGGAAGCGCGTCACGGGGACGGGCGAGCCGTGCTTCATCTCGACCAGGGCGCAGTCGCCGTGCTCGTCCGCCGCCAGCGCAAACAGGCGCGTCTCCGGAGTCGCGCGCCGAGCCGCCGCGGTCAGGTCCGGCTCGGCCAGGTTGCGCGGGTGCGTCAGCAGCACCACGTCGCGCGGCCCGGTTGCCTCCTCCTGCAACACCCTTTCGAGGGTCTGTCCAGGGTCGGCGCTCAGGTCGCTCGCTTCGAGCAACTCGGCGACGGCCTTCTCGTCGGCGGTGCGCGGGTCGAGGGGTGGGCCATCGGCGCTCGTGGCGGCGACGCGGAACGAGACGCTTTTGCGCTCGGCCAACTTGGCAAACGCGAGGACCGCGGCGCACAGCAGCAGGCGCACGTCGCCCCAGGTGCGCACGCCCTGGTCGAGGACGACGATCAGCTCTTCGCGGAGGCGCGTGTGCGGCTCCTCGCGGCGGAAGTAGAGCAGTTCGTTCTCGGCGAAGCGGCGGACGAATTCCAGTTCATCGACGGCGAACTGCGCCGGCAGGATCTGCTCGGGCAGGCCGCGCGTGGCGATGTCGGCGTAGCCGCCCAGGGGCAATTCGCGGTCGGCGAGGCGGCGCGGCGGCAGGGACAGGGCGCTGACCATCTGCGTCAGGAACGGCGCCGCCCCGGCCAGGCGCTCGCGCCGGGCCAGCGGGCCGAAGACCTCGGCCAGTGAGCGCGGCGGGGCGGCGAGCAGTTCCTCGGCCACCTTGGCGCCGGCGTCCACGATCGGCTCGCGGCCAAAGCGCAGCCAGGAATACAGTTCAGCGAGGCCGAAGTCGCGCAGCTCGCACAGCATGACCGCCTCGAAGTCAGCGGGGGCCAGCGGCGGCACCTCGGCCATCTCACGGAAAGGATCGTCGCCCCACTCAGCTATCCCGGCGCGGAGCAGCGCCAGCACAGCCGACGGATCGACGGACCCGGGGACCCGCGGCACGCGGTCACAGAGGATTGCGCACAAGACGCCGGCGTTCCGCAGCGGCCAGTGCAGTGATTTGAAGGCCTGCGCCAGCAGTTCGGCCTCCTTCGGTCGCGTCATCTCCCCATAGCCGAGCAGGTGGAGCAGATGTACCACGAAAGCGAAATGGATGGGCGGGGCGATGCTGAAGAACCCTTCGAGGAATTGGCCGACCTGCTGGCGGAAGGCGAAGGTGATGCCGGGGGCACCCTCGATGGCGTCGCCACCATACGACCATCGAGGCCCGCCGAAGTGGCGCGTGTAATCCAGGGGGATGCGCAAATAATCGCGAGCCCGGGTCATGCCGTGGCCTCCCGTCCCGCCAGCCGGGCCGAGGCGCGCGTCAAGTGCCGCAGCGCATCCGCCGGCACCGCCGTTGCTCCCGAATCGCGCAGGATGGCCAACTCACCGTCGCTCAGGCCGAGTACCTCGCAGAGGGCGCTCTCGGGCCAGGCGGGCTCGGGCCGGAACCCGAGCGGCACCAACACGCGCTCGCCGCAGAATCGCTCCGCGCCCGGCAGGGCCGGCAACCGCTCGCCCATCAGGAGGACCACACGTCCCGACACGGCCGCCCGCACCGCGGCGAGGGCTTTGCTCGTCGCGGTATCGGCCCAGCGCCCGAGGACGGACGGCGTGCAGCACAGCGCCGTCGCGGGGCGCGGCGCCGGGTCGCGGACCAGGCGCAAGGGAAGAGGTGATACGGCAAAGTCGTCGGGCAGTCGCGGTTGCACGGGAGCCGGCGTCAGTGCCTGCGACAACGGCCTGGTGGTAGTAATCGCAGGCACGTCGAAGGAAGGCAGGCGGGCGCCGGGTCGATACCAGAGGCCGTCACGCAACTCGTAGAGGAGGGCGCCCGGCACCGGCAGGACACAGCGCCAGACGTCTTTGCCGGGCGGCCAGCGGACCCAGGCACGGGGACCAACCAGCGCCACCATCACGCCCGGCGCGTCGCGCACCTCGGCCAGCGCCGCCAGGGACTCGCACGGCAGGCTCGCCAGACAAACGGCGTCGAAAGGGGTGGGCATGGCGTATCGCCTCTGAAATACCGCTTGCGGCTTAGCGCTGGCGCAACCCTGGTGAAGCGAACGCTAAGCCGCAAGCGGCTACACCAGGCATTCTATCGACCGAGCCGATCCAGTACCTTCCCCGCGCGCTCCAGCAGGTGCCGCCGCGCCGCGTCGTCGGCGACCCAGGCGGCGCGGTCGGCCAGTTCCGCGACGCGCTCGCGCAGCCGCGCCAGCGCCGTCAGGCTCAGCCCGCCGGCCGAGACGTCGCGCTCCGCCGCGTCGAGCTGCCCCGCCAACTCCTCGCCATCGACGCGCTCCGGCAGCGCGGCCAGCGGGTGCGCCGTCTCCTCGGCCGGGTGCGCCTTGAGCAGGCCGTTGACCAGCGCCGCCAGCGGGTCGATCTGCTCCTCGCGGTCCCAGACGTAGCGCAGCACCCACAGGTCCGACGGCGCCGCCCGCTCGCGCCCGCACAGCAGCGCCGACGCCGCCAGCAGCTTCAGCACCTTCACCGCCCGCCGGTCCGAGAAGGCGATGCCCAGGTCGCGCACCTTGAACACGGCCTCGGCATACACCTCCGTCACGCCCGACAGGTCCACGTCGCGTGTGCGCCGCGCCAGCGCCCGCAGATCGTCGGCCGTCACCGACGTTTCGACCGGCGGCGCGTCCTCCAGCGCCCGCCCCGCGGCCAGCAGTTGCGGCATGGCGTCGCGGCGAAGCTGATCGACGTGGCAGCGCAGCAGGAAGCGGTCGAACAGGGCGCGCAACGCTTCGTCGTCGGCCAGATGGTTCGACGCGGAGAACAGCGACAGGAGCGGCAGCCGGTGCGTCTCCGCCCCGCCGCGGTAGACGCGCTCGTTGAGCACGGTCAGCAGGTTGTTGAGGATGGCGCTGTTGGCGTTGAACAGCTCGTCGAGGAAGGCGAACTCCGCCTCGGGCAGCATGCCGGCGGTCACGGTGGCGACCGTCCCCTGGCGCAGCTTCACCAGGTCGATGGGGCCGAAGATCTCGTTGGGCTCCGAGAAGCGCGTCAGCAGGTACTCGAAGTACGATCCGCGCACCGCCGACGCGAACTGGCGGATGAGCAGCGACTTCGCGGTGCCGGGCGGCCCGTGCAGGAACAGGTGCTCGCCGGCCACCACGGCCAGGGCGATCAGGTCGATCACCTCGTCGCGGCCCACGAAGCGCCGCTTCAGGGCATCGACGACCTCGCCGCGCAGCCGGCCCACCGTGCCCTCAGGCGCCGCCATCAGTTTTCTCCTCCCGTCCAAACAGACCCAACCTCGGCTTGCCGAGTTCGCCGAAAACCAGTTCGACGTGCTCCCGCGCGCGCCCTTGGGGCATCCAGGCCGGCTTCGGATGGTCCGCCAGGCGCTCGGCGTAGAGCAACAGGAGGCCGTCGTGCCCGTCGAAGTCGAGCGGCACCAGCGGGGCGTCGGCCACGTCGGATAGTATCCCGCTCAACGGCCAGCGGAGGAGCAGGTCCGCGAGGCGCACCGTCAGTCGATCTTCGGGATTCAGCGCGTGAGCCTGGCGGTGGACGTGTGGCAGGTACTGCAGCGCCAGGTCGGCGGAGAGGTGCTGTGCCGCTGTGGGCCGCGGAATGGCCGGCATCCGCAGGCGCTCGTCGAGCAGCGCCTCCGGCTCGTCGTGGCTGACGAGGAACCAGCACGCCTGGCGCAACACCTCGGCGGCGGCCAGGGCGACGGCTGCGTCGAAGTCGATGGGCGGGCCGGCCACGTCGAGGCGGTGGGCGGCGTAGGCACGCCGCAGCAGGGCCAGGGCGTCGGCGTCGCCGGAAACGGGGACGGGGCGTTCGCGCAGGACGGCCTCACCGTCGGCGAACAGGTGTTGCAGGAAATCGGCGAAGGGCGACATGGGACCCCGGATCAACTCCGCTGACATTACGAGCTGGCGCCCGCCTGCTCCGGCATCTTAAAGCCGATCCTCTCCAGGACCGCATCCGTCAACGCCTGCAAGATTCGGCCGTGGTCGCTGAGGATGTGAGTGTGTTCGGCAAGGATTCGGCTGTGTTCCAGGAGAATGGCTTCGATGCGTGCGAATCGTACGGCGTTGATCCGCTGCAACTCGGCAAACAGGCGGTCCATCGAGGCCGCATGGGCCAGGAACCAAGCCTGCTTCTGAGTCAGCATGGCCATCGCTTCTTCGAGCCGGCGAATCGCCTGGTCTAGTGCTCGCGCCATGGTCCTTTTCCTCCTGGAATCGGCGCTGGTATTCTACGCGGCGGCCGCTCCGCCATTACTCCTTCTTCTTCTCGTCCTTCTTCTCGAACGTGATGATGTGCTGCCACGGCAGGTCTTCATTGGTGCTGACCCACTTTAGCGGGTGCGGCCCCATCTCCTTGATCACCTGCTTTTCGGTCATCTTGTGGACGAGCTTGATCGGCACCTTGTCGTCTTCCAGGCGGAACTCGACGAACACCAGGCGACCGCCCGGCTTGAGCGCCTTGACCATCGCCTGCGTCATCTCGTAGGGCTGCGCGAACTCGTGATACACGTCCACCAGCAGGATGAGATCGACCTTGCCCTCCGGTAATTTCGGGTCGTTCTCTTCGCCCAGGACCGGCTCGACGTTGGTGATCTCCTTCTCCTTCGCCTTCTTGCGGATGATGTCGAGCATCTCCGGCTGGATGTCCACGGCCAGGACTTTCCCCTTGGCGCCCACCTTCTTGCTCATGCGGAAGCTGTGATAGCCGCTGCCGGCGCCGACGTCGGCGACGACCATACCCTCTTTCAGCTTGAGCGCTTCGAGGAGTTTGGCGGGCGCTTCCTCCCTCTCGCGCTCGGGCCGCTCCAGCCAGCCGGCCGCCTGGTGGCCCATCACCTGGGCGATCTCGCGGCCCATGTAGAACTTGCCGATGCCGTTTTCGTCGTGCTCCTTGCGCGTCTCGTAGCGCGGCGCCTCCGGCTTCTTGTCCGGGTCGGCCCAGGCGGGGGCGACCAGGCCGGCGGTCAACAGCAGCGCAAGCCAGCGGAGGCGGATCATGAGACGGTCCCTCGTAGGGTGGGGCGAGCGCGAAACGCCGGCGCGTGGGCTAGCCGCGCGCCAGCTCGGTCCACAGCGCCTTGTAGTATCGCAGAACGTCTTCGCCTGTCGCCGGGTCCGGCGGACTCTTGCCGACCTCGCACAGGGTCACGCGGTCGTAGCCCGTCTCGCGAAAAAGGCGAAACAGCTCGCGGTACGGGTAGGCGCCGGTCGAATCCTTGTACAGCTCGTTGATGTGGCACGACTTGATCCACGGACGCAGCAGGCGGAAATACTCCTCGACCGATTTGTCCTTGATGTCGCCCGGGTTGCTGTTCCACGTCAGCCCGACGTTCTTCAGACCGCAGTGCTCCATCATCCTCTTGCAGTACGGCGGATGCGCACTGCCCCTCGGGTCGGCCGGGCCGCCGCCGTGGACCTCGACCCAGATCTCGACGCCCGCGTCCGCCGCCGCCTTGCCGCACTCGATCAGCGCCTTGCCGATCTGTTCGAGCGTCTTCTCGATCGGCACGTCCTTTGGCAAGCCGTTCGGCCGCACCTTGACGCCTTTGCCATCGACGTCCGCGGCCAGGTGGACGAATTCCTTGCACGTCTCGATGTTCTTCTTGACGACGGCCGGGTCGGGAGAGTGGAACTCGCAGACGCTGCCGCAGCCCCAGATTTCGACGCCGGCGTCGGCGAAGCGCTTGCGGACCTCCTGGCGCTCCTCCTTGCTCAGGGTCGGCTCGACGCCGTGCTTGTGCGTGGTGCGCAGCTCGACCGGCGACAGGCCGACGGACTTGCACACCTTCAGGAGGGTGGGTACGTCCCAGTCTTTCGCGATGTTGTAAGTGACGATGCCGAGGCGGAACTTCGGCGCCTTGTCGCCGGCCGCCTCGAGGCGAGCGGGGGGCGTCAGCCCCCCGGTGACGAGGCCGGCGGCGACGGCGGCGCCGGCCTGGAGGAAGCGGCGGCGGTGCGGCACGGACATGGCGGGACTCCGGGGCGAGACGGGCGACGGCGGATGTGCCTTATCATCCACGACTGCCGGCCGATTGCAAGGGGTGAAGCGCTACACAAGCCCGACGCGCCAGCGAGGGGGGAAGGTGTTCCCCTCGCTGGCGCGTCGGGCTTGTGTGGTCGCGCTCACTTCCCCGCCAGGGGAACAGCCGCCTTCTCCTGCTCCAAATGCGGCCCGATGACGCGCTCCTTGAGCTGCCAACCGCCGAGTCCGGCCGCGATGAACAGCAGCACAAGGATTCCCTTGCCCGGCTTCCCGTACATGCTGAACAGGCTGAGAACAATGTGCAGCCCCAACCCTCCTGCGACCATGCCCCCTGTGACAACGATGACGTGTGCGAACGTCGGGTCAATGCGGGCGAGCCACCAGCAGCTGATATCGGCCACCTGCGCCAGCAGCGGCAGCGGCGCGATCACCGCGCGGATGACGCCGGGATAGCTGGTGAAGGCGAAAATCAGCCCGGTCAGACCGTACAACATCGAGAAGCCGAGCAGGTGGACGTGCGTTGTTTGGGCCAACTTGTCGATGGACATGGCGGTGGATGTTTCCGTCACCTGCACGTACGGCTTCAGCTTCGCGTAATCGTGGAGCGGGTACTCCTTCGCCTTCCCCACGCCGTTAGGCTTGTGACAGCGAACGCAGCGGTCGGTGAGGATCGAGGTCGTTTTCACCGTGCATACGTCGCCCTCCTTGACGACGTATTTCGCCGTCACGGGGTAGTCCTTCAACTCGTTCGGCAGGACGAACCTGTCGCGGTCGTAAGTCTCCTTCTTCGCCCCGCTGCTGATCCAGGCGACCACGGCCAGCCGCTCGCCGTCGCGCTCCCGGCGCAGCTCTTCCTCGGCCTGTTTCCTTTCTGCATCCTGGATATCGTCGGAATCCTTCGCGAATGTCTTCGCGCGCTCGTCGATGGCGTCGTCCCAATCGGGCTTGGTGCTCTTCGTGGTGAACGCCACACACATCTGCCCGTTGCCGTTGAACTGCTGGTTTTCCTCGGCTTCGAGGAGGATCTCGATCTTGCTCTTCGGGCGCTCGGCCTTCGCGCCGCTGAAGATGCGCTCGGCATCTTCGCCGGTCGGCAGCAAGTTCCCTGGTGTGGCGTGCTGCATGTGCAGCTGCACCAGGGCCGCGCAGTAGCCCAGGCCGACGGAGAGAAGGAAGGCGCTGACGACGAGCCGTGCGGACAGGGGGAGGTCGCGCAGGCGCAGACGGGCCAGGGTGGGATGATCAGTGCCCATGAGGTAGGACTCCAACTGGCGGGATTAACTGGCGGGGGCGAGCACGGTAGCGACGGCCTGAAGCACGCGGGCACGCGCCTCGGCCAACGAGGTTTGCACGACGGCACCCGAAGCCTGGCGGTGGCCGCCGCCGCCGAACGTCTCGGCCAGGCGAGCCACGTCCACGGCGCCGCGCGAGCGAAAGCTGACTTTCACTCCGCCGCGGGGCTGCTCCATGAAGAACAGCCCGACTTCGACGCCCTGGACGCTACGGGTGTAGTTGACCAGGTCTTCGCTGTCCTGCGGGGTGGCCCCCGTGGCCTCGTAGTCGTCCCGGCGCAGCTCGGTGTACGCCACCTGGCCGCCGGGGACGACCGTGAGTCGTTCGAGCACTAGCCCGACCAGTCGCAGGCGGGCCAGGCTGTTGCGCTCGAACAACTCGTCGTACAGGAAGTCGGGCCGGGCGCCGGCGGCGACCAACTCCGAGGCAAGGGCGAACGTGGCCGGCGAGGCGTTGCTGTGGCGGAACCAGCCCGTGTCCATCGCGACGGCCACGAACAGGTTCGACGCCATGCGGCTGCTCAGCGGGACACCCAGGGCGCCGATGGCCTCGTGCGCCAGCCGGCCGGTGGCCTCGGCGGTCGTGTCCACCAGGCGCAGGCTGGCCATGTCGTCCTGCGTCAGGTGGTGGTCGATGACCGCCTTGGGCACCGCCAGCCCCCGGAGGAACGGCCCGAAGTTGCCGAGCTGGTTCCAGGTGCCGGTGTCGAGGACGACGACGGCCTCGGCGTCGCGGTACTCCTCACCGGGCGCCTCGAAGGGGCGGATGCCGTGCCCCGGGTCGAGGAAGGCGTAGCGCAGCGGGAAGGTGCTGGCGATCACCATGCGGACCTCCTTGCCCAGGGCCTCGAGCGCCTCGGCCAAGGCGAGCATCGAGCCGAGGCCGTCGCCGTCGGGGCGAACGTGGGTCGTCAGCAGGAGGCGTCGGGGACGGCGGAGCAACTCGACAAACGGCGTCCAGTCAATCGGCATGGAGGGTCGTTCCTTGCGGGCCGCGACATAAACAGCCATTATACCACCGGCGGCGCACGGGGGAAGCGCTCTCTGACGTGAATGAGTGAAGATCGCGTTCCCCGGGATCACCCTCCACCAAGGTACTGCCGCGCCGCGGGCCGGTGGATGGGGCGTTCTCGCGAAAAGCATCAAGCCGCTTGCGGCTTAGCGGCCGCCCTCGATTTATCGATTCGCGAAACGAGGAATCCGCGCCGCCCCGAGGGCGGCCGCTAAACAACCGGAGAGTTCATGCCCCGCCGTCACCTGTTCGGCCCCGTCAGCGCCGCCTTCGCCGCACAGCATCTCGCGCGCCAGTGTCGGGCCGCCCTCTGCCGGACCTTGGATGCCGTCGATTTCCCCGAAGGTGCTGCCGCTGCCGCCGACACCTGGAACGCCCTCCTCACTCGCCTCCCCGCCGACTGGCGGCCCGAGTTCGTCGCCCTCGACCTTCACTACACTGCCGTGCCGCCTGTCCTCTGGTCCGCCCCGGTCCCCGTCGTCGGGCTGGCCGCCGACTGGAACCTCCTCTGGCACCACTACCGCCGCGCCCTCCGCCGCTGCGACCTCGTCCTGACCGACGCCGCCGGCGTGGACGCCCTCGCCCGGGAAGGCATCACCCACGCCCGTTCCGCCAACCTCTTCGGCTGCGGCCGCGACTTCCTCGACGGCCCCGCAGCCGACAGCCCGCGCGACATCGACGTGCTCTTCGTCGGCAACCTCCATCCCGCCGTCCAACGGGACCGACTCCCCTGGCTCGCCCGCCTGGCCGCCCTCGCGGATCGCTGGTGTGTCGTCGTCCGCACGAATGTCTACGGCGACGACTACCGCCGTCTGCTGCGCCGCGCCCGAATCGTCTTCAACCGCAGCGTCCGCGGCGAGTGCAACCAGCGCGCCTTCGAGGCGGCGGCCAGCGGCGCCCTCCTCTTCCAGGAGGCCGGCAACCCCGAGGTCCCCGCCTACTTCACCGACCGCCGTGAGTACGTCGCCTACACCGCCGCCGACCTTGAACCCCTCCTGCGCCACTACCTGGAGCACGAGGACCAGCGCCGGGCCATCGCCGAGGCCGCCCGCCGCCGGGTCGAGGGCTACACCTTCGAGTCGCTCTGGGACGCCCACCTGGGACTGATCGACCGCGAATGGCCCGCCCTGTGCCAGCGGGCCGCCCGGCGGACGGCGCCCGCCCGTGTGCAGGACCTGCTGGGGCGCACCTGGCAAATGCTGTCCAGCAACCGGCGGAATGACACGGCACTCGTCGCAGACCTGAGCGCCGCCCTGGCCGCCCAACCCGCGTCGGGCCTCCTCCACAACGCCCTCGGGTTGGCGGTCACGGTCCTGGCCGCCCGTGAAGAATGGCTGTCGCCGGCGGCGGCGCAGCGGGCCGCGGAACACTTCGACCGCGCCTGGTCCCGCGACCCTGGCCACGTCGTCGCCGGCCTGAACCTGGCCGAGGCCCTGGCCCTGGCCGGTCGGCGCCCCCAGGCGGCCGAGCAGGCGCGGCGGGTACTCGCCGAATTGAACCGCCCCCGCGTGTACCACCCCCTGGTCCTGGATGCCGCCCATTTCCCGCCGGGCTTCGACCACTTCCGCGTGGAGTGGGAGCGGGCCGCCTGGTCCCACGCCGGCCAAGCCACCGCGGAGGCTGAGGCGAAGGTGGTCCTGCTCCGCTGGCGCCTGCACCTGATGCTGGCCGAGTTGACCGGCGACACCGGCCACACCCACGAAGCCACCCGTGCGCGTCCCGACCTGCCGCCGAGCCAGTTCGCACTGGGCGCCGCCCTGCTGCGCCAGGGCCGGCCCAGCGACGCCGTCCCACACCTGCGCGGGGCCGCGGCCGCCAACCCCTTCGACGGCGCTGCCGCCCGCGCCCTCGCCGACGCCCTGGGCGCCGCCGGCCTGGAGGCGGAGCGGCGCGACTTCCTCGGGGTGCGCCGCCGGCTCTCCCGCGCCGCCCCCGAGGCGGTACCCCCCGAGCCGTGGTTCACGCCGCCAGCCGCGCCCTCCCTCCCCTCCGCGGCCGCGGATGCCGTGGCGGTCGCCTGGGAAGGTGTCCAGGATGAGATGCACTCGCTGGCCCTGGTCAACCGGCAACTTTGCCTGGGGCTGATCGAGCACGGTCACGAGGTCTCCGTCCTCCCTCGCCAATTCTGGCCCGAGGCCGGCAAGCCCGCGCCGGCGGTGCCCCCGGCCGTGGCCCAGCGCTTCCGGGCGCCCCTCAGCCGAGGGTGCGAGGTCCACGTCCGCCACGGCTGGCCGCCGGACTTCGTGCCCCCGCCTGCCGGCCGCTGGGTGCTGATGCAGCCGTGGGAATTCGGCAGCCTGCCCCGCGCCTGGGTCGGTCCCATCACCGAGCTGGTCGATGAGGTGTGGGCCTATACGAAAGCCGTGCGCGATTGCTACGTCGAGAGCGGTGTGCCGGCCGACCGCGTCCACGTCGTGCCGTTGGGCGTGGACACCGCCCGCTTCCGCCCCGGCCTCGCGCCGCTGCCGCTGAAGACGCGGCGGAACTTCAAGTTCCTGTTCGTGGGTGGCAGCATCCACCGCAAGGGGTTCGACGTTCTGCTGGGCGCCTACGCCCGGGCGTTTCGCGCCGCCGACGACGTCTGCCTGGTGGTCAAGGACCTGGGGGCCGCCTCCTTCTACCGCGGACAGACCGCCGAGGCCGACCTCGCCCGCTTGCAGGCGACGTCCGGCGCTCCGGAGGTCGAGTACATCGATCGGCCGCTGAGCGAGGAGGAACTGGCGGGGCTGTACGCGGCCTGCAACTGCCTGGTGCTGCCCTACCGCGGCGAGGGCTTCGCCCTGCCGGTGGCCGAGGCGATGGCCTGTGGCTTGCCGGTCGTCGTCACCGGGATGGGGGCAGCGCTGGACTACTGCGACGAGTCGCGCGCCTACCTGGTCCCGGCGGAGAAGCGCTATTTCGCACGCCAGCGGGTCGGCGACTTGGAAACGGTAGGCCGGCCCTGGCTGGCGGAGCCCAACGGCGAGGCGCTGTCGGCAATCCTGCGGCACGTCGTCGCCCACCCGGAGGAGGCGCGGGCGAAGGGGGCGGCCGGCAGTCGCTTCGTGCAGGCCCACCTCACCTGGGAGCAGGCGACCGACGCCGTCGAGCGCCGGCTGCGCGAGCTGCGCGGGCGGCCGGTCCGGCGCCAGGCCGCCCTCGCTCCGCCGGAGACGGAGCTGGCCTCGGTGCTCGTCGTGTGCGGCCACGCGGCGGGTCCGACGCGGCTGTGCCTGGAGAGCGTGCTGGCCCACAGCCGGCCGCCCTACGAATTAGTGATCGTCGATACGTCCGCGGACGGCGGCACCGCCGCGTACCTGGGCGGGCTGCACGGTAGGCCGGGGCCGGAGCGCGTCGTCGTCGTCCCTGCCACCGGGCGAGACCGGCCTGCCGCCCGCGCCCTGGCGCTGGGGCAGGCCCGCGGCGGCTGGCTGGCTTTCCTCGACGGCGACGCGGTGGTGACCGAGGGCTGGTTGGCTCGCCTGGTCCGTTGCGCCCTGCACGAGTGGCCGCAGGTCGGCGCCGCCGGGCCGGTGAGCAACGCCGCCGCCTGGCCGCAGGGGGTGCCCCCCGGCTACGCCGGCCCCGACGACCTGTCCGCCTTCGCCGCCCGCCGACGCGACGAGTACCGCGGCCGGGCCACGCGCGTCGAGGCACTCGACTCGTTCTGCCTCGTGACGCGGCGCGAGGTACTGGAACGAGCCGGCGGCCCAGGCGACGACTTCCCGCGCCGCGCCCGCGAGGCCGGCTTCCGCTTGCTCCTGGCCGCAGACGTCTTCGTCCACCGCCCCGGCGGCCCGACGGCCGCGCGACCGGCCCCCCGAGAAGGCCCGGCCAGCCAGCCCCCGGGCCGCCCGCGCGTCTCGCTGTGCCTGATCGTCCGCGACGAGGAGGCCAACCTCGCCGCTTGCCTCCGCTCGGCGGCCGACCTGGTCGGCGAGATCGTCGTCGTCGATACCGGCTCCACGGACCGCACCCGGGAGGTGGCCGCCTCCTTCGGGGCGAAGGTCGTGGACTTCCCCTGGGTGGACGACTTCGCCGCCGCCCGCAACGCCAGCATCGACCACGCTAGCGGCGACTGGATCTTCTGGCTGGACGCCGACGAAACGCTCGACGAGGACAACCGCGCGAAGCTCCGCACGCTCTTTGCCGGGCTGGGCGACAAGCCCGCCGCCTACTTGATGACCCAACTCTCCCCGCCCCGCGGCGCGGCCGGCGCCGCCGTCGCCGTGGACCACGTCCGCCTCTTCCGCCGCCACCCCGATGTGCGCTGGCGTTATCGCGTTCACGAGCAGGTCCTGCTGGCGATCCGGCAGGCAGGCCACGACGTGCATCGGACCGACGTGATCATCAACCACGCCGGCTGGCTGGACGCGGCCGGCGGCGACCGGAAGCTGGCTCGCAACGTGCGCCTGCTGGAGCTGCAGGACGCCGAGCAGCCCGACGATCCGGTCACGCTCTTCAACCTCGGCTGGGCCTATCTGCGGCTGGACCGCGTCGAGGAGTCGCTGCGTTTGCTGGGCCGCTGCCTGGACCTGGCGCCGACGGACTTCGGGGCACGCCCGAAAGCGTGTACGCTGCTGGCCCGGGGCCGCCACCGGCTGGGGCAGCGCCACGAGGCCCTGTCCGTCTGCCGCGCGGGCCGGGCCGTCACTCCTGAGGATCCCGAGTTGTTGTATCTCGAAGGGTTGTTCCTGAGTGAGGCGGGACAACTCGCGGAGGCCGAGGCGTGTCTGCGGCAGCTCCTGGGCCTGCGACCGGGGCCGCGGTTACTGGGAGCCGATCCGGGGCTCACGAGTTACCGGGCGCGACATCTCCTGGCCCAGGTCTACCAATCTGGGGGACGTGGGGCCGAGGCGGAGGAGCAACTGCGGGCCGCGGTCGCGGAGCGGCCGGACTTCGTACCCGGGTGGCTGGGCCTGGCAGACCTTTGCCTGGGGCAAGGGCGGTGGGCGGACGTGGAGGAGGCGGCGCAGCGGTTGGAAGGGGCGGGCGCGAGGTCGGATGCCGCCGTGGTGCGGGCGCGAGGCCACCTGGCCCGCCGGGAATTCGCCGCCGCGCGGGGCCTGCTGGAAGGGGTCATCGGGCAAGCCCCGAAGGCGCTGTGGCCGCGCCTCCTGCTGAGTCGCGCCCTGTGTGAGGAGGGGGAAGATCAGAAGGCCGCCGAGCAGGCCCTGCGCGAGGTACTGGCTTTGGCGCCGGATCACCCCGAGGCGAAGGAGCGATTGATCGCGGTGCAAAGGCGATCGACCCCGCCGTGAGAAGATGCTCACGCAACCTTGTCCCGTAGCCGCAAGCTGCCAGCTTGCGAGCCCAGAAGAAGTCCGCAAGCTGGCAGCTTGCGGCTACGGGACACGTGCCGGCGCAATCAGCCTAACGAAAAAATGAACTTGTTACAATTTCCTTCTTGACAACGGCTTTCTTGGGCCGGTACATTTTTCCCATCTCATCCTTGCCCCTGTCTCAGGAAGTGGGCGAGTGTGCTGATCGGGGCCGGCGATTTCCTATCTGCCGCCGGCCGCGCGGACAGAGGTGGCAGCGCCCCGAGTCAGGGGCGCCGGTTCGTGGACTGGGATCAGGCCGCCCCTCGGACGGCGGCCGCACTCACGAAGTCCGGGCCGACTGGCCGCTCCCCTGACGGCCTCTCCGCCCTCGTTGCATGGATGGCGTCAATGGCGACACTCTCCACGCCTCGATCGTCTCCTGCGCGACTGCGCCAATGGCTGAGACACGCCTGACTCTATCGCCTCCCCATCGGCACCTGGGTCGCGCGCCTCCGGGCCGCGCCCGGCGGGAAGCGACCCGAGTTCCCCGCCCTGCGCCCGCTGGTGGATGGGTGCGAGGATCGTTCCCCCATCTGCCCTCCCCTGGGGGGCATGATCCAGGCGAGCCTCGCCGGCACGGGCCTGGCCCTGGTCGGGGAAGCCCTCCGCCAGGCGTTCGTCAGGGAGGTTTTGTACCGATCTGGCCGGCGATGACCAGCGCAAGTCGTTGCCCGGCAATAACCTGAAGTGCGCTCGCCGTGGGTCATCGGCGGGCCTGGGGGGCCATAGTGGGACGGGGGAAGACCTGTCACGGCGCGGCCGCGCCCGGGAGCGGCGCGGACCGCTCCCTCTGGAGCAGGAGCTTCAAGTTGTTCAGGGTCTGGACGTGACCGGGGTCAAGTTCGAGCACGGCCCGCAAGGCCCTTTCGGCGGCGGGCCAGTCCCGTCCTTCCTGGAGCAGGACATGACTGAGCACCAGCCGGACCCAGAGAGATCGTGGCTGGCTGGCGAGCGTTTCTTCGAGCAGGCGCCGGGCCTCCCCGAACTGGCGCCGTGCCGCGAACAACCGCGCCTGCAGCACCGCCGCATCGACGACGCGCTCCGGGTCCGCGCGCAACCGCCCCAGCGCCTCTTCGACCTCGCCCCAGCGCTCCTGGGCCAACCACAACTCGGCCAGCCCCAGCCAAGCGGCGGTGTGGTCGGCCCGCTCGGACAGCACGGCTCGCCATGCGGCTTCCGCTTGATCGACCTTCCCCTGGTCGCGGTAAATGACGCCCAGGTTGTAGCGGGTCTGGTATCCTCTCAGCCCGGCGTCGATGCCGATGGCGAAGTAGCTCTCCGGCTGGCCCTCCAGCAAGCACGTTAGACACGCCTCGGCGCCCGGGAGGTCTCCACGCTCGCTCAACAGCAGCCCCTCGTGGTAGAGCAACTCCGCGTCGTTGGGGTAGACGGCGCGGCCCTTCCGGCACACCTCCAGCGCCTCGGCCGGCTGACCGAGCCGGCGGTGGAGACGGGTGAGCAGGGCGTAGAGCTTGCGGGTGATACTCTGATGCGGCTGCGAGCGGCGCAGGCTGTTTTCCAGATACAGCAGCCCCTCCGGCAGGCGACTCAACTCAAAATAACTCCAGCCGATGTTGAAGAGCACGAACGGATCGTTGGGCCGCTCCACCTGCTCCATGTGCAGCAGCCGGAGGTTGCGGTGGTGCTTGCGCTCGCGCGTCGGTCCGTCCTGATAGCCGAGATGGTGGATGACCACGTCGGTCCAGCGCTCGCGGCCGCCCTGCTCGTACACCGCCGGCAGGATCTGCTCATGGACGCGGTACCGCCAACGGATTTGCGGGTGATTGCGGAATAGTCGCACGTGATCGACGTAGGCGGCGGCCGTCGTCGTCGCGTTGGTCCGGCACGAACAGCGGACCATGTAGCCGGCGACCTCGTTGCCCAGGGTCGCGAACAGGTCGCGCAGCCGGCGGCGGTTGTCCTCGTCGAGGCGGTCGTCGGCGTCCATCCAGAAGATCCAGTCGCCGGTGGCGTGGCGCAGCGACTCGTTGCGGGCGGCCGAGAAGCTGTCTACCCAGGGGAACTGGAAGACGCGGGCGCCGAAGCGGGCGGCGACCTCCCGGGTGCGGTCGGTCGAGCCGGTGTCCACCACGATGACCTCGTCGAAGAGGCCGGCCGCGGAGTCGAGGCAGCCGGGCAGGTTGGCCTCCTCGTCCTTCACGATCATACAGAGCGAAACCCGCGGCCGGCGGGGTGAGCTGGGATGGCGCGCGGGCGCGGGGGACCGCGGCGGGAGTCGGTAGCCGGCCGTGTGCCTTTCCCCCCATTTCTCTCGAAAGCGCTGGAAATTGTCGTGGAGGAGGCCGACGGCGTCGATGCCCAGGCCGGCGAAGGTCCGGCTGCCGAAGTGATGCACGAAGACGTCGCGCGCCAGGCGCAGCTCGAAGCCGGCCTGCCGGGCCCGCAGGCACAGGTCGTCGTCCTGGAACAACCCCAGGCCGTAACCTTCGTCCAGCCCCCCCACCTTGTCGAGCACCGCGCGCCGGACCAGAAGGCAAAACCCGGAGAGACGTTGTGCCGTCAGGCCCTCCCCACGGTGGCGGCGGACCTGCCCCCCGGCGAAGGCGTCCAGGCCGCCCAGGTCGCTGTAGTCGATGGGAACCTGGTGAGGCGGGGCGCCGTTGTTCGTCACCGGCGCGACGAGGCCGACGGCTGGCCCGTCGCGCCGCAGGGCGTCCAGCAAACCGTCGAGCCAACCGGGAGTCAGGACCGTGTCGTTGTGCAGCAAGACGACCTGTTCCCCCCGTGCCTCCCGGAGGCCCTGGTTGCAGCCGGCGGGGTAACCTCGGTTGATCGGGTTGGTGATCACGGCCACCCGGGCCGGCTCCCCACGCCGTGCGACTTCCTCCAGGTACGCGGCCGTGCCGTCCTTCGAGCCGTTGTCCACCAGGACCAACTCGTAAGCGCCCCGCGTATGGCGGAGGACGCTTTCCAGACAGAGCCGGGTGTAGGGGAGTTGGTCGCAGCACAGGATGACGATCGAGGTGAGACCCGCGGCACTCGTGCGCTCGGCCAGGATCGCCTGCAGCCGCGCCAGCAGGAGATCGCGCTTGGCTCGTCCCTCGACCTCGGGTCGCCCCGCGGCGGCCCACGCGGCGCGCTCCCACTCCTGGCGGTCCGAGTTGGACAGGGGCGAAAAACGGCCCGCTTCCAGCACGTGAGGCGCCAGGCTGGACTGCTGCTCCAGGCGCGGCAGGATGCGACGCGCCCCGTCCAACGCCAGGCGGTCCTGGCCCAGGAGCAGCAGGGCCTCGATCAGGTTGAGGGCGGCTACGAAGTGGTCTCGATCACCCTCCAGGGCGCGCTGGAAGTGCCTCGCGGCGGCGCCGGCAACACGCTCGGCCGGTTGGCCTGCCCTCCGGGCGGCGCTGGCCGCGGCGAGGCCCAGGGCGTTTTGCAACGCGGACGCAGGGACCCGAGGGCCGGCGAGTGCCTCCAGGCGACGGATCAAGTCGGTTTCCCCCGGCTCGTCACAACTGAGTTCCTGCCAAATCAGAAACTCGACGTCCGGTCCCGGTGGATCGGCGGCCCTCTGTCGGGCGCGCTCGCGCAGGGCAAGCCAATCCGGCCGTCCCTCACGCATCCACCCCCAAAAAGACTCCAGATCAGCTCTTCGCGCCCCTGCCCGGGCCTCCTGGGCAGGCGCTGCCAGGACATGCCCCAGGCCCGCCCGCGCCAGGGCTTCGGCGCCGGCGGGATCGGCCAGCAGGACGTCGCAGCGGCGCAGGCAATGGCGGTAGTAGTGCCAGCGCCGCTCCCATCCCGCCGCCAACCCGAGCAGCGGGACCGGGGCCGACCAGAGCCCGGCGGGGACCGGAGCGTGGGGCAGGTAGAGCGCCACGAAATCGGGAACCCAGCCGGCCGGCAGCCGCTGTCCCAGCGACTCCCAGGTGTCCCCGGCCCCGACCGTCACGTCCGCCCCCGCCGCGGCGCTGAAGGTGACGCAGTGTCCCGCCCGCCGTGCCTCGGCCACGGTGTCGTCAGCGAAGCCCGCGGGGACGGGGCCGAACAGGTAGCGGAGCGACATCGAATTCTCCGTTGTGGGAGTCGGCCGCGGCAAATTCTACATCCTTCGTCCGTAGCGATCGAGATTCCAGCATAAGCGCTGGCCGGAGGACGGGCAAGGGGGCAGATGGCCGCTACGAAGCGCCTCACTTCTACAAATGTGAAATTTTCTTCGTTACAAAAATTCCTGCTTGCAATTCGAGTCCCACTCCGGAAAATGGACCCCGTTCGGTTGCCTCTGAAACCGTGAACTCGTGCCGATTCTCCGAATCGGTCCGGGCGAACTTGCCCGCGAATCCGGGAACTCCCGGCCGCGGCAACCGCTGTTGTACGAGGCCGCTCAATGAAGAGTCGCCAGCCCGCCGCCCTGGAAAAGTCCCTGGCCGCCGTGCGCCGCTGGCTGCGCCATTCCTGGCTCAGCCGCGTGTGCCTCGCCGACGGCTGGCAGCGCCTCAGCAAGCTCCTCTGGCCGCGGCGGCGCTGGCGTCCCCCCGACCCGGTGCGGCCCCACCTCATCGAACTGGAAAGCCGAGCCCACCCCAACGACGTGCTGGCCTTCGGCCGCGTGCCGATGCCCCTCGCCTGGCTGCTCCCCGCCGCGGCGGCGGGCGTGCTCCTGACCCCCAGCCCCACCGTGCGCTCGACAGCGCCCGGCCCGGATTCATCTCCCGCGACTCCTCACCCCGGCGCAGGGGGCGGCGGTGGCGGAGGGGCGGGCCCCGCGACCTCGTCCCCCGCGGCCGGCGCCGATCCCTGGTCCCGCTCGCCCGCGGCGAACGATGACCAGTGGCTCAACGACGTGGCCAGCGCCCTGGGCCAGCTCGACTCGCGTGGCGACTCGCCGATTCGGGGCGGCGGCGGGGGAGGGGCGCCCGCCGACCGGGGTGCGGGAGCTTCGGGAGGCGCGGGAGACTCGGGCGGGCCGCCCGGCGCGGGCGCCGCCGGAGGCTCGGCCCCCGCGGCCCCTCTCTCACAGATGCAGGACAGCGGCGATCCGCTCTCTCCCCCCAACAGCAGCCCCTCGGCCGCCAACGCCGCCCCCAGCCCCGTCCCCTCGACGACGCCTCCCGCAAGCCAGGGTACGGGCGCCTCCGTCCCCTCGACGACGCCTCCAACGACTCAGACCGTCAACGGCCCCACCGCGTCGTCCGTCAGCTCCCCTCCCCCGGCGACCCCGACGCCGTCGCCGGTCGCCGCTCCTGGCCAGGCGGGCGGGACCGGCGCCGCTCCCTCGACGGCGGGAACCACCGGCACCGGCACCGGCGGGTCCTCGTCCGGAGGGAGCGGGGCCACGACTCCGGCGCCGCCCGGGAGCGCCTCGTCGGGAGATTCGAGCCCCGGCCCCTCCGCGGGAAGCGTCTCGCCAGGCGGGGCCAGTGTCCCCCCTGTGTCCCCAGCGCCTTCCAGTCCCCCCGCGCCGCCGATCGCTTTCGAGCCCAATTCGGGGGCGGTCAACAACCCGCTGGTGGTCTTCGTCTCCCGGGGCCCGGGTTACGCGGTCGATGTGAGCCCCGCTGGCGCCGTCCTCACCGTCTCGCCGCCGGCGGGGGCCGGCCCGGCCGCGGTGCCGGCCGTCGTGGAGGTGCATCTCCTTGGCGCCAACACCGCCGCGCAGGGCGTGCTGGGCCCGGCGCCGGCGCCAGGCGATTCGCCCGCCGGACAGGTGCTCTACGACAATGTCTACCCGGGAATCGGGGTAAGTTACTACGGGACGACTCAGCAGCCGCTGGAGTTCGATTTCATCGTGCAGCCGGGCGCCAACCCGGACCAGGTCCAGCTCGACCTCCCGGGCGCCGAGGGGGTGAGCCTCGATGGCCAGGGCGACCTGATCGTTCAGACCGCGGGCGGACAGGAAACGTTGCCGGCCCCCGTCCTGTACCAGCAAGGCGCGGCGGGCCGGCAAGTCATCGACGGCGGCTACGTGCTTCACGGCGGCGACCGCGTCAGCTTCCGAGTCGGGCCGTACGACACCAGCCGGGTGCTTTACCTCGATCCCGGCAGCGGGTCCCTCATGGGCCAGGGGCAATCACTGCACACGCAGGAGGGGCAGGGCAGCGGCACGGTGACCGTCGCCATCTTCGGCGACAGCGACGGCAACAACAGCAACCCCAGTTCCTTCGGCGCGACCATCAACTGGGGCGACGGCACCACGGCCACCACCGGGACGGTGAGCGTCCTGTCGAACGGCCAGGGGTACCAGACGCAAGGGTCGCACACCTATGGGGAGCAGGGGACGTATACCATCACGGTGAACGTCACCGATACCGACGGCTCCTCCGCCACGTTTCTCGGTACGGCCACCGTGGGCGATGCCCCGTTGAGCGGGGGCGCCGCCGTGTCGCAGAGCGGCGTCGAGGCGTCCTCCACCGGCGGGACCCTCGGCAGCTTCACCGACACCAACCCGGGGGACGCCGCTGGCTCCTACACCGCCACCATTTCCTGGGGCGACGGCAACACGTCGGTCGGCAGCGTCGTCAGCGGTAGCGTCACCGGCACCTTCAACGTCCAGGGGACCCACGTCTACAGCGAAGAGGGCCGCTACTCCTTCGCGGTCGCGGTCTACGACGTCGATGGCAACCTGGGGGCCGGCAGTAGCACTCTCGGCCTGTTCCCGAGCACCACCTTCACCGGGGTCGCCACCATCTCCGACGCGCCGCTCAGCGCCAGCTTCGGCGGGCCAGTCACCGCCACCGAGGCAGGGAGCTACAGCGGCACGGTCGCGAACTTTACCGACCCGCACGTGGAATCGCCCACCCTGTACACCGCCACCATCAACTGGGGCGACGGCACGACCACGCTCGGCACGATCGTCGAAGGGGCCCCGTACAAGGTGCGCGGGAGCCACACCTACACGGAGGAGGGGAACTACACGGTCACCGTGCAGATCTACGACGCCGACGGCCAGCCGGCCACCACCGCGACCACCAGCGCCACCGTCACGGGGACGGCCACGGTCGCCGACGCGCCGCTGAGCGCGACCTTCTCGGCGCCGGCCGGCGCCGTCGAGGGGACGACCTTTACCAGCGTCCTCGCCACCTTCACCGACCCGAACGACGACTCGGCCTCTTCCTATAGCGCCACCGTCAACTGGGGCGACAACACCACCAGCGCTGCGACCGTCTACGCCCAATACCAGAGGCCCGGCGCCTACGTCGTGTTCGGCACTCACACCTACACGGAGGATGGGAACTACACGGTCACGGTGACAATCGACGACGCCGACATCGGGGCCAGCAACCACGGCACCGCCAGCGTCACCGTCAGCGGCACCGTCGCCGTCGCCGACGCACCGCTCACCGGCACCATGGACGGCTCCATCCGCACGGCGGAGGGAAGCAACTACAGCGGCACCCTCGCCACCTTCTGGGACCCGCATCCCGACGCCCCCAGCTCGTACAGCGCCACCATCAACTGGGGTGACGGCACCAGCAGCTCCGGCACCGTCGTCACGGGCGCCATCTGGTCGGGCTCCTTCGACGTGCAGGGGAGCCACACCTACACCGACGCGGGCAACTACACGGTCACGGTGACGATCGACGACGCCGACATCGGGGCCGGCAACAACGGCAGCGCCCGCGTCGTCATCCGCGGCTCCGCCACGATCTCCGAGCCGGCGCTAACGGCCACCTTCGCCTGGCTGGTCAACGCCGTCGAAGGGGACACGTTTACCGGCACCGTCGCCACCTTCACCGACCCCAACCCGGGTGACGCCGCCGCTTCGTACAGCGCCACCATCAACTGGGGCGACACCTGGTCTCCCCCGGACATCACCTCCGCCAGCGTCGTCGCCGGCAGCACCTCGGGCACCTTCAACGTGCAAGGCAGCCACAGCTACGCCGAGGAAGGCACCTACACGGTCCTGGTGCAGATCTACGACAGCGACGGCGGCGCCGTGACGGCATCGACCCCCGGCGTCGCCGTCACGGGGACGGCGCCCGTCGCCGAGGCGCCGCTGAGCGCCACCTTCGTCGGGCCAGTTACCGCCACCGAAGGGGGGTCGGCCTGGAGCGGCGTCGTTGCCACCTTCACCGACCCGCACGCCGACCCCGTCGCTGACTACGCTGCCACCATCTACTGGGGCAACAGCATCACACCGGTTACCGCGACCATCGTCGCGGGCAGCACCTCCGGCACCTATGATGTGCAGGGCAGCAACGCCTTCGCGGAGGACGGCACCTTCACCGTCACCGTCCTGATCTACGACAACGACGTCCGTTTGGGGGGGAGCGGCCTCTCCACGACCGTCACGGGCACTGCCACGGTCGCCGACGCGCCGTTGAGCGCCACCTTCGGCACCGCGGTGACGGGGACGGAGGGGCAGAGCTCCATCTTCATCGTCGCCAGCTTCACCGACCCGCACCCCGACTGGGAGTCCACGTACAGCGCCACCATCAACTGGGGCGACGGCAGCACCGGCACCGCCACCATCCTGTCGCCGTACGACAGCGGCACCTCCAGCTACCAGGTGCGTGGCACCCATACCTACGCGGAGGACGGCAACTTCACCGTCACCGTCACGATCTACGACGCCGACGGTAACCCGGTGACCACCGCCACCAACAGCGCCACCGTCGCCGGCACCGCCGCCATCGCCGACCCGGCGCTGGGTGCCACCTTCATCGGGGTGGTAGCCCCCAGCGAGGGAGGGAACTACAGTGGTACCCTCGCCGGGTTCACCGACCCGCACCCCGACCCCGTCGGCTCCTACAGCGCCACCATCAACTGGGGTGACGGCACCAGCAGCAGCGCCGGCACTGTCGCCACGACCAGCGTCACCGGCACCTACACCGTCGGCGGCAGCCACACCTACGCCGAGGACGGCAACTACACCGTCACCGTCACTATCGATGACGCCGACATCAACCTCGCCAACCTCGGCAGCGGCGGCGGCAGCGCCAACGTCAGCGTCATCGGCACCGCCACCGTCGCCGACCCGCCGCTCACCGCCACCTTCTCCGGGACCATCAGCGCCACCGAGGCGATCACCTACAGCGCTACCCTCGCCAGCTTCAGCGACCCGCACCCCGACCCCGCCGGCTCCTACAGTGCCAGCATCGACTGGGGCGACGGCAGCCCCGATAGCTCCGGGACCGTTACCGCCACCAGCACCGCCGGCACCTACCTCGTCCGGGGCAGCCACGACTACGCGGAAGAAGGCACCTACTATGTCAGCGTCATCATCTCCGACGCCGACCTCGGCATCGCCCCCCTCGGCAGCGGCGGCGGCAGCGCCGGCGTCACGGTCACCGGCACGGCCACGGTCGCCGATGCGGCGTTCACCCCCACCGTCGCCCTGAGCGCCCACCCCGTCGAGGGCCTGCCCTTCAGCGGCATCGTCGCCACCTTCACCGACCCCAACACGAAGGACAACGCCTCCTGGTACATCGCCACGATTTCCTGGGGCGACAGCGGCAACCACCAGACCGCCGGCACCGTCTCCGCGACCTCCACCCCCGGCACCTTCGACGTCAAGGGCAGCTTCACCTACCTTGAAGATGGCAGTTACACCGTCACCGTCAAGGTCATCGACGCCGACAATAACCCGGTGACCCCCGCCACCTTCAGCGCCAGCGCCACCGGCACGGCCACGGTGGACGACCAGCCGATCACCGCCACGTTCGCCGGGCCAGTGACCGCCAACGAGGGCAGCCCCTACGGCGGCGTCGTCGCCGACTTCACCGACCCGCATCCCGACGACGCCTCCACCTACAGCGCCACCATCAACTGGGGCGACGGCACCGGCACCGGCACCGCCACCATCTCCCAGGTCTTTCTCGTCGGCATCGGCACCACCCATTACCACGTCTCTGGGAGTCATACGTACGCCGAGGACGGCAACTACACGGTCACCGTCACGATCTACGACGCCGACAACGGCCCGGTCACCAGCGCCACCCCCAGCGCCACCGCCGTTGGCACCGCCGCCGTCGCCGACCCGGTGCTGTCGGCCACCTTCGGGGGGCCGGTCACCGCCACCGAGGGCGGCACCTACAGCGGCACCCTCGCCAAGTTCAGCGACCCGCACCCCGACCCCGTCGGCTCCTACAGCGCCACCATCAACTGGGGTGACGGCACCAGCAGCAGCGCGGGCACTGTCGCCACGACCAGCTTCACCGGCACCTACACCGTCGGCGGCAGCCACACCTACGCCGAGGACGGCAACTACACCGTCACCGTCACTATCGATGACGCCGACATCGGCCTCGCCAACAACGGCGGGGGCAGCGCCAGCACCAGCGTCCTGGGCACCGCCACCGTCGCCGACCCGGCGCTCACCGCCACCTTCGCCTGGGGCGGCAACGCCGTCGAGCAGGCCCTCTTCACCGCCACCGTCGCCACCTTCACCGACCCCAACCCGAACGACCCGCCCGACTCGTACCAGGCCACCATCGATTGGGGCGACGGCTCCCCCGTCGCCATCGCCAGCGTCGTGGCCGGCAGCACCTCCGGCACCTTCAGCGTCCAGGGCAGCCACAAGTACGCCGAGGACGGCATCGACACCATCACCGTCACCATCGCCGACGCCGACGTCGGTATCGCCAACCTCGGCAGCGGCGGCGGCAGCGCCAGCATCACCATCACCGGTAACGTCCCGGTCGCCGACGCCCCCTTCACCCCCACCTTCGCCTGGAGCGACTCTCCCGTCGAGGGCGTGTCCTTCAGCGGCACCGTCGCCACCTTCACCGACCCCAACCCCAGCGACGCCGCTGGGTCGTACAGCGCGACCATCGACTGGGGCAACGGACCGACAGCCGCCAGCGTCGTCGCCAGCCGCACCGGCGGCACCTTCGACGTTCAGGGCAGCTACACCTTCAGCGAAGACGGCACCTACACGGTCACCGTCAAGGTCATCGACGCCGACAGCAAGCCGATCACCAACGCCACCTTCAGCGCCAGCATCAGCGGCCCCGTCACGGTCACCGACCCGGCGCTGACGGCCACCTTCGGCGGGCCGGTCACCGCCACCGAGGGCGGCGTCTACAGCGGCATCGTCGCCACCTTCACCGACCCGCACGCCGACTCCGCCGGCTCCTACAGCGCCAGCATCGACTGGGGCGACGGCAGCAGCGCCGGCACCGTTTCCGCAACCAGCACCACCGGCACTTACACCGTCTGGGGCAGCCATTCCTACACCGAGGACGGCAACTACACCGTCAGCGTCAAGATCTACGACGCCGACAACGGCCCGGTCAGCAGCGCCACCAACAGCGCCAGCGCCACCGGCACCGCCGCCGTCGCCGACCCGGCGCTGACGGCCACCTTCGCCGGCCCGGTCACCGCCACCGAGGGCGGCGCCTACAGCGGCACCCTCGCCAACTTCACCGACCCGCACCCCGACCCCGCCGGCGCCTACAGCGCTACCATCGACTGGGGCGACGGCAGCAACTCCGCCGGGACCGTGACACCCGGCAACGGGGCCGGTAACTACCAGGTGCGCGGCAGCCACACCTACACCGAGGACGGCACCTACACCATCACCGTCACCATCGACGACGCCGACATCGGCCTCCCCAACAACGGCGCCGGCGGCGCCAGC
>Ga0116217_10000680_pt1 | contig 34280 bp, 23 predicted proteins | sample Sb_taG_6_FD_89697 | JGI IMG/M metagenome (GOLD analysis project Ga0116217, IMG submission 89697) | Peat soil microbial communities from Weissenstadt, Germany - Sb_50d_4_PS metaG | ecosystem: Environmental > Terrestrial > Soil > Wetlands > Peat | place: Germany: Weissenstadt | collected 2010-09-21 | reverse complement strand
GCACTCATCAACCGGCCCAAGCTTCTTCTGGCGGACGAACCGACAGGCAATCTGGACAGCCGCACCGGCACAGAGATTATGGAGCTCATTCGTAGCTTCAATCATTCGCTGGGGATGACCGTGTTGATGGTTACGCACGAGCAGACCCTCGCTGAGAAGTATGCCGGGCGGATGTTGCATCTGGCGGACGGAATGTTGGTCGATGACGTGCCGAACAACTCGTCAGTTCAAGCAGCCACGCCGCGGAGAGATACACAGTGAAGTTTTACGATGTTACAGACCTTGCTATCCGAAATCTGCGTGAGTCCATCCTCCGCAATTCGCTGACGACGATCGGTATTTCCGTCGGTGTGGCCTCGCTGGTCGCCATGCTCTCGCTCGGGATTGGTCTGCAGCAACTGGCTTCGCAACGACTGAAGAAGTCTGGCCTATTTGACACTGTCGTCGTCACTTCCAGGCGTGACCTCCGCAACTTCCGCGAACAGCGAGAGGGTGGCCAGTTACCGGCTGACAGTCCGGTGCTGGATGAACCGGCGCGACGGGGGATCGAGCAATTCCCCGGCGTTGTTGAGGCCTATCCTGATATTCGGTTCATTACAGACTTCCGCTTCGATGACAAACCCCACTTAACCATGGTGGCTGGCGTTCCGTTCTCCGCCAAGAACAACAACGATGCTTTCGACGGAATGCAGGGCAGTTTCTTCTCATCAGAGGCGAGTCCGGAGGTCATCTTGCAGAAGTCGTTTGCGGAGGAGCTGCTGGGCATAAAACCCAAGCCGGGTACGGATGACACAAATATCGCCGAATTGGCCAAACCTCTAGTCGGGAAGAAGATGACGATGCGCTACGCGGAGCGCATCGAGTCTCCCTCATCGATGGGTCCTGGTGATGGTGTGGCGTACTCGGTCGTTTCACGCCAGCAAGCACTGAAAATTGTCGGAGTGACGGATCTCGATCCGGATAGCATGCGCGGCGCTGCCCGCGCACGCGTCTTCCTGCCGCTCAAGCTTGCGCAAGACCTGCACGTCGTGCAGTCCGGGCTGCGAGATACCTCGCCGAGCAGCGCTTTAACCTACACCTCGCTCAGCGTGCGGGTAGGCAACCCCAATCAGGTGCCTGCAGTTGAAGATGCCATCAAGAAAATGGGATTCAGCACTTTTTCGTTTGCCGATGCGACCCGCAGTATGCGCCAGTTCTTTGCGGTGCTCGACGGGTTCCTTGCGATTTTCGGAAGCCTGGCGCTGGCCGTGGCTTCCATCGGCATCGTGAATACGCTGGTGATGGCCATTCTCGAACGCCGTCGCGAAATCGGAATCATGAAGGCTCTCGGCGCTAGTGATGCTGACGTGCGAGGCCTATTCTTCGCCGAAGCAGGCGCCATGGGTCTCGTCGGCGGTGCAGTCGGAGTCACACTCGGTTGGGCAATCGGACGCCTTATCAATTTCGGAACGAACATTTATCTCGAGCGCCAGCATTTTCCTCAGGCAGAGATCTGGTCAGTGCCGCTGTGGCTGGTTCTTAGCGCGATCACCTTTTCCATCATTGTCAGTCTGCTGTCGGGGCTCTACCCGGCAGCCCGAGCTGCGCGTCTTGATCCCGTGCAGGCACTGCGCTACGAGTAAAGTGGTCACATGCACCGTTGTTTGCAATTCGCTACGCTGTTTCTCGTTCCGCTCCTGTTCTGCCAAGCCCACGCCCAGGGCCGCATCGATTGCAACGCGCTGCAAAGCCGTATTCTCGGTCAAACGGTCGCCTACTGCGTTATGCTGCCAGCCGACTACGATACCGCGACTGCCGGCCGTTCTCCGCGGCGTTATCCCGTGCTTTATTTTCTGCATGGACTCGGCGACAATGAACAAAGTTTGTTTAAAGGTGGTGGATGGGACCTGATCGAAGATCTTCGCCAGCAAAAGAAGATCTCCGATTTTCTGGTGGTCGCGCCTGAAGGAAAGAGCAGTTTCTACATTAATTCCGCCGACAACCGCGTCCGCTACAGTGTTTTTTTCATTCGCGAGTTCATCCCTTATATCGAGTCCCATTACTCGATTCGCCAGGAGCGCTCTGCACGAGCCCTCAGCGGCGTCTCAATGGGCGGATACGGTGCGCTTCGGTTTGCTTTTGCCTATCCCGAGCTATTCGCGTCGGTCAGCGCGCAGAGTGCTGCGCTCATTGCAGAACCGCCTCAACGTATAGCGACACCGCTCAGTGGGCCGCTTGCAGCCGTGTTCGGCAATCCCGTTGACCTCCGTCACTGGAATCAGAACAGCCCTTTTGTCCTCGCAAAGCAAAACCGGGCACTGATACGCAGTACAGGATTGTCCATCTATTTCAACTGCGGTCGTGAGGATGAATTCGGATTCGATAAAGGAGCTGCAGAGTTCGACCGGCAACTCCAGGCAGAAGGCATCCGACACGAATTTCACCTCTATCCCGGTAACCACGGTGCTGCGTATTTTCTGACACACCTCGACGAAACGTTGACGTTTCATTCGCGTGTTTTTGCCGCAGGCAAGTAGCTTGCGGGCAAAGACGGAAAATGGCCCGCCGGGCGTACCCCGATCACCGCAAAATCATTCCGGTCGCGATTTCTGGACGACGGGTCATTGGGATGAGTGAAATGATTTGCCCATATCTAGTAAATACGCTTTCCGCCAGCATCCCAAATCCGGCCATTGTAAGAGATGCGAGCGACAACATCACCATCGGCAGCAATCAGATCGCCGCAACCGGCCGTCATATCAGATGCGCCGATTCCGTTCGCATCTCTGTAGCGCTCCCATATCCTGTCGCGCTGCGTGATGCGATCGCAAATGGAATACTGCCGGGCCCGCGCATCCTGACTGCTGTCGAGCCACTCGAAGGGCGAGGTGATGCGACCGGAACACCGGACGAAATTCGCGCATTTGTGCGGAAGCAAAAGGCAGCAGGCGCGGACCTGATCAAAATCTTCGCGTCGGAGTCCATCCGCAAAGGCGGTGGGATGACTCTTTCGCAGGAACAATTGAACGCGGCGTGTGATGAAGCGAAAAAGCAGGGATTGCGCACGCTGGTGCACGCGTACAAAGAGGCGGTACGTGCCGCGACGCTGGCGGGATGCACCGAAGTCGAGCACGGTACGCTGGCGACAGATGACGATCTGAAATTGATGTCCGAGAATGGCACGTATCTGGATCCGCAAGCCGGGCTGGTCATCGAGAACTACCTGCTGAACAAAGATAGGTATCTCGGCACAACCGGCTACACCGCCGAGGGATTCGCAGCGATGGAAAAGATTCTTCCCATGAACCACGATCTGGTGCGGCGAGCGACGAAGACTCCGGGGCTGAAACTGGTTTTTGGCACGGACGCAGTTGCGGGAGCGCACGGCCGCAATGCCGAGGAGTTTATCGATCGTGTCCATGACTGCGGTGTGGACCCGATGGCGGCGATGGTCTCTGCCAACTCGCTGGGAGCGGAAGCGCTCGGCATGGCCGATCAGATTGGCTCGATCGCTCCGGGCCTGCAAGCCGACATCATTGCGCTCGATGGCGATCCGCTAAAAGACATCACTGCAGTTCGCCGCGTTGTATTCGTGATGAAGGGCGGCGTGGTTTACAAGAACTCCGCGCGCGGCGTCATTCCTTTCCATGTCGGTGTCCAGCGTTAAACATGTCTGGACGTAGACCCGGGTTTGCCGTTATCCTCTCCGCTCATGGACCGACGAACCTTTCTTGAGGGCGCTTTAGCAGGCGCCGCGACTTTGGCTATTTCGCATCGCGCGCTCGCGGATGAGAGCGAGCTTGGTCCGATCTACACGCAAATCGAGAAGCATCACGATGAACCTGTGCAGCGCTTGCAGGAATGGATCAGGCAACCTTCGATCGCAGCCGAGAACAAAGGAGTGACCGAGGGCTGCGATCTCACCATGCGCTTCCTTCGTGATGCCGGATTCGGCGAGGTCACGAAAATTCCGACGGATGGGCAACCCGGAATTTTTGCCAGGCTTGATGCGGGAGCTCCGAAAACCCTCGGGCTTTATTTCATGTACGACGTGAAACAAGTCGATCCTGCGGAGTGGTCGTCGCCTCCATGGGCGGCTGCGCTGGTCGAAAGACCTGGCCTGGGAACTGTGCTGGTAGGTCGAGGAGCCGTGAACCAGAAGGGCCCGGAGGCATCTTTCATTGCAGCGCTTCATGCCATTCGTGCCGCCGGTCGCAAGCCGCCCGTGAACCTGGTATTGGTGGCGGAAGGCGAAGAAGAGATTGGGTCGCCGCATTTTCCGCAAATCGTGCGCCGGCCGGAAGTAATCGCTGCACTCCGCCCCTGTGTCGGGATTTTCATGCCGTCTGCCGAGCAGGATCTTGATGGCACCGTCACGATGACACTTGGGGCAAAAGGCGTGGTGGAACTTGAACTGGTGTCGAGCGGAGAGCGCTGGGGCCGCGGGCCACGCCACGACATTCATTCCAGCAACAAGGCGCGCGTCGATAGTCCCGCGTGGCATCTCGTCGAAGCCTTGGCGAGTCTCGTCTCTGCGGACGGCAACGAACCTGCCATCGAAGGCTTTGCCAACAAGGCACGCCCGATCTCCGCAGCTGAAAAGGCTATGATCGCCGCCGCAGCACAGCGACTGAACGAAGGAGTGGCAAAGAAGCAACTGGGCGTCGAGCACTGGGTGCATGACGCCAGCTGGCAACAAGCGCTCGAGTTGTTGATGTCCCGCCCAACGGTGAACATTGAGGGCCTGGTGGGCGGCTACACCGGACCGGGCGGGAAGACCATTCTTCCCCACCGTGCGGTTGCAAAGATCGACATGCGCCTGGTTCCCGATATGAAGGCCACCGAAGCTTTGGCCGCACTCAAAGCTCATCTTGCAGAACGCGGCTTCGGCGATATTGAAGTAAACATGACGGGTGGATACGACCCGAATAGCACTTCTGCCGACGCGGCACTCATTCGCTCACAGGTTGCTGTGTACAAGCGCGGCGGTATTGATCCCATTGTGCTGCCGCGGAGTGCCGGTTCCTGGCCCGGATATGTCTTTACGGACGAACCACTGCACCTCGCGGCAGGTCATTTCGGACTCGGTCATGGCAGTGGAGCCCATGCCCCGGATGAATACTATGTGATCGAGTCCAGGAACGAAAAGGTGCAGGGGATGGATGGCGCCGTACGATCTTTCGTCGAGTACTTTTACGAAGCGGCTGGGATCCCATAAGCTGCAGGCCGTCAGGCGCTTCCGCCCTGACTCCAGGATCGTCGGCCATCCGGAAACAACTAGGGCCGCCGCAAGGAAACGGGGAAGGCGGGCTTTGAGGAAGTTGCTCTTCCATTTGACGGCAGCCGATTGCGGACGCATGACGGGCTATCTGGAAATTGAGCTTCAGCATCGGAAACTGTGATCCTCCGGCGCACGAGTGCTCCAAAAAATGGCCCCGGTCCAGATTCCGAGTGAATTGTCCCATCTGAACGTCTTCGGTCACTTCCCAGAAGCCCAGTTTGTGGACCACGTCACGTTTTACGGCAGCGGCGTTAGAAAACCTGACCGGAACTGCTCCCGTGGAAGCCCCGTAAAGATTGGCCCTCTCGACTTCCGGTAGTGGCTGAATTTGCTGCGATCCGACTTGACGAGTGGTGAGATAATTGCCTTGATGCTGAAATACGAACCGCTTTACACATGGCTCAACAGGAATCCTAACCAGAGAGTCAACGCTACCTTCCGCGAACTGGAAGCAGTCCTTGGAGTGCATTTTCCCAGCACAGCGAGGAAGCGTAGACAATGGTGGGGGAATGAGCAAGTAGCAACGACGAGTCATATCCAGTGTCGCGCTTGGCTGCAAGCTGGGTTCAACGTTGAACAGGTTGACTTGGAAAACGAAATCGTAACGTTTGTCAGGGCTGCTAAGGCTGCCTAGAATAGAAAAGCCCGGATGCCAGTCCGGGCTGGATAGCGATGGATCGCCGCCACGCGAATCATCGCACAGGATAGGAAAGGCGCGATGACCCCCTGTCTACCAGCGTGTCGCGAATGACGTCTCTGGGCAGTCAGTTTGACGGTTAGTGCGCGCCATCCATAGACCAGGTGATGTGAGCTGTGGGATACCATTTCTGCGATCAGAATCAGTCGACGATCGGCTCAAAGGCCTCCCCTCGCCAGAAAGCGGCAAGCATCACACTAGTGTGTGACGAGCCTCACGGAGCAAAGTGCGTCGTTCGGGTTGAATGCCAGAAGAAAGCGATCCACGCGGCCGGTAAGCTGAAAGCGTTGCCGCGCTTACATCAAGCCCTCCGCAAACCTCTCTGCAGACCCGGCCAGAGAGAGACTCTGAACGTATATGAGATCCGCCATGGACTCCCCCAGCCCCGCGCTTCCTCCGCTAGTTGAAGGAGAGATCGCTCGCCGTGTGGCCGTAGAAAAGTTGCGGCTGGTGCAGGCCGCGGGGCTCCTCGAAAGACCCATCGAGCAGTTCCATCGGCCGGTAGAGCGGCCCTTCGGCGCGGAAGAACGCGACCGGGTGACCATTCTTTTCGGAGGCTTTACCTGGAAACACGAGCGCTTCATCGAAGCCGTGTTTCGCGGCTGCGGCTATCGCTGCCAGATGTTGCCGAATCCCGACGTAGCCGCCGTCCAGATGGGCAAGGAGTATGGCAATAACGGCCAGTGCAATCCTACTTACTTTACCGTTGGCAACCTCATCAAGTTCCTGCAGTCGCTGGAAGCGCGAGGTTCCTCGCGCCAGGAAATCCTCGACCATTACGTCTTTTTCACTGCGGGCTCCTGCGGGCCTTGCCGCTTCGGCACGTACGAGTCCGAGTACCGCATGGCGCTCGAGAATGCGGGCTTTGGGGGCTTTCGTGTTCTGCTTTTCCAGCAGGACCATGGCGTGAAGGCCCTGTCCGGGAACCCCGGCCTGAAGTTCTCCGTAGACCTGGGCATGGGTGCACTCAACGCGCTGAACTTGGGCGATGTGATCAACGACCTGGCTTACCAGATTCGTCCCTACGAGGTGGTTCCGGGCGCAACCGACCAAGCCATCCAGGAAGTTGCGGATCGGCTCAGCGATTTCCTGGAGCACCGAAAGCGTTACGAAATCCTCGAGAGTGCGCCGGCATGGATTTCGCGCCGTCTCGCCCAGAACAAGAAGCTCAAAGACATCGGCAACACGCTGGGCAAGGTCCTAGATCACCTCTACGGCGAGGACTTCCGCAAAGCGATACACCTCGCCCGTGAGCGCTTGAACCAAGTTGAAGTGGACCGCACCCGCGTAAAACCGCTGGTAAAGGTCACGGGTGAGTTTTGGGCATCACTCACCGAAGGTGACGGCAACTTCAACATGTTTGCCTTTCTAGAGCGGGAAGGCGCCCAGGTGTGGGTGGAACCCATCGGTTGCTGGATTACCTATCTCCTGTATGAGGCTCGGGCCAGCGCGCAAGCGAGAAAAGGCCTTGATGTCCCCTATCCTGGCGCCCGCTGGTGGGAATGGAAGAAGCAACTAGCCAACGATTGGAAATTCCGCAAAAAATGGTTGCTGTTGGGGCTGAGCGAAGGCATCTGGAACCGCCAACATGCACGCACCGCCCGTCACCTGGGCAGACTGGCGCGCCGTCTCGCTCCCCAGAACGAGCTGGCCCGCATGGCGGATCCCTTCTACCACTCCCTCGCCCGTGGCGGCGAAGGGCATCTCGAAGTGGGTAAGAACGTTTACTACACCACGCACCGCCTGTGCCACATGGTACTGGCCTTGAAGCCCTTCGGTTGCATGCCGTCTTCACAATCTGACGGTGTGCAGTCCGCCGTGGTGAATCGTTTCCGGGATATGATCTTCCTGCCCATCGAAACTTCGGGCGAGGGAGAGATCAACGCGCACAGCCGCGTGCAGATGGCCCTGGGCGAAGCCAAGTCCAAAGCCAAGGCGGAGATCGAGCAGGCAGTGGCTTCCACGGGCAAGAAGCTCGAGGATATCCAGGCCTACGTCGCCGAGCATCGGCAACTGCGGAGTCCGCTCTATCCGGTTCCGCAGCGCCAAGGTGTAACCGGGGTGGCCGCCAACTTTGTTTTACACGTGAGCAAGCTGATCGATGGCAAGGCACACCTGGCCAAGGTGCCGGGTGAGAGCTAAGGAGCCGCGGGGGAGATTCAGTGGACACGAACGCACAACACGCGAGCGCCGCCAATCAGTGCTCACTGCCGGGCCAGACGCGGCAGGCTGGAACTGGCCTCCGCTATGTCGTGGGCGTGGACGTTGGATCCACCACGGTCAAGGCCGTCGTTATAGAAGAGGGGACCGACCACATTCTCTGGCGCGACTACCAGCGCCATGACACGCGCCAACCCGAGAAACTGCTTGAGTTCCTCGATCGCATGGAAGCCGAAGTTGGTGTTGCTCCCGGCAACTCCCGCATGTTTATAACCGGCTCCGGCGGCAATGCGCTGAGCAATCTAATCGGCGCCAAGTTCGTGCAGGAGGTGAACGCCGTCTCCCTTGCGGTGGAGAAGCTCCATCCGGAAGTGAACTCGGTCATCGAACTCGGCGGTCAGGACGCCAAAATCATCATTTTCAAAGAGGATGGCGAAAACGGCCGCGGGAACAGAAACGGCACCAGAAAGAAAATTCCTTCGATGAATGACAAGTGCGCCGGAGGCACCGGCGCCGTCATCGACAAGATCAACGCCAAGCTGAAGATCCCGCCTGACGAGCTCTGCCGCCAGGGGTATACGGGGATCAAGATCCATCCGGTCGCCGGCAAGTGCGGCGTTTTCGCCGAGACCGACATCAATGGCCTGCAGAAGCAGGGCATCCCCGCCGATGAACTGATGGCCTCGCTTTTCGACGCCATTGTTTTGCAGAACCTCACCGTCCTCACTCGCGGTCACACGCTTCGCCCCCATGTGCTGCTGCTGGGCGGCCCGAACACATTCATTCGCGGCATGCGCGAGGCTTGGCAGCACAACATTCCTCTCCTCTGGAAGGAGCGGGAGATCGACCTGCCGCCCGATGTTACTGCCGAAGACGCGATCAAGACCCCTGAGAACGCCCTGTATTTTGCGGCCATTGGTGCAGTGGAATTCGGCAAAGCAGAAGACCCGGGAATTGGGCGGTATCTGGGGACGGAGTGTCTTGAAGCTTACATCCGCGAAGGGCGCCAGCAGGAAAAGGCCGTTTCCGGCAGCCACGGTCTGGGTGCTTCAAAGAAAGAATTGGAAGAGTTCAAAGCCAAGTACTGGCGGTCGAAATTCGTTCCGGCGGCCTTCCAGCCGGGCGACCGGGTGCGGGCTTTTATCGGCCTTGATGGCGGTTCGACTTCCACCAAAGCCGTGCTTTTGTCGGAGCACGGCGACGTTCTCTCGAAAGCCTACCAACTCTCGAATGGAAACCCTATCCAGGACACCATTGACCTCTTCGAGAATCTGCGCCAGCAGGTGGAAACCCAAGGCGCGACCCTGGAAGTTCTCGGCGTCGGCACGACCGGCTATGCCAAGGACATTCTGCAACGGGTGCTGCACGCCGACGTGGCCTTGGTCGAAACCGTGGCGCACACCGAGTCGGCCCTGCGTTTTTGCAAGGATCCGCACGTCATCGTCGACGTCGGCGGGCAGGATATCAAGCTCATCATCCTCAGAAATGGCCGCGTTAAGGATTTCAAACTTAACACTCAGTGCTCCGCCGGCAACGGCTACTTTCTGCAGTCCACGGCGGAAGGATTTGGCATCCCGGTCGAGAACTATGCGGACGTTGCTTTCACCGCTGGCACCATGCCTGTCTTCGGCTACGGCTGCGCGGTGTTCCTGCAGTCCGACATCGTCAATTTCCAGCGCCAGGGCTGGCGCGCCGAAGAAATTCTGGCTGGTTTGGCGACGGTGTTGCCCAGGAATGTTTTCTTGTATGTCGCCAAGGTGCCAAGCCTGGCCGCGCTGGGCACACGCTTCGTCCTGCAGGGTGGCACGCAGAACAATCTTGCCGCGGTCAAGGCGGAGGTGGACTTCCTACGCGCCAATTTCCGCGCCACGGGAAAAGAACCGGAGATTGTCGTCCACCAGCACTGCGGCGAATCGGGAGCGATCGGCGCCGGCATCGAAGCCATGCGCCTGTGGCGTAACGGGCACTCCACTACCTTCATCGGCCTGGACGCCGTCTGCAGGATCCGCTACCGCACCACGCACAGCGAAGAGACGCGCTGCTACTTCTGCAAGAATGCCTGTCTGCGAACTTTTCTTGATGTACAGACCGGAGTCGCGGATGACTGGATACCGCCGTCTTTTCGCACCAAGGTACCGCTCCAGGCGGGCGAGGAGCGCATGATCATCGCCACCTGTGAAAAAGGTGCGGTGGAAGATGTCGAAACCATGCGTGGCATCAAGGCCAATCTCGACGCCACAAAGGCCGCCAACCCAAACCTGGTGGAGATTGCCGCACATGAGGTATGGCATTCTTGAAACCCAGAAAGTGTCGCTGATCCGATCCCCACCCGTGCCTGGACGGCCGCTGCCCGCGACCGCATCGCGCTGATGAAACAGCGCGGACAGCTGCGCATCGGCATTCCTCGTGTTTTGAACATGTACGCCTACGCGCCGCTGTTCAGTTCCTATCTGGAAAGCTTGGGCGTGCCAGCAGAAAACATCGTTTACTCGGACTTCACCAGCGGGGAGATGTACCGCGCTGGATCGAGCCGGGGTTCGATCGATCCATGCTTCCCGTCAAAGATCACCATCGCGCACGTCCACAACCTTATCTTCAACAAGCACGCGCATAAACCGCTGCAGGTGATTTTCTTTCCCATGTTCGACGTGCTCCTCTCTCCGCTCGTAAACGCCAGGGGGCACAACGCCTGTCCCACACTTGCGGTAACACCGGAGACCGTGGAAGCGGCTTACACCAAGGAAACCGACCTCTTTACCGAACACGGCATTCGCTACGTGCACCCGCTGGTGGATCTTTCCGACCGCAAGCTCTTTGCGCGGCAGATGTTTCAAGCGTGGGCGCCCATTCTTGGCCTTGCGGGAGAGGAAAATGAACGCGCCACCGAGATTGGCTACCGGGAGTTGGGAAGGTTTGAATCCAGCATTCGCCGCCGCGCTCGCGAGGTCCTCGACCAGCTGGAATCGGAACAGAAGTTAGGGATTGTCATGGTGGGACGCCCGTACCACCACGATCCCGGCATCAACCACGAGATCATGGAGCAGTTTCAGAAGCTGGGTTACTCGATCTTCTCGCAGAGCACCTTGCCGCTGGATGAGGACCTGCTGGAGCGTCTGTTCGGCAAGGAAGTACGCGCAGGTGTAATCAGCCACCCACTTGACATCTCCGATGTGTGGAAAACGGCCAACTCGGCCAGTTCCAACCACAAGATGTGGGCCGCCAAGTTCACTGCCCGCCACCCCAACCTGGTGGCGGTGGAGATTTCCAGCTTCAAGTGTGGCCACGACGCGCCCATTTACAGCGTGATCGAGCAGATTGTGGAGCGCTCGGGCACGCCTTATTTCTCCTTCAAAGACCTAGACGAGAATCGGCCGGCAAATACCATCAAGCTTCGTGTGGAAACAATTGACTACTTCTTGAAACGCTACCGGGAAGACCGTTTACGCCGGAAAGAAAAGGAAGCGAAAATCGAACGGCAGCTTGCAGAGTACGAGCACAGGTTGCGGGAGCAATGCACTCGGGAGCTTTCCGCCGAAACGGCATAGTCCCCGTAGTGTGCAGATTAGGTATGTATAAACGCGACCTTGTAAACAGGCAGTCTTCGTCGATTTCTTTGATGTGCTCGGGGACATCCGTCTCAGTGACTCTGGTGAACTAAGTCAGCCCGAAAAACTGTGCTAAGCCCCGAGTCTCTGGCTAACCGGAAATTATTCCGGGCCAGAAGTCGGCTTGGGAGACATGTGGTGGTACTGACCGTCGCTCACGCCCGATCTCCTCGAAGCCCGTTTCTGGATCTCGTAGTAGTTGATCTGTGGAGGTCGTGGCTCGATCGATTACTTCCTGTTTGCCGACCAATGAAGAGTATCTCCCCGATCAACTCGCGGTCACCGAAGGATCTACGCGGGTCCCCCATGCGACCAGGCTAATCTGCCCACCAGGTGCTCGCCAGATCGACCTATGCCGCACGCAGTGCTGGCGCGCCGCCCGCGATCAGGCCGAGATACGTGACCGGGTCGAGACGCGACACGCCGAACGGAATCGCTGCGATGGCCTGACTCGCTGCCTTCGCCGCAGTCAGCCCAATGGTGAATGCTGTGAATTACAATACATCCATTGAACCCTAAGTCGCAGTCTTAGATAGAGGAGGATTTTACGGGATGAAGCTTGGCGAAGTGCTCGTTACGTTCGAGCCTCGGTTCGAGATCGGTTGCGCTATAGGCAGTAGGCTTTGATCTCAATCCTTATGCTCTCCAGGTACTCTCGGAGGTTTACCCCGGCTGCTATGTCCTTCCTGTTGTTGGTGGGAGCAGCCGGTGGGCAAAACACGACGCTGATCACTCTTGACCGGGCCATTGATCTGGCGCTAACGCACAACCATTCGATCAAAGCCACGCGTACTCTAATTCTTCAGAATCAGGCCCAGGAGATTACTGCGAACCTGCGCCCCAATCCGACGCTTGGGGCTGATAGCCAGTTCATGCCATTTTTCAGTCCGCAAGATTTTTCTGGAGAAAATCTGAACGAAACTCAGCAGTTCGATATTGGGATCGGGTACCTGTTCGAACGGGGCCACAAACGGCAGCGGAGGCTGCAGGCTGCCCGTGATCAGACGGCCGTCACACGTGCCCAAGTCGGCGACGCCGAGCGAACCCTGGCGTTCAACGTGGGACAGCAGTTCGTCAGCGTTTTACTCGCAGAATCCACTCTTGAGTTCGCGCTTCAGGATCTAAAGGGGTTCCAGCAAACGGTCGATATCAGCGAGGCACAACTCAAAGCGGGATACATCGGCGAAGGCGATTATCTTAAGATCAAGTTGCAGCTTCTGCAGTTTCAGACCGACGTGTCCTCCGCCCGTCTGGCCAAAGTGCAGGCGCTGGTAGGCCTGCGTGAGTTCTTGGGGTACAACGCAGTACCTCCCGATTATGACGTAATTGGCGATCTGTCGTATCAGCCGCTCCAGGCGAACTTGGAAGACTTGCAGACAAAGGCATTGCGCGAGCGCCCCGACTTCCGTGCCGCGGAATTGGGAATAACCGCGGCACAGAGCCAAATCCTCCTTGCCAAAGCGAACGCCAAGGTGGACGTCAACGGCACCTACGACTTTACGCATGTTTCCGGCGAAAACACGGCTTCGATCTTTGTCAATTTTGAGTTGCCGATCTTCAGCCGCAATCAAGGAGAGATCGCACGTACCGGTTACGCGCTCACGCAGGCACAGGAGCAGGAGCGATCGGCCAGCGATACGGTTCTCTCTGATGTTGCCAATGCCTATGAGGCGGTTAGAAGCAACGACGAAGTCGTGCAACTCTATGCTTCCGGATATCTCAAGCAGGCGCAGGATTCTCGTGATATTAGCGAGTATGCGTATAAACGCGGCGCCGCCAGCCTGTTGGATTTTCTCGACGCCGAGCGCAGCTACCGGTCCGTTCAGTTGGCCTATCGTCAGGCCCTGGCCTCTTATATGACCGCGTTGGAACAACTAAAGGAAGCGGTGGGAACGAGGAACCTGCCATGAACCTCCGCAGCAGTCGTTGGCAGGGATTCGCTGCACTGGCTGCAGTATCGGTGATCATTTTGGTGCTAGCCTCCTGCGAGGGGCCAGGTTCGAAGGCCACCGCTAACTCTGGAAGCGCAAACAACTCAAGCAACGCCGAGCTGTTTACCATTCCGCAGGAGCAAATGTCGCATGTGCAGGTGCTGACCGTTCAGCCCACGAAGCTGATTCGATCCCTACGGCTGACGGGGGCCGTGGCTTACAACAGTTTTCGCACGACACCAGTCATTACCCAGGTGAGTGGACCGGTCAGGAGGGTAGTGGTCGTTCCAGGGCAAAAAGTAAATCAGGGCGAGCCTATGTTGTACGTGGCGAGTCCGGATTACTCGCAGCTCCGTACCAACTACTTGAAGGCTAAGGATGCCTACGCTTTGGCACAAAAGGCCAACGCCCGAGCCCAGGACTTGTACCAGCATCACGCGATTGCGGAACAGAATGTTGAGCAGGCGCAGTCAGCCGAGGTGCAGGCGAGCGGCGATCTGGCCGCATCGCAAGCTGCATTGAAAGTCATGGGAATCACCGATCCCGACGCTCTTGTTAAAGGTCCGCCCTCTTTTGAGATTCCGGTAAAAGCGCCGATTGGCGGCCTCGTGGTAGAGCAGGATGTTTCTGCGGGACAACTCATTCAACCCGGCACCACGCAATGTTTCATGATTTCCGACGTCAGCACCGTCTGGGTGCTAGTCAATGTCTATCAAAAGGATTTGCCCTACGTGCGCGTGGGAGATCAGGTCACGATTCAGACAGATACTTATCCTGAAGTGTTCCATGGGCGCATTGCGTACGTCGCGGCATCCCTCGATCCCAGCACGCGCACGCTGCAGGCGCGCATCGAGACCAACAATCCCGGCGAGAAGCTGAAGAAAGACATGTACGTGGTTGCAACCGTGAGCGCAGGCATGATCCCCAATGCCATTGCGCTCCCGGATGCTGCTGTTCTGCGCGATAGTGAGAATCAGCCTTTTGTTTATGCCGCAGCATCTCCGAACCAGTTTGGCAGACGCTCAGTGACTCTCGGGGAGAGCTTGAATGGACAAACCGAGATTACCAGCGGGTTGAAGGCTGGCGACCAGGTCGTCGGAAATGGCAGCTTGTTCTTGCAGTTTGCGAATTCGTTGCAGCGGTAATGGTTGTTGTCATCCTGAGCTAGCGTTTTCTTTTGGGCTGCGAAGGATCTGGGCGAGCCGCGCGATGGGTCGTGTTCTTTGCGACCCAACATCGCGCGTCTGGCTCGCTTCCTTTGTTATTGCGCCACCACCTAGCGCCAGCCGGATCGCGCTCGAAAGGGATTAGTTGACAGTCTCTACCCCAACTGAATGATCCACCGAATAGTTCAAGCGGCGCTGCGTCAAAGGTTCCTTGTACTGATGCTGACCGCGTTCATCACGGTTGCGGGGATCCTGTCTTTTCAGAGGATGCCCGTGGATGCCTATCCTGACCTCTCACCTCCGCAGGTTGAAGTCATTACCCAGTGGCCAGACCATGCCGCTGAAGAAGTCGAACGCTTAGTCACGCTTCCTCTTGAACTCGAGATGAACGGCGTCCCGCACATGGTGGTGATGCGTTCCATCTCGCTCTATGGTTTGTCCGATGTAATTCTCACCTTCGAAGAAAGCACGGACAACTACTTTGCGAGACAGATCGTTTTTGAGCGCCTTGCTCAAGCCACGCTCCCAACCGGCGTAACCCCAAGCCTCGCGCCTTTGTTTAGCCCCAGCGGCCTGGTATATCGCTATGTTCTCGAAAGTCCCGATCGCAGCCCGCAGGAGCTGAAAACGTTTGAAGACTGGGTGATTGAGCGAGCTTATCGCTCGGTTCACGGCGTAGCTGATGACTCAGGCTTCGGCGGAACGGTGATGCAATATCAGGTGCTGCTCGACCCAGCGCGCATCTATGGCTATCACCTGACCATTCCTCAAGTTACCGCCGCGTTGGCCGCCAATAACTCTAATGCTGGCGGGGGTTTTTATTCTCAAGGAGGACAGTTCTACTACGTTCGCGGCATCGGGCTGGTGCGTAACACAGACGACATTGGGAACATCGTGGTTGGCGCCAACAAAGGTGTGCCTATCCGAGTGCGCGATGTGGGGGACGTGACCATCGAGCATGCGCCGCGTCTGGGCGAATTCGGCTTCCAGAAGAATGACGATGCGGTTGAGGGCGTGATTCTCATGCTGCGCGGGGAACAGACCCAGAATGTCCTCAAGGGAGTTGAAGCCAAGACCCAGGAACTGAACCACCAGATCCTACCTCCTGACGTCAAGATTCATCCTTATTACGACCGCAGTGAGTTGGTGGATTTGACCACGGAGACGGTGGAAGCAAACTTGATTCGCGGCATGGTGCTGGTTCTAGTGGTTCTGATTTTCTTTCTGGTCAGCTTCCGGGCCGCGGTTATTGTTGCCCTCACCATCCCGCTCTCGCTCTTGTTTGCCTTCATCGTCCTCCATGCGCACGACGTCGCCGCGAATTTGCTTTCCATCGGAGCGATTGACTTCGGGATCATCATCGATGGCACCGTGGTGATGATTGAAAACATTTACCGCGAGCTGGCACTACGGGAGGGACAGCATTACAAGCTGAACGAAGTCATTCTTGCCGCTGCGAAAGACGTGGATCGCCCCATCTTCTATTCAGTGGCCGTCATCCTTGCCGGTTATCTGCCGATTTATGCGTTGAGCGGGGCCTCGGGAAAGCTGTTCCACCCCATGGCTGAGACCATGTCGTTTGCCCTGGTCGGCGCGCTCATCCTGACGCTCACGCTGATCCCCGTGCTCGCCTCCTACTGGTTCAAGAGGGGCGTGCGCGAGAAGCCGAATCGCGCATTCGAATGGATGAAGCGGAAATACGCAGTTCAGCTGGATTGGGCGCTCGCTCGGCCCAAGACCATCATGTTGGTTGCGACCCTGATCTTCGGGGCGACGCTGCTGCTGGTGCCTTTCATCGGTGGCGAGTTCATGCCTCACCTCGACGAAGGCGCGCTCTGGGTCCGGGCTACGATGCCCTACACCATTTCTTTCGAGGAGGCCAGCAAGATCGCTCCTCAGATACGTGACATTCTTATGTCTTATCCGCAAGTCACTGTGGTGGGTTCAGAGCTAGGACGGCCCGACGATGGCACTGATCCCACGGGCTTTTTTAACTGCGAGTTTTACGTTGGCCTGAAGCCATACAAAGACAAAGCCTGGAGCGGCGAGATCAGCCAGAAAAAGCAGCTCATCGAATCGATCAATAAGAAACTCACGGCCTTTCCAGGAATCATTTTCAACTATACCCAGCCGGCGGAAGATGCCGTGGACGAAGCACTCACTGGCCTCAAGAGTTCTTTGGCAGTCAAAATCTATGGCGACGACTTGAACATACTGCAGGACAAGGCGATCCAGATCAAGAACACCCTCTCCCATGTGCCGGGGTTCACGGATCTTACGGTGGTGCGCGAGCTTGGCCAGCCCAGCCTGCTGGTAGACGTCGATCGTGACAAGATCGCACGCTACGGAATCAACGTTGCAGATGTGGATGCTGTGATTTCGGCTGCCGTAGGCGGGCAGGCAGTCACGCAAGTCATTCAAGGAGAAAAGCTGTTCGATCTTGTGGTCCGCATGCAACCTCAATTCCGCAGCAGCGCGCATGAGATCGGTAATCTATTGGTTGGCACACCCGATGGGCAGCAGATTCCACTCAGCCAACTCGCCAATATCAGCCAGGGAAACGGTGCGTCCTTTATTTATCGCGAAAACAACTCCCGCTACATCGGCGTGCAATACAGCATCGAGGGGCGTGATTTGGAGCGGGCGGTACGAGATGCCCAAGCAGCAGTCAAGAAGGCCGTGACACTCCCGCAAGGCTACCGGATGGAATGGGGCGGCGAATACAGCCAGTTTCTCGAAGCCAAGTCGCAGATGTACTTTATTGGTCCACTTGCCGTAGCGATAATTTTCATGATCTTGTTTGCGCTCTACGGAAATTTCAAATTCCCCGTCACCATTGCCCTGGGCGTAATCATGACCGAACCCGTGGGTGCGCTGGTTGCGCTGAAACTTACTCACACTCCCTTCAGTGTTTCCTCAGTCTTGGGTCTCCTGGCGTTACTCGGAGTTTCCGTGGAGACTGCCGTCATTCTCGTCTCCTACATCAACAAGCTGCGGCGGGAGGGAATGGATATCCACACGGCCACACGGGAGGCTTCGCTCTTGCGACTCCGTCCGATCATGATGACGGCTCTGGTGGCCTGCCTTGGATTGCTGCCGGCGGCCCTTTCCACCGGCATTGGATCGGATACTCAAAGGCCGTTCGCCATCGTCATCGTGGCCGGTCTCATCTCCCGCCTTTTCATCGGATTCTTCGTCAATCCCGTGTTGTACGAGATGGTCGCCCGAGATGGCGACGTGCTCCAAGTTTAGAGCGAGGAGGACACTTCCCGACACGTTCCGCCTTGATTGGAGTAGACGTAGGCCTCTCTCGCAGAAGCGGTACCTGTCAATCGCCACCTGCCCCGGGCCGAGTTCTTGCCTAGTCAACACGAAGAGCGAGAATTAGCGCCAAAAGGATGGCCAAGCACACCAGCAGAACAACTCCAATCAGCTTATACATCTCCTTACGACCATCCGCTTTTCTTGTGTGTCTTGGCTTAATTGGCATGAGTCGACTAGGTGCGATTTTACTCTAGTGTCCGGCGTGGCTTTCCAAACTTCGCCATGGCACCCTGAATGGATAGGAACCAAACGCGCCGTCATGAAGTCGGCCTGGGGGAGGCCAAGGCAGTTGCAATCGACCAAGCCCGAGTTCCGGGGTCGCGGGCGGATCAGGGGTAAAACGGAGATTATTCCGGGCCGGAAGTCGGCTTATGGGAAATGATCTCCGCACCTAGCATCGATTCTGGTTGGATAACGGGCTAACCGGAGTAATCCGCCTGGACGAAACCGCGTTTGTTACGCTGATCGGGATAGTTAATGTTTCGCGCAGGCGATCTTTGGGCCACCCACCCGAAGAACCGGTTCAGCAAGACGCGCGGCGCCGGCAGGATAATCCCTTCTGCGCTCCCATCCGGCGTCCTCCGCGAAGGGCAGCAGCGAAAAAGTCCGCACGGCGGACTTTTATCTTGTGGCTGTCTGGTCGATTGGGTCCGAGTCCCGGGCAACCCGGACACTGACAGCGTTGACCCTTCAGGGACCAAATTGATTCCGGACTGCTCGCCGGGCAACAAGCGCAAGACCCGATTTGTGATATAAAATCCTTCCGCCGGGAACTCCAGGGGCCGAATGTTGAGCCCTGAATGCCGAGTACCACGACTGCCAGTGCTGAATGCCGACTAATGACACGCACTCCGTTGCCACGACTCTGCCCGCCCGCTACTACACGGACCCTGACCTCTTCCGTGACGAGCTCGAACGCTTCTACTGCGAAACCTGGATCTGCGCCGGGCGCGCCGACCAGGTTCCGAAGCCGGGCGACTATTTTCTCCGCGAGGTCGCGGGTGAGAGCATCATCATTACTCGCGACGGGAGTGGCTCGTTGCAGGCGTTTTTCAACGTGTGCCGGCATCGCGGCACCCGTATCTGTGCGAGCGCCGAAGGACATTTCCCAGGACGGATCCGATGCGGCTATCACGGCTGGACCTACGGACTCGACGGGCGCCTCATCGGCGCTCCCCAGGCACCTGACGGCTTCTCCTCCGAAGATTATCCACTCAATCGCGTTCGTGCCGACGTCTGGGACGGACACATCTTCATCAACCTGAGCTCGGAGCCCGCCCCGCTCAGGATTCAGTTAGAAGATCTGCCCGAGAAGTTCCTGCATTGGCAAATGGCCGAGCTGCGCACCTATCGGAGCATCCAGTATGAGGTGAAGGCCAACTGGAAGGTGATCATGCTGAACTACAACGAGTGCCTGCATTGTCCCATCCTGCATCCGGCGCTCAGTGCCATCTCCGATTACCTCTCGGGCGAGAACGATCCGCCCCATCGCGGATACATCGGCGGTTCCATGGAGTTTCAGGGCGGCGCTCGGACCATGAGCAAGGATGGCAAGCTGCGGCGCGAGTACCTTCCTGGACTCACCGCGGAGGAACGCAGCAAGGTTTATTACTACGCGATTTTTCCTAACCTGCTGCTGAGCCTCCATCCGGACTACATAATGACGCACACCCTATGGCCGCGGGCCGTGGATCGTACCGACGTTATCTGCGAATGGCATTTCCACCCTGGCGAAATGATCAAGCCTGACTTCGAGGCTAACGATGCGGTTGAATTCTGGGACATCACCAACCGTGAGGACTGGGCCATCTCGGAGCTCTCGCAGGCCGGGATCCAGTCACGCGCCTATAAACCCGGGCCCTATTCCCGCTGCGAGTCGCTGCCCCACGCCTTCGACCAGATGGTGCTGGACCGCGAGAAGCAGGGACTCAAGAAAACAGGCATCCGCTAAATCGTGCCGCTACGGATTCAACAGAGCGTTTACTTGCGAGTTGCCCGGCAGCCACCCGGAACTTCGCTCCCGCTTCCGAACGCTGTTTCTCGTGGAGTGCAGGTTCAGGATTGCCAGGACACCAGGCGTCAGTCAAGACCTACGAGTTTCCGGAACTCAGGGTCGTCGCGCAGGCAATCGAGATCGGAATCCTTGGCCGCCCAAACTGTGTTGCTGTAACCGGAAGCGAAGGCCTTCTTGACTGTCTCGAGCGCTTCCGGCTTTTTCCCCAGGACACCGTACGTGCAGGCGGCGTTGTAAAGCGTACTGGGGTCGCCGGGACGAAGGGCGACGGCAGTCTGCAGATGGCGAATTGCCTCGTCTGCATCCTGACCGCGACGAGCGAGGCTGGTAGCAAGCAAAATCCGGGCGCGCACATCTTCCGGCACGCGCTCCAACTGCTGGCGGAGGACCTCGGTCATGCGGACGCGCACCTCGTCGGCTTCATTTCTCCGTCCCAGGCGTTCCAGAGACTGGCGGTACGGGATGTATGTGTTGTAATCGTCGCCATTGCATTCGATAGCGCGCAGGGTGACAGCCGCGGCCTCCTCGAAACGGCCGGAAGCGAAGTAGGCCCGGCCAAGGATGTTCCAGGCACCTTCACAGTCGGGCTTGCGCTCGATGGCACGTTGCGCCAGTAGCGCGGCTTCGGCATGTTTCTTCTGCGCGTAACAGATGCGGGCTCGGGCAACGAGTACCTCGGGCAGGTCGGGTGCAAGGGCGGTCGCGCGATCGCAGGCAGCCAGGCCGCGCTCAATCCATTTCTGGTTCTGCTCGCGGATTTCGTAGATGAGCCCGCAGAGGTGTGCGATGCCCGCGTGGGCCAGAGCGAAATTCGGGTCGAGCTGGATGGCCTGCTCGAACATCTGCAGGGCATAGTCCATGTTTTCGCGGCGGGTGTAGCTTTTTCCACGAAGGTAAAAGTCGTAGGCCTGCGGATTTTCCGTCGGCTTTCGCGCGATCGTTTTTTCTTCCTGGGGAGTAAGCGTGATGCGCAGGGCCTGTGCGATGCTCCGCGCAATTTCCTCCTGGATGGCGAAGACGTCTTCAAGTTGCCGGTCGTAGCGCTCAGCCCAGACGGAATGCCGCGTCGAGGCCTCGACGAGCTGCGCAGTAATGCGCACGCGATTGCCGGCACGTCGGATGGAACCTTCAAGCACGTAGGCGGCGCCGAGCTTCTGGCTCACCTGTTGCACCGTCGCCGGCTTGTCCCGGAAGGCGAGCATTTCCGAACGGGGAAAGATTTCCAGTTGGGCGATTTTGGAAAGCTCGGTCACAATGTCTTCGGTGATTCCGTCGCGAAAATATTCGTCCTCTTTCGCGCCACTCTGGTTTTCGAAGTAAAGTACAGCAACTGATTTCTGTTGGGTTGCAACCGAATGCTCACCGGAACCCGTAACGCTCCTTTCCGCGGCGGGTCGGCGGCTGGACTCGAGGTCCCGCTTGAGCCGCTTCAGGTCGGCACGCAGTTCCGCGGCCGTTTGGCAGCGCAGGTCGGAATCCTTCTCCAGAGTCTTGCTGAGAATGCTCTCAAACGCCAGGGGCAAGCGCGGGTTGAGTTCCTTTGCGGGCCGGGGTGAAGAATGAAGGATGCCGTCGAAGATGACCGCCGCAGTTGAGCCAGAGAAGGGAACCGACCCGGTGGCCATCTCGTAGAGCACGACGCCGAGCGAAAACAGATCGGAGCGCGCGTCCAATTCCTCACCACGCGCCTGTTCGGGCGACATGTAGGCAACCGTGCCCATGGAACTGCCCGGACTGGTCAGCTGATCATCGTTGAGCACGTGCGTCTGGGTGGGCCTGGACGTGGCGGCCGCGGTCTCGGCGATGGGCCGGAGCGCAGGGGCAACCTTTGCCAGGCCGAAATCGAGAATCTTCGCCTGGCCGCGTTCGACGAGAAAGATATTTGCGGGCTTGATGTCACGGTGGACGATGCCCTTGGCATGCGCTGCATCGAGGCCGTTCGCGATCTGGACGCCGATCTCCAGAAGCTCCGAAATCTCGATGGGTTTCCCGACAATCCGATGCTTGAGGGTCTGGCCCTCAAGCAACTCCATGGCAATAAACGGCCGGCCATCAACCTCGCCGACGTCGTATATCGTGCAGATATTCGGATGATTCAGCACGGAGGCGGCCCGCGCTTCACGGCGGAACCGCTCAATCGCCTGCGGATCATGGGAGATATCGTCGGGAAGAAATTTCAAAGCGACATTCCGACCGAGGCGCGCGTCCTTGGCTTTGTAAACCACGCCCATGCCACCACCGCCGACTTTGTCGACGACGGTGTAGTGGGAAATGGTGCGGCCGAGGATCGAGGAAGAATCAGCCATAGGAGATGAATGTTACGCCAGCGGCCATATTCAGGCAATTGTGCTGGTCCGCCCGACCGCGCTCCCGTCTGGCGCCACGGCGCGGTGTTATCCTAGTCAGGACGACGCCCCAGCTGAGGCTGTAACCTTTCATGTCCAATCCAGCCAGTCCTGAAGCCCGACCTGTCAACGAACCCAACGAGTCGTTCAAGGACCTTCTCTCCCAGTTCGAGCAGAGCAGGTCGCGCACGCCTGAGGAAGCGGGAAAGGGCCGCGAAGGTACAGTGATTGCCGTCACCGTCGATTCGGTCCTCGTCGACATCGGTTTCAAGACCGAAGGGATCCTGCCGCTGACAGCGTTCCAAAGTACCGGCGAAACCGCGAAGGCCGGCGACAAGGTAGTGGTCTCGATCAAGGGTCGTGATCCAGGAGGCTACTACCAGCTCACCCGCGGCAAGATCGAGCGGCCAAAGGATTGGGCGTCACTGCAGAAGGCGTTTGCCGAGAAAACGACGATCATGGGCACAGTAACGGCCGTGGTCAAAGGCGGTCTGAGCGTGGACGTGGGAGTGCGGGCTTTCATGCCTGCTTCGCGCAGCGGGGCACGCGACGCAGCCGAGATGGAAAAGTTGGTGGAGCAGGAGATCCGCTGCCGGATTACCAAGCTCGACGAGGCGGAGGAAGACCTGGTCGTGGACCGTCGCGTCGTTGCCGAAGAGGAAGAACGGGCGATGAAAGACCGCCGCTATTCGGAGATCACTGAGGGCGCGACGGTGCACGGCACGGTTCGCAGCCTGACTGATTACGGTGCTTTCATCGATATTGGAGAAGTGGACGCCCTGCTGCATGTCAGTGACATTTCCAGAAGCCGCGTCAACAAGCCTGCCGACGTGCTCTCAGTGGGGCAAGAGGTCGAAGTCAAGGTAATAAAGATTGATCCCGGGAAGCGGCGCATTTCTGTCGGCATGAAGCAGCTTGAGCCGGATCCCTGGGTTTCGGTGGCCGTCAAATACAAGACGGGCGAGCGTGCTCGGGGCACCGTGACGCGTGTACTCGATTTCGGTGCGTTTGTAGAACTTGAGCCAGGGATTGAGGGGTTGATCCACATCTCGGAGATGTCGTGGGCAAAGAAGGTACGGACGCCCAGCGACTTGGTTAAGCCGGGCGAGACGGTAGAGGCCGTGATTCTGGGCGTAAGCGCGGGCGAGCGCCGTATCTCTCTGGGCCTGAAGCAGACTTTGGGCGACCCATGGGCCGACGTGGTACAGAAGTTTGCAGTGGGCTCGGTCATCGAAGGCCCGGTCACCAGCCTGACCAAGTTCGGAGCCTTCGTGCAGGTTTCCGAAGGCGTTGAAGGCATGATTCACATCAGTGACATAAGCGCGGAGAAGCGCATCAATCACCCGCAGGACATGCTGAAGGTAGGGCAATCGGTGAAGGCCCAGGTGCTCGAAGTCGATACCGGAAGGCGGCGACTGAAACTGGGGATCAAGCAACTGGTTCCGACCAGCATCGAGGAGTACATCGCAGAGCGCCAGGAAGGCAATGTGGTGTCGGGCCGCGTGATGCAGATTTCGGGCGAACAAGCACGCGTGGAACTGGGTGAAGGCATCCAGGGTATTTGCCGAATTTCGGAGCGATCAGCGATGGAAAAGACGCTGGTCGAAGCGAAAGCAGATTTAACATCTCTAAGCTCCATGCTGCAGGCACACTGGAAGCGGGGTACCGGCACCGGCGGATCCAGGCCGGAAGCCGTCCGCGCCGGGCAGATTCGCAGCTTTCGGATCACGAAGCTGGATCCGGCTGCAAAGAAGATCGAATTGGAACTAAGTTAGGAAGGCAGCTCCGTCTTGGCGACAAGCACTGTATGCCGCGAAGTAAGTTGGGGACAACATGTCTAAACCGATGAAAGGCCGCCTCACCCAACCGCTGGTGCGCGAGAACGGTTCGCATCGTCCCGCCACCTGGGATGAAGCCATGGACCGGGTCACTGTGGCATTCCGCAAGTCCATCGAGAAAAAAGACCCGCGGGACTTCGGCATGTTCAGTTGCTCCAAGACAACCAACGAACTGAACTACGCGGCGCAAAAATTCGTCCGCAGCGTCATGGGTACGAACAACATCGACAGCTGCAACCGGACTTGACATGCCCCCAGCGTCGCCGGTCTGGCGGCGGTATTCGGGGCGGGCGGCGGGACAAGCTCGTATCGCGAAATTGAAGACACCAACGTGATCCTGCTGTGGGGATCGAACGCGCGGGAAACGCATCCGATTTTCTTCCACCATTTGCTAAAAGGTGTTCGCTGTGGCGCTGAACTTTATGTGGTGGACCCGCGACGTACCAGTTCCGCTCGCTGGGCGAAACTCTGGCTGGGCCTGGATGTCGGTTCTGACATTTCGCTCGCGAACGCCGTTGGACGGGAGATCATCGCCGCCGGGCTGGTCAACGAAAAATTCATTCGCCACGCCACCAGCGGATTTGAAGCCTACAAAGCACACGTTGAGAAATACACGCTCGAACGGGCTGAGCGTGAAACCGGCGTGCCGGCGGAAGCCATCCGCAAGATGGCTCATGCGTATGCCGGCGCTCCGCGCGCCCAGATCTGCTGGACTCTGGGTATCACTGAGCATCACAACGCCGTCGACAACGTGGTCGCCCTCATCAACCTTGCACTGCTTACAGGACACATTGGCCGCTACGGCAGTGGCGTAAATCCCCTGCGCGGACAGAACAACGTCCAGGGCGGCGGCGACATGGGCGCGATTCCTGACCGCCTTACTGGCTTTCAGCACGTTGAGAACGACGCCTTGCGCGCTAATTTTGAGAAAGCCTGGGGTGTAAAAATCCAACCCAAGCGCGGCTGGCACCTGAGCGATATGTTTGAGGCCATGGAGCACGGTCAGCTCACGACGCTGTACGTGCTGGGCGAGAATCCCGCCGACTCTGAGGCCGACCGGCATCGCGCCCTGAAGCTGCTGGGCGGGCTGGAATTCCTCCTTGCACAGGACCTCTTCTACACCAGGACCGCTGAACTCGCTGACGTTGTGCTGCCTGCCGCAGCCGGCGCTTTTGAAAGCGAAGGTACTGTGACGTCCAGCGAGCGGCGCGTGCAGCGCGTCCGTCGCACGGTGCCGCCTCCCGCCGGTGTTCGTGACGATCTTGAGATCATTTTTGATCTGGCTCGTCGCCTCGGGCATGACTGGGGCACGCCTGATCCCGAGGCGATCTGGAATGACTTGCGCTCGTTGAGCCCCATGCACGCCGGCATGAGCTACCGCCGACTGGAAGACATGGGCGGCATTCAGTGGCCGTGCTATGACGAATCACACCCGGGAGAAATGTTCCTCCACGGCCGGCTGTGGAGCGACCCGCTGATCGGCCCGCGCGCGCCGTTCAGCGTGGTGGAATTTGAGCCGCCGGTGGACCAGCTCGACGAGCAGTATCCCATTCGCCTGACCACCGGCCGCCGGCTCGATGATTACAATACCGGCGTTCAAACCAGAGAATATTCGTCGCCGCTGCGGCGCAAGGAAACGCTGGATATTTCTCCGGAAGAAGGTCAGCACTTCAGGTTGCGAGAAGGTGAAAAAGTCCGGGTGACGTCACGGCGTGGTTCACTCGTGGCACCGGTGCGCTTTGATTCGGCGTTGCGTCCGGGCCTCGCATTCCTGTCAGTCCACGCTCAGGATCAGGTAGCGACCAACGAGCTGACGATTGACGCTGTGGACCCCAAATCAGGCACTTCGGAGTTCAAGGCAACGGCCATCCGTATTGAAAAAGTGTAAAAGGACTTGATTGGACCTTCATCTGACCGACGCGCAAGCGACCGCAGAAGAACGCGCGGCCGTTGATTCTGAGCTGGGCCTGCCCGAATCAGGCTGGCAAGGCGGACACCGGCAATCCGCCGAAACGCGTGTGGTTTTCAACTCCGATGCGACTGGAAGGCGACATCGTCTTCTGCCTGCGCTTCATGCCGTCCAGAACCGCATCGGCTGGATCAGCCCCGGCGCTCTCAACTATGTCGCGTTGCGGCTGGACGTTGCCCCCGCTGAAGTTCATGGTGTCGCATCTTTTTATGGAATGTTTTCGCTCCAGCCCCGTCCTCCAGTCGTAGCCCACGTCTGCGATGACATTGCGTGTATCACGCGTGGCTCGGACAAACTTTGCGCCGAACTGGAAGGCATGCTTGGTCCCGCGGGATCCCCTTGCTCCGGCGGACGCGCTATCTGGCTTCGCAGCCAGTGTCTGGGTCTGTGCGAGCGCGCTCCCGCAACGCTGCTTACGTCGGCAGGGGAAAGGTTGCATGAACGAGTGTTGGCGCCTGCGTCGGCGGAAGCCGTGCAGTCTTTAGTAGACGATGCGGTCCAAGGCCGCCTGCCCGCCGAGCCCGACGTGCTGAACATTCAGACCAGCATGCCCCAGGCAGCGCAGAATCATGAATCCTTGCCGCTCCGACTTCTCCATCGCCTTGGCCAGGGTGGCGCTTCAGCCCTGCGAGCCTATGAAAGGCTCGGCGGCTATGGAGGTCTGCGCAAAGCCTTGGAGCTTGGCCCTGAAGCCACGTTGCGCGAGCTTTCTGCTTCAAAACTGCTGGGCCGCGGCGGCGCGGCATTTCCCACCGCCAAAAAGTGGGAAGCGCTATTCCTGCAGAGACATCTGTTGCAGCAGGAAGCTGGCCGCGCGCACTACATCATCTGTAATGCCGATGAATCCGAGCCTGGGACTTTCAAGGACCGCATCCTCATGGAAGGCGATCCCTTTGCCGTTCTCGAAGGCATGACGATCGGCGGTTTCGTCACTGCCGCGCGGCAAGGCTATATCTACCTGCGAGGAGAATATCCTCTGGCCGCCCAGCGGATGCAACTCGCGATCGAGTCGGCCAGTGAAAACGGGTTTCTTGGCGACAACATTCTTGGGAGCAGCCTGCAATTCAACATCGAAATTCGCCGGGGCGCCGGCGCTTATATCTGCGGTGAAGAGACCGCACTGTTCAACTCGATTGAAGGCTATCGCGGGGAACCGCGCAACAAACCTCCGTTCCCCACACAGTCCGGGCTCTTCCGCCAGCCCACCGCAGTCAACAACGTGGAAACGCTGGTTAACGTGCCTGGCATCATTCGCGAGGGTGGGGCTGCATACGCGAAGCTCGGCACAGAAAACTCCGCCGGAACCCGGCTCTTTTGTCTTTGCGGGCACGTCGCACAACCCGGTGTGTACGAGATCTCTATGGGAACCACGCTGCGTCAACTTATTGATCTTGCCGGAAGTGTGGCTGGCAGCGGCAAACTGCAGGCAGTTTTGCTGGGCGGCGCGGCAGGAACCTTTGTTTCGCCTCAGGAATTGGACACGCCGCTCACCTTTGAAGGCACGCGCGCCATCGGGGCCACGCTTGGTTCTGGCGTGGTCATGCTCTTTGATGACACGGTTGACCTGCGTCGCATCCTGCTGCGCATCGCCAGTTTCTTCCGCCACGAAACCTGCGGCCAATGCGTTCCCTGTCGTGTCGGCGTAGTACGTCAGCAAGAGGCGCTGCAGCGGCTGGTGAACGCTGAACCGCTTGGCTCGGCAGCGCAGGAGATCACTCTGTTACGCGACATGGCCCAGGCCATGCGCGATGCCTCAATCTGCGGTCTGGGCCAGACCGCGGCCAGCGCCCTGGAATCGGCCCTGCAGCGATGGAGTCTCTTTTCATGATCGAAGGCTCACCAAAAACCAATCCCGTGCTCGACGCGCCCCAGGCTACCCTCCCTGTGCCTCGCGGCCCGGCCCCGCAAGCCCCGCCTCAGCTGGAGCGCCGCACCATCGAAATCAAAATCGATGGCAAACCGGTTTCAGTGGCCGAGGGATCCACCATCCTCGACGCCGCAAACAAACTCGACATTGACACCCCCACGCTCTGCTTCCTCGAGAGCCTCACTCCCGTCAATGTCTGCCGCGTGTGCGTGGTAGAGATGGAAGGTTCGCGGACACTCGTCCCTACTTGCTCACGCAAGGTCGAACCCAACATGTCCATAAAGACGGATTCCGAGCGCGTCCGCCTGAGCCGGCGACTGGTGCTGGAATTTCTGGCTTCGTCCGTTGACCTCTCCACGGCGCCAGCGATGCAGGAGTACATGGAGCGTTTCGGCGCGCACCCCGAGCGCTTCGGCCCAGCTCCCGCCACCGTCACCCAGCCTGTGAAAATTGACAACGATCTTTACGTCCGCGACTACTCCAAGTGCGTTCTCTGCTACAAGTGCGTCGAAGCCTGTGGCGTTGACGCGCAGAATACTTTCGCCATCGCCGTGGCCGGACGCGGTTTCTCCGCGCATATCGCCACGGAATTTGACGTTCCCCTGCCAGATTCAGCTTGCGTCTATTGCGGCAACTGCATCGGTGTCTGCCCCACCGGTGCGCTGATGTTCAAGAGCGAATATGACATGCGCCAGGCCGGCACATGGGACGAGAGCCGCCAGACCCGGACTGACACCATCTGTCCTTACTGCGGTGTGGGCTGCGACCTTACCGTGCACCAGCAGGAAGGCCGGATCGTGTGTGTGACCTCACCGCTTGATCACAGCGTGACTCACGGCAACCTTTGCATCAAAGGGCGTTTCGGCTGGCAGTTTGTGCAGATTCAGCCTTCCGGCAAGCAGGAAGAATAGCGTCACCGGCGTGCCGTTCAATCCCGGATTGAGAACTCCTTCGCGGTGCACCAATGTGGTAGGTCCGGCACGAGCCATATTTGGTCTGCCCGCCCGAAAACGGCGGCTGCAAAACCTAGGCCGGCAACGCAATCCGCCTATCCGCACTCCCGTCCGGCGCCGCTCCGAGAGAGAATCTAAGAAATATCCCGCGGGTACTTTTTAGCTGGCCTTGGTCTTCATCGGAATGTCATCCGGAAGTCCGCGTTGACGGTTGCTCGAATAGAGTGCCTATGACGGATTCAAGTTTCGGAAGGTCACTGTTGAGGAACCGTTGCCAGCGCTCGTCAATCAGCTGGAAGACAAGATCTCGATCCTCTTGGTTCAGCTGCTCGTCGGTTAGAAGTGTCCGCGCCCAAATTGTCCTCCATGTTTCGCCGGGCCCGTCATCGACCATCAGTTCTTGAGATGAGGATAACGCCTCCCTAGCGATGGCACGGATCAATTTTCCAACGTCATCGGCACGGGCACCCGGTACCGTACCAAGATACAATCCCAACTGCCGTTCGTATTCGTGTTCGCTTCCGGGATTACAAGAAACCCAAAACACTGTGAGCCGATCATCGGCTCGTTTCTCTTTTGCTCTGGTGCCAGCACGGCGCAATCGTGACACCTTGTCCCAGTCGCGCGGAACAAACCACAGTCCTACTTCTTCAGCGCCGGGATAAGTGTAAACGGCTTCGACCCCGGATCCCTGCTTACTGATGAGCCCCCGGAGATGCTCGGAGATTTGCCGCATCGGTTTGACCCCGTCTGTCGACAAATAAGCCGCAGCGGCCGGATACTTCCTGTAAATACGCCATGCTAACCTCTTCTTCTCCGGATCTTCCACAAACCACCTCTTGATCGCTGACGCGTACTGCTTCACGAGGATTACACCGGGATCGTACGCCTCCCGAAACTCCACGCACCTAGCCAGCAATTCCGCGACTTCGCCATAGCTGACGGCAGAATAATTGTACTTGCCAGCCGTCGTCGGCTGACGACCGTTCGGAGTGAGGAACAGCCCTCCGATGGCGAAACCAGGATCGGCCCTCTCCGCGTCTTCCCAGTATTTCGCGAGTTGGCGATCTCCCTCGGGGCTTAAGGTCTTGTTTTCAATCAGGAGGACGACCCTTTGCCGACTATTACGCAATTTGAAATCCGCGCGCCCTTGCTCGGATTTAGCCTCACGCGTAATTTTCGTGTCCAGGAAATCTGCTCCGAGATCGACCTTGCTTGTTCGCACGCCATTCCGAAAAAAATCTCCAAGGTTCAAGAGAGCTTTCAGGAACGCGTCCGAAAGCCCGTGTCTCTTCTCGTCGGGTCTGAGGAAAAACTCCAAGAATCGAGAATGAAGGTGCTCATCGTTTATGTCGAGCCGTCCGAATTCCTCTACAAGTTCAAGAACGCTCGGAGCGGTAGTAACGGCCAACTTCTCCGAAAGCTTCGATAACTCTGCGCCACCTTCAAGGGCGCGGAGGTCGAATAAAATATCGGTTCGCTTGCGCAGAATGGCTGCTTCCAACTCCAGCAGTTCGTCGCTCCTATCCAAACGTTTGAGACTGCTCAATGTTTCAGACGCCATAGTTGAGACTAACGTAATGGTATCCGGTCGTGGCGACTGCCTGTATGTGAAGGACCGGAATCCGCCGTAGAAGCCAATCTACACGCCAAATCTACGATTCGTGCAGGCAAATGTACAATGCGGACGAGCGCCACCTTTGGTCTGCCCGCCCGTCAAGACGCGCCGCACCAGCAGGATTTGCCACTCTGCGCTCCAATTCAGTGCTCCCTCCCGCGGACACGCGAGGTACTTATTGCCCCTATCCCTTCCAGCACCTTTAGATCATTGGCCTTGAAGAGCCAAGGACCTCAACACTTCGTTGGAGGCCTCACCCTCACCAAAGTTCCACAGCATGTCGCTCCTGGCAAGAGCAACGATATGCCTGGCTTTTCCGAGAGCTCGCTCATTCACGGCCTTGTGGAGAGTATCGGGATCAGTCGCCAGTTCCAGGTAGCCAGCCTCCACGAGTGCCCGATCAACGGCGGCCATCAGGTACTTGATGAGTATCGCTTGCACCTCCAGGTCCTCAATCACATCCTGCAGCAGGAGGCCTTCGCCGCAAAAGTACTCATCGCGGATACGCTCACTCGCCAGCCGGATTGAAAGCAAGTCCGTCACAAATTCCCGTAGAGAAACTGTCCAGTCCTTAGTCTCTTTCTCATTCCAGGAAGCTGCACCCTTAAGCTCTGCATGAAATAACGCAATCTGCAGCCAGCGGGCATTGCTGTCACGCAGAACCGCCTTATTCGTCCCGGAGGCCAACAAAATGAGGAAGTCTGTTTTCATTCGGGCCTGCCGAACAGCCAGTTTAATTCGAAGGGGATCCTGTCCTTTCAGGGCCATCCGAATCGCAGTCTCCACCTGAGCCTCAACACGGATCCTCGGTTCGGTACCCACTGGCTGCTGGATGAGCCAGCGCGCATACTCCGCAGATGTCTTGCCTTGGCGCTCCCGAAGCCACAGCCGCACCGCCTGGCTGGGTGTGAGAGACGTCTCAATGCGCGTGAGCCGCTTCTGGCCGGTCATCAGGTGCCTCCTGAATGAAACAGAACTCTTCCTTATCCAACAGCAAGTCCGATTGAGGCTGGTTCCTTGTCACCATCTCAATATCAGACACACGCCGGTCGAGATTTCCGATTTCAAAACCTTTCAGCAGTATCGCCGCCAGGTAGCCAACGGCATTGGAAACTCGTGGATCAATCTGCCCTCGTCGAACCTGGTTGATGGTCATCCCAAGTAAAGCTATGACATCTCCCACGTTTTTCAGGTCGCAGTCGGCCGTATCTGCGGGCAGGGACGCCGCCTTGTGCCGGCGACCGCCAGCCTGCTGGGCGGCCAGCCGGTCTGCTGCCAGACCAGGATCGTGAAAGAAACAGAACTCGGATCCGGCTGTGGGCTTGGCGCGGCATGCGCCGCCGTTCGGCCGTTTGCAAGGGCAGTGTCTTTTCATCATATTCCTTGAGCTCGCACTACTTCGGTAATCCCGTATACCCCGGTTTGCCGGGAATACTCACATCCTCCGAATCACTCGCTGTGTACGAACGATCCGGCGTTCCTGAGACGTCTCGAACGCTACAAGGTCGTCCGGGTCTGGCAAGTCGATCGCATCGCGCCGGGATTCTTCCTCCATGGCCAGGTCCTCCGCAGCAAGCACCTCAGCAGCATTGCAGATCGCGTAGATGGCTTTCTCTTGCAGAGTGAGCGCTGCGTCGCCGTCGCGCACTACAGGCAAATGCGTGAACCGCTCAATCGTTTCTTCCAGCTTATTCGCAACTTGCGGATGGAGTTTGCGGAAAAAATCGACGCGAGGTATTCTTTGTTGCTGTGGCGGAAGGTTCTCGTTCAATTTCTGCCGAACCTTTGCAGGAAAATCTCGCTTGGAAGTTCGTTTCGCGAGTTCCACGAGTTCGCGCGTGCGCTCCCCGCTTGGTAGTCGCGCCAGTTCGACGGCATTCGCCTGTGGCATCTCAGCTATATCGTCCGGCGTCAGTGCGTTTGGTCCTTCGGTGAGCCCAGGCAAAGCGATCGCGACATAGAGTTTGCCCCGAGTGACCTCACCATGAGTGAGGGCCTCAACGTACTCCTCAAAACTGACGTACCCCTTGCGCGAACCGGGTTTCGGCACGTACCGATGAAGTCCCTTTGCGCGCATCTCGCGGCACAGTTTGCCAAATTCGAGCATCGTCTTCCTTACCGTCCCCAGAGAGGTTTTCACTTTCGACCACTGTGATCTCAATTCTTGGTCCATTGCGGCTGCCTCTTCTACAAGCGCGGCGGACGCAGTCTCGTGGCCCATATCTTCTCCTTGTGAGCGAATCCGTCCACCCGGGCAGACGGATTGAATTCTTGTTTCACTTCGACAGAAAACTGTGCTGCGGCCATTGCGAGGTCCGGGCGGCGATTCGAGGCTTGTAACAGGCTGGTTAACGTCTTGCTTGCATTGATCTTCAACGTTCGCAGAACACTGCTGGCCAGTTGGTTTCGCCGGGATCCTGAACCTGGAAAGGTTATCGCTGAGGTGGTACTCGAGACCTGATTGGTGCAGATGCCCAGCACAGTAGTGAGCCGCACCTCGGTGGTTGTCATACTCGACAATGGCTGCGGTCCCCCGGCCAGCCTGAACCAGGATCGTTCGCACTCACGAGGCTGAAGCGTTGGGATCCCAGCCAGCAGGAAGTGAAGATGCAGTCGCCCATTCAGGCTGCCGCGTCCCTCGACAGCGAACCATCCCAGAGGGGTGTTGCTTGCGTTTTGAATCCCGCAGAGGAATGAATGACAAATCTGCCACGCTTTTTCTCGCGACATCCGATTGCGGAAAGTCACTGTCCCGAACCAGTTCCACGAGAACTGGACTAGGAATTGCCCCCATGCTTTGCGAGCTGCTTGAGTCCGTCGGCAAACATGCGCGAGTTTCGAAATCGCCGAGTCCTGTATCACGTTTTTGCCCCTGACAGACACACCTTGGATTCAAGGGCCTCGAAGCTGATCGCCACCCAACCAACACGAGGCGGTTCTGGGGAAATTGCTTTCGGCTTCCCCAGTTCGAGGGGAACCATATTTCCGGCAGACAGAACATATCGCATTACGATTCCGGGATCGCGGACATTGACTCTGAGGTAGAACGCGCTTACGTGTCCGGTTGGTAAGTACTAAGAGTTGGGCCCTATCAGAAGACGATCAGGGAAGTCTGCAAAATTCTCACACCACTCGCCTACTGCTCTCTCGATTGATTCCCAGGCGCTCGGACGCTCCCGGCGAAACCTGTTAAAAGCTTTCCTGACTGCATCGGCAGTGTATCCGCCGTCCGGATCGTCAGGCCTACAACCACATCTCACCAAGGCAGCCAGATGTGGGAAGTGCTTTTCGTTGGTAATACGACATACATAGGAAACCAAGACCGGCAAAAAGCAGTTTCGGTATGGGTTAACCCAGGGCCGCTTAGCGGCCTCGAGATCCGCCTCCGTCGCAGCTTTCTGTAACCGTTTGTAGAGCTGGTTTCATAAATAGGTTCGGCCTCAAGGGAGGCACTTTGCAGTAAGAGCTGGAATGGGCTGAGCTAGGAGCATGCGGCTGAGCGACCGGCAGTGGGCGTTGATCGAGTATTTCTT
>Ga0116217_10000669_pt1 | contig 34450 bp, 40 predicted proteins | sample Sb_taG_6_FD_89697 | JGI IMG/M metagenome (GOLD analysis project Ga0116217, IMG submission 89697) | Peat soil microbial communities from Weissenstadt, Germany - Sb_50d_4_PS metaG | ecosystem: Environmental > Terrestrial > Soil > Wetlands > Peat | place: Germany: Weissenstadt | collected 2010-09-21 | reverse complement strand
CCTTGTGCGGTGGGACCCCGAGGAACAAGTCGAAGGACAGCTCGTCGCCGTCGGAGAGCACGGCTACTCTCCGCTGCGGGTCGAGGCTCTGTACGAGCCTTTCGGGATGCCATGAAATTCCGCGCTCTGAGAACGCGCTCAGGAGGGCATTCGATGCCGCCGGCGAAGGTGGTATCGGAACTCCGAATGGCATGACCAGCGAGATCGTCGACTCAGCTCGTAATCCGCGATCGGTGAGATAGTCATGCATCAAGAGGGCCGTCTCACTTGGTGCCGGAGGGCACTTGAATGGCGTCGAAGTCACTCCGACGATGACGTTGCCCCCCGTGAACTCTGTAAGGACGTCACGAAGTGCGAACGCGCTCTCTGGAGAGTAGAAGTCATGACCGGCCTCGCTGAGGCCTGGTGTTGCCGATGGGTCGAGGTCCGCGCCCAATGCCACGACGACCACATCTCCCTCGAATGTCCCGGCATCGGTCTCGACGCGCTTCACCTCCGGGTCGATGGCACGAATGACGGTGTGAACGAACTGCACTCCCGGCTTGGTGAGCTCGCTGTAGGAGTGGAAGACCTCTTGGGGGCGGCGGCGTCCGAACATGACGTCCAGCTTGGAGAATCCAAAAATGAAGCCTTCGGACTGGTCGAATAGCAGAACGTCGACTTCATCCCCGAGCTCTTCGGAGAGCGTCGCGGAAAGCTCCAAGCCGCCGAATCCCGCTCCCAACACGAGAACCCGCACGTTGCGAACAATATCGAGGGCTCGTCCGACGTGCTCCAGAACGCCTGAGAGAAGCCGCTGTAGAGCGATCGCAAAGGGCTATGACAACGAGTGCAGCATGAAACTTTGCAAGGAATGCTTCAATTCCGACGAGAACGGAAGGGGCTTGGTGTAGTCGGAGGCGGACCCGCTTGGGTCCTCTTTGAGCACGTGGTCGACGCCACTGAGGTGGAGGAAGTCGATCGCGGCGCGCGCACTGGTCAAACCACCGACGAGGTGCTCCACCTGCCCACAGGACACTTGGACATCCGCGTCGCTGCACGAAACGAGCACCGGAGTGCCCTTTGGCAGTGATGCAGCCAAGGCTGCCGGGTCGAACTGATCGGCTTGGTAGAGGAACAGCGCGGTCGACGGGCTGAGGATCCCCGACAGGCCATAGGGGAGGTTCGCAGGCACTTGGCCGGTCTGACGGAGCTGGGTCACTGCGGAGGCCAGTGTCCCATCGACCTGATCTGCGACGGCCGCGGTGATCTCGCCCGACGCGAGCTGACCAGCGACTTGTGCCTGGACCTGGGCGGTAATGACGTCGAGGTATCGCAGGCTCAGAGGTTCGATGAGGCCTAGGGCGTGGATGGGCGGAGCGTCTCCTGCGTGTCCCGTCGCGAGCAGTAGAGCGAACAGCGCCCCTTCGCTATGCCCGAACACCGCGATGCTTCCGTCGTTGATCCCCTTCTGCGCGACGAGGAACCTGAGAGCAGCAAGTGTCTCCTGCTCATATAGGGCGATCCCGATCGCGTCGAGATTCGTTGCGAAGGGTCCGAGGCCCGTCTCGCCGCTTCCGAGCTTGTCGTATCTGATGCTCGCCACCCCGTCAGAGGACAGCCAGTCGGCGAGTGTCTTAAGCGTATCGACGGTCCCGGATTCGAGCGGGCTGTTGCCGTTTCGATCCGTCGGTCCGCTTCCCGCTATGAGAAGTGCCCCCGGCACGGCGCCGCGGGCTCCGACGGGATGGCGGAAGGTGGCGTAGACGGTCAGTCCCCCCGCCGAGAACGACACGGGTTGGTCCACCCAGGAGAGGGCGTGGCCGGCAGAAGCCGGGTTGCCCGCCGCCGTCGAGGGACCCGATCCGCAGGCCGCGAGCAGCAATGTGGACGCGATAAGGACGGTGGCACGGTTGGAAATGGACCTCAGTATCAAGAACGGCGTCATCCCCTCACAAAGCGGACCCTCTGGACCTGCTGATCCCATCCGCTGGTTTGCCAGAAGCCCAAAGCCTGCACATCCGACTCGACAACGATCGCCTGCGATCGAACCGCACCGCGTTGGCCCAGTCGCTCCTCGGCGGCCTTCAGCAGCTGTCGAGCGAGGCCCTTGCGGCGATGCCGCGACGTCACCGCAAGCCGGTAGATGGAACCTCGCCAGCCGTCCCAGGCGGCAATTACCGATCCCACGATCTCGCTATCCGATTCGACCACAATCAGTGATCCGGGGGTCGTGGTCGATCAAGCGACCGAGGTTTACCGGGTCGTCGGTTCGTGTAGGCAGTGCGTCCGCTTCATGCCAAAGGGCGAGCACCGCCCGCACGTCATTGGCATCGGCAGCGCGGATCGTTGGCACCATTGCCAGATCGTAGGAGACATCCGGCAAGTCATCGCCGACAGGTGAGGTGCACATCCGTTCGATAGGGGAGGATGAAGTTGCGGCCTTGCTCAGACCCGAGTTGTCGGACGCGCTGGAGGACCTCGGCGCGTGTCCGCCCGTCTAGTGCACCGACGAAGCTCATAGATGCCGCCCGGGCAACAAGTAGATCGGGTGTCATCGACTGATGCTGGAAGAACGAGACCGTCTCCAGGGGCGCGAAAGGAACGTCGCGGTCGAAGGCTTCTCTCCAATGCCCCCGATTGTGGTCAGGACGGTCGCCCTCGTACGGCTTCAGCAGGTCAGTGAATCTCCGCACCCAGTCGACCGAGTTGTCGCGGACGTTCCAGATCAGGACGAGATGCCCACCATGCTTGAGCACTCGGGCGAATTCACGGAGGACCGTGGCGGTGGCGAACCAGTGAAAGGCCTGCGCACAGACGACGGCATCGATGGTGCCCCGTTCGAAAGGGAGTTCCTCGGCCGCGGCATCATGAACGACGACCTCCGGCGACACGCGCAGAAGCTCCCTTCGCATCGCGGCCACGGGTTCGACGGCCACGATGGTGGCACCACTCGGTATGAGTAGGCGGGTGAGCTTCCCAGTACCAGCTCCGACATCGACGATCGTCCTTCCGGGACCGAGGGCCAGCTGATCGACGATGAATGTCACAGCCTCGGGCGGGTAAGCCGGGCGGGCCCGCTCGTAATCGGTCGCATTCTGCTCGAAGCCACAGGAGGCGGCTCTGTGAAGACCCTGCGAATTGCCCGGCATGAACCCGAACATATCGGAGCGGATCCGAAAACGAATTCGATTACCGAGGGCACCTCAGATCGTGCCTTTGGACCGTCGTCCAATCAGCTTTCCGCGGCCGGGGTTTCGCCGGGAGCAAAGCGACCCATGTCCGCTCCGACCTTCTTACCGATGTTCGCCACGTGCAGGTGGATCTCATCGAGGAGATCGGTGGCCTTCTTCACTTGCGCGGTGAGAACAGTGTTCTCCTGGATGAGCGTCTTTATGTCGTCGGTGTTGTTCTCGGTGTGGATTGCGATCTCCGAGGAGATTGCGTCAGCTCGTTTGGCGGCGATCAGGAGGGCAGCGGCCTGGACGCCGGCAAGCATGGAAAGAAACAAGTTCAGCAGGATGTACGGATAGGGATCGAACGGTTTGTGGTGAAGGACGTGTTCTATGAAAAGCGTATTGACAATGGCCCATGTGATCATGACGGCGAAGAAGGAGAACACAAAAGGCCACGACCCCATCTTGTTGCGTATCCTAACGATACGTCGTCCACCGAGAGAGAGCTGATCTCCTGATCGCACTCCTGGGTGCTTGTGCCAGTGGGTCTGCCAGGCCGATTTCGCCATCTTGACGATCGTCGCGCACATCTAGTGCAAATGGACGGACCGTTCGGTGTAAACTGATTAGTAGCAGGAGGTGTTGCCTATGGTGACCTGTGTGATCCTCCAGCGTCGCCGTGTGAGGTAGCCCAGGCAGGCGTCCCGTGTAGTGCAACAGGGACTTCCTCAGCGGTGCGATGTGCGATTGTCCGGAAAGTGTCCCGGTCCGCACAAGGTCGAAGCGCCTAAGGCTTCGCTGAGTGTCCGTCTGTCGGTTCGGCGCTCACCCGGGGTCGCTGGTAACCGAATGATGGCTCGCCCGTCTTGCCTTGAACGGTGGGGCGGGCGAACTCGCGTTGGAGAAGCGAACGTTCACCGGAGACTGAATCTCCTTCAGTTCCCGAGCGTCCACCTGGCCTCCATTACCGATCGGGACAGCCTCCGATAGTCAACCCCATGGAGGAGGTTGTGGAGGGTCATTGGAGGGAAGGCGGCCGTAAAGCCAGGCCAACTCGTCCGCTGGATCATCAAAGTGCGGATGTATTCCTTCTCGCGAGATCTTCGCCCACATGCGCTCTCTCGTGCGAGGCAACCATTCCAGGACGAACTCGTCGGGCCAGTCCTTGTGCGACACGCCAACGTCGAGGTCCACTAGGTGCACTTCGACCTCCTGCCAGCGGCGGGAAGGTAGCTCGAACAGAAACCGCACTTGTCCGCCCGCGTCGCGAGAACGTCCAGACCATGACTCTGGAGGTAAGTTTTGCCAAAGGTCCTCGAGTGCCTGGCCCGATCGACGAACGTCCTCGATAAGGGCCTGCGCCGATCGGCTGGAACCGGTCTCGATGTCAGCGTCTCGGCCTTCGAGACCGCCGACATACTGATCAACAATCTCGCCCTGCATCGCTGCTTCCGCACGTAACACGTGGCTATCAGCATTACGGGCGAGGTGGGTCAACACGTGTCCAACGGACCATCCGGGCAAGCGGGTCATTCGGCGAACCCCTGCCTCGTCGATGCGCTCAATGGCGTGGAAGCTGCGTGCGTGGGCACTCTGCACCCAAGTGATGTCCTTATAAGGGGGTTGCACGCTGACAGGCTAACGATCCCAGGGTGCAGGCCCGTCCGCCATATTGAGACGATGCGTGGATCAGCGATTGGTTAGCGGCTACGGCGAAAATCGTCGAAGTCGGGAGCGTACGGTCCCTCGCGACGAACAGTGAACCACCAGCGGAGCCACGTGAAGGGGTGTCGGAGCCAGCGGAGGTCTGCTCTGCCGGGATCCGCCTGCGGCTGGTGGTCAGCGGGCAGTCCCTGGTACCGCTGGTATTCCTCTTCCCCCATGGCCTCATCGTAGGTTCCTCATGTCGATCGAACGTCGTCTTCCCTGGGTTCGCCGTTGAGCCCAAAGGCGAACGTGCGCAAACTGCTAACCGCCGCCCGCCTACCCCGTCAGAAGTTGTCGAGCTGTGCACGGATCCAATCGCTCGATGCGGCAGCGGCGACGGTCTTACCGTTCGCATCTGCGTCACCCGGACTGGCACCGTGTTCTAGGAGCAAGGCGATGATCCGGAGCTGTTCATCGCGCGCCAACGCGAAGCCTTCGCGCGCTGCACGGCTCAACCCGGTAGACACACGCCTCTGAACTGGACTTAGTGCCCCCGGCAGGAGTCGAACCCGCAACCTGGTGGGGTATACACCGGCGTCCGTAAGGTCAATTGCCACACCAAGGGGGTGTTGGAGGATTGGCCATCATGCACTAGAAGGCACCTCGTATATCTTGGGCCGACACCATCATCCGAATGTCCCGACCAAAGGCGCTTCGCACGAGCACATCCTCGAGCAGCATCGCAATTACAAGGAACCTAAAGAGGATCCGGGCAGATGAGCGTCCTATTCAGTTACCTGCCGGATGTACTGCGAGTAACGACGCGTCATAGGGGTCATATCGGGTAGAGCAAGGAGCAGCCGTAGTTGACTGCGACGGAGCCACCCGGCCCCTCTCCCTTGGGGCCGGTGATGGCGACGAATCCGGTCCCCACGTCGTAGGCCTGGCAGCCCGAAGTGTCAGTGTAGGACTGCCAGTTGATATAGCCCGAGTCCTCGCCCTGGTAGACCAGGACACCCTGGCTTCCGTCGGGAAGCGTTGTGCAGGCGATGATCTCGACGCCACCGCCGGTGGTGCCGCCCAACACCTCGCCATCGGGCGCCACTGCGGAGCACGCCTTGTTCAGTGCCGATGTTGCCGGCCCCACCACGTCGGGCACCCCGGACGGCAAGATGGCGATGCAACTCGTGCTGCTGCTGCAGACCGACGTCACAGGCATAGTCGCTGCTGCCGCTGCAGATGCGTCGATGGCCATTGCTCCCACGCCGCCGACGGCGAGACCGGCCGCGAGCATTGCCGCTGCGGTGCGGAGGCGGATCCGGCGGTTGGGGGATGCAACCTCGGGCATGGCGGTCTCCTCGTTTCCCTTCCCCCCAGGAAACAACGGCGAACGACCGTTGTTCTTGCGTAGCTGCAGAGGCGGCGAACCTCGGAACCCGGTCCGCTACTTGAGCGGCCCACCGTCGGAACATGACGAGGCACGGATGGAGCCGTGAGAAGGAGCGGGAGCACCTAATCCGAGAAGGTCTCCTGAAGGACCCAAACGCCCCGAAGCCTGATCGCAGTTGGATCGGCCCGGTGTTGCTGATGGCACCCATTTGGCTGCCGGTCCTCGGTTTGCTCGTCTGGTGGTTGTGGAACCACATCCCCCACCTAGTCATCTGCCAACCCTGGCTTTCTAGCCATGTCCAGCAGTCAGACCACTTATCGCACGAGGATCGCACGATACGGGAACGGAAGGTCCCACTTCGTACGTTTGACCATCTAGTAGTGCCCCCGGCAGGAGTCGAACCCGCAACCTGGTGGGTAGAAGCCACCCGCTCTATCCAGTTGAGCTACGGAGGCAACACAAAGGACCCACTTACGCGCAATCCTTCCCTCACCACGATAGGGCTTCTCGGACATGAGCGGGTCCGTTGACGAGAGAGCCCTCCATTGTCGCGAGCTGCAATACAGCTCGAAGACCAATGGTCGAGCTCGGCGGCGCCTCGTCGGCGGTGTGCCATGCTTGAGGCACACGGTGGCCGTAGCTCAGTTGGTTAGAGCGCCAGGTTGTGGCCCTGGAGGTCGGGGGTTCAAGTCCCCTCGGTCACCCCGAACGGAAAACTAGGTCCTGCTTACTGTTTCGTCGCTCCGCGCCTTTACATGGGGCATTTGAGGGGCACTCGTCCGTGCCGTCTACACTCCCCTTGCGCCTCTAGCTCAATGGCAGAGCAACGGACTCTTAATCCGCAGGTTGGGGGTTCGAATCCCCCGGGGCGCACCAACTCCATGGATTTCCACGGCTGATCTGTCACCGATCAGTAACGGGTGATCTGTCTACCGGTAACGGCTGATCTGTTACACGATAAAGGTTGATGCTTTACACGCATACGAGCTTGAGGGTCCCCGTTGCCCTACAGTGCAGAAGGGTCGTCGAGACTCGAAAGGCCGGGGGGCCGGATGAGCGATGTATCGCAGGGATCTGGTTGGTGGCAGGCATCCGACCTGAAGTGGTACCCCCCTGAGCTAGACCCGAGTCGGACGTCCCCAGGCCGGGGCTGGTGGCTCGCATCCGATTTGAAGTGGTACCCGTCCGATCTGGAGCCGACCCATGCGCCGGCGGTGCCGGAACCTGAGAACGGTTCCTCGCCAAACGAGCCACCTCTTGCTTCTCAAACCTTGAGCGGCCTTCTGTCGACCAGAAGGCAGAAGGTATTTCTGGGAGCAGCGATTTTGCTCGTCACCGGCCTTGCATCCGGCCTGCTGGCCGGCTTCACAGGTGGTGGAAAGAGTCCCTCTGGTCCGTTGCCGGCGGTGGCAGGCTCAAGCGGGACCACCACGTCACCGAGCCCGACACTCACGACGCCGGCAGTTACGACGCCACCCGCCACGATTTCGCCGGTCAATCCTCCTCCCGTCACGACCGCACCCACAACGACTCCATCTGTCACGACTCAACCTGTGAACCCCACCATTCCAACGACAACGATCGCGTGCCCTTCTGGCACCGTTGACACTTCGGTCTCGACGCAGAGTCGTGAGAGTGCGACCGGCAATGTTTGGACGATCACCCTGGTCGCCACCCTGACGAACAACACGACCGGGAGCATCGTCCCCAGCTACGTTTTGGTCGGAGTCCTGGCCGCCAACGGGGATCAGCTAAACGAGACGAACCTCAGTCCAAGCGCTGAATCAGTCCTGGGTCCGGGCCAATTGGAGACGTTGTCTGGGTCCGATCAGGTTTCAACAGCGAGTGCGCCGCACGTGGGCCCTGTTGTGGCTCATTGGACCTGGGCCGATAGCCGGGACGCTGCTTGCCCATTTTGACCTTTACGATCGACGAAACTGTTTGGACAATGCCGGTGCGCCGTCCACCGCTAGGTCGATGCTCATGCAAATGCTGTGCGGGTTTGCGGTGTAGTCGCCGAACGGATCGCGACGGGTGAATCCCACACTCTCGTAAAGCGAACGGGCTGGGGCAAAGTCGTCCGACGTCCCAGTCTCCAGATTGACCCGTCGGTAGTCGCGACGAGCGGCAACCGCCAAAAGGTGGCCGATCAACGCTCGGCCCACTCCCTCACCTCTGGCGGTACTCAATGTGTGCATCGACTTGACCTCGGCATTCGATTCGTCGAGGTGTTTCAGGGCGCCGATGCCCACGAGAACCCCGTCTTTGCGGGCACTGAACAACGTGATCGCAGGATCCGCGAGCCTCTGGGCCTCGAGGGCGTGCACGTGTCCGGGCGGGGTCACGTCCCTGGCGAACTCCAAGTGCTGCCTCAACAGGGACCGAACGTCTTCTGCACCCGGATCGTCAACGGCGATGACAAGTCCCATTACTCATTCCGCGGCGGCCGATCTACGAGCCCTGGGCGGCGGCCGAGCTCGGCACGACGTAACGACACCCGACGAGCTTGCCGCCTCGGAAGTCGAGGAACCACACCGCTCCCTTGGCGCCGGGTGGACGGCGCTCGAGCTTGAACCCATCCTTCTTGGATATCTCCGAGAGAACCACGTCCAAGATCTCGCGATGAGTGCACAGGACGATGCGGCCTTGGGACTTTGGACCACTGAGGCGCCTGACCCAACGCAGCGCTTTCGTCGGCGCAATAGGTGCCAGGGAACCAGACGTCTCGACCTTCAGACCCGTCCCTGATGCAGTGGGTGCGATCGTCTCGAGACATCTCAGGTGAGGGCTCGAAACTATCCTCGTCGGCTTCAACGGTGCGATGAGATCGACGAGGAGCTGTGCCTGTTTCTCGCCAGTCGGGCTCAGAGGTCTCAGCCTGTCGGCCGCGTGCCATTCATCCTTGCGCCCGGCATGCCCGTGACGCACGAGGATCAGTCGCATGTCCCCTGCCTCCCCCTGGTGGGCGAGCGTAATCAGCCGGAACGAGCTTCCGTCACGGCACGTGGCATCAACATGATAGGGGCGGACTTTGCGGGACACGAGGGACTTGGGCCCCCGGAGCATCCACTCTCGCGATCCGACTCTGGACCCTTGTCGTCGGCGACGGTTTGGGTGAACCTGGATGTGTGGATCACGAGTCGGAATCCGGGACACCGCCCGGAAGGAGCCTGCCCGAGAGACATGGACACCGGCTCGTTTCGCACACCTCGGACTGCATAATCGAGGCCTGGGGCCCCGATCGCTTGTCGTGCCTGTCAGAAGCGATGAGCGCGCTAGTGGAAATCTTCGCCGAGGCACCCGACGAAGCGGTGTCCAGAGCGATCCCCCTGTCGGTCGACCCCGGGTCCGACAGGGACCTGCTCGTATCGCTGCTGGAGGAGGAGATCTACACGATCGACGTCCTCGGGGTCGTCCCGATTCGATTCCACCTTGCAACGACCGAGGACGGCGGAGTCGCGGGCGACATGGACGTCGTGGAGGCGCACGGTGTCGAGCTTGTCGGCCCGGTTCCTAAGGCGGTGTCGTACCACGGTCTGGAGTTCACCGAGAGAGGAGGTGAGTGGCGATGCCGCGTGGTGGTCGACGTCTGAGCGCTCCCGCTCTCGAAAACTACGGACCCGATCGCTGGCGCATCAGGCCGACCGGTTCGATGAGGGTGCCGGGCGTGATCTTCTCCTCGCCGGCCTTGCTGCCACTCATCGAGCAGGACGAGGCCCTGCAGCAGGTCGTTAACGTTGCAAGTTTGCCAGGGGTCGTCGAAGCCTCCTACGCCATGCCCGACATCCACTGGGGCTACGGCTTTCCGATCGGTGGGGTTGCTGCGACCGAGATCGAATCGGGAGGAGTGGTCTCACCTGGCGGAGTCGGCTTCGACATCTCCTGTGGAGTGCGTCTGCTCGTCTCTGGACTCCACCTGGAGGAAGTGCGCCCTCGTCTCGGCGTGCTCATGGATTCGCTCGACTCGCGCGTCCCCACGGGGCTCGGCTCGGGAGGTGTCTGGCACCTCGACGATGACCGCGAGCTGATCTCAGTGCTACGCGGTGGTTCGCGGTTCGCCGTGGACCGCGGCTTCGGTACCGCGTCCGACGTGATTCGCTGCGAAGACGAGGGGATGCTCGGCGAAGCCGACCCGCATGCTGTGAGCGATCGCGCGCTCGCGCGCGGCCTCCACCAGGTCGGAAGCCTCGGTTCGGGGAATCACTTCCTGGAGGTGCAGGTCGTCGAGGAAGTGCTCGACGAGCTTGTAGCAAAAGCGTTCGGACTGGAACGTGGCCAAGTCTGCGTAATGATCCACTGCGGATCACGCGGACTCGGGCACCAGATATGTTCCGACTCGGTGAAGGACATGCTTGGTGCGATGGAACGCTACGGCATCTCAGTTCCCGACCCTCAACTTGCGTGTGCACCCGTCGACTCGGATGAAGGTCGCACTTACCTGTCTGCAATGGCCGCGGCAGCGAACTACGGGCGAGCCAACCGACAGGTTCTCTCGGCTGCCGTGCGCTCGGCGTTCGGCGAGGTTTTCGGCACTGAGCAATTGGACCTGCTCTACGACGTGTCGCACAACCTCGCGAAGCTCGAGTCCCACGTCGTAGACGGCAGACGCAGGCTCCTGTGCGTGCATCGAAAGGGCGCGACTCGCGCTCTCGGGCCCGGCCATCCGGACCTCCCCGAGGACCTACGCAAGACCGGTCAGCCGGTCCTGGTTCCGGGTTCCATGGGGACGGCGTCGTACGTCCTGGTTGGAACTTCTCCTGGTGGCGCCTTCGCGTCCACGTGCCACGGGGCCGGACGAACCATGAGCCGGCACGCAGCATTGAAGAAGGTAAAGGGGTCGGACCTTCGCCGGTCGCTCGAGGAAGAGGGCATAGCGGTGCGGGCTGCTTCAGCGCGTGGACTGGCAGAAGAGGCACCGTTCGCGTACAAGGACGTCGACGAAGTGGTGGCGACGTGCGAGCGTTCGGGGCTCGCGAAGCGCGTGGCTCGCCTTCGGCCGCTGGGCGTCGTGAAGGGTTGAACCGCCCTCAGACCTCGCCAGGGTGCTCCCGAGCAGCCCGGCCACCTAGCGTTCCCTGTACCCGGCGTTGTGCCCAGCGCGTCACGACTCGCTCTTCTCGTTCGAGCTCGTCGAGTCGCAGCTCCAGGCCTCGCAAGGCATCTTCGAGAAAGGGCACCCTGCGGCGCTCGATCGCCCGATGACGGCGCTGGGTCGACGCGAGCTCAGCTCCGAGCATCTCGTAGGAGCACGTCGTCACGGCATGGGCAACGGCAGCCTCGAGAGCGCGTCGGTGAGCGGTGGCAGCAGGCGAGATTGCCGAGTTCGAGGCAGCCGCCTGTGCCGGCTGGAGCTCCGGCGAAGAGAGGCGCGGGTCCTCGGGATGACGCACTCCCATCGTGTTTCGCCACGTCACCTCCAATGACGCCCGCTCGCTCGTCGGTGCTGCAGCAAGCGTGACCTCCGACGAACCCCCCAACAGCGATGCTCGCAAGCCCCAGCTCTCGGCTTCACGGCACGACGACACCCAACGCACGTCCGATTCGTGGAGCAGTTGTGCGAATCGAGCACGCTCGCGCAACAGCAGCTGACGCTTGCGATCGAGAAGCTCCATCGCACGCCTCGCGGCGTCGAGCCGTCCGCGCAACCACAATCGCCCCGCCCTCCCGGGAGGAACGTTCTCAGGCATCGTCCTCGCGCCGCGATTCGGAGTCCGACACCTCGGGGACCACATGGTCAGATTCGGTGGTCCCTTCGTCTCCAACGTAATGAGCGGCGACATCGTCGGCCGGGATCATCGCCAGCTCTCGTCTGGGGAGCACAGAAGCCACTTGCCACGCGCGCGCGAGAGTGTCGTCGAGAACCCGCGACTCGGAGGATCCCTGGTCGACGAGTACCGCGTTGAACGTCTTGGAGAAAGTCAGGTAGCTGACATCCGTCTCGGTCAGCGCTGAGGTCCCGATCAGCTCGGCGAGATCGCGGACCTGGCGGGCACGTGACACGGCGGCCACCAGCTGAGCCGCCACCGCCGGGTGGTCTGCTCGGGTGCGCCCTTCGCCCGTGCCTTTCCTCATGAGGCGGGACAACGATCCGAGCACGTCGACCGGCGGGTAGATCCCCTCGCCGTGGACATCGGGGGACAGCACGATCTGGCCTTCTGTGATGTACCCGGTGAGATCGGCCACAGGATGAGTGATGTCCCCCGCCGGCATGGTCAAGACCGGTACTTGGGTGAGCGACCCGGCGCGACCGCGTATGCGACCGCACCGCTCGTAGAGCGACGCCAAATCGCTGTAGAGATAGCCCGGGTACGCGCGCCGGCCAGGGATCTCACCGCGTGCCGCCGACACCTCCCTCAGAGCTTCGCAATAGGAGGTCATGTCGGCCATGACCACGAGCACGTGCTGGTCCAGCTCGAAAGCGAGGTGCTCTGCGACGGTCAGGGCTACGCGTGGAGCGAGGATCCGCTGCACCACGGGGTCGTCGGCGGTGTCGAGGAAGAGCGCAAGGTCCCCGGCTGCACTGCGGGCTTCGAGAATGTCGCGAATCGACGCTGCATCCGCGTGGGTCAGGCCCATCCCTACCACGACGACCTTGAACGGCTCTCCTGGGACACTCGCCTGGGCTGCTATCTGAGCGGCCAGCTCGAAGTGAGGAAGTCCCGCGGAGGAGAACACCGGGAGCTTCTGACCGCGCACGAGGGTGGTCAGTGCATCGATTACCGAGATCCCGGTCAAGATCGGGTCCCTCGGCACGTCGCGGGCAGTGGGATTGAGAGGTGATCCTGCGACCGGGCGCGTGACACCTCCGAGCATCGGGGGTCCTCCGTCGAGGGGCTCGCCCATCCCGTTCCAGACCCGCCCCAGCCACCCCTCCCCGACCGGCACCTCCAGCGGCCGCCCTTCGAATGCGACGGCCACCGACTCCGGGTCGATGCCCGACGTACCCTTCAGCACCTGCACGACGGCCACGTCGCGGTGCACCTCCAGCACGAGGGCGCGGCGCAGCTCTCCGGAGGGCAGGCGCACGCTTGCCAGCTCGTCCCAGCCGACGCCTTCGACGCCGCCGACCACGAGAAGCGGGCCTTCGGCCTCGAGCGCGCCCTTGTACTCGACGGGAATCGTGGGAAGACCTTGTTCTTCGATCGTCATTTCTCGGTCCCGAGCTGACCGAGCATCGCGAGTACCTCGTCCCGCCGGTGTTTCACGCCGTCGGCATCGTCCGGGGCAACTTCGTCGCGGACTCGGGTGACGCCTGAAAGATCCGACTCCTCGATCCGAGTGGGTGCGACCTCTTGCTCGACGAGCTCCAGGCATCGGTCGTGGATCGTGAGGACCATTTCCAACAGCGCCGCCTGTTTCTCGAAGGAGGATGTCGCGTCGTTGGGACTGAGCGCGCTCTGTTGGAGAACTGCCTCACGAAGCAGGCGGCCTGCCAGGAGCACCATGCGCTCGCGGGCGGGCAACGCGGCGAGCCCGACGAGCTCGACGAGTGGCGAGAGCCGGTCGGCTTCGGCGAGCACAGCGATGGCACGCGCCCGGCCATGCGCCCATCCAGGCCTGCCGGCCGATGCGTGCCACGAGCCCACCGTGTCCCCATCACGGGAGAACGACCGTCGCCAGGTGATCGCCGGATAGTGACGCGCATAGGCGAGGTCACGGTCCAACGACCACAGGCACCGTACGAAGCGTTCGGTGTGCGCCGTGACGGGCTCTGTCATGTCGCCACCCGGCGGGGAGACCGCACCGATTGCCGTCACCGAGCCCTCTTTGCCTCCGAGCGTCTCGACCGGGCCCGCGCGCTCGTAGAACGCCGCAAGGGCAGATGCGAGGCCCGCCGGGTAACCCTCCTCGGCCGGCAGCTCCCCACTACGGGACGAGAATTCGCGCAGGGCCTCAGCCCAACGTGAAGTCGAGTCGGCGAGCAAGACCGCGTCGTATCCCATGTCACGGTAGAACTCTGCGACCGTCATCCCCGTGTAGATGCTCGCTTCGCGCGCCATCACCGGCATGTTGGACGTGTTGGCGATCACGACGGTGCGCTCCAGAAGGCTCTTACCCGTTCTCGGATCTTCGAGCTCGGCGAGGTCCGTGAGAGCATCTGCGAGCTCGTTGCCCCTCTCACCACAACCTACGAAGACGATGACGTCTGCCTCGCACCATTTGACGATCTGCTGAAGAAGGACGGTCTTGCCGGTGCCGAATCCACCCGGCACGGCGGATGTGCCTCCTTTTGTGACCGGGAAGAGCAGGTCGACCACTCGTTGTCCGGTCATGAGCGGCGCAGCGAGCTCACGGCGCGATCGAGCCGGACGCGCCGTCCGGACGGGCCATAGCTCGCTGAGGGTGACATCTCCGCCACCGACCACTGCGATCGGGGCGAGATCGTGCAGCTCGCCTCCTTCGTTGAGCCACTCGAGGGGTCCGGACATCCCCGGAGGCACGAGAACGCGGTGCTCGACACCTGCGGCGGTCGGGACCGTTCCGAGCAAAGTCCCAGGACCGACGACCGTCCCGGGCAGCACCGACGAGGGGCCATCCCGGTGGTGCTCCGACGTAACGGGCACGAACTCCCAACGTGGGGCCTTCTTGTCCTCGCCGAGCGCCCCCGGAGAAAGCCACTCGGGTCGCCCGGTCAAAGGGCGAAGCAAACCGTCGAAGATCCCGCCGAGCAGCCCCGGCCCGAGGCGAGCCGAGAGAGGACGGCCTCGTCCGACCACCGGGTCTCCGACTCGCAGGCCTCCGGTGTACTCGTAGACCTGCGCAGTAATGAGGCCACGGCGCACCGCTACGACTTCGGCTGCGAGCCGTCTAGGACCGACCTCGACGACATCGAGGACGGCGACCTGTTCGAGCCCTTCGACCTCGACCAGAGGTCCGTTCACGCGCACGAGGTGCGCCGATGAGTCGACCGGTTCGGTCGTAGGAGAATCCGCGTTCGTCGGGTTCGCCTTCGGCATTCGCGTGACCCGGGAAGCGGTATCGCTCACCTCCAAAGCTCCTCGATCGCCGGCGTCATCGTTGACAGAACCTGGTCGACGAGTGTCTCGGGCCCGATGGAAGCCCGCCGGTTCCCGGACTCCGCCGTCATCTCGAACGCAGCGGACGTTTCGGTGTTGACCAATGCATCACTTCCCATCCGTTCGCCCATGAGCACCCGAAGTCTGTCGGAGAGCATGCGTCCTTCAGGCGTCGAAGCGCGATCGACCAGAGCTTCAATGGTTTCTCGTCGTAGTTGCTCGAAAGCGCGCCTGCGAGCGGCGAGTACCGCCTCGTGCGCCTCGCGACGAGCCGCTGAGAGTCTCGAGAGGGCAATCCATTCGCCTGCGTCGATCCCTCGGGTGCGTGCCTCGCCCACGATCCTTTCAGCCTCGGCGTGCGCCTTCGAAAGCTCATTTCGCACGTACTCAGTCGCCGCACATCGGACGTCCTCGGCCCGGCGGCGCGCCGAAGCAAGAAGAGCTTCGCAGACGGGCTCGAGAGCCTGTGCCAGGGCGCCGGCATCAGGAACATCTCGCCGGGATGCGCTTCGGGAGCTGCTCGTCGTGGTCGCGGTCGCCGTCGCGCCGGAAATGGTCATGCCGGCATCACTGCCCTCAGACGACCCTCGAGACGAATGCCGCCTTCTGACAGAACAGCAGCGGCATAAGGCGTGAGCACCACCACGGAGTCATCCGGAATCGATCCCCAGAATCGGAGCACCGAGTCTCGATCCTCTGCCACCATCACCGTGGCGCCCGCAAGAGCGAAGCCTGCGACGCGTACGGCCTCACCCAGCGCGTAGACGGGCCGCGTCGCCGTAGCTGCAACCCCGCCCTCGACCGGTCTCGAGGAAGACGAGGACGACAACCTTTATGCCTTCCCGATCAGGAGGATGGCGATCACGAGGCCGTATATGGCGATCCCCTCGGCCAGACCAACTATCACGATCGAGCGACCGAACATCTCGGGGCGCTCGCTCATTGCTGCCAGCGCTGCCGACCCCGTGTAGGCGACCGCGAGCCCGGACCCGATAGATGCGCCGGCCACTGCGATCCCGGCGCCGATCAGAGCCTGGCCCCCGAATCCCTTCGAGGCCGATGTCCCGGCGGTCGCCGCTGCGCTCGGATTCGCCCAGACGGCTAGTGCCACGAGAACACCACCACCTATCAACAGCAGGAGGTTCAGGATCATCACGAACCGCAACGTTCCGCGCGGGCGTCGACGCAGCTGGCTTCCGATTCCTGCCGCCGCTGCCACGAGGATCGGAACTCCGATCAGCCAAGCGAACATGGGACCTCCTTGCAGGACAGCCCCGATGAGTCGGACGGGGCGGTAGGTACGTACCAGGGATGGAACTTGCGGCCCTCGTCGGTGAAGATCCGGCTGAACAGCTCGTAGTACTCGAGCCGCATCGCTTGCACTCCGGCCACCAGCCCCTCGAGAGCGAAGGCGAGAGCATTGCCCACCACGAATAGCGACGCGCCAAGGATCGCCATTCCTGTGCCTCGGTGCCAGAGCGCCATCGTCCCGCTCCACACGATCTTGCACAGAGCAGCGTGCGTGAGGCCGAAAGCGGCAAGCCGCGCGAATGACACCGTATTGGTGCCGATGCGTACGACAGCGTCGAACATCTCGACTCCGGCCTGGACGGCTCCGCCTGCACGCCCTCCCGCCTCCGAGTAAGTCCCGAGGAACCCGAGCCCCACGCCGAACAACGCCAGAGTGCCGCCGACCAAGTAAGCGATCGCCCAATGCTTGTACCAGCCGAGGCCCACGATCGCGATTCCCAAGTAGAGCCCTGACCCTGCCACCCCCGAGATCGCAAAGAGCGCACGCGTGGGGCCACCCTCGCGCCATCTGTTCACCGTTCCGAGGCAATACGAGATCGCTATCAGTCCAGCGCCTGCCGCGATCGCGACTGCGAGAAGCGTCGTCGGGTGATCGAGCGGGGCCAGCCACAAGATCGGCACCGCGTGCGTCGGGCCGAATGCCTCCCCGTAGAGCAGACCGAACACGATGCTCGAGATGCCCGCTCCGATCACGAAAGTCGCCAGATGACGCAGCCGCTCGAGCGCCGCGATCCGGCCCATCGCAAGCAGCAGACCTCCTGCCAACAGCAGAGCGCCGTGCCCGACGTCACCGAACATCATCCCGAACATCACGACATAGGCGAGCCCTGCGAGCGCAGCCGGGTTCAGGTCGCGGTAGTTGACGGTGGCGTAGGTGTCGACCAGGGGCTGGAACGCGCCCGTCGCACCCTTGCCGACGGTCAGAGTAGGAGGGTCGGCCCCACGCGGGCGCGCCAGCCGGACGAGGGATCCCCCGAGCGACGCCAGCTTCGCGTTCAGGTCCTCCCTGGACGACTTAGGGCTCCACCCGAGGAGAGCCGAAGCCGATCCGCGCAACACGGCGCAAGACATCACCCTTTCGAGCTCTGCCTCTCCCGCGAGTACGCCAAGTTGGCCCGTGTGCTCGAGGGTGTCGAGGTCAGGGGGCCTTGGGGCAAGCACGGCAGTGATTTGTGCTTCCTCCAGACGACCTCTGCGAGCTCGCTCGAGGGCCTCTTGCGCCGGACCACGCGCCCGGTCACCCAGTTCCTCGAGCTGGACCATGCCTGCGTCGCCGACGGCGACGAGCACTCCGCGCAAGCGATCGGCCGGCGCGACGATGGCCACCCGCTCCATCGCTGCCGGCTCCAGTGTCTCAGGCCAGCGCATCGAACATCTCCACGAGCTCTCCGCCTCCCCGAGCGGCCACTTGCAGCGCTGCCCGCGCACGCCAGGCATCGAAAGCCAGCATTCCCACTACCCCGACGCACGACGAGGCGTCCAGAGCAGAGCGCGCCCCGAGTCCGGCCCCCACCGCCTCGAGCCCCGACCACCATCGACTCTCGGCACGCCAGAGGCCGTCCACCTCTTCCACGCCCTCGAGCAGCCTCGCCGCCGCCCCCGGCGCGTGGCGCGCCACGTCAGCGGCCGACGAGGCCTCGAGCGAATGGGGCCCGAGGACATGACTCGCGTCGCGTCGCGCGACCGAGCTCAATGAGGAAGCGGCACCTGCTGCGACGACCCTGCACATGAGCAATGCCCCCCCAGAGACCGCCCAGTCACCGGCACCTGGCACTACGTCGAGGACGCGGCGCGCCCATCCGAACAGCATCGACAGGCGGATCGTCGACTCCTCCTCACCTCCTGGGTCACCCCAAGAGGAGGCGGAAAGCGCAGATCGAACCCCGGCCGGCGTCGATGCGCGCGATACCGCGGGCCAAGCCGTGGCAAGCGATCCCAAGGCATACGGTTCGGCAGCCTCGCGGCCGGCCAGACGTGCCAGGTGACCGGTCACGTTGGAGATCTCGAACCCGGCCGCGAGGAGGCGGAGAGGGACCGAGCCGAGCGGTGGGCCCCAACCCGCCAGGATGCGCATATGCCAGAGCAAAGTCGCGAAGACCCCGTGCTCCGCCGACGCCAGATCCATGGCGTCGCTCACGTCGTGTCCGTAAGGCGTTCGCACAAGAGCCTCGAGGGCGCTTTCGAGAGAGCCCGATGCCGCGATGGCGCGTGCCGAGTCACTTCCCAAGCGCCTGAGCGCCAGACCCCTCGCTCGTACTCCTGCTGCGACCCAACCCGCGCTCACCGATGCCCTCCCATGACTAGGACCCGCCGAACCAACTCCTCCACCGCGGCAGGCATTCGCTCGGCGGCGACGTGGTCGATCCTTTCGGCTTCTTCGCGGGCTCGCTCGAGCAGGGCGCGCTTTTGATCCTCGGCTCGCGCCAAACGAGAGTCCATCGAGCCGGCACGCGCCACTTCAGCGTCCGATCGGGCGCGGTCGAGGACCTGGCGCACGTGCTCGGATCCCTCCGCCCTGCGCCGCGCCGATTCGGCATTGGCCTCTTCGACCAGCGATTCCGCGCGGCGTTGGGCGTCCTCGAGAAAGGAGAAGACTGGCTCGAGCTCGGCTTCGAACGCCTTGGACCGGTCGACGGGCACCCCGGCCGGGGCGGGTCCACCGGGGACTCCGTGAAACCGAAAGCGCCGGAGGAAGTCCCCGACCGCCGGCATCGCGACCTCCGCCTCAGGCGGCCGGTGTCAGCGACGCAAGGGGACCCTCGGCCGCCCCGCCGTCCATCGCCACCGAATCGTCGTCCACACCTTGATCGTTGATCACACCGCTGCCTCACGCCAGGGGCTTGTGTCACTCCTGACCAGCGAAGACAGCACAAACGGGCGTGCCATAGGGCCAAAGGTCCCAAAACGGTCAGGGGCCCTGTACGTAAGGCGCCGTCACAACTTGTAGCCGATCGACCGCAGCAACGACTTTCGCTCGGCCACGTCGTCCTCGGTCTCCACCCCGGCCGGGGCCAACCCGTCGACCACTCCGAGGATCGCTCGTCCGAGGCCGGTCTGCGCCACGATCACCTCGACGGAGTTGGCCGTTGCGCAGTAGATGCCACAGACTTCCGGCACTGACTTCAGCTGGTTCAAGACGTTGACCGGATATCCCTCGCGGAGCAACACGACGAAGCAGTGGCCGGCCCCGATCGCCAGAGCGTTGCGCACGGCGAGATCCACGAGCTCGTCATCGTTGCCCGAACGTCTCACGAGGCACTTGCCAGAGGCCTCACAGAATGCGATCCCGAAGCGAAGGTGAGGGCTCGCCCCGGCCAGAGCTTCGTGGAGATCCTCGACGGACTTGATGAAGTGGGCTTGTCCAAGAATGACGTTCAGGTCGTCGGGTTTCTCGACCGCGACCGAGTGCATATCCATGCACCCAGCCTGTCATCTGCTCCGGCGCCTCGCTGCGGTACGTAGCATTCGGCGAGTGACTCAGAACTCCAAGGCCGCAGCGACCCTTTCGTTCTTGGGGGCGACTGGCACGGTGACGGGTAGTCGCTTTCTCCTGGAGGCACGCGAAACCACCCTCCTGGTCGATTGTGGCATGTACCAGGGCCTGAGAAGCCTCAGAGATCGCAACTGGGCTCCATTTCCGGTCGATCCCCAATCGATCGACGCGGTTGTCTTGACGCACGCCCACCTAGACCACTGCGGCTATCTGCCGGCTCTGGTCCGTGACGGTTTTCGCGGGCCCATCCTCGCAACCCCGCAGACGGCCGCTCTGGCGGGGATCGTGATGGCCGACTCCGGACATCTCCAAGAGGAGGAGGCCCGCTACGCGAACGAGAAGGGGTTTTCGAAGCATCGTCCTGCTCGCCCGCTCTACACCGAAGAGGACGCCGTCCGCGCAGCGGCCAGCTTTCGGCACGTCCCGTTCGGTCAGCGAGCCGAGATCTCGTCCGAGGTCGCGGTCACTCTCAGGCCGGCGGGTCACATCCTTGGATCCTCGACGGCCACCCTCGAGATCGGCCCGGGCCCGATGCGGTCGTTGTTCGCCAGCGGCGACGTCGGACGCCCGAACCATCCGATCCTGCTTCCCCCTGCGCCGCCACCAGAAGCCGACGTGGTGCTCGTCGAGTCGACGTACGGCAACCGAGTGCACGAGCCCGCGCAGGACACCGAGCAGCGGTTTGCCGATCTGATTACACGGACCGCCGCGAGGGGCGGAACAGTGGTGATCCCGAGTTTCGCGGTCGACCGAACCGAGGTGATCCTTCTCACAATCGGACGCATGGTCAGCGAGGGCCGCATCCCTTTGCTGCCGATCTACGCAGACAGTCCCATGGCTCTCGAAGTGCTGCGCGTGTACCGACGCGAGATGGCGTCCCAAGATCCGGAGATTCGGCCCGAGTTCCGACGCTCACCGGACCCGTTCGCCTACGGATCGCTTCACGAGCTGCGCACGCCTGAGGAGTCGAAACAGCTGAACGACATGGACTACCCGTCGATAATCATCTCTGCATCGGGCATGGCGACGGGAGGTCGAGTCCTTCATCACTTGCGGCGGTGCCTTCCGGACAGCAGATGCTCGGTCGTCCTACCCGGATTCCAGTCAGCCGGCACCCGAGGACGACTGCTGGCCGATGGTGCAAGAACGATCAAGCTGCTCGGCCGATACGTGCCCGTCCACGCCGAGGTGATGACCGCCGATGCCTTCTCAGGTCATGCGGACGCCAACGAAATGATCGCCTGGCTCAGAAGCATGACGAAAAGGCCCGACACGGCATTCGTGATCCATGGAGAGCCGAAGGCGGCCGATGCTCTGGCCAATCGTCTGCGCACCGACCTGGATTGGCATGCGGCCGTCCCGGTCCATGGTGAGCGAGTCAGAATCGATTGACCACTCGTGAGCACGACGGTAGCCATCTTGGGTGGTGCCAAGACTTCCCGCGGCAAGGATCGGCTAGGTGCTCGCCTGCACTGCTTCGGCATGTGTGTCGGGACTTTGGACCCTAGGAGTCCGCTTTGGTCGTTCGTAGATTCGCAGTGTGCAGTCAACTCGAGAGTCAGACGGCGCAACTGGCGTCGAGGCGGCACAACGCATGCGCCTCGCACTCACCGAGCTTTGGGCGATACTCGCGGACCGGGCTAGCGATTTCGACGCGCGTGAAGGAGCTGCATCCGCCCACGGACCGGCCCTCGCCGCCACCCGACAGGACCTCGCAGTCGCAGAACAGGCGCTGACAGCGTTCTCCCACCGGATCTCCGCCGCGATCGAGCGTCATCCTGCGGACCAAGTGCCCTTCCTCGCCGAGCCGAACCTCCCCGCTCCGGAATGGGTGAGTGCAGATCTCGGTGCGGAAGTGTTGCTTCTCAGGGTTTCTCAGGCACTCGAGCAATTCGCGAGGTTGCTCGAGTCACTTCGAATCGAGGACCTCGACCGCAGGTGGCGCTCCGAAGCAGGGATCTCCACGCTTGGCGACCTGGTCGAAAAGGCGATCGCACGAACCGGCGCACACCTGAAGGCTGCCGTTCTGTCGGCACGGCTGGCGACCCACGACTGAACTCGCCTTGATCGGAGTTCGGTCGCGCTAGATCGAGGATCTGTCGCGCCCTCGTGCCCGGACGTTGATGAGCACCCGTCCCAGCACGTGCCAGGTGGCGTCCCGCAACCCAAGTATGTCGGCCTGCCAGTGACCGACCCCGTCTGGTCTCCAGCCCCCGCGCCAATCGGCAAGAGAGAAGTCGGCTGTGTCCTGGTACTGCCTTGCCGCCTCGGTCAGCACCTGTTTCTCGACTGATCGCTGAACCTCTCCCAGAGCCGGCAGTCCATCGGAGTTCAAATGGAAGGAGGCCACCATCTCTCCTCGTACCCCTCTGAGAAATTCGCCTCGAAGAAGCTTGTAACCCTCGGCCATCGGATATTCGATGCCTCTCGCTCGCTTTGGGTAGCGCTGTGTACAGGATGATGCCACGCTGGAGCCCTTGACCGACGTCTCGAAAGCAGCGAGAGGCGACAGGTCGCGGACCCGAGCCAATACCTCGAACGAAGCAAACGAGGTTGGGACGCCCGCCAGACTCCCCGCGCTCAAGGAGGAGCTTCGGCGATGGGTCGAGGAGCACTGGGACGCGGAGCTAAGCCTGCTCGAATGGCGCAAGAGACTTGCCGAGGCGGGATGGGCGGCACCGGACTGGCCTCGCAAGTGGGGAGGCCGCGACCTTCCGGGCGAATTCGCCGCAGCTCTCGCACAGGAGCTGACCGAGCTCGGTGTTCCAGGACCAGCCGAGGGGGTCGGGAGCCATCTGGCTGCGCCGACCCTTCTGGCTCACGCCTCCGACGAGCTCAAGCTCGAGCTGCTTCGACCGACGATCACCGGAGAGTTGCTCTGGTGCCAGCTGTTCAGCGAGCCGGGGGCGGGCTCGGACCTTGCCGGGCTCACAACCCGCGCCGAGCGCGACGGCGACGAATGGGTGATCGAGGGTCAAAAGGTCTGGAACACCGGAGCCGCTCAAGCCCATGTCGGATTGCTCCTGGCGCGTAACGACTGGGAGGCACCCAAGCACCAAGGAATCACGTATTTCGTGCTCCCGATGCGCCAGCCTGGGGTGACAGTGAGACCGCTTCGCCAGATGAACGGGCACGCCTCGTTCAACGAGGTCTTCCTCGACTCCGTTCGGGTGCCGACTCTGAACGTGATCGGGGAGGTCGGCCGAGGCTGGAGCGTCGCGCTCACGACGCTCGCACACGAACGCCGGCTAGCAACGACACCGCGCGTGTCGCGCCCGCGCGATGCCAAAGGTCGAGCCTGGCAAGAGGCAATCGAGGAAAGAACTGCCGCTTCGGAACCCTACAAGTGGTATCCGCAACGAGCCGGCCGAGCGGACCTGCTCGTCGGTCACGCCACCTCGACTGCAAGGGGCGACGACCCTCTCGTGCGTCAGGAGATCGCTCGAGTCCTCGGCCTCGCGTGGTCAGCGAAGTGGACCGCCGAGCGTGCGGCCGCTGCGCGCGCTTCGGGACGGCCTCCCGGTGCCGAGGGATCTCTCGGAAAGCTCGCCACGAGCAACATCGCACGGGCTGCGTCTGGCGCGCACTCTCTCATAGCCGGCACCAAGGGAACCCTCAACGGACCCGACAGCCCCCTCGAGGGAACTATCGCCGAGATCTTCGTTTCCGTCCCTGCGCAGTCCATTGCCGGCGGCACCGACGAGGTCCAACACAACATCCTCGCCGAGCGTATTGTCGGCCTTCCGAAGGAACCTTCTCCTGAGCGCGATTTGCCCTTCAGGCAGTTGCCCAGGAACGGCTGACAGGAAGACGGCCTCATGTGCCTAGCGATCCCGGCTCGAGTCACCGAAGTCCTGGGGGACGCGCGGGATCTGGTGAAGGTGGACGTGGCCGGGGCGAGACGCAGCGTCAACATCCTTCTCCTCGACGACGACGTCGCTGCTGGAGATTGGGTGCTCGTGCACGTCGGCTTCGCCATGGCGAAGATCGACGAGGCGGAGGCGATGCTCACGATCCAGGCCCTGCAGTCGATGGGCCAGGCTTACGCGTCTGAGCTCGAGGCGATCACTCAGGGGTCGTCTCTTACGAAGGACCGCTCTGCGATCTCCTCACAGACCACGATTCGGTACTCCGAGTAGAACAGATCCCGACCCATGCGTTGTGCTGCACGATGCTCAGGGTGATCGCGCCAGGCCTCGTGGGCTCGCATGGAGGCGAAGGTCACCAGTGACACGCGCTCACCGTCCTCGGCTGTGAACCCTTTGATCTCGACGAAGCCAGGCATTGCCGAGGCAATTGCCTCCATCCGCGCGGCCATCTCCGAGTACTCATGTTCGTGCTCGCCCCGAAGGCGTGAGCGGAAGACGGTGACGACTCGGGGTTCCGTTTCTCCCACTCGAGCCCGCCGAACCGTCAGATCCTGCATCGGACCTCGAGCCTAGAGGCCACCTCGAACGAGCACCCCTTCGTTTCCTTCGCCGAAGTCGAGGGCTCACGGATAAATTCGCCCCCGATGAAGGCGCCGAGCTGGGCCGGTCGCGAAAACCACGAAAAGGCTATCCGGGAGACCACCACGGCCGAAGTGCAGCCGGACGTCCTGGAGGAAGTCCGGATGCGAGCGATCCTGACGAGCATCGCATCCAGCGCGGCTGTGATCCTCCTCGTAATCCTCTACGCGCTCCTCCCCGGCCACTATCCCCTCGACGCAGCGCCCTACTTCGGATTCCTCGGAGCGGGCGCCCTCGGAGTGGCGTCCAGCACGGTGGTCCCGTGGAGGCGGGTCGTTCACCGGCAGGACTTCGTTCCGCTCCTCTTCGCCTTCTCGGTCACCGACATCGCCCTTGTATCCGCGTCGATTGCGGTGAGCGGCGGGGCACGGTCGGATCTCTACCTCCTATATCTCGCGATGTCGGTCTTCATGGCAGCAGTCTCCTACCCGCGGCCGGTGAGAGTGGCCCTCGTGATCCTGCTCATGGCCGCTTACGTGATCACCCTCGGGGCGGTGGGGTGGCACATCGGCACCGGCACCATCCTCCTCAGGCTGGGAATAATCGGGGTAACAGCTCTCGGGGCCAACGCCATGTCAGTGGCGCTCACACGCGAGCTGTACTTCAGAGAGCAGGTCACCCGAGAGTCCGAGGGGCGCGCCGGTATGTGGAGTCGCGTAGCGGGGCTCGGACGAGAGGTCGGCTCGCTCCAGGAGGACGAGGTGCTGGCATGGGCGGTCGGAGCCGTCACCGAGCTCGGGTTCGAGGCGGCCAACGTCTGCATGTACAGCGACGACAAGAGGTCGTATCAGGTGGTCCACCCGTTCGGGCTCCCGGACTCGTATGTGAACAGCGTCCAGTCCTCCGAGCGCGGGATGGCCCACTTCGTGGAGCGAGAACGCAAGACCGTGGTCGTGAGCGATTACCAGGACCGTCCCGATGTCGTGCCGATGTTGGTGGCGAGCGGCTTTCGCACGGTCGTGGCCACTCCGGTGTGGGTGGACGGAGACCTCGTGGGAGCTCTCGTCGGGGGGACGCGCGCACAGAGGCCGGTTCAAGCCGAGGAAGTGGCGGCAGTCGAGCTACTCGCGGCCCACGCCGGGCGCGGCATCGAGACCGCCAGAAAGGTCGAGCATCAGCGACGTGATGCCGCTCACTTCCGGTCTCTCATAACTTCGGCGCCCGACGCTATGTTCGTCATGGACACCGACGGCCGCGTCTTGGAGGCCAACAGGCAAATCGGTCGTCTGTTCGCGTACGATCCCGAGGAGCTGGTCGGGATGTCCATCGAGGCTTTCCTCGCGGATTCCTCGAGGCACTTCGCCCAGCTCTATCGCGAGACTTTCGTCAGCAATCCGAGGACGCTCACGATCGGCCATGCCGAGAGCGTGATCGGCATGCGCAAGGACCGGACGGAGTTCCCGATCGAGGTCGTGCTCGGACCGATCGAGGCCCCCGAGGGCCTCCTCGTGACGGCGACCGTGAGAGATGTCACTGAGCGCAAGGAATTCGAGCGCCGCCTCGCTCACCAAGCCACCCACGACCATCTGACCGGTTTGCCCAACCGCGCGCAGTTCGTGGGCCGCCTCGCCGAGGCGCTGGCGAGGACCCCAGTGGGCTCATCCGAAGTCGCGGTCTGCTTCTTGGACGTCGACCATTTCAAGTACGTGAACGACAGCCGCGGTCACACCATCGGCGACCAGCTCGTCACCGAGGTCGCTCGCCGGATCGCCTCCACGTTGAGGGCAGGTGACATGGTGGCTCGCTTCGGAGGAGACGAGTTCGCTGTGCTCGTAGAGGGTTTGGTCGATCAACAGGGCGCCATCGCTCAGGCATGGAGGCTGCTCGCCGCCTTCGACCGCCCGTTCGTCATCGAGGGCGTGGAGTGTTTCCTGACGGCGAGTGTGGGAGTTGCGTTCGGGGGGCAGGTTGACAACCCCAACGACCTCCTTCGAGACGCCGACGCGGCGATGTACCATGCCAAGCAGCGCGGTCGGGCAAGAGTCGAGATTTTCGACGAGACCTTGACCGCCCGTGCTGTAGAGCGGGTCGAGATCGAGTCCGCGTTGCACCAGGCGCTGCTCGGGGAGCAATTGTCGCTGGTCTTCCAGCCGGTGATGAATCTGGAGAGCCGTTCCGTCCTCGGTGTGGAGGCTCTGCTCCGGTGGCAGCACCCCCTGCGCGGACAGGTTCCGCCGCTGGCCTTCGTGCCCATCGCCGAGGAGTCGGGTCTCATCTTGCAGATCGGTCGCTGGGTCCTCACACGCGCATGCCAGAACGCATCGCACTGGAACAAGCTCGGCTGGACTTCGAAACCCTTGACGGTGAGCGTGAACGTCTCGAACCGTCAGCTCGAGCACGACAGGCTGATCGCGGAGGTGGCATCCATCCTCGAATCGACCTCTCTGCCACCTGGATGCTTGATCATCGAAATCACCGAGAGCTTCTTCATGAGAGAACTTCAAGCCGCCGTGCGCAGACTCAGAGCTCTAAAGCAGTTGGGGGTGCGCATCGCGATCGATGACTTCGGGACGGGGTTCTCGTCCCTCAACTCGTTGTCCCGACTTCCGATCGACTTGGTCAAGATCGACAAGTCCTTCACAGAGGCCCTGGGAACGCGAAACGACGCGATCATCGGCGCAGTCGTGGAAGTAGCCGGGGCGTTCGACCTCGAAGTGGTGGCCGAAGGCGTCGAGTCGGACGATCAGGTGAGCCGTCTGATCGGATTGGGCTGCACCCTTGGACAGGGTTACCTGCTCGGTAGGCCTGTTCCCTCACAGGGGATAGAGAGGATCTTCGGGTCCAAAGCCGGAGCTAGCGGCTGAGTCCGAAAGCCCACCTAGTGGCGCCGGAAGCGTCTCAGTCGAAGCCGGCGGGCCGACGATGCTCCCAGGGTCTGGCCCTCTCGAGCTGTCCGGCCAGACTGAAGATCACATCCTCGCCGCCGAAGCCGGCGACGAATTGAACACCGATCGGCAGTGGATCGTCTGTCCAGTGCAGAGGCAGTGACACTGCGGGCTGCCCGGTCACGTTGAACGGTGCGACGAACGGCACGACAGACGCCGACCGAAACACCGGGGCGAGGGGGTTGTCCGGCGTCGACCCGAACTGGCCAAGCGACAGCGGCGGCTCGGGGATCGTGGGCGTAACGAGGATGTCGAAGCCGTCCACCTCCCACCAGGCCCTCACCCTCCTCGCATACGACTGCAGATGCTGAAGAGCCATCAGGTACTGGGCGGCCGCCGTCCCCCGGGCCATCTCGGCGAGGGCCCAGGTGGCCGGCTCACAACCCGATTCGTCGACGAGCCGTCCCGTCTTCTGCTCGATGTCGGCGAACGCGAGACCGACGTGGGCGCTGTACACGACGATGAAGTCCGCCACCATGTCGGGATCGGTGAGCGCCGGCGGATGCTGCTCGTGGATCTCGTGGCCCAACTCTTCGAGCAGTTCAGCCGCGGACTGCACGGCCGCCCTGCATTCGGGGTGCACCTCTGCGGTGCCATTGGGGTCTCGATCCAGGACTCCGATCCTCAACCTTCGAGGGTCGGAGTCCACCTCCTCGAGGAAGGGTCTCGTAGGCGCCGGAAGGAAGTATGGATCGCCCGGCATGGGGCCATGGGTCGCGTCGAGGACCGCAGCAGAGTCGCGCACCGAGCGGGTGATGACGTGCTCTGCCAGCAATCCTCCCCAGACCTCGGCGTAGTCCGGTCCCACTGAGTTGCGTCCTCTCGTCGGCTTCAACCCGACGAGCCCGCACTCGCTGGCGGGGGCCCGGATCGAACCTCCTCCGTCGCTGGCTTGAGCGAGCGACACCATTCGGGCGGCGACTGCCGCAGCGGATCCTCCACTCGAGCCACCGGTGGAGCGGGAGGTGTCCCACGGGTTTCGAGAAGGGCCGTACGAGTTCGGCTCGGTTGTCGGCAACAGCCCCAACTCCGGGGTGTTCGTGCGCCCGACGAACACGAAGCCTGCCCGGCGAAGCCGAGCAACGAGATTCGTGTCCTCCTTCTCGGTCCAGCCGATCTCTCGAAGCATCCGCATGCCCTCGTGCATCGGATCGCCGGCGCTGTGGGCACCGAGGTCCTTGAGCAGGGTCGGAACACCGCTGAACGGACCGTCCGAAATGGGCTCGGATGCGGTCTTGCGGGCCTTGTCGAACAACGGATGGATCACGGCATTGATCGACGGGTCGTACTTCTCGATCCTCGCAATCGCCGCATCGACGAGTTCGAGCGGGCTCAGCTCACCGCGCTTTACGAGCTCGGCCTGCGCGATCGCATCGAGATCGAAGAGCTCCGACATACAGATGCCTCCCCTTTTTGCCCCCGTTCCCCCCGCAGGATCTGCAGTCGAAGCCTCTCCTGGGGCCCCGCTGAGGGATCTCCCATGTTCACCCGTCCGGACCTGTGCGAGGGGTGATACCCCAGGTGCAGCGCCAACGGACTCCGGGATCCAAGCGGACGAGATCGACCCCCGAACGAAGGGCGTCCGGGGGACACGTCATCGGCTCGACAGCGAGCGCCTTCCGGCGTCGAGAGCTCGGGTCGACGGTATCCCACGTGTAGACCATCACCCACCTGAAGCGGTCGTCCATCCACACCGTGACCCCCAGGCGTCCTGTGGGCTCGTCCAGCTCGACTCGTGCCACCCCGTCGGCATCCCGAACAAGGTCGGTGAACGCCGTGTCGAGCACTGTTGAACCGATCATGCGCGAGTCGGTGAAATCGAGGTCGGTCCCCGTGACGATCGTCTCGCCCGTCGGAAGACCTCTGTCATCGGTGAGCAGACGGCGGCGTCCGGGGAGGTGGAACCTGGCGAAGTCGATCATGGGAGTGCCGACCGTGACGTAAGGATGAAAACCGAGGCCGAACGGCGCCGGATGCTGGTCCACGTTGGTCACCTCGGTGGACACGACGAGACCGCTTCTTCCAAGCCTGTACTCGAGCATCAATTCAAGACGCCACGGGTAACCGGGTTGAGGGTGCAGAGTGCATCCGAGGACGAGCACGTTCTGCGCGCGAGAGATGAGCGTCCAGGGCAGCCACCGCACCAATCCGTGGATCGCACATGCGCGCTCGGGTTCGTCGAGTGCCGCTCTACCGTGACGTCCGTCGATGCTGTAGCTGCCGTCGCCGAGGCGATTCGGCCATGGCGCAAGCACCTGCCCTCGGCCCGAGGAGCACATGTCCTTTTCGCCGAACCCGTCGATCACCGCAGTCCCTGCAACTTCGTAGACGCGAAGAGTCGCACCGACCTCGGTGATCACTGCGTGATGACGACCGTGGCCGATCTCGTGTTGCGCGCCCGAAGGTGCCGACGATGCGAAATCCGGGGCGGTCATTGGGACCGGTATGGTAGTTCCGAGAACCCGTTCCGGCGCAGTGCCCGGTACGTGCGAGTGCTCTCATGGAGGTCCGGGGTTGCGAATCCTGGTCACGAACGACGACGGGGTCCGCGCCCCGGGGATCGCTGCTCTTGCTGCAGTCGCGGCCGAAACGGGACACGACTGTGTCGTGGTGGCCCCCATGGTCGACTACAGCGGTGCCGGTGCGGCCGTGGGTCCGGTCCATTCACGCGACGGGATCGACTACGAGGCTCATGCGATCGAGGGTCTCGACGGCGTGCCGAGCTACGGGATCGACGGACCTCCGGCGCTGGCCGTCATCTTGGCCTGTGTGGGGGCGTTCGGACCACGCCCTGACATCTTGCTGTCGGGGATCAACCACGGCGTCAACGTGGGGCGCTCGGCGATGCACTCGGGAACGGTCGGGGCTGCACTGACGGGCGCGCATTTCGGTCTGCGCTGCTTGGCCGTCTCGATCAAGTACGGGGACGACCCCGTGCCCTGGGACTGCCCGGCAAGCCTCGCCGCTTCGCTGATCCCGGTTCTCGGCGACGCACCAAGAGGCACCACCTTGAACCTGAACGTCCCGAACGTCGCTCTCGACGACCTTCGAGGGCTTCGCCACGGCCGGCTCGGAACAGGAGGCACGATTCGCTCTGCGGTGCACGACACCGGCGGAGCCGATCTGCCGCGTGTCGCGCTCCCCCCGTTTCCCTCGGGGACGCTGCGTCTGGACTTGAGTCCTCCCGGAGACAGGTCCGACGTCGAACTCGACACAGATGCCGGCCTCCTGGCTCACGGCTTTGCATGCCTCACCCCCCTCGTCGGGGTCCGAGATGCCTCCGACGAGGCCAAGCCGACACTCCTCTTCGCCCTCGAAGCCCTCTACGCAGCGACGGGGCTTGCTCCGGGAGACGACGTCGGACCCGAGGAACCCGGGGAGGACCTCGCCACCGGATAGCCCTTCGGAAGGGCCTGCCTAGATCCAGGAATTCGCACCAGGCACGAAAAGACCTGCTGGGCAGGGACTATTGGTCCGAGCAAGCTTGTGCAAACGCGCACAAGCTGCTTGCAACTGTTACACTGGTGCTACCAAGCCAGTCGGGCGTCCATCGTGCGGCAGCGAGACCGCCGCCCCGGGGTAAGTGACCAACTTCCCCGAGTGACCGTGGATCGCCTCTGACCGCTCTCGTGCCCCGAGTGGCGCGCCTTGCGCCAGGGAGCGCGGTCCTCGCCCGACCAGCGGAACCGTCATGCCCATGTCCATATCCGTCGCGCAGCCAGGGCCGCACGAGAAAGGAGGCACCTGACCCAAGCCCAGGGTCGCTCCGTCCGCACCTCGTTCGGACCTTTTGTCCAGGGCCGACCGCCCTTCCCGGCGCCGGCTCCGCGAGACGAATGCTCAGACGACGGGCGCCCGCATTCCCAGGCCGACTTGGGAGCCCTCCGGGGATCCCGTGACTCAAAGGAGGCGCAAGATGCGGAAGCACCGGTTCTACGGCGTTGTCCTCGCCATGCTTCTCGGCGTGGGTGTGTTCACCCATTCGCCGATCTCGAAACACAATCAGTCCCAATCAACCAAATCAACCACAAGCTCGCCTAACTCGTTCGCGGGCGCACAGCTGACGTCGCTCAGAGGTTCGTCCGCTCGAGAATGGCAGCTGCTCGGTCCGTATTCGAAGACGCGCTCGCGTCCGGGCACCACCGAGATTCGCGACCCGTCCCAGATCGGATGGGCTGCGCTCGTGCTCGAGCTCCCCGCACCACCGCCGCCTGCGGCGCCGGTCGTTCAAACTGCTGCGTTCACGGCCTCGGCACCTCCGGCGCCCGCTCCGGCCCCGGCACCGCCGTCCGGAGACGTCTGGGCACAGCTTCGCCAGTGCGAATCCGAAGGCAACTACGCCGACAACACAGGCAACGGCTACTACGGCGCCTACCAGTTCTCGCTTTCGACTTGGCAGTCGCTCGGATACTCCGGGTTGCCGTCGGACGCCCCTGCGGCGACCCAGGACCAAGCAGCCCAGCAGCTCCAGGCAGCAAGCGGCTGGGGACAATGGCCTGCGTGCGCCTCCGAGTTGGGCCTCGTATGAGGTAAGCCGACTGGTCGTCCTACAATTGCTCTGATGGCGGCGGCTGCGTCACGCACAGCGGCCATGGTCTTCTCGGTCATCGGCAATCGCGTCGCGGCCCGGATATGGCTGGCGGCGATGGTCGTACTGGCGGTGGCGGTCCAGATCCTGGTCTGGGGAGCACCGAAGCTGCACGGAAACGGCGGCTCGGTGCTTCCCCAGCTCAGGCACCTCTTCGGAATCGGCTACGCGCTGATACTCCTGGGGGCCGTCTTGGCCTACTGCGCCTCCTTCAGACTGCGCAGCGCGGCCATCTGGGTGCTCGTCACCGGGGCCTTCGTCGACGTGGCGTTTTGGGTGGCTCACCTCGCCGGCCTGCGGTTTCCCACAGGGGCCGCCGCCGCTCTGACGGCGGCCGCATCGACGGTGGTCCTTGCCGGTGGAGTCCTCTTGGGACGCTTCCAGCCCGCACAGCGCAGACGCCGGCGCCCGCTTCGACGGCAGATCGCTTGACGCGGCGGCCCGCGTGAGGCCGCTCCGTCGGGTATCTTCCAGACGTGACCGTGTCGAGCGCCGAGAGCGGTAAGTCCACCACATCGAGTATTTCGGAACGAGAAGGTTCGGGCACCGGCGACGCCGACGTGGACCAGTCAGAGCTTCGCAGCAAGGGAAGGTTCCAGAAACTCTCGGAGATGCTCGACCGAAAGCCCTTCACGGAAGGCTGGTTCGAGTTCGAGGGGCTGCACCTCGCTTACGAGGTCCACGGCACGGGTCAGCGAGTGCTGGTGTTCCTCCACGGCTTGCTTCTGGACGCCCAGATGAACCGGCGCCTGGCAGACGACCTCGCCGAACGCGGCAACAAGGTGATCCTGCTCGACCTTCCCGGCCACGGGCGCTCCGACAAGCCGCGACACGCCTCGGCCCACCGAATGGACTCTTACGCCAATTACGTAGTGGCTCTGCTCGACGAGCTCGGGCTGGACGAGGCAGTGGTCGGAGGGGTCTCGCTAGGAGCGAACGTAACCCTGCAGGTCGCGGTGAAAGCCCCCAGCCGAGTTCGGGGGTTGGTCGTCGAGATGCCAGTGCTGGAATGGGCGGTTCCGGGAGCGGCCCTGATCTTCCTGCCCATGCTGCTGGGAGTTCACTACGCGGCAACTGTCGCTCGGGCTGTTGCCAAAGTTGCACGCCGCATCCCGCGCACCCGCATCGGCGCTCTAGACAGCTTCGTCAACACTCTCAGTCTGGAGCCGGAGGAGTCCGCCGCCGTCCTGCACGGAATGCTGGTCGGACCGATCACGCCCACCTACGAGGAGCGTCATGCCATCGAGGCTCCCGCACTCGTGATCGGACACAAAGTCGACTTCATCCACCCGTTCACCGACGCCGACCACTTGACTCGTCAACTCCCCCACGCCCGGCTGCTCGAGGCCCACTCGATCTTCGAGCTGCGCGTGACACCCGACCGGCTTACCGAACAGATCGCCGACTTCCTCGACGAGGTTTGGAGCCCTTCGCGCATCAGGCGAGCCTCCGCAGCCGAAGGCCAGGTCCACCCCGCTTGAGTCCGGGCCTGACACGGGCGGAGATCAGGCGCGCGGCGCCCATGCCTCGGGATCCTCGATGAGCCTGGCAACCGATCTCGGCAACTTTCCACGCACTATGTCGTCGAGGGTCACCTTGTCCAGAACCTGTCTCAGCCCCGCGCGCACGGCCACCCACACTTCCTGGAGGTGCTCGGCGGCTCCGGCGTAGTGGGTGGCCTCGGGCCTGAGGCCCCTCACCTCTGCCAGCGGGCCGTCGAGAGCCCGCATCACGTCGGCGACGGTGATCTCGTCGGCGGGCCGCGCGAGTCGGTATCCCCCTTCCGAGCCCCTCCTGCTCGCGACCAGGCCGGATCGTCGTAGATCGTTCAGGATCGCCCCCAGGAACTTCGGAGGAAGTCCCTGGTCTTCGGCAAGCTCCTCGGCGGTCGCAGGGTCCCCCTTCTCCGCCAGAGCCAGCACGGCTCGCATTCCGTAGTCGACCTTGGCGGGGATGTGCACCACCGGATTCTGCACCCGGAACCAGGGGGAATCGGGGAAATTGCCCCTTGATAAGACGTCGGTTGCGTCCGATGCTTTGAGCAGGAAGCGGTTCCGCCCGGCCCGGGCTTCGTTTGGCTCCCGTCAGGCGCCTCCGCCGGCGATAGGGGTTCACCGATGAGGCTCGTCGAGGACAGCGAGAGGCCCGAGGATCACTTCACCGAAGGAGAGCTGGATCTCGAGCCTCCCGAAGAGCTCGCTCTCGGCGAACGAGACGACGACAACCTGCTCGAGGAGGATCTCGACAGCGACGGGGTCGCCGAGGAGGATGTCGACGAGGTCGTGCTGGAGCTCACCCTCGACGACCTGGTCCACAGCGCCGATGGCCAGGACGACGAGGACATCGGCAGTCTCGACGGCGCCTCCGCCTCGCAGCTGCGAATGGCGCCCCAGGGGACTCAATTCGTGACCGTCGACGGAAACGGCTTGCGACCCGAGGAGTCCGACGATCTGGAT
>Ga0116217_10000665_pt1 | contig 34520 bp, 25 predicted proteins | sample Sb_taG_6_FD_89697 | JGI IMG/M metagenome (GOLD analysis project Ga0116217, IMG submission 89697) | Peat soil microbial communities from Weissenstadt, Germany - Sb_50d_4_PS metaG | ecosystem: Environmental > Terrestrial > Soil > Wetlands > Peat | place: Germany: Weissenstadt | collected 2010-09-21 | reverse complement strand
TCTGCATAGGGAATTGCTGGTTCTATACTGCATCAGTCTGCAGTAATCACACCGCACCACTTCGCGTGTTTCCACGCTGACCAAGGTAGTCGCCATCGGGATGCGCGGAGTGCCAGAGCTTGGACCCCGAGGGTGCATGGTTGCACCACATCTGGTGCTACTGTCGAGGATGTGAACCATAACTGTCAAGTAGAAATTTAGGGACAAACCGAACAAAGCCCCACGAGTCCCCAGAAAACCCTACAGAAAACGAACCAGAATCGTCAACAGGAGATTTCAATGAATGGATCTCAACCGCAATTCAGGCGCGAACAGGCCTGGCAACTGCTCACCGAGTGGACCCAAAGCGAGAGCCTGCGCAAGCACGCTCTCGCCGTGGAGGCCTGCGTAGTGGCATGCGGCGAGCGGGAGGCTGAGAGGCTTGCGCTTGACGGCCAGGCCCGCGCCTCGCTTCTGGAGTTGTATTCCACCACGGCGCTGCTCCACGACTTCGACTACGAGCGCCACCCCACGGCCGAGGAACACCCATTCGTCGGCGTCCGCGAGCTGGAGCGACTTGCGTGGCCCGAGGAGCTGCGCACCGCCATTCTCGGCCACGCGCAATACTCCGGCGTTCCACGCGCATCACACCTGGCCAGGGCCCTCTTCGCGTGCGATGAGCTGGCCGGCTTCCTCACCGCCTGCGCGCTCGTCAAACCGTCAAAGTCGATCGTGGATGTCGAGGTTCCAAGCGTGAAGAAAAAGATGAAGGACAAAGCCTTCGCCCGTGGCGTGCACCGCGAAGACATCGTGCAGGGCGCTGCCGAACTTGGCGTCGACCTCGACGCTCATATTGCGTTCTGCATTGAAGCAATGAAGAAGAAGGCAGGGAAACTGGGATTGTGACCAGAAGCACGATGATAGCGCGCTGCCTCACCTATACTGCTGCACATGAAAAAGCTTGTGACCTGTCTGTTATCGGTCGAGCTTTTGTCTCCGGCACTTGCTAAAGGTCCTCCGCCAGCAGCCGTGCCTGAAAGCACTCCAAAGATCATCAAGTTGCCATCGGCCTCTTACCCCCCGATCGCTTTGGCGGCGCGCGTCTCCGGGCGTGTTGAATTGAGTATTAAGCTAGGGTCGGACGGCACCGTTGAATCTGTGGAAGTCGTCGGCGGCCCAGCAATGCTCAGATCGGCTGCAATCGAGAGTGCTCGTCAGATGCAATTCGAGTGCAACGGCTGCACGCCTGGTGCCAGACAATTCAAACTCTCTTTCAGCTATGAACTCATCGGCGGGTATTTTTGCGACGCGCCTGACAAGTCCTACCCAAGAGTCTCCGAGGCAAGTGGAATTGTTACGTTCACCGGTCAACCTTCCGGAACTTGCGACCCAGTTGCGACGCGGGTTCGCGCTGCGAAATGTCTCTATTTGTGGAGGTGTGGCTGGCGATAGCCCTCGGGCTGGTTCTAATCATCTGGCATGCAAACTACCTCCGCCAGTGGCCATCCCCGATGATCTTTTTGGCCCCAATTCTTCCGTTGTACCGGTAAAGCCAGCACTCCAACCTGCGCCCGTCGCTCAACTCCACCATTTGCCGCTCGCGGACAAACTCGCTCGAACCATGCGCTTTTGGATCAAAACCCTCATAGCCATCAAGCAGCCCCAGGAAGTTCTTATCCTCCGGCAACTCCATCACCGTGCCGGCAATTCGGCTCTTCGCGCGAGAATCAGGCACCGCGCCGGGATAGCGGCCCAGATCGTACAGCGCGCCGCGCACGAAACCCTCCCCCACCGGCCGCAGCTTTGCGGCTAGTGCCGCGACTCCCGCCGGTGCGCGCCCCGGCTGCAATGTGCCGTACGCAAAGAGATATTCGCTCATTTTAGCGGTATGCTTGACAAGGGTCGCTTCCCGGCCCCCAATATCGTCCAAATCCATGGAGGTCCCTGCGTATGAGATCCCCCGTTTCGCTCGCAGGCGTTCTTTGCGTCGTCGCTATTCTGTCCGCGCTACTCTCGTTTCAGCCAGCTCACGCGCAGGATGTCATCACAGTCAATCAATGCCCGAATTCGCCACCGCCTCCGGTCACGCTCCAGATCGACTGCACCCACGTCACCGATCCTTCAGCTAAAGCACTCTGCCGCCCCTTTGCCGAGAACCAGGCCTGCAAGGTCTTCTTCGCCTACCGCAAAATTACAGGGATCAACCTCGAAGATTACTGCCCCACTTTTACCTACACGCTTTACGACAAGAATCAGTGGCCGAAGGAGCTCGGCGACGCAGGTGGTTTTTCACGGCGGTGTGGCGCCGATCTCATGACGGATGGCATCATCCAATCCAGCATCGGTCATTACGACGTGCACGAGATCCTGCACGTGTATCAGGATAATGTGCTCGGCGCGCTGCCCGACGGGCATATTCTCTTTGGTCCCGCGATGGCCGAAGCGCAGCGCCTGATCGGCGACAGCAAGAGCTACTGGAACACGATGGGGCGCATGAAGGTTCAAGTTGCCCGCACGACTGACGCACAGTACGCAGGACTTTCGCCGGATGCAAGCTGCGTCAAGGCCGAGTTTTATATCGAAGACAGCCTGTATGTGAAAGACATCCACAACGTGGAGCTGTTCTACCGCAAGCTTGAGCGTGGTGGCACCAAAGACACGGCCGGCCGCCAGGCGCGCTTCAATCGCATGTTCGACGCCGTGTCAGGAGGAACGGCGCGGCCCTACCTTCTCGCCCACGGCTGTGCTCCGTTTTAGTCCGCCGAGCGGATTTCCGCGGTCCTCCAGCCCTAGGTCCCTGCCTTTTCGTTCCCGTGTTCGCGTGTTCCCTCGATCCCCGTCTTTCGCAATTCGGCAACGATTTCCCTCGCCGCCGCTCGCGCGTCCGCTTCTTTGTCCGGCGGAAAGCTGATTGCGCCTACCCGCGCGTGCCCGCCTCCACCATAGCGCTCGCAGACCTGCGCCAGGTTCACCATCTTCACCGGGTCGGCTTTCGTCCACGGATTCGATCCCACCGCGACCTTCGTCCGAAAACTCGACTTCGACAACCCGATCGAATAGGTTGCATTGGGATACAGGTAGTACGGGATAAACTTGTTGAACCCTTCCAGCGGGTGGTCCGTGATATCGAAGAAGATCGTCCCGTCGCGCTCTTGCGCACGGCTGCGGATGAGTTCGATCGCCTGCCCGTGGCGCTCGAGCAGCGGCGGCAGCAAGGGCGCCACAAAGGGCTGATTCAAAATCTCCGCGAGCGGCATCTCCGTCAGCAGCGGAATCAGTCGCGGGATGAATGCCGGATCCTGCGTGGCCTCGATGATCAGCGTGAGCTTCATCGCCGGCGCAGCCATCTCCACCGCAGCTTCAGGGCTTTCGTACTGCGCTCCGTCCACAATATCGGCCCAGTGAATCAGCTCCGCGACGGGTGCGGTGTCGAAGCCGTAGCGCGTCGAGGCAATGTGCGCCAGAAAGCTTGTGCACGAAGTGTAAGTTGGGTCAAAGAATTTACGCGCAGCGCACTTCGGATCGCGCTGGCACGCAAGGAAATTCTCGTGATCCTGCGGCGTCAGGAACGCTGATTGGTGGTGATCGAACCACCACGTAATCCGCGGCGAGGCCGAGTATTTGAAATCCACAATCGCATTCTCGTCACCGGTAAACTGCGCCTCGTCAAAGAGTGCGCCCGCACGATGCACGAGCCCGTGGTTGTCGTAGCTTGCCTCCGGCGCAATGCACTCCCGATGAAATCGCGTAAACAGCGATGCCGAGCAAGCGCCGTCAAAACATTTGTCGTGATAGAAGACGCGAACCCGCAAAATCGGCATCCTCCTGCCGCCAAGACTTGAAAAAGTGGAACTGTACAGCATCAAGGCCCCGGCCCATTGTGTCAAGGCGCGCGTCCCATGCGGGACGTCCATGCCTCTCATCTATTGAACAGTGCAGGCTTTGCAAATCAAACGCGGTGCTCCCGACCACAGGTCTGCGTGCGGCCCATCGTGTACCCTCAAAAAAGCCACCCCGAATGACCACGGCCGATGCTCATGCTCGTTACCCGCTGACCCAGGGCGTCAACCCGTGGCTAGTCACGCTATCAGTCATGCTTCCGACATTCATGGAAGTACTCGATACAGCGATTGCGTCGGTGGCCTTGCCCTACATCGCCGGCTCGCTTTCGGCCTCCAACTCCGAGGCAACGTGGGTCCTCACCAGCTATCTCGTCGCCAACGCCGTCATTCTGCCCGCCTCGAATTGGTTTGCCCGGCGCTTTGGCCGCAAGCGCTTCTTGCTCACCTGCGTCATCATCTTCACGGTCGCTTCGTTCTTCTGCGGTGCGGCCCCGTCTCTTGCTGTCATTCTGCTGGCCCGCGTGATGCAGGGCGCGGGCGGCGGTGCGTTGAAGCCGCTGTCTCAATCCATCCTGCTTGAAAGCTTCCCCATCCAAAAGCGGTCAATGTCCATGGCCGCATACGGCCTGGGCATCGTCATGGCTCCCGTGCTTGGCCCCACGCTCGGCGGCTGGCTCACCGATACCTTCAGTTGGCGCTACGCCTTTTACATCAATATTCCCGTCGGCATCCTCGCCGTCATCATGATCACCCGCTTCGTTCACGATCCGCCCTACATCAAGCACGCCAAGGTCAGCGCGTTCGACAACATCGGATTCGGTCTCCTCATTGTCTGGACCGGCTGCCTCCAGGTCGTCCTCGACAAAGGCCAGGAGGATGACTGGTTCGGCGCCATCTGGGTCCGCTGGGCGGTCGCCGCGCTCATCATCGCCTTCCTCCTTTGGGTCTGGCGGTCGTGGGCGAACCCCAAAGGCCTCGTCAACTTGCACGCACTCAAAGATCACAACCTCCGTACCGGCTGCATCATGATCGCCCTCCTGGGCATGTGTCTCTACATCACCATCGCCATCCTGCCCCTCTACTACCAGGAGATTCTCGGCTACACCGCGTTCACCGCGGGCCTGGTTGTCTTTCCTCGCGGCGTCGGGTCATTCATTGGCTCGCCGGTCATCGGCATCCTCGGCTCGCGCATTGACAACCGCAAGCTCCTCTGCGCCGGTTTTATTGGCTTCGCTGTCTGTGCCTATATCTTCAGTACGGTCGACCTCGACATCGGCCCCTACACGCTCTTGTTTCCCATCACCCTCACTGGTTTCGCGCTCAGCTTCGTCTTTGTTCCGCTCGCCACCATGACCACAGCGACCATCCCCAACCGGGAAATGGGAAACGCGACAGGCATCTTCAACATGCTGCGCAACATCGGTGGATCTGTCGGCATCGCCATGGCGACCACTGCGCTCATTCGCCGCGCCGCCTTCCACCAGAGCTACCTCGCCGCCAATCTCGTCCCTTCCGGCGCCGTCCTGCAGCAGAAATCCTCGATGATTGCCGCCTACCTCAGTCACCAAATCGGGCCGCCCGGCGCGCGTCCCGGATCCTTCGACTTGCTCTATGGGCTCATGCAGCAGCAAGCCGCCATGCTCGCCTATGTCGACGTCTTCCGCTGGACTGCCGTTCTCGCCCTCGTTTGCGCCGCCTGTACCTGGATGTTCAAAAAGCCACAGAAGCACTCCAGCCCGCCGCCCGGCGCGCACTAATTTCAGTCGGTATAAGGATGCGTGTGACCTGCGTATATCGGTGCCCCCTCGTGCACTTCATCCCCGCTCAAGCACCTTTTGTCACTATCCCCCGTCCAATTTGCTAACAACAACTTCGAGCCGCCGTATCATTCCCCACAGAGGTCGCCATGCAATCCCTGCTTCAGGACATCCGCTACGGCATCCGGTCGCTGGCTCACTCTCGCCGGTTCACCATCGCCGCCATCCTCACCCTCGCCCTCGGCATCGGCGCCAACACCGCCATGTTCAGCGTCATCCACTCCGTGCTTCTCGAGCCGTGGCAAATCAAGGATCCCTCGCGCGTCCTCATCGTTTTTGAGCGCCAGGCAAACGGCAACATCAACAACTTTTCCACGCAGGATTTTCTCGACTGGAAACAGCAGGGCGGTCTGCTTGCACAAATGGCCGCGCACGTTGCGTGGCAATTCAACCTGAGCGCAGCCGGCCAGCAGCCTGAGCGCATCAACGGTGTCAAAGTTTCGCAGGATTTTCTCCCCGTACTCGGCGTCCGTCCCTTCAGGGGACGCTTTTTTTCTCCGGAAGAGGACACAGCCGGCGGTCCTCACGCCGTCATCATCAGTTACACGCTTTGGAAGAATCGCTACAAATCCAATCCTGCCATTGTTGGCACGGCCATCTCGCTCGACAGTACTCCCTATACGGTTGTCGGAGTCATGCCGCAAGGCTTCAATGGTTACGCCGGCCAGGATCTGTTGTGGACACCTCTGCAATTGAGCCGCGATGGCGGCATCGGCTCCTCATCGAACATTCACTGGCTTCTCGGATTCATACGCCTGCCCGCTGGCCTGAGCCAAAAGCAGGCGCAGGTCGAACTCAACGCCATCGCCGATCGTCTGCACCACGACAACCCGACCGCCGGCCTCGGCTTTGGTGTCGACCTTGAAACCATCACCAGCGCGTTTTCCGGCAATGTTCAGCCCGCCCTGGTCATGCTCATGAGCTGCGTTGGCTTGGTCCTGCTCATCGCCTGCGCCAACGTGGCCAACCTCCTCCTCGCTCGCGGCGCGGCTCGCCGGCGCGAGATCGCGGTCCGTACCTCACTCGGCGCATCCACTGTTCGCATCATGCGCCAACTCCTTACCGAGAGTATTTTGCTCGGGCTTATCGGCGGCCTGGCCGGCATCGGCGTTGGCTTCGCGGCGCTGCGCCTGGTTCTCGCACTTCATCCGCCTGCCGTCCCCCGCATGGACGCCGTCTATATCGACCTCACCGTCCTCGGCTGCGCGCTGCTTGCCTCGCTGTTCGTCGGGGTTCTCTTCGGTCTTGCGCCGGCCATCAGCGCCGTGCGTGGCAACGTGAATGATGGCCTTCGCGAGCGCGCCGGATCTTTTTCACGCGGATTTGCGATTCAGCGCGCTCTGCTCGTCATCGTCGAAACCGCGCTAGCCTGCATCCTTCTCACCGGTACCGGCCTCGCCCTATCCAGCCTCTGGTCTATCCGCAACGTCGATCTCGGCTTCAATCCCGCCAGCGTCCTCACCTTCCGCATCGCTGTGCCCGGCACTCTCACCGGTCCGCAAATCACCGAGTTCTATCGTCAAATCGCCGACCGCGTTCGTACCATTCCTGGCGTCGACTCGACGGTCATCGCGCGCAATCTGCCCTTCAGCGGCGGAGATCCATCCATGCCCATCACCGTCGATGGCAGGAATCCTGCGCCCGTCCAGGGCGAACTCGTCACTCGTTATCGCGCCGTCGGTGAGGGCTACTTCCATACCCTCCAGATTCCCCTCATCCAGGGACGCGACTTCGACAATGGCGACAGCGCTTCTTCCCCCTTCGTGGCCATCGTCAGCCAGTCGCTTGCCCAAAAATACTGGCCCGGCGAAAGCCCCATCGGCAAACGTCTCAAACCCAACTTCAAGGGCAGTTCCTGGTGCACCGTCGTTGGCGTTGTGGCCGACGTCCGCCACTGGGGCGCTGATGTTGCCATTGAACCCACGGCCTACTACCCCTACACGCAGATTCCCGACAGCATTCGCTCGCTGCTCGAGGCCAACATGAGTCTCGCCGTCCGCAGCAGCCTTCCGGAGCGCTCCGTGCTGCCATCGATCCGCGCCGCCGTCTCCCAGGTCAGCAGCACCACGCCCATCTACAGCGTCGAATCGATGTCCGGGTTGGTCGCCGACGCCGGTGCACTGCGGCGCTTCGATCTTTCTCTACTCGACATCTTCTCCGTGCTTGCGGTCCTGCTCGCCGCGGTGGGCGTTTACGGTGTTACCGCGTACTCGGTATCGCAACGCACGCGAGAGATCGGCGTTCGCATGGCGCTTGGCGCGCTCCGCCGCGACGTCCTCCGCCTCATTCTTGGCCAATCCGCGCGTCTCGCTCTCGCCGGTGTCCTCATCGGCGTTCCTGCTGCCATCCTGCTGCGCCGCCTGATGGCGAGCCTGCTTTACGGCATCGGCGAAAATAACCCGCTGGTTCTTGCCGCGGTTCCCATTGTCATGATGCTCGTCGTCCTGCTTGCCTGCTACGTTCCCGCGCGCCGGGCCGCAGGCATCGATCCCCTCCGTGCCCTCCGCGAAGAATAGATCCACCCTGCCGGGGAGACTACCGTTACTGGACGCACACTGAGACTCGCTGTGTCAGTTCACAGCGGTTGGGACTCGCTCCCACCTCTCAGCCTGGGCCCACGAAGATTCTCCGCGAGACAACTGACCACAATCCCCTTGCCTCCAACCCTGCGAGCGCTTATCTGCTGTTGCAGGTTCCCGCGTTTAAAAATCAGGCAGGGGCGGGAGGTTTTCGCGATTTCCCTCCCTTGCCGGCGGCGAAGGAGAATCGCACTGGCAGCCGTCGGACCCTGCCTGTAACCCTGAGCTTACGCGGCTTTCCCATCGTCTTCGCGTCCACGCGCGCACATGCGGAACTCGCAGTACCGAATCCGTAACAGGCCGTAAACCCACTGTTGTCGCAGCGCCCTTTTTCAAAGCAACCAGCCGCCTGCATCTTGCCTCAAATCTTGCAAGGGCACGCGTGTGCCGACCCCGGCCACACGATATTTCCAAAATATCTATTTCTGGTAAAGAGTCATGCCACAGCCGTCTCGTGATCTACAGCAAACCGAATCCGCCATCCATACTGTGCTTGAAAGCCTGATCGACAGCCAGGAGGCTCTCGTCGCCATCGGTGAAAAGCTTGAAGACCGAAATCTGAAGTGCTTTTTCCTCACAGAATCGCTCACCCGCGCTCAGTTTCGCGGCGAACTGGAATCGGTCCTCAACCAGGAGGGCATCAGCAACCTGCGCGAAAGCGGCACAACTGCGGGAGCTTTGCACCGCGTCTGGGCCAGGCTGAAATTCAAGTTAGGCGGGGGCGATCACACTTTGCTTGTCACCGCCGAGCAGGGCGAAGATGCGGCCAGAGAGGTCTACGATAACGCCATCCAGGCAACGCTTCCGCTCCCATTGCGTCAGGTGCTTACCTCGCAAGCCGCGCACATCCAGGAAACGCACAACTTCATGAAGGCCGCACTCGACCGCATCCAATAGCGCGGCAACAGCCGGGCCGTCGCGCGTTCCAGCCAACTCGCGTGCATCCCGCGCTGAATTCTGAACACGGCAGGTCCCATCACCAAACCAGGGGCGCAAACCTCTTCTGCTCTTCGTCGTATTCCTCAACCCGCCCCGTGAGAATGTCGTAGTACCAGCCGTGAACCGTAAGCCGTCCCTCCGCTATGGCCCGCACCACGGCAGGTTGCGCGAGCAGGTTTTTGCGTTGCGCTACCACGTTGCCGCGGATCAGCGCTGCCAGCTCAGCGCCGTCGCCATCGGCCGCATTCAGCGGCTGCTTGTGCGCAAATGCCGACTCCACGTGCTCCAGCCACCGCCGCGCTTTGGGCAGATTCTCCAGGCTCTTCGTGTCGAGCGCTGCTTTCATGGCACCGCAGTCCGAGTGTCCACACACGATCGCGTGCCTCACTTTCAGCACATCCACTGCGTACTCGATGGTCGCCGTTACTCCGTCCACATCCTGGTTGCTGACGGGCACCACGTTTCCAATGCTGCGCGAAATGAAGAGATCGCCCGGCTCGGTTCCCAGAATCAGGTCCGGCAAAACGCGAGAGTCCGCACAGGTAATGAACAGCCACTGGGGCGACTGTCCTTCCGCCAAAAGATGAAAGTGACTCTTCTTTGCCGGAAATACATCGGCCAAAAAGCGCTTGTGCCCCTCAATCAGTCTTTTCATTTTCGCCCAACGTCTCCCATGCGCTTCCGGCAACCCGCATGCCCATCTTGCTCATGCGCAGCGCGTCCTTCGACAGCCTAACGCACCGGGCGGGCTCATCGCGTCACTGGTCCAGGTGCGACAATCCTTGTCAAGAGGAATCAGCCACAATGCTTCGTTCAGAAAGTCTCTTGCGTCCCGCCATTCTGTTGCTTCTGCTGCTGGCCGCTTCGGCCGCATCCGCGCAAACTGTGGATTCGATCTCGCCCGATCTGCGCGGCCAGGTGGATCGCATCGCCTCGCAAGTCCTTCAAGAAACCGGCGTCCCCTCGGCCTCCGTCGCCGTCGTCCAGCATGGCAAGCTCGTTTACACCCATGCCTACGGGCTTGCGCGCCTGGCCACCGATTCCTCACCAGCCGTTCCAGCCACGCCCGACATGCGCTACTCCATCGGGTCCATCTCCAAGCAATTCACAGCCACGGCGATTCTGCTTCTTCAGGAGCAAGGCAGGCTCTCCCTCGACGATCCCGTCGGCAAATATGTTCCCGGCCTCACGCGCGGCGACGAGGTGACGATTCGCGAGATTCTCTCCCACACTTCCGGTTACCAGGACTACTGGCCCGAAGACTACGTCATGACCACGATGAATCATCCTGAGACTGCGGAGCAGATCATCGACACATGGGCCAAAAAGCCGCTCGACTTCGATCCGGGCACGCAGTGGCAATACTCCAACACCAACTTCGTCATCGCCGGACGCATCGTCGAGGTTGTCTCAGGCGAGCCCTATTGGAATTTCCTCACCGAGCACATCTTCCGACCGCTCGGCATGAAGTCCGCATGGAACTCCGACCAGATCAAGCTCACTCCACCCGACGCGACGCCATATTACCGTCATGCCCTTGGCCCCTTGCGCGTCGCGCCCAACGAGGGCATCGGCTGGATGTTTGCCGCAGGCGAATTGGCAATGACACCGCACGACCTGGCCCTCTGGGATGAAAGCCTGATTGCGCAATCGATCCTCAAGCCTGAGAGCTACAAAGAAATGTTCACCGAAGTAAAGCTGAAAAACGGAAAGGGCACACACTACGGCCTCGGCGTTGAGGTGCGCGATCGCGATGGCCACCGCTCCATCGAGCACGGCGGCGAAGTCTCCGGCTTCGTCTCCGAAAATGAAGTTCTCATTGACTCAGGCGCCGCCGTGGCCGTCCTCACCAACCAAGACGCTGTCAGCGCAGCCAGCACCATCGCTCATCTCGCTGCGCCGCTCGTCGCCGGCTACCCGCTCAGCGCACCCGAACAACAGGCCCTGGATATCTTCCGTGGACTCCGACAGGGCCGCATCGACCGCTCCCTGCTCGCGCCCAACCTCAGCGATTACTTCACGCCCCAGGCCATCGCCGACTTTCAGTCGAGCCTCGCGCCGCTGGGCGAGCCGCTCAGCCTGCACCAGACCCAGGAAGTGCTCCGCGGCGGCATGACCTTTCGCAGCTTTGACATCGTCTATCCAGGGAAGCGGCTGCGGCTCACGACGTATACATATCCCGACGGCAAGCTCGAACAGTATCTGATTGCGCCGGAAGAGTAGGCGGGTCGCACGATCGGAGGGATCTGACAAGCGTGTGATCCCTAGTGACTTTCTGTGTATTATCTGATATAATACTAAAGTACCATTCACTTCCGGAGGCGCCTGTGCGCCTCTCTCACTGGAGAACTCATGGAAAACCAGCTCCGCTCTGTCGAGACTTTTCTTCGAGATTACGAACGCAACGTCATTGCCGGGAATATGCCGGCCCTGCTCGCCCAGTTTGCCGATCCATTTCTGGCGGCTACTCCTCAAGGGACGAAAACCGTAAGCGCCGCTGATTTCGCTCAGGGTCTGCCCGCGCGCAAGCAGCTCTTCGATCGCGTGGGCCGGAACTCCTCGACCCTCGCGGATATTCATACGATTCCTCTGGGTGCGCGATACACGCTGGCGCTTACAAAATGGCGCTTCAGTTTCGCTCAAACTCAAGACAATCCGCAGGACATTCTTGTCGACTCGGCATTCATAGTCGACACCGGCGCCGGAGAATTCAAAATCATCCTCTATATTGCCGGCGATGACGTCATGGCGCTGATGAAGGAGCGTGGCATCCTAAAGAGCTGAGCTGACTTAGAAAAAAGGGTAAGGCCGCGGATTGCCTCCTGGCCTTGCCCTCTTTTTCTGCGCGTAATTTGCGCTCTATCGCGGATCGACGTGCAAGGGGCCGGTGAGCGTCATCATGTCGGCAAACGGTCCAGCCACGCGATCGCCGCTGACCGGTTTTCCGAAGAAATCCGAGTCGATTCCCTTGAACTGGGGCAGCGGTTTCACATCGCCTTTTACTGTGAACGTAAGCTGCAGCGTGTCGGGATCGAGCGATGCCGCAATCTGAGCCATAGTTCCGTTCATATCCCAGCCGCGCTGCTCGCGCCACGATTGCAGATCGTCCCACTCGGGAGGCTCGGGAAACTTCACGCGCAGAATCGGCTGGCCGAAGCCACGCATCCCGCCGAAGCCTGCGGGACTGGGATAGATGTTGCCATCGGCGTCATTCTTGCCGTTATTGAACTCGATCGCCGAGCGGCCAATGCCGAAGAACACGTTTTCGTGTACCTGGAGGTTGTGCACATCGTTGGTGTGGCCGCCGACGGGCCGCGGGCCGTTGATGCCGGAAACCGTGTCGACGCACACCTCGTGACAATTGAGAAAGAGGTTGTAGGCGATGATCACGTTGTTGGTGTCGCGGATGAGGATGCCACCGGTGAGGTCAGAGAAAATGTTGTTGTCAATCTCGTTAGGCACCTCGCTGCCTTCGATGTGAATCGCATGCGGATTCACGTCCCCGGGAATGTCGGCGAAGACATTGCCAGTGAGCCGGTCATTGGCGTTGCCGATATCGAGCCAGATGCCGTTGGCGTGCCGAATATGCCGTACGACGTTGTTGCGGAAGAGCAGATTGTGCGCGGTATGCATCTTGGTGCCGCCCGATTCGGACATCATGGCCGCGCTCTGCCAGCCGACCCACTCGAACAGATTTTTCTCGACGAGCATATTCTGCGGACCACCGGTACCCCCGAGGCCCTCGATGCCACAATAGCGGAAGGTGTTTCCACGCACGATGTCGAAACCGACCGGCTGCGGCGGCCGTGAAGCGCCCCAGTCTTCGTTGCCGACATCGAGGCCCACGCTGTTGGCCCAATCGAAAGTGTCGTCTTCAAAAATGAAGTGATTGCCGCGGTTGACTGAGACCATTCCCCGCTGCGGAACCGGGAAGCCGTTGCCCGCGTGCTCAAACGCGATGCCCTTGACGCGAATGTACGACTGATAGCGCTCGGCCGGGGAATAAACCTGCTCCTCGGTGGTGATCTCGATAGTGTGCTTCGACGGGTCGTCGTCGTTGGCCAGGCGGATGTGCAGCGTCATTCCGTTCATCTCGATCCATACCTTGCCTGCTTCGGGCTGGAACTCTTTGAAGAGCGGCGTCCAGTGGACTTCGGTGAAGTAGTTCATCGAGCGTGGCGAGGGGCCGGCCAATTCCTGCGGCGTCTCTACCGGCTCCAGCGGATGGCCATCGACGAAGACAAGGCCGCGACGCCGGAAGTAGGTGCTCATGTTGTCCTGGGCGTAGCGCAGCCAGGTCTTGTTCCCGAGAACGTTGTCCACCTCGAACGGGTTGTAGCCGGTAGGGAACCACGACGGATCGAGTTTGAGCTCCCACGCCTTCACCGGCTGGTGCGTCGCGGGATCGAAGCCGAAGTTCCAGCCCTCGCTGGGCTTCCAGTCGGTCACAACACGCGAGCCTTTCACCACGACCTTTGCTCCCGGCGCGGCCTCGTAGCTGATCATTGCGTCGGGGCCGGTGCCGCCGCGCGCCGGCTGGATGAACTCGCGATAGACGCCTTCGGCAATCACTACGCGCTCGCCCGGCTGGAGCACCTGCGCAGCATGGTTGATGGTCTTGAAGGGATGATCCTGCGTTCCCGGCCCGTTATCGTCGGCGTTCTTCGCGTTGCAATCAACGTAGTACGTCTTGCTGAAATGCAACGGCTTTTCCCACATGGGAAACTCCGTGCCGTCAGGCAGCGTGGAATTCGAACCCCATCCTGCAGCAGTGAAAAAGCAAAAGAAGGTCAGGCAAATCAGAACCCGTTTCAAAACAGCCTCCCGCCACCCAATGAGTTGAACAAGATCGGCCGGGCGGAGCACAGTCGACTACGCGGTGATGAATTTCCCGGCTGCAAATTTGCGCATTTTCCCGGCGCGCCCATGCTAAATCGGTTTTTCGAGAGTTGTCGAGAGACGGTTGCTAAGTTGTTGGCCACAATCATGCCCGGCGAGGAAAACAAAGGACTGCGAATCGAGGAGCGAGTCTGCGGCCCTGCGACAAAGGCGCACCTCCGGTAAACTGGAACTGTACCCATGTTTGAGAACCTCACCGACAAATTACAGCGAGTCTTCAAGAACCTCCGCGGCCAGGGCACGCTTACTGAAGAGAACATCGCCGAAGCCCTGAAGGAGATCCGCGTCGCCCTGCTCGAGGCCGACGTCAACCTCAAGGTCGTCAACGAGCTCATCGAGCACATCCGCGAGAAGGCCGTTGGAACTGAAGTACTCACCGCGCTCTCGCCCTCCGAGCAGGTCGTCAAAATTGTCCACGACGAACTCGTCGCCCTCCTCGGCAAAGACACCGCGCGATTCAACTTCGCATCCAAGCCGCCGACCGTGATTCTGATGGCCGGCTTGCAAGGCTCCGGTAAAACGACCACCAGCGGCAAGCTCGCCGCGTGGCTCAAGAAGGGTGGTCACCGTCCCATGCTCGTTTCGGTCGACGTGTACCGCCCCGCCGCCCGCGAGCAGCTCAAGGTCGTGGCCAAACAGGTGGAAACCCGCCTCTATGAAGGCGACCAGAAGGGCGAGTCCGCCGGCCCCGCTCTTGTCGAGCGCCTTGCGAAAGAAGCTCGCCGCGAAGCCGTCATCATGGGCTGCGATACGCTCATCGTCGACACCGCAGGCCGCCTGCACATCGATGAAGAACTGATGGCCGAAATGGAGCAGCTCAAAAAGCTCCTCACCCCGCAGGAGATTCTCTTCGTGGCCGACTCCATGACCGGCCAGGACGCTGTGAACTCCGCGCAGGATTTTCATGCTCGTCTCGGACTGACCGGGGTGGTCTTAACGAAGATGGATGGCGACGCCCGCGGCGGCGCGGCCCTGTCTATCCGGCACGTGACCGGCCAGCCCATCAAGTTCATCGGCGTGGGCGAAAAACCCGACGCCTTCGAGCCCTTTCATCCTGACCGCATCGTCGGTCGCATCCTGGGCATGGGCGACATGCTCTCGCTCATTGAAAAGGCCCAGGAAAAGCTCGACCACAGGAAATCCGAAGATCTCGCAAAGAAAGCTCTCCTCGGCGATACGTTCACGCTTGAAGACTTCCGAGAACAGATCGGGCAGATCAAAAAGCTCGGCTCGATGGAAAGTATTTTGAAGATGCTGCCCAACGTTGGTCCCTTCGCCAACATGCAGCAGGCCGCAAGCCAGGTCGACGAGAAGCAGTTCGTCCGTCTCGAGGCCATCATCAACTCCATGACGCCCCGGGAGCGCCGCAATCATGAAATCATTTCTGGCTCGCGCCGCAAGCGCATCGCCACCGGCTCGGGCACCAGCGTGCAGGACGTGAACCAGCTGCTCCGCCAGTACGCGCAAATGGCCAGGATGTTCAAGCAGGTGGGCAAAGGCGGCCTCGCGAAAAGCATGATGCGCGGTGGCTTGACCGGCATGGGCATGGGGCGCCAGCGCTTCGGACGATAGCGGCAGGTGTCAGGGGACGAGTGGTAGGTCGGGGTTTCAACCCCGACACTCTGAGACAATCAATTCTGAATCGTCATCCTGAGCGAGTCGCAGTGGCGACGCGAAGGATATGCGGTTGTCTTTCCAAACTAAGAAACGATTCCATGACCCCCCTCCAGGACCAGCTCGACGAGATCACCGCTAACACGCGCCACCTCGTCCAGCCGGAACGCATGGCCCTGAGCGACCGCGCCGTCGCCGAACTCTTCGCCTCCGGAATCGAGCAGAAAATCCTCCCCGTCGGCGCCACCGCACCCGAATTTACTCTCGCTGACGCCTCCGGCCGCCCGATCAATTCTGCCGACCTGCTGTCCTTCGGGCCCCTCGTCCTCGACTTCTTCCGCGGCCGCTGGTGCCCCTACTGCGTCACAGAGCTCGAGGCCTGGCGCGCCCTGCATTCACGCCTTCGCGAAGCCGGCGTGCTTCTCGCCGCCATCAGCCCGCAAACCAGCCGCCAGAGCGACTTCATGGTCGGGCAGCACTCGCTCCCGTTCCCCGTCCTCAGCGACCCCGGCTGCGCCCTTGCCGAAAAGTTTGGCCTCGCCTACACCGTACCCGACTACCACCGCGCCTACTACCGCTCCATCCTCGTCAACATTCCGTTCCTCAACGGCGACGACTCCTGGCGCCTGATCCTGCCTGCCACCTACGTCCTTGCCCGCGACCGCCGGGTCCTCTACGCCCAGGCCTTCGCCGACTTCCGCGTCCGCCCCGAGCCTGAAGAGGTCCTCGAAGCAGCCCTGGCAGCTGTCAAGCATTAGCTGCCGGACCTGGTCTCCCGCAAAAAACGCCCGAATAGGCCCAAAATTGCATCCCATTTAGGGCATTTGCATCAAACAAGTTGACAGTATCTCACTCAATCTGGCATTCTGCCTCGTTGAGTCCATTTCTTTAACCAGGTAGGAAACCACTATGTCCAAAATGATCGGTATTGACCTCGGCACCACCAATTCGTGCGTTGCCGTCCTCGAGGGCGGAGAGCCCAAAGTCATTGCAAATGAAGAAGGTGCGCGCACAACCCCCTCCGTCGTCGGCTTCACCAAGAGCGGCGAGCGGCTCGTGGGCCAAGTCGCCAAGCGTCAGGCGATTACCAACCCCGAGAACACCATCTTCTCCATCAAGCGCTTTATGGGCCGCCGTTACGACGAAGTGACGGACGAGATGAAGATGGTCCCGTTCCGGGTGGTTAAGCAGGGCGATCACGTGGCCGTTGTAGCCCAGGGCAGGGAATACACCCCACCCGAAATCTCCGCCATGATTCTGCAAAAGCTCAAAAAGTCTGCGGAATCCTATCTTGGCGAGTCGGTCAACGAGGCCGTGATTACCGTCCCGGCCTACTTCAACGACGCGCAGCGCCAGGCCACCAAGGACGCGGGCAAGATTGCCGGTCTCGACGTGAAACGTATTGTCAACGAGCCCACGGCGGCTGCCTTGGCCTACGGCCTCGACAAAAAGAAGGACGAGACCATTGCCGTCTATGACTTCGGCGGCGGCACATTCGATATTTCCATCCTCGAGGTAGGCGAGGGCGTCATTGAGGTCAAGGCGACCAACGGCGACACCCACCTGGGCGGCGATAACCTCGACCAGCGCATCGTGGACTGGCTCATCACTGAGTTCAAGCAGGAGCACGGTCTCGATCTCACCTCGAAAGGCAATGAGATGGCTCTGCAGCGCCTGAAGGACGCCGCGGAGAAGGCCAAAATCGAGCTCTCGACCACCCTTGAAACCGAAATTAACCTGCCCTTCATCACCGCCGACGCGTCCGGTCCCAAGCACCTGGTCCGCAAGCTCACTCGGGCCAAGCTCGAGCAGTTGGTTGAAGACCTGATCGAGCGTTCGGTCGATCCCTGCAAGCGCTGTATGACCGATGCAGGCATCACGGCGAGCCAGATCAACGAGGTGGTGCTCGTGGGCGGCCAGACCCGCATGCCCAAGATTCAGGATCTTGTGAAGAAGCTCTTCGGCAAAGAACCGCACCGCGGCGTCAATCCCGATGAGGTCGTTGCCGTGGGCGCGGCCGTGCAGGCAGGCGTGCTCTCCGGGGACGTCAAGGATCTGCTGCTGCTCGACGTCACTCCGCTCACCCTGTCAATCGAGACGCTGGGCGGCGTGGCCACGCCGATGATTCCGCGCAACACAACCATCCCGACCAAGAAGACTGAAACCTTTTCCACGGCAGCCGATTCGCAGACCGAGGTTGAGGTCCATGTGCTGCAGGGCGAGCGGCCGATGGCAGGGCAGAACCGCACCCTGGGCAAGTTCAAGCTGGGCGGCATTCCGCCGGCGCCGCGCGGCATCCCGCAAATCGAGGTCACCTTCGACATCGATGCCAACGGCATTCTCAACGTGACCGCCAAGGATATGGCCACCGGCAAGGACACGCGCATCACCATCACCTCCAGCTCCGGCCTCTCGAAGGAAGAGGTGGAGAAGATGGCGAAGGAAGCCGATGCCCACGCCGCCGAGGACAAGGAGCAGCGCGAGCAGATCGAAGCCCGCAACTCTCTCGACAGCCTCGTCTACAACATCGAGAAGATGCTGAAGGAGAGCGGCGACAAGGTGGCTGGGGCCGATAAGACCGATGTCGAAGCGGCGCTGGCTGACGCCAAAAAAACGATCGAGGGTTCGCCCACCACGGCGCAACTGAAGTCGGCGAACGAACGGCTCACCCTCGCCAGCCACAAGTTGGCCGAGGCTCTCTACAAAGCCAGCACGCCGCAAACAGGCCCTGCACCCGGTCCAACAACCGCGGACGCGCCGCCCGCCGGCGAGCAGAAGAAGGATGGCGAAGTCATCGACGCCGAATACGTCGACGTCGACGAGAAGAAGTAAGGACGGCATTATCAAGAAATGGGGTGCCCCATCCTGAACGCGCTCTTTGCGTTTAGTGTGGGAGAGCAAGAAGGCGGAAACCTTCGGGGTGGGCGACTTCAAGTCGCCCACCCCAACTCGTAGCTCTCCACAGTCGCTGTCATCCTGAGCGACGAGCGAAGCGAGGAGTCGAAGAAATCCGAGGTTGTGGTTCTCGACGATCAGAAGGTAGTCGAATGGGTCTGACAGGCAACGGATGTGATTCTACGAGTGCCTTCAGAAAATTGACGAGAAATTGGAATTGAAAATGCGGTGAGTCTGTCTTTAGGCAGTAGAGGAGTGGGAATATAGAAGGAAGAAATGCCGACCACCACCAACAAAGACTATTACGCCACGCTCGGCGTCAAGAGAACAGCCACGCCGGAGGAAATCCGCAAGGCCTTCAGGAAAGCTGCGCGCAAATACCACCCCGACGTGAATCCGGGCGACAAAAAAGCCGAGGAGAAGTTTAAAGAGATCTCCGAGGCCAATGACGTCCTGAGTGACGAAAAGAAACGCAAGGTCTACGACCAGGTCGGCTTTTACTCTGACCAGATTGACCCCGCGCAGGCCGAAGCCTACGCGCGCCAGCAGCGCTCGGGCGGCCAGCAGCCCCCCATCGACTTTGGCGGTTTCGACTTCAATGGTTTCTCCGGTGGCGGCTATCCCGGCCAGCAGGAGAGCGCGGGCGGCTCCGGCTGGGGCAGCTTCAAAGACATCTTCTCCGGCATCTTTACCGGTGCGCAGCATCCCCAGGCGCCGCGCGGTCCGCAGTCCGGGAGCGATCTCGAGTATCAGGCCACGGTCGATTTCTGGTCGGCCATCCGCGGCGGCCAGGCGCGCATCCAGATCAACCGCCAGGAGACTTGCCCCGCCTGCCACGGACAGGCTCACGTCGGCGGCACCATCACCTGCCCGGAATGCAACGGCACCGGCAAGGTGACGCAAATGGGCGGTCGCATGAAATTTAACATCACCTGCCCACGCTGCAACGGAACAGGGAAGATCGAGAACGATTGCCCCAGCTGCCACGGTGAAGGTACCGTCACGCGCACGGAGACCGTGGAATTTCGCATCAAACCCGGCACGCGCGACGGCCAGCGCATCCGCCTGCAGGGGAAAGGTAACGCCGGCGTCAATGGCGGCTCGCCGGGCGACCTGTTTCTCATCGTGCGCACCGGCACGCACCCGGTCTTCACGCGCCAGGGCGACGATATTCTCCTCACCGTGCCGGTCACTGTGGCTGAAGCTTCGCTGGGCGCCAAGGTTGAGGTGCCCACTATTGACGGCCGTGCGCAGTTGAAGATTCCGCCGGGAACGCAAAACGGCCAAAAGCTGCGTATGCGCGAACGCGGCGTTGAGAACGCGCAGCATCCCGGCCAGCGTGGCGACGAGATTGTCACAGTTTCGGTTGCGGTGCCGCATTTGAATGACGAGCGCAGCCGCGAGATCATGCGCGAACTCGGCCGCCTCAACCCCGACGACCCGCGCAAGGCTCTGTTCGACAAGATGTGAAGAGCAGGGACCAAGGGGCCAGGGGAAAAAGGGATCAAGAAGACCAAATGGACTGGCGCGAGCTTTCAGTTGGTTCGAACCGCGCATGATTGCTTTGGAACACGACGATGGCGACAAAACGCAAATCCAAAGGCGCCTACATGATCTCGGCCGTAGCCGAGATGTACGAAATCCACCCGCAAACCCTGCGCCTCTACGAGCGTGAGGGGCTGCTCAAGCCCTCGCGTACCGAGGGCAACACGCGCCTCTACACCGATGAAGACCTCGAGCGCCTGGAATTCATTCTCAACCTTGCCCGCGACCTCGGCGTCAACATCGCCGGTATCGCCATCATCCTGCAAATGCGCGAGCGCATGGAAGAGATGAACCGCCAGATGCAGAGTTTCGTGGAGCACGTGCGCAGCGAAATGCTTTCCCGCTTCCAGCAGGCCGCGCCCAATGCCTCCGCCGCCATCGTCCCCATCCGCAAGCCCGTCACTCCGCCCCGCAACGCGTCGCCGCGCAAACCGTAGCTTAACTGCATCCGCCAACTCGCCGACTTTCGAGGTGCCCCATCCGAGCTCCGCTTGAGTGGGGTAAGCAAACTTGCTCCCTGCTCCCTTGCTCCCCGCTCCCTTGCTCCCTCATTCCTCCGCTCCCTCGTTATCCTGTTACCAGCATGCCCTACGTCCTCCTAGGCCTGGCCGTCTTCGGCCTCATCACCTCCACGGTCTTTGCCGGCATTGTGCTGTGGGCGGTTCCGGGCTACCTGCGCGAGCGTCGCAATGCCCTCGTCCAGCTGGCGGCTCGTCCCAGCTTCACGCCGCCGCTTTCGCTCTTCAAGCCCCTGCGCGGAACCGACCCCGGCCTCGAATCCTACCTCGAAACCTTCTTCACCCAGGACTACCCTGAATACGAAATCCTCTTCTGCGCCCGCGACGAAAACGATCCCGGCCTCGCCACCGCCCACCGCGTCGCCGCTCGTCATCCGCGCATATCCGTTAAGTTTCTTTCCACCGGCGGGCAGCCCGACTACATCAACGACAAAGTCATCTCTATGGAGAAAATGGAGGCCGAAGCGGCGCACGGCATCATTGTCATCAGCGACAGCGATGTTCGCGTCTCGCCGGATTATCTTCGCGCCGTGGCCCTCCCCTTCGCTGACGCTCGCGTTGGCGCCATGTGCTGTCTCTATCGCGGCGTCGCCGCAGAAGGTGGCCTCTGGGCGCGCCTTGAAGCGGTCGGCATGTCCGTCGAGATGTCAGCAGGGGTCCTCGCCGCCCGCGCCATGGAAGGCATGCAGTTTACGCTTGGCCCCACTATGGCTTTCCGTCGCGAAACCATCCGGCGTATGGGCGGCTTCCGCGTCACTGCCGATTACTGCGCCGACGATTTTGTTCTCGGCAACGAAACCTTCAAGCTGGGCCAGGCCGTGGCGCTGAGCCATCATGCCATCGATCACATGGTGCTCAACTCCAGTTTCATCTCCTCGCTCAAGCACCAGGTTCGCTGGATGAAGTCCACGCGCTTTTCGCGGCCCAAGGGGCACTTTGGCACCGCCCTCACCTTCAGCATGCCGTTCGGGCTGCTCGGCTGGGCGGCTGCGGCATGGCTCGGCCATCCCTGGTGCGGCTTGGCGTTGTTTGCTTTGGCAGTTGCCGCCCGGCTCGCGCTTTCAGTTGCCGTCGGCCGCCTCGTCGTGCGCGACACGAGTTGGTTCGGCCTGCTCATTCTCTATCCCATCCGCGACCTGATGGGCTTCTGTATCTGGGCAGCCAGCTATGCCGGCCGCCGCATTCTATGGCGCGGGCGAGTCTATTCGCTGCTGCCCGGTGGCAAAATGCGTGCCGAGCAGTGAAACCCCCAAGCGTAGCGCATGCCTCAACCCGCGAGCTTCAAACTGCAAATAGAAAGCTGGAAGCTGTCTTACTCCACCGGCCGGTCCGTCCATAGCGTTTTGTCCGCGATGGTCTGCGCCGGGTATAGCCGCCCCGCCAGCACCTGTTCCACTTTGTCGCGATCCGGATCTTCCGCAAAAATCCACTTGCGTTCGCCCCTACCCCATATCGCCTCGAGCTTCTCGTTGCTCAGGAAGATATCGGGCGCGTCAGGATAACAGGAGCCCCACAGCAGCGTCGTTCCTTCACCGTGCTGCCCGCATCGCGGCAGAACCAGCAGCGCTGGTCTCCAGTGAAAGTACGTGTGTGTATAGAAGATGACCGACGACCCCGACGACTGCTCTCCGTAGATGATGAACGTATCGTTCGGCGTGCCGTCTTTCATAATCGTGTCGGCCAGTTGCTTGCTGCTCAGCATCGGCTCATAACGCGCGAACGCAATGTGCGCTGCGACAAAAAACACAGCCATGGTTAACGCCACGCTGATCGTAGACGCCAGATGCTTCCTCTTCAGCCGCAGCAGCCATCCCGCCGCGGGCCCGATCAACAGGACGATCGCCGCGATCACCGCCGGCAGCCGCAACGCTGCGAACGACGGTCCCGTCAAATCAAACAGGTGCGACATCGACAGCGTGTAATCGCCCACGCCGCGACGCGCCAGCAATGTCCCCACGTCGGAAACAAAAGGCAGATTCCGCGACGTCCAAAGTCCCCATGCCAGCGCCGCGGCCGCGAATACGCCGATCGCCGCAAAACCTCCCTGCGCGCCCGTCAGCCATGCGGTCGAGAGCACCGGCGCTCCATTGCTCGCGCTTCTTCGCTCTTCAATCTCCGCCATGACTCCTGAAATCAGAATCACGAGCGGCGGCCACACCGGAAACGTGTAGTACTCCTGGTTCGTCGAGATCGAGAAGAACAGCATCGTCCACGCCGAGAACAGGCTCAGCAGCCAGATAGTGCGCGCGCGGAACTTCACGCGCAGCACATACGTCGCCACGTCTTCGCGCATCGCGTGGTCCAGGTAAAAGTCCACGGTCTGCCCGGCCTCCTGGCGCAAGTGCTTCAGCCACGTGTGGCGAGTCTTCCAGGCTACGGCGGCCGCAGCCGGCAGGAACAGGCTCCAGGGAAAGATCCACGCCAGGTGAGCCAGCCAGTACAACCACCCCGGCATCTTGTTGTAATCATCTGGGTAGCGCAGGTGGAAGAACCGCAGTACGTGCTCGTTGATGAAATAGAAGTAAAAGAAGCCGTGCACATTTCCGAGAGTGGGGTGGTTGCCCACGGGATGTCCCTGGTCCGGATTCGCCAACCCGCATAGGATTTCCCATGGCGCGCCGATCGCAAGGAACACGAGCAGCCCACTCACCGGCTTCAACGCGCGCCAGCGCCGCCATTGCCCGGTCAGCAGCAGGTAGGGAATCGCCGCTCCGCCAAAAAACACAGGCGCAATCAGCCCTTTGGTCAACAGCGCGAGCGCCACGCAGGCCCATGCCCAGTAGATGCGCAGCGGCCGGCCGTCTTCCAGGCTCGAAATCATCGCGTAGAGCGCAGCCAAAAGAAAAAAGGCGAGAATCGACTCGGGAATGATAAAGCGCGTGAAAAGAAAACACCCAACCGAAGTCAGAACGCCCAGCCCGGCGTAGAGCCCTGCGCGATCGCCCCACGCCCGCCGCGCCCACAGCCACGAGAGCCACGCCAGCCCAAGAATCGCCAGCGCATTCGGCAAATGCGTCGCAAAAGTATTCTGGCCGAAAATCTTGTACATCCCCGCAACAACCCAATAGGGCAGCGGAGGCTTTTCAATATAGCGGATGCCGTCGATCTTCGACGTGATCAAGTCGCCCGTCTCGGCCATGCTCTGCGCCGCCTGCGCGTGCGCTGCATCCACGTCGTCCAGCAGCGGCGGAGAAAACAGCGATGCAAAATACACCGCCAGGAAGACGGCTGCAAAGAGCAGCCATACCCTTCCTGTCGACAGCGCACGCCGGGTGCCATCGAGAACGATGCCTCTCCGCGAATCGATATTCACGGCCATGTTCCTGTCTGGACTCATGATGACTTTGGCGATCCAATCCAGAATACCAGCCGGATTCGCGCGCTGCGTAGACCCGCTCGCGTCGCCTTCGTGTATCTTGGCTACGAGGTCGATTCTCTCCCACGGAGCGCCCCGCAATCCACGATGCCTACCTTCGCCGCCATCGACATCGGGTCCAACTCGTGCAGGTTGAAGATCGCCAGGGTGCAGGCACACCAGCTCAAGACCTTGGCCGAAGACCGCGAGGTGACGCGCCTCGGCGGCAGCGTCTTCGATACCGGGCTGATCTCTCCTGAGGCCATGGCCGCAACGCTCCGTACGCTCAAGCGTTTTCAGCGCACGGTGCAGCCTCACGGAGTGGACCGCATTCGCGTTGTTGCTACCTCGGCCATGCGCGATGCCCGTAATTCTGCGGCCTTTCAAGCGTGGGTCAAAGCGGAAACCGGCTGGAATATGGAGATTATCTCCGGCCTGGAAGAAGGCCGCCTGATTCACCTCGGAGTCACCGGTGCGGAGCCGGGAGCCGGTGGCCGCGTGCTGCTTCTCGATCTGGGTGGCGGAAGCTGCGAGCTCACGCTCTCCGAGCATAAGCACATCAAGGAGACGATGAGCCTGCCGCTCGGCGCCGTCAGGCTCACTGAGCAATTCCTCTCGACGGATCCGCCGCCTGCCGATGGCCTGGCGCGCATGGGTCAGTTGATCGCGCGCGAACTGCGCCGCGCCCATCGCCGCCTTCAGACTGGCCGCGCTCCCCTGGTCATCGCTACCTCTGGCACTGCCGCCGCTCTCTCCGCGGCTTACCTGGCCAGCGCGAAAAATGGCAAGGGCAGCAGCAAAAAAGCCGGCAAGAGCCGCTCCGGCCGTGATCATGCTGCGCATCGCTCCGCCATTCTCGCCGGCATGGTGACTACGCGCGCGGTGCGCAAGCTGGCCGGCAAGCTGGCCAAAATGTCTCTGCCCCAGCGCGAAGCCGTTCCCGGCATCGGCCCGCGCCGAGCGGAGATTATCGTCGCCGGTGCACAGGTCTATGCCGAGGTTCTTGAGACCTTCGGCCTGCAGGGCTTTCGCTATTCTCCGCTTGGTTTGCGCGACGGCATTCTAGCGCAGATGCTCGCCGAGCAGGATGCACGCGCCAAAGCGCATCGCGAGTTTGAGCATGAGCGCTGGGAGAGCGTGCTGGCAACGGCGCGTCGTTACGGCGTCGATCCCCGCCACACCGAACCGGTGCGCGACCACGCCGTGCAGCTCTTTCGCGAGCTCAAGTCCCTCCACGGGCTGCCCGCCGAATACGAAAGCTGGCTTGCCACCGCGGCCATGCTCCGCGACACCGGCAAGTTCATCAATCACCAGGGCCATCACCGGCATACGCAGTACATTATTTCCAGCTCCGAGATCTACGGCTATACCCAGCTGCAGCGAACGCTGGTCTCAGCCATCGCCCGCTATCTTGGCAAAAGCCGCCCCCAGCCCGGCGATCGCGCCCTGCGCAACATTCCTTCTGAAGAGCACAAGAACGTGCAACGCGCCGTGGTGTTGTTGCGCATGGCCGTAGCATTAAATCAGGACCGCGCCTCCGACGTTCTCCGCGTCGGCACAAGGCTCTACCCGAAGCGCGTCTACCTGGAGTTGTATCCGGGGCGCACCGGCGCGGAACTGGAGTTGTGGTCGCTGCGCAAAGAGTCAGGCTACTTTCGCGAAGTCTTCGGACGCGAGCTCTTTGTCACGGTGGCGTAAACCGCTCGCGCCGTGCGCGGATCCAGAAGCCACTGCAACCGCGGCGGATGACGATCTGCGCGAACGCATGCGATCGAACCTTTCCTCATGCGGATCGCCGCGCCGCCGTTGCCGGTAATCAGGCGGCCGAGAAACTGAAAAATGTTGGGATTGTGTCCGACCACCAGCACCCCCTCGCGGTCGGCATATTTCTCCAGCAGCCGCTGGAAGTCCGCATAGCTCGCATTCAATCCCAGCGCCGGACTCACTTCCACCTGGGCCTCGTACCCCAACTCAGTTCCCACCAGTTGCGCCGTCTGCCGGGCGCGCTTCAACGGGCTCGAGACAATCACGTCAATGGGGACCTTGAGGGCCCCCAGCAGCCGCGCCATCAGCATGCACTGTTCCTTCCCCTCCTTTACGAGACCCCGTTTGGTATCCAATTCGAGGTTTTCGCGGACGGTTCCGGCGTTGGCGTGGCGCATCAGGAAGAGCATCATGGGGATCGTTTCGGCGGGACTTAAGCAACTGGACCGAAATCCTTGCATTTCAATTTTAACAGATTTGTAACATCCAGAATTTCGACGCCCCGTCCTTGTTGTCGCCCCGGTTGCCCCATCCTTTCGCGCCTTTTGCGAAAGCGTGGGTTACGCAGCGCTCCAGTTGCCCCATCCATTCGCGCTTTTCGCGAATGGGTGGGATACGCGGCCCCCTGAGCCTTATTACGCGCCGCAGCCGCAACATTCATTAGCCCCGCCCTTCACAGCAGGGAAAGCCAACGCAAAACCGATCGCGGTCCCGCAGGAACGATGCTCAACCGCAGCACGGCGCGGCTTCAGCCCCGTCACTTCCCCAACAGCCCCTTCAGCTTGTTGACCGTGTTGTTTTGCTTCCCGTCGGAGCTTCCAAACAATCCGCCCGCCTGTTGCTTCACCATGGCTCCGATGTTCGCGCGGATTGACGGACTCGACGCTTTCCCTGTGACCGTCAGCGGAATGCCGCTGTTTGCCGCGGTATTGGAGCGATTGCCGAGCAGGGTGGCAACGGTGTTCAACCCCGCGTTGGCAGCCGACCCCAACGCGGATGCATTGTTGAACTTGGCGACCAGTTGAAAGTTCAGCGCCTCTGAGGGAGAAATGGTGCCGCTTCCGGTTGCAGTCCCGATGGCCGGAACAGACGCAACGATGTTGTTAAAGCTGGTCATCTGCGGCGAAGAGTTCACGTCCGTGCTCACCTTCTCGATTTGCGTGCCGCCGCCTGTTCCTCCCAGCGGATTCAAGCCTTGGATTTTCGATCCGAGGTCGAAGCCCGCAAGTTGCGTGTTGTCGACCTCGACCGGTCCGGCAATCGTCATTGCGCTTGCCGGACCCGTGATGGTGAGGTTTGCCGTGAGCGAGCCGCCTTTCAGTTTGGAGCCGCTTGGCAGATTGATGCCCGCGGCCGGCAGCAACTGCTCTATTTGATCAATCGCTAGATTGGGCGCCGACAGTCGCAGGTTCAGCGTGACGCCCCCCATGGCCGCCTGGTAGCTTCCGTTGATCTGGACGGCGGCCGTGCCCGAGTGAATTGCCAGGTCCGATACCTTTCCCGCGCGCGTGTCGAGGTTGTCGGAGATTGCGAAGTCGATGTCCACCGGCTGCGGAGCGGGGGATCCGTTACGCGCCAGCTTCAATTGCGATGCCGTGATCTTTCCCGTGCTCGACAGGTTTCCGCCGTCTGACGCGATCTTCGCGTCCAGGTCCGCGACCATGGCAATTCCATCGCTGGCCTGAACCGCATTGGCTGCGACCGGATCAAAATGCTTGATCTCGAGCGTCGCCTGAAAGGGCGTTTTCGAAGCGTCTTGCTGCGCAATGGGCCCTGCCGTCCCGCTCAGTTTCACGGTTCCATCTCCAGGCAGCTTGACCGAAAGATCGAAAGGAAATGCGTTCGTAAACGAGAAATGCTTCACGTCGAGGTTGATTGCGCTGCATGTGAATGGATTGCCGGCCGCAGGGACCGAAGCGACCGTTGCGCTTCCATCCTTGATCTTCAGTTCATCCACCGAAAGGGCAGGCATGCTGCTGGTTGCGGACGACGGCTGACCGCCTGAATTCCCCATGCTGGAGAAGTTCCAGGTGCCATTTTCGAGGTGGATCAAATCAATTGCCGGCGTATCGATGGTGAGCTTCGTGATCTGCACCGAGTGATGAAAGAGGAATTGTCCCAATTCAATGCCGAGGTCGAGCTTTTTCGCCTCAAGAAATGGAGTTGAAGAAAGCGACGGATCATCCGCAATCGAGATGTTTTCCGCCACCAGGCTGCCGCTGATGAGGGAAAGACTCAGATGCCCGAGCGTGACTTTCCTGTTGAGTGCGCTGGACAATTGGCTCTCGATGGCCGGCCGGAAGGTGTCGGCGTTGATGAAGAAAGGGACCAGCCCGAACACGATGACGAGCAGTGCCACGACGGCAATCACGATCTTTACCCAGTGCTTCCGCATAAGACTCTCCCTCGCGAGCAGTGATCCGCAGAAATTTTATCGCTCTCAGTAACCGCCTTGCTTGAACAGATGGTGGTTCACTTTGCGATGCGTTACACTGGGCGCGCCCGCGGCCGCATCCCGGAGCCCCGCCCCAGCGCCGCACGATCTCAACCAAAGGTGCAAGAAGACCATGGCTAGAAATCCGTCGATTCAGATCGGTCCGCTTCGTGAGAACGAGCTTGAAGAAGCAGGCCGCATTGTCCGGATGGCATTCGGTACGTTCCTGGGTCTCCCCAATCCGCTGGAATTCATGGGCGACCGCGACTTCCTCACGCCACGCTGGCGCTCGCGCAACACCGTCGTGCTGGCGGCGCGCGAAGACGGCAGGCTCCTCGGATCGAACGCCATCACGCGGTGGAGATCCTTTGGTTTCTTCGGTCCGCTCACCGTTTCGCCCGATTGCTGGAGCCGCGGCGTCGCCCAGCAGTTGCTCTCAGCCACCATGAAGGTTTTCAGCCGATGGCGCGTGCGGCACAGCGGGCTATTCACATTTGCGAGCAGTCCCAAGCACGTCGGCCTGTATCAGAAATTTGGCTATTGGCCCGGCTCTCTTACCGCGCTCATGAAACGCACGCCGCAGCCTCCTGCGTGGACATTGAAAAGCGGTGTCAAGGTGCCGGTGTTGCTCTCGGCGCTCAGTGACCGCGAAAAATCGCAGGCGATTGGCGCCTGCGCGAAGCTCACAAGCAGCATGGAGAAAGGCCTCGATCTAGGCGAGGAGATCCGCGCCGTCCTCAAGCAGCGCATCGGCGAGGTGCCGCTGGTTTATGGTCAACGATCGCTCGACGCCTTCGCCGTCTGCATGAACGGCCCCGGATCTGAGGGTGGCGCAAACACCTGCTACGTCAAATTCGCTGCGGCGCGCGGCGGCCCGGGCAGCGGAGAGAGATTTGATCGCCTCCTCGACGCCATTGAAGCGCTTGCCTTGGCGCGGGGAGCCGAACTGGAAGCCGGTGTGAGTCTCGCCTGCGACGATCCGTTCCACCGCATGCGCTCACGCGGCTATCGCATGACCGCTCTGGGTATCGCCATGCAGCGTCCGCGCGGCGAGGGCTTCAACCGGCCCGGCAACTATGTGCTGGGTGACTGGCGCTAAAAACCTGACACGCGCCTGTCCTGACAAGTTGGCACTGTGCCCCCGGTTGCGGCTCCAGGTGTCCGCCGGATCCGCACCGATCCATGTCCAATCGAAGTCGGGGAACGGCAACGACAGCAATAACTTGCCGCCTATCTTACCAAAGTTCAAATAGGCTGGTTACTTTTACGCTTTCGGGGCTAAGATGTTTCTTATATTTGGATTGGATTGGCGATTGCCATGAGCGCAACAGCAATTCACGGTGATTTTGTCGGACGTGTCGTCAGCGGCCGATTCACCCTTCTCCGATGGCTGAGCAGCTCCCGCGGGGTGGAAACCTACCTGACCGAATTCGGCGATCCATCGCAAAAAGCCACCGTCAAGCTCGTTCCCGCCAGCTCGGGCGACGCGGAAACACGCATGTCAGGCTGGCTGGCTGCCGCGAACCTCTCCCATCCCCATCTCATCAAGGTATTTGCCAGCGGGCGTTGCGAGATCGACTCCTCGCCCATGCTCTACGTTGTCACCGAGTACGCCGACGAAGTCCTCGCCGAGATTATTCCGGAACGCGCTTTGACTCCCGAGGAGGCGAGAGAAATGCTCGGCCCTGCGGTGGATGCCCTCGCATATCTCCACGCCAAGGGCTTTGTCCACGGCCGCCTCAAACCTTCAAACATCATGGCTGTCGGCGACCGGTTAAAGCTCTCCGCAGACGGTCTGATTCTCGCGGGCGCAATCGGCAAGCCCTCCATCGAGCGAACCATCTACGATGCGCCGGAGACGATCCAGGGACGCATCGGCACATCGGCCGACGTGTGGGCGCTCGGCGCCACGTTGGTTGAGATTCTCACGCAGCGCCCGCCCGCATGGTACGGAGCGGCAGCGGCTGAACCTGCCGTGTCTGATTCTGTCCCCGAACCCTTTGCGACCGTCGCGCAAGAATGTCTCCGCAAAGATCCCGCGCGGCGCTGCACTCTTGACCAGATCAGAATGCGGCTGGACCCCGGCGCAGTTCTTCCGCCCGTGAAGAAGAAAGCGGTCCTCGAATTCAAAACCAGGCCCGAAGAACCCGCCGAGCCCGCCAGCCCTCCCCTCGCGTCGGTGAAGCCCGCTATCGCCGCCGCACTGAAGCCCGCCATCGCCGCTGCACTGGCTGCTCCCAGGCGTCGCGTGGTGGTTTCGACGGCCGTTGTGACCCTCCTGATTCTGACATTGGTCGTGTGGGCAATCCGCTCGAACCTCAAGCCACCGTCGCAGCCTGCGCCGCAAGCTCAGAATGCTTTGCCCACATCGCAGGCCGCGGCTCCCGCTCCACAAGCGGCTCCCCCGCAATCTTCCGCCGAGACATCAAAGCGGGATCAGTCCGCTGCTTCGGCTGCGGTACCTGCGCCCGTCCCGGCATCGCAGGATTCAGCCGCCGCGTCGATAGCACCGCCGTCGCAATCGTCAGCTACTGCCGCACCCGCAGCGTCAACGCCGACTGTGCCGCCCTCTCAACCTCAGCCAGCAGCATCGCAGCCGTCAGGCAGCGGAGCTTCGAAAGGTGCCGTGGCGCAGCAGGTTGAGCCGGACGTGTTGGCCGGCGCCCTGCGAACCATCTCGGGCACCGTGAAAGTGGCAGTGCGCGTTTCAGTCGATGCCACGGGCAGAGTGACTGACGCCGGGTTTGAATCCGCAGGACCCAGCAAATACTTCGGCGGCAAGGCCATCGACGCCGCACGGCATTGGACCTTCAAACCCGCCCAGGTCGAGGGCCAGGCCGTCGCCAGCGTCTGGATCCTGCACTTTGACTTCAAGCAAAGCGGAGTGACCGTGAGCCCGGTGGAAACGGCTCCCTGAGCCGGAGGGGAGTGCAGCGCACTACTTTTTGTGCAGCTTTTCAGCCTGGAGGCGATAAAGCGCCTCGAATCATCGCAAATGTTCGCTCAAGTGGTGCGTTACCCCCTCAAATGTTCAATGAAATGGTTACATTTTGGGCCAAAATGTAACCACCATAGGTTGCATTTTTACGACGCAATGACCTCTCCAGGTTCCGTTTTAAGCGATTTATAACCACCTGAGGTTACGAATCAGAGCAAAGCGCACCCAACAATTTCGCGAAAGAGCAATTAAATGCAATTTTTTGGCCTCTAAAACACTGATTTGAGCCTCATTTTGGCGCGTTTTTGCGCGATTTTGCGCATGTAACGCGAGCTTTCACATCCCCATCCTAGCGACAAAGGGAAAAACGCCGCGAGGGCGGGCACCCAGCTAGTCCGCCGCCGTCGCCGCCGGTTGCGCAGCCTTTGGTCCGCGCTTGGAATCCAGCGCGGGAATCGCATCCAGATCCGCCTTCCCTTCGGCCAGGCACATCAGGAAATCCTGGCTCGAAAAAAGCAGCGTGTCCTTCATCAGCTTGTTCGCGCGAACATAGCTGCCGTCTGGCTGCTGGATGCGCGCTTTCACGCTGTCGGCCATATAAGCTGGCAGAATCTCGCCGTGAATGCGGGCCATCACCGCCGGGTCGCGGACGGGGAAGACGACTTCGCACCGTTCGAAGAGGTTGCGCGGCATCCAGTCGGCCGAGCCCAGGTAGATTTCGTCGTTGCCCCCGTTGGCAAAGTGGAAGATGCGCGAGTGCTCCAGAAAGCGTCCCACAATCGAGCGCACGCGGATCCGGTCCGACAGTCCTTTGACGCCTGGCCGCAACGTGCACAAGCCGCGGATGATCAGGTCGATCTCAACTCCGGCTTGCGAGGCCTGGTAAAGCGCCTGGATAATCGAAGGCTCGAGCAGCGCATTCATCTTGGCCACGATGTGCGCCGGGCGTCCGGCCTGCGCGTGCTCCTGCTCGCGCCGGATCAGCCGCAAAAAACTCTCCGCCATCGTCAGCGGCGCCACCAGCAGCGGGCTGTAGTCATCAAGCTCCGCGTGCGCGGTCAGGTAATTGAACACCATGTGCACGCGTTCGCCAATCTGCGGGTCGCTGGTCAGCAGGCTCAAATCCGTGTAGAAGCGCGCAGTCTCCGGGTTGTAATTGCCAGTGCCCAGGTGGCAGTAGCGGCGAGTGACGCCGTCCTCGTCGTGGCGCACCAGCATGGCCAGTTTGCAATGCGTTTTCAGCCCCACCACGCCGTGAAACACCTGCACGCCCGCGTCTTCCATGCTGCGCGCCCAGCGGATATTCGAAGCCTCGTCGAAGCGTGCCATCAACTCCACCACCACCGTGGCTTCCTTGGTTGCTCCCGCCTCGGTCAGCGCCTGGAACATCGGCGAGTCGTGGCTGGTGCGGTAGAGCGTCTGCTTCATGGTCACCACTGCCGGATCCTGCGCGCCCTGCTGGATGAAATCGACCACCGGGTCGTAAGCATCGTAAGGGTGGTGCAGCAGAATATCGCGGTGGCGAAGCTCATCGAAGATTCCCGTTGACTTGCGGCTCAGGATCAGCGGTTTCGGCGTGAACGGCAGGAATTTCAGATCGGGCCGCTGCACATCGCTGTAGAAGAACATCAGGCGCGAGAGATTCACCGGCCCTTCGCAAAGGAACACCTGGTCCTCTTCAAGCTCGAAGTTCACGCGCAGGCGCTCCACAATCTCGGGATCCGCGCCGGTTTCAATCTCCAGTCGCACCGCATCGCCCTTGCGCCGGTTGTGCAGCTCCACGCGGATCGTCTCCAGCAGCGACCGCGCCTCTTCCTCCTCGAAGTAGAGGTTTGAGTTGCGCGTCACGCGGAACGCCGCAGAGGCGAGCACCTCGTATCCCCGGTACATGCCGGCCAGTTGCTGCGCGATCAGGTCCTGCAGCAGCAGGTAATCGTGGCGGCCGTGGTTCGAGGGCAGGCGGACAAATCGCGGCAGCGCGCGCGGCACCGTGACCACGCCGAGCACGTGCGGGCCAGAGCTGCGCCGCTTGGCGCGGAGCAACAACGCCAGGCACAGCGCCTTGTTGAGCACGCGCGGAAAGGGATGGGCCGGATCGATCGAGATCGGAGTCAGCAGCGGATCGACCTCGCGCTGAAAGTAACCGCGGGCGAAATCGCGCGCGTCTTCGTCCAGTTCATCCCACTCCAGCAGCCGAATGCCCTGCTTGCACAGCTCGGGCAGCAGCAGCATGTTCCAGCATTGATACTGCGCAGCCACAAAGCTGTGAATCTCGTGGGTGAGGGTGCCAAGCGATTCGCCGGGGCGCTGGCCGTCGTAGCCCGGCTCGCGGTAGCCGTCCTCAATCCGCTGCATCAGGCCGGCCTGCCGGATTTCGACGTATTCGTCAAGATTCGAGCCCGTGATGGCCAGAAATTTCACGCGCTCCAACAGCGGGTTCGCCGGGTCTTCAGCCTCTTCCAGGACACGGCGATTGAACTGCATCCAGGAGTAGTCCCGCCCGTTGAAAAGCGTGATTTTCTTTGGACTTCTGGCCATTTCTTCTTCTCAGGCGCTGCGTTTGGAAGTCTACGCCGTTTTGGCTCGCCGGCGATACCCCAGCTTCGCCTTCCCAGCCTACAACGTTCCGGCTATGGGCCGGGCATCCAGCGGTCTCGTTGCATGCCCGATCCAACAGAGTCATCCATACAGGAATCGGCCTTTCAGAATCGTTAAACAGCGAAGAAAAGCGCATGGCTTCACACGGCGGCCCAGCGACCCCGTGCCCTCGGAGAGAGTTACAAATTTGTCGCTTGGCGCATAACTCCAGGGATTTTAGGGCGCGCAGTGCTTTGTATCGGGGCACGATTCAAAGGCCCATTGAAAACAAATAACTTGCTGATTCAGCAATGCTCCGGATGTCGCAGATGTCCAGAATGTCCAAATCGCTGGCACAAAATAGCACAAATTCACGCACAGAACGGCTGCCTGCCTCGGTCGATACTTCCGGATTAGCGACCATCCACTCCCAATCACCATCCGGTGCGCAATTCGGCTTCACGTCGCACTGTCATCCTGACGCGAAGCGGAAGGATCTGCGGTTGCTTCTCATCGATCCAACGCACGGCGATAATCGGCAGGCTCGTAGTCGTACCAATCGCGACTCAAGTCCGTCCAGACCGGGTTGATCGACTCAATCAGCGCAACCTTCTTTGCTCGTCTCCAGCCCTTCAGTTCCTTCTCGCGGGCGATCGCTCGCGCAATATCCTGGTGTCCTTCGAACCACACGAGTCGATCGCAGTTGTACTTTGCCGTGAAGCCTTCATGCTCTTTCCATTTGTGCTGGAACACACGTCTGTGAAGGTCGCCTGTGACGCCGGTGTAGAGAGTGTGGCTGCGGCTGTCCATCATGTACGTGAAATT
>Ga0116217_10000662_pt1 | contig 34538 bp, 30 predicted proteins | sample Sb_taG_6_FD_89697 | JGI IMG/M metagenome (GOLD analysis project Ga0116217, IMG submission 89697) | Peat soil microbial communities from Weissenstadt, Germany - Sb_50d_4_PS metaG | ecosystem: Environmental > Terrestrial > Soil > Wetlands > Peat | place: Germany: Weissenstadt | collected 2010-09-21 | reverse complement strand
GGTCGCTGGCCGACTTGAGGTGGTCGCCGGCCAGCACGCCGAGGCCGCCGGAGTAGATCGGCACCGATTCGTGCAGGCCGAACTCCGCGGAGAAATAGCCGACACGGCAGTCGGTCGGACTGCCGTAGGTTTCCTGATACCAGGTCGGGCCGGTCAGGTAGGAGTCCAGGGCCTCCTCGACCCGGTCCATGTGCGCCAGGAAGCCGTCGTCGTGCAGCAGCTGCTCCAGGCGCGCCGGCTCGAGGACGCCCAGCAATTTCACCGGGCTGTGCTCCACCGCCTCGAACAGGTCCGGGTCGAGGCGGCGGAACAGGGCGATCGCCTCGTGGTTCCAGCACCACCACATGTTGTAGGCCAACTTCTGCAGCGCCTGCAGCCGCGGGGGCAGGTGCGGCAATACCGTGAAGGTGCGAATCGAGCGCGAGCCCATGTCTTGCTACCTCTCGCGAGATCGGGGACGGCGCCTTTGTCCTCCGTGGCGCCAGGGGAGTTGGAAGGGACCAGAAGTTCTAGCAACTTCTGTACCTTTCCTGCCAAAACCGATGTACGTGTAGCGATAGCATAGTGAAGCGAGGCGGAATTTCAACCGTGCCTTGCGCCTTGTCCCGGGGCGCCTGCTGTGTTAAGTTGACCGCCGCCCTCGATTTATCGATTCGCGAAACGAGGAATGAGCGCCGCCCCGAGGGCGGCCGCTAAACGATTCTGCACCAGGGAACGACTCATGCGCACCCTTATCACCGGCGGGGCGGGTTTCATCGGGTCGCACCTGTGCGAGCGCTTCCTGGGCAAGGGCCACGACCTCATCTGCGTGGATAACTTCATCACCGGCTCGCGGGCCAACATCGAGCCCTTCCTGACGAACCCGCACTTCACCTTCATCGAGCACGACGTCTCGAAACCGCTCGAGGTAGACGGCGTCATCGACAACGTCCTCCACTTCGCCTCGCCGGCCAGCCCGGTCGATTACCTCAACTACCCGATTCAGACGCTCAAGGTCGGTTCGCTGGGCACGCACAACGCCCTGGGACTGGCGAAATTGAAGCAGGCCCGCTTCCTGCTGGCGAGCACCAGCGAGGTCTACGGCGACCCCGAGGAGCATCCGCAGCGCGAGGAGTACTGGGGCCGGGTCAATTGCGTCGGGCCTCGGGGGTGCTACGACGAGAGCAAACGCTTCGCCGAGGCGATCGTCATGGCCTACCACCGCGCCCACCACGTCGATACACGGATTATTCGCATCTTTAACACCTATGGCCCACGAATGCGCCTCGACGACGGCCGCGTGCTGCCGAACTTCATGGGGCAGGCGCTGCGCGGCGAGCCGCTGACCGTCTACGGCGACGGCAGCCAGACGCGCTCCTTCTGTTACGTCGATGACCTCGTCGAGGGCATTGACCGTCTGCTCGGCAAGGACTTCCACGAGCCGGTCAACCTCGGCAACCCCGACGAGGTGACCATCCACCAGTTCGCCCAGGAGATTTTGGCCCTCTCGGGCTCGAAGAGTCAGCTCGTTTACAAGCCGTTGCCGCAAGACGACCCGCGGGTGCGCAAACCGGACATCACGCGAGCGCGGCAGTTGCTCGGCTGGGAGCCGCGCGTCGTCCGCGAGGAGGGCCTGCGGCGGACCCTGGCCTACTTCCAGGCGCGGGTGAAGGGCTAACGCCGCTTTTTCCCCAAGAAATCGCCTTGACAGAGGCACTTCACTCCGTTCACACTAAGCGGAATGAGTACGCGTGTCGTTTTCTTCTCCCCTTTCTCGACGGAGAAGCGCCGCTCGCCTCGCCGCGCGAACGTCGGCCCGGGTCGCAGGGAACCAATGCCCCCGCCCGCGCGTCAGACAGAGAAGGTTCGCCACAGAGCGCCTGACGCGCGGGGCCAGACACGCCCGGCCGTGTTGTCCCGACGCCGAATCGCCTGTCCCCCAGCGCCCGACCGCGTGAGCGTCGGGCGAGGATTGAACCCAGGAACCGCACCATGGGATTTGCCGCAGCGCGCCGCCGTCAGCGCTTGACCGCCTTCCTCCTCGCCTGCCTGGTGGCCCTCTTCCTCGGCTGGTTCGTCCTGCCGGCCACGCAACCCGCCCGGGCCGACGACGCCAATCCGCCCGCCGACGGGGGAGGCGCGGCTCCGCCGCCCAAGGCCGCCTCGACCGAGGACAGCATGGCCATCCACATGATCAAGTCGATCGGCCTGTTCATGGGCATCATCCTTGGTCTGCTGTCCATTTCGCTCGTCGCCCTCGTCGTCCTCCTGGCGATGGACGTGCGCATGGGCGATTCGGTCCCGCCCGGCTTCGTCGAGGAATTCACCGAGATCGTCAACAAGCGGCGCTTCAAGGAGGCCTACGAGTTGGCCAAGAACGACACTTCGTTCCTGGCCCGCGTGCTGACCTCCGGCATGGCCCGTTTGCAGTACGGCATCGAGGACGCCCGCGAGACGGCCATGAACACCGTCGAGAGCATCCGGGCCGGTAAGGAACAGCTGACCACCTACCTCGCCACTATCGGCAGCCTCGGGCCGCTCTTCGGACTGGTCGGCACGGTGTACAGCATGGTCGGGGCGTTCCGCGAGATGGCCGACGTCAGCAAGCCGGTCGATCCGCACCGGATGGCCGGGACCCTGTCGCACGGCCTCGTCGTGACAATGGTCGGCATCGGCCTGGCGGTGCCCGCCATCTTCTGCCACGCCTTCTTCCGCAACCGCATCGTGCGCATCTCGATGGAGACGGCCAACGTCGCCGACGACCTGCTGACGCAGATGTACCACAACTCGAAGCCGCGGCCCGGCACGCCCGTCACCGACGCCCGCGGAGCGACCGGCGCCATCAAATCGGCGGACTGAAGTTGATTGCAGATTGCAGATTGCAGATTGCAGATTGAAAGACAAATCTGCAATCTGCAATCTGCAATCTGCAATCTAGAGGAGGTGTCCTATGAGTCACGGCGGCGGTAGCGACGACAGCGCCGAACCCGACCTGACGGCCATGCTCGACGTCGTCATGCAACTGCTGATGTACTTCATCATGTGCGTCAACTTCATCGACCAGGAGAACACCGCCGACGTGCTCCTCCCCGTGGCCCAGTCGGCCAAGCCGCTCAGCCACGAGGACAACAACGACCTGCTCTTCCTCAACGTCGATCAGGACGGCAAGGTGCTCATCCTGGGCGAGGCGCCGAAGGACATGGACGCCACGCGCCTCTGGCTCGAGAACCGTGCCATCGACGCCAAGGATAAGAACGCCGACCGCAGCATCCATACCGCGATCGTCGTCCGTGCCCACCGCAACGTGAGTTACGACACGGTTTACAAGCTGATGCAAATGTGCAAGGAGAAGGGCTTCAAGCGCTTCAAGCTGCGCGCCACCATCGCGAACACGGGGGAGGGTCGCTGAGATGGGAATGTTCCGCGCCAAGGGGATCAACTCCAAGGTCCAGATGCCCATCACGCCCATGCTGGACATGAGCTTCCAGCTGCTGTTCTTCTTCCTGCTCAACTATCACCCGGCGGCCCTGGAAGGTCAGATGGACCTGGCCCTGCCCACCGAGAAGCCGAAGCTCATCAAGGACAACCTGGCCAAGCCGCTCGAGGATGAGGTGGGCGAGGACGAGCCGCCGAAGGTGCCGCCGGAAGTGACGGTCCTCGTCAAGGCCAACGTTGGGGACGACCCGGAGATCGCTGGCCAGATCAGCCAGATCAGCGTGCAGCTCCAGGAAGGCCCCACCCCCATCCAGCAAGAAGGGGTGAGCACGGATCAGTTACTCAACTTGCTGACAGAGCACCTGAAGAAGGTTCGCGAGACGCTCGGCAATCAAAACGACGTCGTCATGAAGGCCGAGCGGCGCCTCAAGTGGCAGTACGTGGTGAGAGTACGCGACGCCTGCCAGAAGGCGGGATTCACCAACGCCCACTTCGCGCCGCCCCCGGACCTGTAAGAAACGATGTCCAGCGGGTGGGGCAGGCCGGCGGCCTGCCTGGAAGCGACGGCAGGCCGGCGGCCTGCCCCACCGTTCTGGGAACTCTTCCGCCGCTCGCCGCGTCCAACCTGTCTGAGAAGGGATTCGTCCGATGCCGACGTCGTCGCAACCGGCCTGGCGCCACGCCCTGCGGACAGCGAAGGTCGTTTCGCTGCTGGTTCTCGTTGCGCTCCTGCCGGCCGCCCGAGCGGACGACGAGCCGCCCCAGGAGGAGAACGTCTTCCGGAGCAACAGCGACGAGATCCTCCGGGGGGCCGCCACCCTCGCCGGCGCCGGCTGCCAGGGGGGACACGGCAGCGCGATGGTCCTCGGCCTGGCCATGCGGGGCGAGCAACGTCACCTCTGGACGCTGCAAAGCGACAAGGCGCTCTGGCTCAGCCCCTCCCTCCTGAAGCGCGTCAAGGACCGCAGCGAAATCCGCGTCGATGACTCGGGCTTCGAGCCCGAGGCCTACTGCGAGGCGGTCTGGAAGTCGAGCCTCGTCTCGCTCGGCGCCTTCGCCAACAGCGCCCGGTATGGCGTGACCTTCGCCGAGCTGTTGACCGACCCTCACAAATACCGCGGTGAGGTGATCCATTACGAAGGTCAGGTGCGGCGCATCCGCTCCTTCGACGCCCCCTCGATGCTCCGAGCCAAGGGCATCAAGGAACTGTACGAATGCTGGTTGTTCGGCAGCCAGGACGGCGCCAACCCGGTTTGCCTGGTTTGTACCGAACTGCCGGAAAGGGTGACGCCGGGAGAAAAGCTCAGCCTCGTGGCCAGCTTCGACGCCTATTTCTTCAAGGAATACCGCTACCAGGCCGTCAGCAGCAAGGACGGCCAGGCGCGGCTAGCGCCGCTCTTCATCGGCCGCAGTTTCGTCCTCACCAAGGCTCCGCCCTCCTCCGCGACAGGGGACGCTTTCGCCTCGGGGTCGAAGACGCTGCTGCTGATCTTCCTGGGGGGGGTGTTCGCGACGTTCGTCTTCGCCTTCGTGCTGCACTGGTGGTTCCGCCGCGGCGACCGGCGCGTCTACGCGAAGATCAAGGAAGTGCGCACGCGCGACTATCCCGATCCCGGCACCCCGGAAGTGCCGGGCACGCCGGCCCCGACGAATTGACCGGGACGACTCTCGTCGCCGCCCTTGGCCCGTAGCCGCAAGCTGCCAGCTTGCGGTTGCAGGCCGGAGTTGAGGCAGGAGATTGGGAATCGGACAGGGTTGATAACCGCAGCAAATGACTTCTTCTCGTTGAAGGGACGTTCCGCCATGGCAACCAAGCCTCAAGCGGCCGCCAGGCCGCCCGTGATCCGCGCCCCCGCCGGCAGTGGGTACGGCGGCATTGATCTGATGCGGCTTCTGCCCGTGTGGATCGGCAGCGCCGTGATGCATACTGTCATCTTCCTGCTGTTCCTGTTCCTCGGCGGCATGTTCGGCCTCAGCCAGAGCCAGGGCAGCACGGTCAGCCTGAATGTCAACCCCGAGGTTTCGGCCGTCGATGATCAGGAAGACACCAAGGATCTGACCAACGACGACCTGGGCAACGACCCCGACGTGCCGCTCAACTACAACGTCGAACGTCTCGCCGATGTGAGTGTGCCCGGCGTGGCGGTACCCGACGAGTCGATCGGCATCCCCGGGGGCGCCGAGGGCCCGACAATGAGCGTTCCGCCCCCGCCCGGCACCAACCGCGGGGTCGGCGGCGGCGCTGTGGAAGACAACGGTCTCGGGAATGCCCTCTCGACGCAGGGAGCAGCCGGGGGCTATCTTGGCTTGCGCGCGGCAGGCGGGTTCGGCGGCCGGAGTGCGGCGACCAAGGAACAGATGGTCAAGGAGGGGGGCGGCAACGCCGCGTCGGAGGCGGCCGTCGGCCTGGGGCTGAAGTTCCTGGCGGTCCACCAGAGCGATGACGGCCGCTGGGCGATGGACGGTTTCCACACCTACGCCCGTGAGAAGCCCGGTCTGAGCGGACGCCGCTTCACCTGCAACTGCTCCGGGCAGGGGATGCACAACGACACCGCGGGCACCGCCTTCGGCGTGCTGCCGTTCCTGGCCGCGGGCGTCACGCACCGGAACAACAACAAGATGAAGGAAGACTACACCAAGAACGTCGATGCCGCCCTGCGCTTCCTGATGGCCCACCAGGACGCCAAGACCGGCGACCTCGGCGGCGGCATGTACGCCCACGGCCTGGCTACCATCGCCCTCTGCGAGGCCTTCGGCCTCACGGCCGACCGGTCGCTGAAGGCGGCGGCGCAGAGGGGCATCGACTTCATCGTCACCGCGCAGGATCCGGCCAGCGGCGGCTGGCGCTACTCGCCGCGCTCCGGCGGCGACACCTCCGTCGTCGGCTGGCAACTCATGGCCCTCAAGAGCGGCCAGATGGCCGGCCTCAACGTGCCGAACCCGACTCTCGACGGCGCCACGAAGTGGCTGAACTCGTGCCAGACGTCCAACGGCGGCGGTTACGGCTACACCGGTCCGCAGGACACGCCGACGATGTCGGCGGTCGGTCTATTGTGCCGGCAGTACCTGGGCTGGAGCCCGCGCCACGCCGGCCTGATCAACGGCGTCGCCCAGCTGAACAAGTACATGCCGGGCCCCGGGACCGGCATCAACAGCATCTACTTCAACTACTACGCCACCCAGGTCATGCATCACATGGGCCGCGAGCACTGGGACAACTGGAACCCCCGCATGCGCGACGTGCTGGTCAACTCGCAGGACCAGGGCCGTGCCGCGAAGCGCCCGCACCAGGTCGGCAGCTGGGGCCCCGAGGGCGACGCCCACGGCGGCAACGGCGGTCGCATCATGCAGACCTCGCTGTCGCTGCTGACCCTGGAAGTCTACTACCGCCACCTGCCGCTCTACCGCCGCGACGTGACGACTGGCAAGGAGATGGAGAACAAGTAGCCTGCAGGATTTATCGTTCCGCGCGCGCGCTGATTTATCGTTTCGCGCTCGTAGCGCGAGCGCGAAACGATAAATCAGCGCGCGCATGTGAGGGAATCATGAGCCGACGATACTTGCCCGGGTTGTTCCTCCTGGCGGCGGCGGGCTGGCTGGCGTCGGCCGGCCCGGGTGCCGACCAGAAAGTTGCCGGTCCCGCCCGGCCGCCGGAAGGCTGGGCGACGGCCGCGCCGCGCGACGAGATCCGGCCCGAGTTCGCTTACGAGGCGAGCGGTGGGCCGGGAGGCAAGGGCGGCTTCCTCATCAAGCACGACCGGCGCGAAGGGCTCGACGGCTGCTGGACGAAGACCTTTGCGGTCAGCGGCGGCAAGCACTACCGGTTCCGCGTCCTCTGCAAGGCCCACGACGTGGCCGTGCCGCGCCGCAGCATCGTCGCAAAACTCGACTGGCGCGATGGCGACGGCAAAAAGGTAGCCCTCGACGAGCCGGCCGTCACCAACTACCTGCGCGGCGCGACGCCGCAGGCGGAGACCGAGTTCCCCGCCACGAAAGGGACGGACGCGGCCGGCTGGACCGAACTCTCCGACACCTACCGGGCCCCCGCGAAGGCGGCGCGGGCCGTGGTCGAATTGCACCTGCAATGGGCGCCGGGCGGCGAGGTGCGCTGGGGCGAGGTGACGCTGGCGGAGACGGAGCCGCCGCCGCCGCGAAAGGTCCGCCTGGCGACGGCCCACTTTCGGCCGCAGGGCGGCAAGTCGGCGGAAGGCAACTGCCGCCTGTACGCGCCGCTGATTGCCGAGGCCGCCCGGCAGAAGGCCGACCTGGTTGTCCTGGGCGAGACGATCACCTACTACGGACTGGGCAAGACGTTCGCCGAGGTCGCCGAGCCGGTCCCTGGCCCCTCGACGGAGTATTTCGGCGGGCTGGCCAGGAAGCACGACCTGTACATCGTGGCCGGGTTGGTGGAGCGATCCGAGCACCTGATCTACAACACCGCGGTGCTGATGGGGCCGGACGGCAAGCTGGTGGGGAAGTATCGCAAAACGACACTGCCGCGCTCCGAGATCGAGGGGGGAGTGTGCCCCGGCAGCGACTATCCGGTGTTCGAGACGCGCTTCGGCCGGGTGGGGATGATGGTCTGTTACGACGGCTTCTTCCCCGAGGTGGCGCGGCAGTTGGCCAACCGCGGCGCCGAGGTCATCGCCTGGCCAGTGTGGGGCTGCAACCCGCTGCTGGCCCGGGCGCGCGCCTGCGAGAACCACGTCTACCTGGTCAGCAGCACCTACGAGGACGTCAGCCGCAACTGGATGATTTCCGCCGTCTTCGACCACTCGGGGGAGGCGCCCGCCCACGCCAAGGAGTGGGGGACCGTCGCCGTGGCCGAGGTCGATCTGGGCAAGCGGACGAAGTGGGTCAGCCTGGGCGATTTCAAGGCGGAAATCCCGCGGCACCGCCCGGCGTTGAAGGGGGAAGAAAGCGAGGGGAAATGACGGTCGATGGTAGTTCAGTGGCGGGGCCGCGGGAGACGCCCTCCTGGCTCAAGTCGCCCGGTCATCGACGCGCTCGTGAGGACGTGGAGAATGGAGCACTTTAGTAAGTGCCCGCGTTGTGGTGAGTTGGACGTTCTGCGGGCGCGTTGTTCCTGCGGATACGCGGTTGACTCTCCGGGTAGTTTGCGACCCGGGCCGAAGTCTGATTCCGGTGATGACCAACCCCCGGGGGCCGGCCAACCGCGCCAATCCGAGGGAGGAGTTGGCACGCGGGAGCGCCTGGTCGGGGTCGTGATGCTGTTCGCAGGTGCGGTCCTGAGCTACCTGTGCGTCTACGAGCCCCTCGAATCGGCCGCCCGTCAGGAGGCGAAGGTTGCCTTGTCGCTGAAGGGCGCCATTGTCTGCCCCCTGGCGGTCGTCATGGGGGCCGCCTACCTGATCCTGGGCAAGCGGGCTACCGATTTGTTCGGCACGCGCGAGCACCCTTCGGCGGTAGCTTGGGTGTGTGGCGTGCTGCTGGTTCTGGTCGGCGTTGGTCTGTACTTCTATATCAAGGCGGCCCTGGAGGCGAAGGGGTATCAATTCTAGCCACCCCCCCGGCCTGCGCGTCTACCCAGTCGCCGACCGGGAGTCGCACCGGCAGTTTTGCGACTTACCCTATCACCTTTACCAGGCCGACCCGTGCTGGGTCCCGCCGCTGCGCGCCGAGGAGCGCGGCCGCTGGTCTCCGGCGCACAACGCCTCCCTCCGCCGGCGCTGGTGCCGGCGCTTCCTCGCCCGCCGCGGGGACGTCGTCGTCGGCCGCGTCGCCGCCATCATCGACGAAGAGTTCGCGCGCCGTTGGTCCCCCGGCGCCGGCTTCTTCGGGTTCTTCGAGTGTGCCGGGGACGGGGAGGCGGCGCGAGCGCTGCTCGACGCGGCGGAGGACGCCTTGCGCCGCGAGGGACGGCAGCACCTCCTCGGGCCGGTCAACCTCAGCACGCACGACGAGGTTGGCCTGCTCGTCGAGGGGCACGACTCGCGGCCGATGCTCCTGTCGCCGTACAATCCGCCCTGCTACGAGCGCTTCGTCCTCGACTCGGGGTTCACGCCGCTGTGCGACTACCACGCTTACGACTGGTCGCCGGACCGGCCGCACGCGCCGAGCGTGGACCGACTGCTGCGCCGCCTCGCCGGGTCGGCGTCAGGCCTGGTCCTCCGCCCCTCGCAGCCGCGCCGCTGGGATGAGGAGACCCGCCTGCTCTTCGAGCTGTACAACGCCTCCTTCGCCGACACGTGGGGCTTCGTTCCGCTGACCTGGGAGGAGTTCGCGGAGCGGGCCGCGGCGTTTCGGCCCTTCTACCGCCCCGAATTGGTGATGTTCGCCGAGCTGCACGGCCGGGCACTCGGCTTCGCCCTGGTCCTGCCCGACGTCAACGAGGCGCTGGCCCGCCTCGGCGGCCGGCTGTGGCCGTTTGGCTGGCTGCGGCTGCTCCTCGGCCTGCGCCGAGTCCGGGCCGCCCGGTTCCTCCTGCTGGGCGTTCGGCCCGACGCGACCGGCGCCGGCATCGCCCCCCTGCTGGCCCACGCCGTCGCCGAGGCGGCCCGGCGCCTGGGCATCCGCCGTGCCGAGCTGTCGCTGGTCCACGGCGACAACCGGCGTGTGCGACACGTGATCGAGGCGTTCGGCGGGAAAAGGTGCAAAACGTATCGGTTGTATGAGAAAGCGATCGCGCCGTGACGCGCGCTGCCTTCGACACGGCTAGCCGCCGGGAAAGATCTCCCCAAGCACGCTCATGAACTCTTCTACCGGGAATCCACCGCGGAAGAGTTGGTGCTCCCGCAGGCGCACCACGCCGAGCGCCGTCCTCTCCGCGAACCGCTGTCGCACGATCGCACAGGATCGCCGAACGTGTTCGTCGGCCGCTTGAGCGGCCCCGGTCTCCTTCGCCCGCTCGTACTCCTCCTCCGTCATCATGCCCACGATCGTGTACAAATCGAGCGCGTGGTGCCGCCCCAGGTCCTTGACCGTGTCGTCCTTTCGGTCATCGAAGGCGTGCAGTTTCATCATCAGGTAGGGGAAGGCTTGTGGGACCAGGACCGTTCCCCGGTACGGCTCGCCGTTGGTCCGCGTCCCGGCCACCGTCACGCTCAGAGGCGCGTCCTCAATGCGAATCGCTTCCTTCACCGCGTGCGCGTGGAACTCAATCCTCCCTTTGGGCCGGACTCGCGGTGCGCTGACGTGGACCTTCTTCCGGAATTCCCCGAGAGGCCCGACTAGCACGTCGATCTTCACCTCCTGGCTAACTCCCGCGACCAGGATGCGGCGCTTCCACTGCAGGAACTTTGCGTCCTCGACCGCCTCATACCCCAGCCGCCGGATCGCCTCTGCTACTTCCCGAGTCCGCTGGAGATCAGCGATCACCTCTGCGCGGAGGAAGAGGTCGAGGTCGTTCGTCGCGCGCGGCTCGGGGAGTTGGTCGAAAAGCGTTCGCTCGCCGGTGGCCGCAAGGTGCCCCCGCTTCAGGAATAGCCCGAAGCCCCCACCGACCATGATCGGAATGCCCCGGCCCTCCAACTCGAAGAGGAGGTCAAGCAGGCTTGTCGTCAGCTGGTCCATGCCCTTACCCCTTAACCGACCCCCGCGGGAGCGATTTCAGAATCGCCCGTCGCACCTGTTCCGCGGTCTCCTGCTCGCGCTTGTCACCGGCCGCCAGTTCCAGGTAAGCCTGGACCGGGGACGCCACCAGGTCCGGCCGCCGGTCGAAGTAGACGAAATCGTCCCGCGCCTCCAGGAGCGTCAGGTTCGGAAAGCGGTCCGTCTCGCGAACACGATCTCCCAGGCTTTTCAGGATGTCGGTGATCTTGGAGCAGTAGAACGATTCTACCGGCTCGCGGGCCATGACCGCGTAGGCACTCACCGAACTCGCCCCCGTCAGAACGACCCTCCCCCCGCGCCTGCCTTCCCACGAAGCCAGCAGCCGTCGCAGCTCGTCCGGCGGCAGCGAGCCTTTCCCCGTGAATGTCCTTTTCACCTCCGGCGGCGTGTAGTTCTCGGCGAGGAGGTCGAGGAGTTTGTCCGGTTGCAGGAGGCGGAGTCGCCGCGCCCCGGTGGCCTCGTCCCGGGTCCGCTCGATCACGAGATCGGCGTCCAGGCTCGAACAGACCTTCGAGACCGTCGCGAGCGTGATCTTCCCGCCCCGCTGCCGGATTTCGTCGTGCGATTGCTGGACCGAATCAAATGCCGGGACGAGGAGAAAGACCCGGGCGACCACCGAGCTGTTTTTCCGATAGACATTCTTGATGGCTCCCGGCCGACGGTAGCGGTTCGGGAAGCCGGTGCGGTGGACCAGGAGCTCGCTGGGCACGACGACGACCCCGTTCCCGCACAGATCGATCCCGCTCACGCCCCAGCCTTCCAGCTCCGCCAGGCGGTCCTCCCCGAGGTAGGGGACCAGGACGAGTGGATAAATCTTGCCGCGAGGCGCCTTTCTCCGGATCGCCTCCGGGGCCTCTTGCACTTTTCTCCGGATGGCATTCGCGGCCTCGGCCACGCTTTTCGGCGTCCACTGCCGCTGACACTCGACCCCGAACCGAAAGGCCCGCTCCCCCCAGCGCACGGTAAGCAGGCCCTGCAGGTCCGTGCCCAGGTCCATCGCCCGCACGCCGCGCAGAAGCTCGACTTCCTCGCGCGGGATGGTCAGTGGAGGCAATTGAACTTCGCCCTCCTTCAAGCAGCCGAGGAGATCGTCTTCCGGGAGCAGATTATCCGCTTGGCCCACCCGCATCGTTCTCTCGTATAGCAAGAGCAATGGCTATCGGCCCGTTGTTTCAGTTTTCCTATTATAGGCTGTTTTCCTGCGCAAGAAAACGGCAAGTTTCAGGAAAGTCGGTGGGCCCGATCCGAGGCGCTCATGGAAGCCTTGCAATTCCGCTACGAATTGTTCCGCTACCTGGCCGCGCGCCTGGCGTTCCGCGTCTCGCGGCGCCTCTGGTCGGCCCGCTGCTGCCCGCTCCACCACGTCCGGCTCGCCCCGCCGCTCCCCGTACATCCGGGTTGGACGAGCCTCCGCGTCCACGCCTCGGGGACCTGCGGCTCGGACCTGAACATGGTCACCGGGCAGGAATCGCTCTTGCTGGCGCCGGAAGCGACCTACCCGTTCGTCCCCGGCCACGAGGTCGTCGGGCACGTGGAACGGGCGGCGACGGGACTCCGCGACGGCCGGCCGGTGGACGTGAATCCCGGCGACCGCGTCGTCCTCTGGCCCGTGCTGGGGTGTGCGGCACGCGGGTTGGCACCGCCCTGCGAGCCATGTGCCGCCGGCTGGGACGGGATGTGCCGGCGCCGCAACGACGGCTGGCCCGGCCCCGGCCTCGGCATCGGGTTCAACCGAGACACAGGAGGCGGCTGGTCCGAAACGTGCCTGGCCCATGCTTCGCAGCTCTGGAAACTCCCCGACGCCGTGGACGACCGGGACGCCGTCGTCCTCGACCCCGCGTCCGCCGCGCTGGCCGCGCTGCTGCGGACCGCGACGGACGTCCCGGGACACACGCTGGTCATCGGCGGCGGCACGGTCGGCCTGCTCACGGCCTGGCTGCACAAGCAACTCGGCTTGGCCGGCGACTGCGAATTGCTGGTCCGCCACGAGTTCCAGAGGGCGTGGGCCGCCGAACGCGGCCTCACCGCCGCCGTGGTGCGCGGCGAGGGCGACTTCTGTCGCTGGGCCGAGGGACACTCGATCCCCGCAGAGCGCGTGGAGGGATACGGCCGGGTCTACCGCGGCCGCTACGACCGGGTCATCGACGCGGCGGGGAGCCGCTCCTCGCTGACCTGGGCGCTGCGCGCCGTACGCCCACTGGGCATCGTGGCACTGGTCACGGCGGCCGTCGATCTGAGAGGAGTCGATCCCACCGCGGTCTGGTATCGCGAAATCTCGATCCGCGGCACCTACGAGTACGGGCCGGTCCCCTGGCAGGGGCGGCAAGTCCATCCCTACGAGATGATGATTCCCCGGCTCGCGGACGGGACGCTGCGGTTGCGCGACGTCCTCACGCACACCTTCCCCCTGGGGGAGTACGTCAAGGCGCTGGGGGTGGCGCTGCACCGGGGCCGGTCGCGGGCGATCAAGGTGATCTTCCGCCCTGGGACGTGAGGGTGACACCTGAAGGGAGACGTGTGTGTGGGCTTTGTCATAGAACGCTCGCCTGAAAGAGAACGCGGCGGCGTGAAATGAAACGCCATTTTGGCAGGCGGGGTTTTGCTCCGTCTTTCCCGGTTGCTCCGCAATTTGTTCCGGGCGCCCTACCCCCTCGTGTCTCCGCACGCTAGCGCCGTTGGCTTACGCCGTTAACGAATGGAAGCGCCGTCCGACGGCGTGCAAAAACCCCGCTGGTTGTGCAAGTCGATTCCTGGTATGGGATTGCGGCACAAACCGCCCATCTTCCTGTGTCGCGGCGCGGGGTTTGCACCAATGTTAGCGTTGCGGAACAGATGAGAACGAGGCGCGGATACAACGGTGTAGCACCAGGGGTGATCGATGCGCACACAACGACGGTTCGGCGTGGTGGTTCTAGGGGTGGCGGTGCTGGCCTGCAGTGCGAGGTGGGCCAGGCGAAGGCTGACATCATTGTGGGGCCAACCTTGAATCAGACCGAAGGTGGCCACGCCTACCACGGGATTGATTTCACCGCGCTAACCAATTCGACTCTAACCGGATTCCTCGTCGGTAACCAGGGGAAGGCCGAAGCCGTCGTGCTTCAGGCGCCGGTGGCTAGTGGTACGGTCTTCCACTCCGTCTCCATCCCGGCCAGCAGTCCATCCTTTACCGTGTCAGGTCTCGACTGGGCCTTGACGGCCGGGACCGAGTACTGGCTAGTGGCAACAACAGAAACCAACGGGCTCTACGCGACCTTCTCGGGGTTCCCTGTTTCCGATGCGCAGATTAGCGTCAATTCGGGCGTTTTCGACAACTTCACGAACAACGAAACGACCTCCTTCTGGGGCGATTTCAACAACATCGAAACGGCACCGCTCGCCGCCACGGTCCCCGAGCCGTCCTCCCTCGCCTTGCTCGGCCTCGGCACCGCCGCCTTTGCTGGTTGGCGCCGCTGGCAGAACCGCAAACGAGTGACCGCGTAGGGCGCACCGCACACCATGAGTCGGGTCGGGGCTCGTCGCCCCTCCCGGTGCGAGCCCCCGGTGATGAGCCGGGGGCTTTTTCGTTGACCGGGCGACCGACGACGGCAAAGCCGTGTGTGTGTGTGTCGCCCGCGCAATGCAATCCATTCCGGGTGGGGCAGGCCGCCGGCCTGCCGTCGGTTCCAGGCAGGCCGGCGGCCTGCCCCTCCTTGCTGAAATCGTTCCTACACGGAGTGTGTATCAGGCACGTCCACGAGGACATTGTCGATCAGACGAGTGCTGCCGAAACGCACCGCGACGGCGAGCATGACCCGGCCGCGTAGCCGGTCGGGCCGCCGCAGCGAGTCGGCGGCGACGACCTCCGCGTAGTCGAGGACGGCGCCCGGCGCCGCGCCGATGCGAGCCGCCATCGCGCCGCGCACCCGCTCCGGATCGCGCTCCCCTCCTTCGATCAGAGACCGGCCCAGTTCCAGGGCGGCGTGGAGCGCCGTGGCGCCGCGGCGCTGTTCGGGGTCGAGGTAGGCGTTGCGCGACGACAGGGCGAGGCCGTCGGCGGCGCGCACTGTCGGACACACGCGCACTTCGACCGGGACGTCCAGGTCGGCGACCATCTGCCGGACGATCCGCACCTGCTGCCCGTCCTTCTGGCCGAAAAAGGCGACGTCCGGCTGGACGATGTTGAAGAGTTTCAGCACGACTGTCGCCACGCCGCGGAAGTGTCCCGCGCGAAAAGCCCCCTCCATCACGTCCTGTAACCCTGTGACCTCGACATAGGTGCAGAAGCCCGGCGGGTAAACCGTCGCCGGCTCGGGATGAAAGACGAGATCGACCCCCTCGCGGCCGCACACCTCGAGGTCCTGTTGCAGCGGCCGCGGGTAGCGCGTCAGGTCTTCGTGGGGGCCGAACTGCGTCGGGTTGACGAAGATCGACACGACGACGAAGCCGGTCTGCCGGCGGGCGGCGCGGATGAGGCTGGCGTGCCCTTCGTGCAGGGCCCCCATCGTCGGCACCAGGCCGACGCTCAGGCCGCGCCGGCGCGCGGCGGCGACGGCCTGGCGCGTCTCCTCGACGGTGGCGGCGACGGTCGGATTCATGACCGGCCCTCACCCCGCGCGGACAGGAGCAGTTCCAGGTAGGAGCGGCGCTCGCTGGCGCTCAGCCCCAGTTCGGCGGCTGTTTGCAGGAGCACGTCGCGGGCGGCGTCGAACTGGTCTTCCGGCGCCTGGATCTCCAGCTCGGCGAAGCGGCCGACGCCCTCCACGTCGTCGAGCGTCGCCTCCAGGTCGAAGCCGCCGCGCCGCAGATGAAAGAGACGCCGGCCCTTGCGCACCACGGCGACCGGGCGGTAGCCGAGCGCGGTCAGCAAACGGGTGAAGTCGTCCGCGGCCGCGGCGCCGGGGGCGATGGGTACCTCGATCTCCGTGCGCGTCTTGGTGGTGGCGTCGCGCTTCGGACCCTTGTAGGTGACGAAGTTGCTGTCGCCGATGCGGCGCAGGCGCAGCGCCTCGTCGGTGACGGCGAAGTCGCGGTCGGGGGCGTTGAAGTAATGGTCGGCGTCGGTGCGCGGCGAGTCCTCACGGGCGCCCCAGGCGCGCAGCTGCCGCTCCAGGGCGGCAAAGTCGGCGGCGGCGTATTTCACCTCGACTTCGAGCATGATGTCGTTCCTCGGCGAGCGGGGGGCGTAAGCCCCCCGGTGACATCACCGGGGGGCTTACGCCCCCCGCTCGCCCCAGCTAGAATCATGGCAACGGTCCCCCGAGGAATCCAGGCGAGTTGTGCCGAGGGCGTCCATGTCGGAGTTTCGCAGCGTCTGCCGCGTCGGCGACATCCCCGAGGGCGACGGGAAGACGGTGAGCGTCGGCGACAAGTTGATCGCGGTCTTTCGCGACGGCGGACAGTTTTACGCGATCGACGATTGCTGTCCGCACATGGGGGCCTCGCTGAGCGGCGGCTACGTCGCCAAGGGCGTCGTCACCTGTCCCTGGCATGCCTGGCGTTTTCGCCTCAAGGACGGCGCGTGGGCCGACAACCCGCGCATCAGCATCGGCTGCTACGCGGTGCGCGTCGAGGGGGACGAGGTGCAGGTACAGGTTTAGCCGCTTGCGGCTTAGCGTTCGCGTCACCCCGGTGACGCGAACGCGAAGCCGCAAGCGGCTTGGGAGTTTAGCCATGTCGCGCACACGCATCCTGCTGCTGGCCGGGGCGATCCTCCTGACGGTGGTGGCGCCGGCCCTGACGCAACCGAAGCCGCGTCTCCGCGAACCGGCGCGGCCGGCGCCGAAGCTGGAGCCGGTCGCGGAGACGCGCCTGCTCATGGAGGGGTTGAACAGTGCGAACTTCAAGGGGTTGGAGCGCCTCCTCAAGGACAAGCCGGCCGACGTGGAGACGTGGACGTTCCTGCGCGGGCAGGCGCTGCTGATCGCCGAGACGGGCAACCTGCTGATGCTGCGGCCGCCGAAGAACGAGGGCCAGGACGCCTGGATGGACCGGGCGGCCGAGCTGCGCGAGGCGGCGGCGACCCTGGCCCGCAGCGCCGCGGTTCGCGATTACGACAAGAGCCAGCGCGGCCTGGTCAACGTGGCCAACGCCTGCAACCGCTGCCACCAGAACTTCCGCGTCCCGGTGCGCCTCGAGCCGTTCGCGGACACCCCTGGAAAGCTCGAATAGCGCCCCGGATGGTCGCGCGCTGGCCCCGCCAGCTTGACAAGGCGCCCGGGGACGACTAGCTTGTGAGCGCGACACTGAGCACACGCGCCGCACGGTTTGCGCCAAGAATGGCCGCCCCGGGTCGAATAACCCGATGGCAGGGCGTTGTCGTCCCGGGGCGCTGGTGCCCCGCGACTCCCAGTCACCACACTCCCGTGAGAACGACGTTCTCCATCCCCACGCAGAGCTGCTGAGGAAACGACCATGACTGTCCGACCTGAAGGTCCAGGGGGAGAGGCGCCCTCCCCCACGCATCGCCCCGTTGCGACCGCGGAGCCGGCCAAGAACGACGTCGAAATCAAGATCGTCAGCCACTCGAACCTCTTCTACTGGTGGCCGGTCTGGGCCGTCGGCTTCCTCATGGGGATCCTTACCGTGATCGACGGCCACCGCATGGCCGTGGTGCCGGAGGGAACCCACGCCCACCGCATGAAAGGGGTGCAGATCGCCGAGGGAGAAAAGCCGGAGCCGCGCGAAGTGCTTGTCGTGCCCAAGCCCTCGGACGCCAAACACACCCGGCAGCTGCCGCCCACCGATGCCGACGAGCCGGCCCAGCCGACGCTCCACATGGCCAAGACGGGCAGCTTCGGCGTGATCTTCCTCATCACGCTCTTGCTGGTGATCGTCATCACCAACGTCCCGCTGCGCGGCATGTGGTCTGTCGTGGTGATCGTCAGCGGGATCTTGCTGACCATCATCCTCTGCCTGTGGCGCGTGGGAGACCCCCCGCGCTCCCTCATGGAGGCCATCATCGAGAACTTGAAGTACCTGGACATCCGCATCAACGCGGCCGGCTACTTCTTCGTCTCGGGCATCCTGTTCGTCGTCTGGCTGATCACCTTCCTGTTCTTCGACCAGCAGACGTACATGGTGTTCACGCCGGGCCAACTCAAGGTGCGGACGGAGATCGGCGGTGGCGAGACGGCGTACGACACCTCAGGCATGACGGTCCAGAAGCAGCGCAGCGACCTGTTCCGCCACTGGATCCTGGGCCTAGGCTCCGGCGACCTGGTGGTGAACACGACCGGCGCCGGCGTGCATCACTTCGACCTGCCCAACGTGCTCTTCATCGGCAAGAAGGTGCAGGCCATTGAGGACATGCTGCGCGAGAAGGCGGTGGTGAGGGGACACTAGCGATTGCAGATTGCAGATTGCAGATTGCAGATTTGGAAATCTGCAATCTGCAATCTGCAATCTGCAATGGTTATGCTTCCTTCTTCTCCTCGATCGGTTCCTTGACCGGCTGGACGAAGTGAGTGGACTTCTTGTCGGCGGTGAGGCGGGCGGCGTGCTCGTCGGCCTCCTGCTTCTGCCTGTACTCGTAGGTGGCGACGCGCACGTTGGAGTTGTTGAATACCCCCCAGACGAGCTTCATCCGCGCCACCTTGGCGGTGCGCGAGCGGGGCTTGGCCTTCTTCGGCTCCTTGGGGGCGGCCGCCTTCTTCTTCTTCCTGAGCGGCGCTTCCTCGTCGTCGCCACCCTCGTCCTCGTCGCCGGGCTCCTCGTCGGCCGCGGCCTCTTCCTCGTCCCCCTCGTCTTCCTCTTCCTCGTCGTCGTCGTCGGTCGCTTCTTCGTCCTCCGCCTGGCGGCGCTCGTAGGCCTCGTGCTCGGCGCGCTTCTCCATGCGGTTCTGAATGCGTCCTCGTGCCATCGGAGTGATCTCCCCTGCGCTCGAGTCCCGTATCGGTGGTCCAACTGCCAAGCGCTAACGTACCTCCCGATCCGCCTCTGTGCAAGGCCGACGCGCTTGGCGATGACCGCCCACCCCGCTATGATGCATCGTCGGCCCGTCGCGACCCCACAGCCGAGTTGCTCCCATGACCGAACCGCGCCGCTGGCGTCCGATCGACCTGTCCCTCCTCCTGTTCATTCTGGCGGTGGCGGCGGGGGCGCGCGGCTGGTATCTGCTGGACTGCGCCGACGGCGGCCGCGCCTCCGGCCCGATCCGCGTGCAGGATCCCTCACCGAAGGAGCGCGAGGCCCTGGTCCGAAACCTGAAGGACAACGGCACCTTCAGCGGGCCGACCCCGCTCGCCACCGAAGAGGAGCGCACTGCCCACGTCGCTCCCGGCTACCCCTGGCTGCTGTCGCTCGCCCGGCTGTCCTCCGAATCCGACCGCACGGTGCGCTGGGTGCAGGTCGGCCTCGGGGCGCTGACGGCCGGGCTTTACTTCCTGTTCGCGCGGCGGGCGTTCGGCAGCCTATCCGTGGCCACGCTCGCCGGGCTGTTCTGTGCCCTGCACCCGTTCTGGGTCGTCGGCGCCGCCGAGCTGGAGGACGGCGTCCTGGCGTCGTTCCTGCTGGCGCTGGCCCTCTGGCTAGGGGCACGCGCCGGGCGATCCGGCGGGGCGCTGACCTGCCTCCTGTACGGGCTGACACTGGCAGGGCTGGCGCTGGTGCGGGCGGCGCTGTTGCCGTTTGGATTCGTCGCGGTGCTGTGGCTGCTGTGGCGCTGCCGGTCTCTGCCGCGGGGATGGCTGTTCGCCTTGCTGGCCTTCCTCGGCTTCGCCAACGCCCTCGTGCCGTGGGCGCTGCGGAATTATCAGGTCACCGGCGAGGTGGTCCCCGTCGTCGATTCCGCCTGGTGGCACCTGTGGGTCGGCAACAACCCCGACACGGCCGACGGCCCCGAACCGGCTCAGCCGCCCCGATTCCTGGAGGAGGTGCCGCGGGACCAACGCACCAAGCGACTCGCAGACGAGGTCATTGCCGAAGCGCGAAAAGATCCCGCCGCGACGCTCAACCGGCGATTGTGGGCGGGGTTGTCGTTCGTCTTTGGCCGGGAGTGGCTGCGCGACCCGTCGCCGTGGCAGCCGGTCGCTTCCACGAGCGACCTGCCGTCGTGGCTGGCCGAGTCGTACCGGACGATCTTGATCGGCACGCTGCTGGGGATGCTGCTGCTGGCGTTCGTCGGTTGGCGCTGGACGTACGGTTTCTGGCGCGAGTCGATGCCGGCGGGGCTGGCGGCGGTCTGGGTGCCGCTGCCGTACCTGCTCAGTCACGCGGAAAAGCTGGTCGGGCCGCGCCTACCGCTCGACGGCGTGCTGCTGTGCTACGCCGCGTTTGCGCTGGTCTATCTGCTGCCGCGTGTGGGGGCACGGCTGCGGAAGGGTGCCGCGTCCCCATCGACCGCGGATTCGACGGAATGATCCGGGCGAGCGGCGCGGCGTCAGCCCGCCGGTTTCGGCTTCACCGGCGGGCTGACGCCGCGCCGCTCGCCATTCTTGCAATGATTTCTAAGCGGCCGCCTATTTATCGTTTCGCGAATCGATCAATCGAATCACGCCCAGAACAGCCGGTGCGCCCGGTAGGCCAGGCACAGCGACTCGTCGTCGGCCACCGCCGCCGACAGGTGCCGCTCGGCCGAGAGCCAGTAGTACGGGTTGTCGGCGATGAGTTCGGCCAGCGTTTCCGGCGCCATGGCCTCGCGCAGGCAGAATTCGAGCAGCAGCGTCCGGAAAGGGCGGTAATAGGAGCGGTCCGCGGTGTCGAGGAAGGCGAGGGCCAACTCGGCCAGGTCACTCGACGAACGGGCCTCCAGCGGCGGCGGCGGCAGCGTTTCCTGCAACAGCTCCAGGAGGCGGCCGAACTGCGCCAGCACGGCGGGCCGCGCCTGGATCGCGTCCAGGGCCATCAGGAACGACCGCGGCACGCGCAGGGCCTCCGCCAGGAACGCCAGCAATTTCGGCCGCACTTCCGGGAACGGACGAGACCAGGACAGCGGGATCAGTGCCAGCAGGGGCGGCGGCGCTTCCAACTCGGGGCGCAGGCTGCGCCAGCCGGCGGCCAGGTCGCGCAGCAAATGTTGCCGCTTCCGCACCTCCGTCACCTGCGGCGAGTCGGAAAGGACCTCGCCCAGCGACTGGAAGCACCGAGAGGCCAGGTTCCGGGCCGCCTTCGCGTCCGACCACGTGAGTTGATCGAGCGCGCCGCTCCAGAGGCGCGCCCACGCCAGCCGCTCCGACGCCGGCAGCCGCTCGCGCAGGGCCTGAAGGTCCCCGGTCAGCACGTCCCATTGCTGCGCCCGGACGGCGGCCTGCCAGCGAACCAGGGCCAGTTCGACGAGGGCATCGGGCTCGGCCGGGAGGTCGAGGAGGCCGGCACAGTGGCGCGAGAGGGCTTCGTCGGCATCGTCCGCAAGGACGCGCCGATACAGCTCCCACAGCGGACCCGACAACTCGCCGCCGCGCAGGCCGTGGACGAGCCAGTCGCGGGGGGCGTGTTCGCGGTCCAGCTCCGGCCTTGCCGTCAGCAGCCAGTAGAGGCGCAGGCACACTTCCGCCGTGGCCCCGTCCCGATCGAGCAAAGCGACGAGTCCCCGATACGCTTCCGACTCCTGCCCGGTCAGCGCCATCTGCCACAGCCCGATGACCGGGGTCCGTCCCAGGGGCAGCGGCGCCGGCGCGATGGCGTCCGGCGGCGCGGCGGCTCGCAGCGCCTCGGACAGATCGAAGTCGTCCGGCTGCGGCGACTCCGGGCGGGGCGGCGACAGTTCGACGGCCGGTTGGAGTTGGAGGGTCAGCGGCGTTTCGAGGAGCAGCAGCAGCTCGAGGTCGCGCAAGACGGCGTCGCGCGCGGCCTTCAATCGGCGGCACTGCTCGGGCGCGCGCGCGGGGTCGAAGGCCGCGGCCAGGCGGTCGTGGGCGGCGTTGACCTCGTCCGGGGCGGCCCGGTTGGACACGCCGAGCAGGTCGTAGGGATCGCTCGGCCATTGCCCGACGTCGGCGGGCAGCGGAGAGGTTCCGCTCATGGCCCCCTCCTCGGTGCGGGACCCGCGTCGCCCGGCCGCAGGCGCTCTTGCTCGTCGCGCGGGTTGCGCTTCTTGTTCTGCTCCTCGTTTTCGCGATTCATGCGCTGGAGTCGCTCTATCTCTTCAATCATCTTCCGGGTGCGCTCGTGTTCTTCCGGATCGAATTTGGGGATGTCAATCTGCGGGGGCGGAGGCGAGGAGGAGCGGCTTCCCAGGCCGCCGATGCAGACGCGGACCACGATGCCGATCACGACGACAGCCACCCAGCCGAGGGCCCTTCCGCCGCCGGCCGACGGGCTCGATGGGGCCGGGGCCGGTCTGACGGGGGCGACCGCTCGCCGCGCGGGGGGGAGGCGCCCCGAGTGCTGTCGCCCCTCGCGCAGCCGGGCCAGGCGCTGCTGCTGCTCGCGGAAGCCCAGGATCGACGCCAGCAGCGTCGGCTCCAGTGCCGCCAGGGCCGGCGAGACGGCCAGGAGTTGCCGGGCGGTCTCTTCCCAACCGGCGATATCGGTCTGCAGACTGCGCAGCACCGCCTGCCGCTGGGCGGCGCGGGCGGCCGGGGCCAGTACGAACAGGCCGGCGACGTGCGAGGCCAGTTGGGCGGTGCGCGGGTTGCCGATGTCCCCCGGGCGAAGGTCGAGGCCCAGGCCCGGCTCCAGCGCCGCCAGCCGCGCGGCCAGCGGCGGCGAGAACGCGCACACGGCCGACAACTCCTGCCAGCGCCGCCGGCGTACCTCGACCGGCGTGGCGAAGAACGAGGCGGCGAAGTCGTCGATCTCGCCGCGCAGGCGGGCTTCCTCGGCGAGGAGCGCTGCCGGCGGCCACGGCGGGGCCGAGTCGCGCGGGGCCGAGAGGATCTCCCATGCCTGCTGGCGGAGCGGCGGCGGCACAAAGCCGTCGCGCGTCACTTCGCGCAGCAGCCCGGCGCGGATTTCCGCACGCGTGGCGTCCGGGGAGAGGCCAACTTCACGTGCGGCCCAGGGCCCCGGGTCGGGGGCGGCGTTCGGCATGGTCGTTCCCTCGCTAAACGGAAACACTCCCCGATTATCGCGACCCGAGCGCAATTCCACAATCGGCGTTCCTCTCGGGCGAACAGTTCGTCATAATGGACGCATGGACACATCCGATCCCCTCGCCCCGTTCCTGGCGCCGGTACGCGAATGGTTCCGCTCGGAGTTAGGCGAGCCGACGCCGGCGCAGCGGCAGGGCTGGCCGGCCATCGCCGCGGGCCGGCACACGCTCATCCTTGCCCCGACCGGCTCCGGCAAGACGCTGGCCGCCTTCCTGGCCTGCCTCGACGGCTTGTGGCGCCAGGATCCGCTCCCCGCTGGGGTGAGTGTGCTGTACGTGTCGCCGCTGAAGGCGCTGAACAACGACATCCATCGCAACCTGCAAGTGCCCCTCGAAGGGGTGGCGGACAGGGCGCGGCGCCTGGGTCAGCCGCTGCGGGTGATCACCACGGCGGTCCGCACCGGCGACACGCCGGCGGCCGAGCGGCAGCGCCTGATCCGCAAGCCGCCGCACATCCTCATCACGACTCCGGAATCGCTGCATCTGCTGCTGACCTCGAAGGCGCGCGACACGCTGCGCCGCGTCACGCACGTGATCGTCGATGAGATTCACGCCCTGTGCGGCAACAAGCGTGGCGTCTTCCTGGCGCTGCTGCTGGAGCGCTTGCGGGCGCTGAACCCCGGCGGCTTCGTGCGCATCGGGCTGTCGGCGACGCAGCGGCCGCTGGACGAGGTGGCCCGCTACCTCGGCGGCGGCGAGCCGGTCACCATCGTCGATGCCGGGGTGCGCCGCGACCTCGATTTGCAGGTCGTCAGTCCGGTCGAGGCGTTCGGCCCCTTGCCGGAGGGGAGCGTCTGGCCGTCGATCTATCGGCTCCTGGCCGAGGAGGTGAAGCGGCACCGCTCGACCATCATCTTCGCCAACAACCGGCGGGCGGTGGAGCGGATCACGGCCCAGCTGAATGAGGACGACCCGTTGAGCGGCCGCTCGCAGAGCGGCGCGGACGAAAGCGCCGCCCCGAGGGCGGCGGCTAAACAATTGGCCCGGGCGCACCACGGCAGCGTCGCCCTGGAGGTGCGGCAGGAGACCGAGCAGGCGCTGAAGGAGGGCCGGCTGCCGGCAGTCGTCTCGACGGCGTCGCTGGAGATGGGCATCGACATGGGGGCGGTCGATCTGGTCTGCCAGGTCGAGTCGCCGGGCAACGTGGCGCGGGCGCTGCAGCGCGTCGGCCGGGCCGGCCATGTCGTCGGCCGCAAGGGCAAGGGACGACTGATCCCCAAGACGGCCGGCGACCTGCTGGAACAGGCCGTGCTGGCGCACGAAATGGCCGCCGGCCGCGTTGAAGCGGTGCAGTGTCCGCGCAATTGCCTGGACGTGCTGGCTCAGCAGGTCGTGGCGATGGCCGCGATGGACCCGTGGGACGTGCCGGCGCTGTACGCCCTGGTGCGGCGGGCGCATCCCTACCGCGACCTGTCCCCGCAGGCGTTCGAGACCGTGCTGGAAATGGTCAGCGGTCGCTACCGCTGGAACCCCGGCGACGCCAACCGATCGCTGAGTGCCCTGCAGCCGCGCGTGAGCTGGGACCGTGTCCACAACCGCGTCCTCGCCCTGCCCGGCAGCCAGAGCCTGGCCTTGACCAGCGGCGGGACCATTCCCGACACCGGCCAGTACGCCGCCTACGCCGGCGAGGTCCGCATCGGCGAGCTGGACGAGGAGTTCATCTACGAGCGCCGTACCGGCGACGTGTTCCTGCTGGGGACCAACGCCTGGCGGTTGGATCGTATCGAGGCCGACCGCGTCCTGGTCAGCCCGGCGGAGGCGGCGCCGGCGCTGGTGCCCTTCTGGCGCGGCGAGAACGTCGGCCGTAGCGCCGACCTCGGCCTCGCCGTCGGCCGCTTCCTGCGGGAGTTCGTCGAGCGGATGGAGGCCCCCGACTGCCTGGAATGGCTGCGGCGCGACTACTATCTCGACGGCCCCGCGGCGCGCGACCTGGCCCGTCACGTGCGCCGGCAGCTCCTCGTCGGCGGCTGTCTGCCGACCGACCAGGTCCTCGTCATCGAAGCTTCGCGCGATCAGCTTGGCGACTGGCAGGTGATCCTCCTCAGTCCGTTCGGCAGCCGCCTGCACCTGGCCCTGCGCCTGGCCGTCGAGGCTCGGCTGCGGCAGCGCCTCGGCTACGCCCCGCAGTGCCTGCATCACGACGACGGCCTGCTGATTCGCCTGACCGACACCGACGAGCCGGTCCTCGACCTGTTCGACGGGCTGACGCCGGAGAACGTCGCTGGGCTCATCCTGGACGAGTTGGCGGACAGCGCCCTGTTCGCGCTGCGCTTCCGCCAGAACGCGGCGCGGGCGCTCTTGCTGCCGCGGAACAAGCCCGGTCAGCGCTCTCCCTTGTGGCTGCAGCGGCTGCGCGGCCGCGACCTGCTGCAGGTGGCCCGACGCCACCCGGACTTCCCCATCGTCGTGGAGACGTTCCGCGAGTGCCTGCACGACCACCTCGACCTGCCGCGGCTGCAAGCGCTGCTCGCCGACATTCGCGAGGGCCGCATCGAGGTCAAGACGCGCCGCGCCGAGGGGCCGTCGCCGTTCGCGTCGGAGATGCTGTTTTCGTTCACCGCGGCCTTCATGTACCAGTACGACCAGGCCGACGCCGACCCCGAGCGCGCCCGCCCCCTCGATGGGCAACTCCTCGATCAACTGGTGGCGCCGGAACGGCACGCCCACCTGCTCGACCCGCGGGCGGTCCACCAGGTGGAGCGACGGCTGCGCGGCCTGGGCCAGCCACCGCGCTCGCCGACAGAGATGGCCGAATGGCTGCGCCGCCTCGGCGACCTGGCGCCGTCGGACCTCGAAGGGCCGATGGTGGCGTTCCTGGAGGAGCTGGAGATCGACGGCCGAGCGGCGCGGTTCGAGATGCCGCGCGTCCGTGAATCGCAGCGCTGGCTGCCGGCCGAGGAGGCGCCGCGCTACCGGCAGGCGTTCGGGCTGGAGGAAACCGCGGCGGACGAGCAGACGGCGGCGGCCGAGGCGATCCTGTCGCGCTTCCTGCAGACGCACGCCCTGGTCGGGCTGAGCGACGTGCTGGCGCGCTACCCATTCGAGGAAGCATGGGCGCGGCGGAAACTCGAAGAATGGTCCGCGAGCGGCCGGCTGGTCGCCCTGCCGCCGGGGGAGGAGACGGAGTCGCTGCGCTGGTCGGCGCCGGACAACCTGGAGCAGGTGCAGCGCGGCTCGCTGGCGATCCTGCGGCGCGAGGTGGTGACGTGCGCGCCGCCACAGTTCGCGGACTTCGTCCTGCGCTGGCAGGGGGCGCATCCCGCGACCCGGCGCGGTGAGTCGGGGGGATTGATCGAGGCGCTGGGGCGCTTGCAAGGGTTGTCGCTGCCGGCCGAATTGTGGGAACAGACGTTGCTACCGGCGCGCGTGCCGGGCTACCAGCCGCGCTGGCTGGACGAGGCGACGGCCGGCGGGGAATGGACGTGGGCGTGCCAGGGGGGCGATTCCGGAGCCCGGTCGTTGGCATTCTTCCTCCGAGAAGGGCTCTGCGACCTGGCCGCCCCGGCCGCCGACGCGCCCGCGCTCGACCCGCTCGCCGACGCGGTGCTGGAGTCGCTGCGGACGCGCGGGGCGTCGTTCGTCAGCGACCTGGCCCAGGAGACGGGCAAGGCAGCGAGCGGCGTCCGGGCGGCGCTGTGGGCGCTGCTACGGCGCGGGTTGGTGACCAACGATCGTTTCGACGTGGTCCGCAAGGGGGAGGAGCGTGAAGCGCCGCAGACTGCGATGATGCGCGGCGCCCGCGCGGCCCTCCGGAGCCCGCGCTCTCCGATGCGGCCGGAGGGGCGCTGGTCGCTGCTACCGTGGGGGCGGCCCGAGGCGGAAGCCCATGCCGTGGCGCGGGCATCGCTACTGCTGAATCGCTACGGCATCGTGGCGCGCGAGCTGGCGCTGCTCGACCCGTGGATGCCGCCGTGGCGCGTGCTGTACGAGGTGCTGAGCCGGATGGAGCTGGGCGGCGAGGTGCGGCGCGGCTACTTCGTGGAGGGCTTATCGGGGGCACAGTTCGCGTTGCCCGAGGCGATGACAAGGTTGCAGGAACTGCACCTGCCCTCGACGGCGGCGGCGCCGGTGGTGCTGCTGCACAGCCTCGACCCGGCGAACCTGTACGGCAGCGGGGCGCCCTTCGACGTGCCGCTGCTGGACGGGGGGACACGGCCGCTGCTGCGCCGGGCCGGCAACTGGCTGACCGTCCGCGCCGGCCGGCCGGTGCTGCTCGTCGAGGGACAAGGGAAGCGGTTGACGGCACTGCCCAGCGCCAGCCGCGAGGACGTGGCGGCGGCGGTGGGGTCTCTGCCGAGTATTCTCGACGCCGACCGCGGCATGGTGGGGCGGCACAAGCTGACGGTGGAGGAATGGAACGGGCGGCCGGTGACGACGACGGAGGGGCGCGAATTGTTGGAGGCGGCGGGGTTCGTCCGCGACTACCAAGGGATGACGCTGTACGCGGCATGGCGGTGAGGCAGCGGCTTGCGCACCGTCGTACCTCGGCGCAGCACCTCCGCGGTTGCTCAGGCTCCGCGAACGAGTAGAATGGGGTCATGAGTAACGGAATAGACCGACCGCTGCCCCCCCGCGAAAAACCACCCGGCGCGGGCTCCTACGGCGAGCAGGACGAGAATGGTGTCGATCTGTCCTTGTTACGCTACACGCTGTCGCTCTCGCCGCTGGAGCGGCTCCGTCACATGGAGCGGCACGCGCGCGACACCCAATTGCTGATCGAGTATGGCCGACGAGCCCGCGAAGCCCCACCTTCTGGTGGTCGCTGAACACCTTCAGCGGCACGGCGTCGAGTTCATGGTCATCGGCGGACAGGCTGCCACCCTGCTCGGCTCGCCGCTGCCGAGGCAGTTACACCACTTGATGGGAGGCTACGATGGCAAAAGGATACAACGGTGAGACGTGCGCGGAAGCCGTACAAAAGTCAGTACGTCCTCAGGAGGTGGTCCCTTTCGCTGAGTTGGTCACACGGATTCGGGCGCTCGGTAGTTGGAATGAAGAGACCATCTGGCAGCACCTGATGCCCTTGGTGGTCAACCTGCCCCCGGCTCGTCATCACTGGGAGGGGGTTGAGCCAATTCTGTTCCTACGCCCCGACGGACAATACGAACTGTACGACCAGTCAAGACATCCTCGGCCAATTGCGGAATAGCGCCGCGGTCCAACCAGTCTTCGCCGCTCACCGCAGTTTTATCACGGTATCATCGTAGCGGTCGTAGGCGTCCATGTCCGGCTCGTCCCAACCGTTGGCCGCCGACGAGCGGGCCAGCATCGCCCGTAGTTCGTCGTGCGTCGCTTCGCTGTCGTCGTAGAGCAGGTTCCGCACGCGGTCGTAGACGTCCTTTCGCAGGACGACGTATGGCGTGGCTGTCTCGGCGTCAGTCACGGCGACCGCCTCTCCGCTTTCCAGGCGCTGTCGCTGCTCCGGGGTGAGTTCGATCATGGCGCTCTCCTTCGGCCGTATCTTAGCCGTTCGGGCTTCCACCAGACAAGATGATCCGCGGCTTTCGCTGGCCTTCGGATCGCGATCCCGACCTGGGTTGTCTGGCTCATCGCTGACTCTCGATCCGGGCTCAATGCGGCCCGCCGCTGAACACGTACCACATCCAAAGCAGCAGTCCGCCGACGACGGCCACAATCAGTACCGCCGGGATCAGGACCATGAAGAACGCCGGCGGGTTGCGCATTTCCTGTAATCGATCCACAGCGGCTGGGCCAGTCGTGCCTGCCGATCCCCTCCGCCCAACGGCGCCGGTTCTCTCAGCCGCCCCCTTTGGCCCCGGCGGCGCGGCGTGCGATCAGGGCCGCGACGTAGCCGCCCTTGAAACCGCTGTCGATGTTCACCACCACCACGTTCGCCGGGCAGGCGTTGAGCATCGTCAACAGCGCCGCCAGTCCGCCGAACGACGCGCCGTAGCCGATGCTCGTCGGCACGGCGATCACCGGGCAATCGACCAGCCCGCCGACCACGCTCGGCAACGCCCCGTCCATGCCCGCGACCACCACGATGCAATCCGCCGTGCAGAACTGCTCGCGGTAGCGCAGCAGCCGGTGAATTCCCGCCACGCCGACGTCCGGCACCAGTGCCACCTCGGCGCCGAGGGCGCGGGCCGTGTTCACCGCCTCCTGGGCCACCGGCAGGTCGCTGGTGCCGGCCGTCAGCACGAAGACCTTACCCGCCGGCGCCCGCGGCTCGCACCCCAGCGCCGGCAGCCAGAAGGTGCGGGCGACGCGGTCCTGCTGCGCCTGCGGGAACTGCCTGGCCAGGTGCTCGGCCTGGGAGGCGCTAACCCGCGTCGCCAGGCAGTCCTGCCCCACATCGACGAGCTTGCGCACCACCCCCTCGACCCATTCCGGCGTCTTCCCCTCGCAGAAGATGACTTCGGGGAAGCCGCAGCGCTGCCGGCGGTGCAGATCGACGTGGGCGAAGCCCAGGTCGGCGACGGCCCCGCTCTCGACGCGCTCCAGGGCGGCGTCCACGCTCAGCCGACCCGACCCGACCCCTTCCAGCAGCTCGCGCAGTTCGTTCTTCTCCATCACCATTCCTCCCTCTCGCCTCCCGTCAGGATACGCGCTGCGGTTGCGGCGACGACGCCACGATTCCTCGCGTCGGGGAGGTATCGCGTGTGGAAGAAGCCGCGGAAGGGCTCGCCGGAGGAGGAGAGGATCGTCCCCGGCTGGCGCAGGTTGAATTCCAGGGTCAAGTCGTCGCGGCCGGCGTGGTTGGGGTCGTAGATCGCGATCAGCAGCGAGCCGCTTTCCTCGTGCAGTCCGTAGCCGTAGGCCAGCACCTGATGGTTTTCGCCGAGGCGCAGCGGGTTGCGCGAGTGCAGACGGATCAGGCCGAGCGCGACCAGCCGTCCGGCGTCCAACTCGCGGCGGACGCCCGGCCATTCCCGGGAGGTCGTGTGCCGGAGCAGGTCGTCGTCCGGCGCCGCCATCCAGCGATAGTAGCGCAGCGGCCCCCACGGCAAATGAAAACTGTGGAACAGGCGACGGACGAGGTAGCCGAACAGCGGCGAGCCGTGATCGGGCGGCTCGCGGTCGTTCGGCGGTGGGCAGCCGTGCTCGAAGAAGTCGCGGGCGGCGAAGACCATGCCGCCGCACAACCCCCGAGAGGCGTCGCCCAGGTGCAGGTGGCCCAGGCCGGCGAGCGGGATGCGCAGCAGCGGCTGCGGCAGGAAGGCGTTGGCGAAGCGGAAGCCGCAGGTGCTCGGCAGGAACCCGGGAACACGCGCCGACGCCATGAGCCGCCCTCCGAATCAACAACCCTCTTGCCGCTTGCGGCTTCGCAGCAACGATTGCGAAGCCGCAAGCGGCGAAGTCATTTTTTCTTACAGTTTCTACACATTCTACCCGTTCCTGGGTGTTGCCCGCCGTCCGCGGGCGCGGCACAATAAGGAAGGTCCGTCTTGGTCACCTCGGTCGAAAAGGAGGAATCCGGCCGGCGCGCGGAAAAACGCGCCGGCGCCGCACGTATCTCAACCGGGCAGAGCAGAGGCACACGGAAAGACACGGGGGCACCGTTCAGGGGAAACTCTCCATGCCGACGCAGTTCAGCCGCCTGCTTCGTCCGCCGGCGTCGGGTCAGGCCGACCCGCTGGCGGACAAGCTGAAACACCGAGACCCTGATGCCGAGCGCGAGATCGCCCGCCGCTACAACCGCAAGATCACCGACCGCAGCCGTACCATCCCCGAGCCCCCCGACGGAGGTCCCTACGACACCTACCACCCGCGCCTGCTCGCCCTCCTCTGGACCTTGGCCGACAACAGCGACGCCCTCCGCGCCCTCGGCCGGCGCCTCAATCTTCCCGTGCCGAACCCGCCCGACCACGCCGCCCTGAGCGACGAACTGCTGGTCCGCCTCTGGAACCTGGGCCGCGACGGCGCCGCCCTCGAACAGCTCTGGCGCCGGCAAGGGCTGCTGCCGGTCGCCGCCGTCGGCCCCGACACACCGGAAAACGTCCTCGGCTTCCTCTGCTGGCGGCAGCACCCCGGCGCCGGGGACGAGCTGCTCCGCCGTTACGCCCTCTACGACATCCAGCTCCGTGCCGACGACGACAAGGAGTATCCCCGTGCCGAGGCCCAGCTCCTGGAGCGCTTCCGCCTCAGGCGCGTGCCGCGCGCCTGCCAGACGCCGCGCGAGTTCGCCGCGCTGGCCTCCGCCAAGCTGCTGCACCTGGTTTCCGTGTGGGACTATCTCGCCTACCCGTCCATCGAGCACATGCTCGTCAAGGCGTCGCACAACGAGCTGCGCGATCTGCGCCGCACCGGCCGCCGCCGTCAGTCCGTGTCCACCGACGACGTGCCCGAGACGGCTGACCTGGCCCGGGCCGTCCCGACCGCCGCCGACTTGCGGGACGTCCTCGCCCGGCTGTCGCACGAGGAGCGCGTCATCCGCAAGGCGCAGAACGGCATCGACCTCGCCGACGACGAACTCGACTGGGCCGCCCGCCGCAACCTCACGGCCGGCGGCGCCGAGCCCTCCGCCGAGGAAGAAGTGGCGGCGGAGCGCGAGCGCGTGGCCCGCTGGCTGGCAGACAACCGTTCGCCGACCGGCGACCACCTCAACAAGATCTTCCCGTGGTACAAGCCGACGCAGTTCGGCAAGGCATCGCGCGTCGCTCGACTGCGCCTGCTCATCGACGAGGCCGACCGCTACCTCGACCAGCTGAGCGGCGACGCCCCCGCCGAGGCCCGCGCCGTGCGGCGGCAGGTGCGCCAGGGGATGGACGAGCTGCTACGGCGCACCGTCTCGGGCAACCGCCCCGGCCAGAAGCGGCAGCCGCGCACCGGGCCAGTCGCCTGCTTCGTGGAGTTGGACGAGGCGTCGCGGCGACTGCTGCACCTGCTTGGTGATCGGCCACTCGACCGCCGCCGGGCCGACGCCTTCGCTCGGCTGCGAGACACCCTTGCCCTCTTCGCCGATCTGTTTCCCGTGTTGGTCAAACTGGCCGCGTGCCGGCGCCTGGCGCGCGTGGTCCCCGCGGCCGCCGGCCTCGCCGGTTGGCTCGACGCCGGGCAGCAGTGGCTCTCGTCGCTGCACGAGAAAGACCGCGAGCGCTGCCACGCCTTCGCCGAATCGTTCGCCGCGCTGGACGGGCGCGGCGGAGCCCTGCAGCTGCTCCTTGCCTGGCTCCGGTCCACGCAGCATCCCGGCCCGGTCGAGGCGCGCCTGTTGCACGCCGACCGGGCCTGGTGGCTGAGCCAGGGGTCCGGGGAGCTGGCCGAGCCCGCTGACACACTGGCCGAGTCCGCCCGGCTCGCCAAGTGGTCGATCGCGGCGGAAACCGCCGACCAGATGCTGCGCCACCTCGGCCGCGCCCCCGCGGTCTGCTGGTCGAGTAGCTGTGAGCTTCGCACCTGCCTGGAGCGGCTGCGCGCGGCGCGGCGCGACCTGCCGGCGCGGCTGGACGCCTGCCGCCGACTCCTCAGCCACCTGCGCCAGAACGGCTGGCCCGTGCCGTCGCAGCGCCTCGCCGACTGGTCCGGCCGGGTCGAAGGACTGGAGGGCGACGCGGAGGATGGCGTCCTGCACGCCGAGGTCGGCGCCCATGCCGCCGCCCCGGCCGCGTCCCCGGCCCTTGGCCTGCTGGCCCTGTGGCTGCAGCCGGCGACGGAATCGCCCTTCTCGGAGCGGGCACTGAAAGATCTGACTCTGCTGTGGTCGCTGACGCACGACCCGTGGTACACCTGGCCGGCAGGGGTGCCCCCGGGAGTGGCGGGGCTCATCGCGGCCGCCCGGGAGGGCAACTGGCCGCGCCTGGCCGACGCCGCCGCCCGACTGCTGCGGCAGGGCCATGATTTGTCGGGCGTCAGCCGTTCGGCTGGCGAAGAATTCCGTGCCGCCCTGCAAAGGCTGGCGCACCGGCGCGGCCAGCGCAGCCGGGCTCGACGAACGTCCCCGTAATGTCTCCCCTCGCCCCGGAGTACCGGGGCGAGGGGAGAAGAACGGCCCGCACGCGCAGAAAACCGACCGATGACACCCGTATCTCAGCGCATTTACGGCTCGAAGGAGCGTTACCATGACACGGCAGCGCAACAGCTTGGCCACTCGCTGGGCGATCTACGACGATCACGGGGGCGAGGCACGGTTCTGGCTGGCTTGGGTGCATGGGGAGATTGACGGGTCGGTGCAAGACTGGTTCCGCACCCAGGCCCGACACGATCCCGCGCTGCAACAGGATCTCGACAGCCTTGACGGGCCCGCCGCCCGGCACGACCTGGCCCGGGCGCTGGAGGCGACGGGCTACCTGACCCCGCACGCCACGACGGCGTCGCGGCCGACAGTCGTGGAAGAACTGGACGAGGTGACCAACCTCGTCCTTCCGGAGCGCTCCGCCCCGCGAGCGCCCGCGCCAAGGATTCATGCCCCCGCGCCCCCCATCCGCGCCGCCGCTCGGGTGCGCGGCGCTTACACCCCCTCCTCCGCCACGGACCCAACCGCCCAGCCGCGCTCTGTCTTGCGCCAGGCCCTCGACCAACTCAGCGGCGACGAGCGCAGCCTGCTCTTCGCCCAGTGGCACGCGCGGGACGGTTGCAAGGAATCCTTGTTGCGCGTCCTGCTCCCCGAGGAAGATCAACCCCCTTCGCGCGGCGAATTGTCCGAGCAGAATCGGCCCCTGCGCCGGGCCGAGGCGCGCTTGCGGCAGGCCCTGGGCGACCGGCGCGACCTCTTGCGGGCGCTCGGGCCGGAGCGGTTATGGCAACTCCTTTCGGAAGGACAGGGCGCGGCGACGAACGGCCGGGGCAGCCCACTCCCCGCCCCACCCCTACCCCGCAAGGCCGGGTCGCGAAAGCGGCGCGCCTCGGACGCCGAGGTGTACCAGCGCGTCGGCGGCAGCCTATTCAAGCTATTAGCCGAGGTCGAAATTCCCCTCCCGGCGCGCGACGAGGCCGGCGAGGCCACGCGCCTGCTGCAGCACCTGGTCGGCCGCGACGCCATCGCCCATTTCCGTGCGCTGACCGGCTGGTTGGAAGGCACCCGGGGCCGCATGGACCTGGCGAGCGACCCGTCGTTTTACGCCGCGCGCGACCGGCTGCTGCTGTGGCTGGCGCCGGAATGCTTCGTCACCGACGGCCGGCGACCGCACTTCGAGTTGAGTTTCCGCCTCTACCTCCGCGCACGGCTCAAGGACTACTGCCGGGGCAAGAACTGGCAGCCCGCGGGACCGAGGTATCGCGACCTGGAGACCGCCTTCCGCGCCTTGGACCGGCAGCGCATCGGCGACATTGTCCGCGAGGCCGTCGAGGAGGCGGCGCGAGCCGAGGACCAGGCACCGGCTCTGGTCGGCGTCCCGCTGGCGCAGGCCCTCCAGTGGCTGCAGGCGGCGCCATGATTGATCGTTTCGCGAAACGATCAATCAACGCCCGCGGCGAAACAGTTTTGACAAAATGTCTGGGGCGGCGAAATCGTCGTTGCACGCCGGCTCGTCTCACGGATAATAGAATGGCGATGCCCGTTGCGCAGACGGGTTCCGCTTCTGTATGCGTGTCCACCGGAGACGCCGTCATGGCCAGCCCGACCGTCAACGCCCTCCACCGGCAG
>Ga0116217_10000656_pt1 | contig 34633 bp, 34 predicted proteins | sample Sb_taG_6_FD_89697 | JGI IMG/M metagenome (GOLD analysis project Ga0116217, IMG submission 89697) | Peat soil microbial communities from Weissenstadt, Germany - Sb_50d_4_PS metaG | ecosystem: Environmental > Terrestrial > Soil > Wetlands > Peat | place: Germany: Weissenstadt | collected 2010-09-21 | reverse complement strand
GACGAGGCCCAGGACCTCTCACCGATGCAGTTGCGGATGCTCGCACGGCGGTCGCTCTCGGGTTCGATGACGGTGGTGGGGGACATCGCCCAGGCCACCGGCGCGTGGACGCCGACTCGGTGGTCCGAGGTGGCCGCGCACCTGGCCCCGAAACACGAGCCCCGTCTCGTCGAGCTGACCGTGAGCTACCGGACCCCGGCCGAGGTCGTCGAGGTCGCCGCTCGGGCGCTGCGCGCCGCCGTCCCCGAGCTCAGGCCACCGACGCCGGTGCGGCGGTCCGGGGAGTTCCCGCTGATCGAGCACGTGCCGAGCGCGGGCCTGAGCGCACGGGCCGCCGCCGTCGCCGCCGACCAGCTGGCGGCGGTGGCGCCCGGACGGGTCGCGGTCCTCGCCCCGGAGCTGCTCGTCCCCGAGCTGCAGCGGGCACTGCGCGACCACGGGCTCGATCCGGTCGACCCCCGGGACCCGGCCGGGGAGGGGCTGGGCGCGCCGCTCGTCCTGCTCCCGGCCGGGGAGGCCCACGGGCTCGAGTTCGACGCGGTGGTGGTCGTCGAGCCCGCCCGCATGGGCGACGACGGGGCCTCCGCCGGGGAGCGACCGCCGACCGTCGACCGGCGCGGGCTGCGGATCCTGTACGTCGCGCTGACCCGTCCGACCCGGCGTCTGGCCGTTCTCCACTCCCTCCCGCTGCCGGTCGATCTGACCCCCCGAACGGACCGCCCGATCGCCGCGAATTGACCGCGACGTCCCTGGTCGGTGGCACGCCCGCCCCTCACCAGGATGTTGGCGTCCCGCGTGCGCGGTCGAGTAGGAAATACCTCGTGAGCCAGGCGATCTCGGTGGGCAAGCCGGCCAGGCCCCCCCGGATCACCCATGACCGGCCGCCGATGCTCGCCATCGGCGTCATGATCTGGCTCGGCTCGGAGCTCATGTTCTTCAGCGGCCTGTTCGCCGCCTTTTTCACGATCCGCTCCCAGCACACGGTCTGGCCGCCGCCCGGGACCCACCTCGACACCATCCGGGCAGCGGTCTTCACCGCGGTGCTCGTCTCCTCGAGCTTCACGATGCAAAAGGCGGTGTTCGACGAGGAGCGGAGGGACCGCCGGTCCGCCAAGATCTGGGTCGGCGCGACGATCGTGCTTGGGTTGGCCTTCCTCGGCAACCAGCTCTCCGAGTGGCTGTTCCTCACCACTCGTGCGAGCACCAACGCCTACGGCTCTCTCTTCTTCATCATGACCGGGCTCCACGGTCTCCATGTCTTCATCGGGATCATCGCGATGACCTTCCTCCTCTTGCGGATGCGGGGGAAGTCGGGCGACCCGGGCGAGCTCTCGGTCTTCCAGGGTGTCAGCTACTACTGGCACTTCGTCGACATCGTCTGGATCGGGTTGTTCAGTTGCCTCTTCCTGCTCAAGTGATGGCGCGGATCCGCCGGGTCTTCTCCAGCCGGTTCCTGCTCCCGGGAGCGGTGGTCGCGGGAGTGGCCCTCGGTGGTCTCGTCGCGTTCTCCGGAACCGGCGGCGCGCAGGGGCTCGACCAGGCCACCCACTCCTACGGCAACGCGGCCATCACCTACGTCTTCCCGCCGAGGTCGTACATCCCGGCCGGCCAGGCCCTGTTCGACACGTTCTGCGCCAGCTGCCACGGCGCCCAGGCCGAGGGCACCTCGAGGGCCCCCAACCTGGTCGGCGTGGGGCCGGGCACGGTCGACTTCTGGGTCTCGACCGGCCGCATGCCGGCCGAGAACCCGAACGCGATCCAGGCGCCCCGCAAGCCGGCCCGCCTGAGCGACCAGGAGGCCCTCGAGGTCGCCGCGTACGTGAACTCGCTCGACCCGGCCCGGCCCGCCATCCCCCGTGTGAACATCAAGGATGCCAATGTGGCGATCGGGGCCGACCTCTTCTCGCTCAACTGCGCGGCCTGCCACACCATCACCGGGGCGGGTGACGAGCTGGCCTTCGGCACCTTCGCGCCGTCACTGCGGGCCGCCACCCCCACCCAGGTGGCCGAGGCGATCCGCACGGGTCCCGGCAACATGCCGCGCTTCAGCGGCAACCTGACCAACTCGCAGGTGGCCGACATCGACGCGTACGTCACTGAATACATCCAGCACCCCTCGAACCCCGGCGGGTTCGCCCTGGGCGGAGTGGGCCCGGTGGCCGAGGGCTTCGTGGCCCTCCTGTTCGGCGTGGGGCTGCTCGCGCTGGTCGGGTTCTGGATCGGGGAGCGGTCGTGAGCGAGCACGACGAGCTCGAGGCCGCGCTGGACGCGCCGGCCCCCGTGGCCAGCCTGGACGACCCCCACCTGCGGGAGGCGGTGGCGAACCCCCCGGGCGCCGAGCGGGCCATCGCCGCCTACTTCGTCATCGGGATCGCCGGGGTCGCGGTGTTCGGGGCCGCCTACTGGCAGAACTGGAAGCCCTGGACGCTCGGCCTCTCGCTCGGGGTGGGCCTGTTCTTCCTCGGCTTCGGGGTGTCGGCGTGGGGCAAGTACCTCATGCCCCAGGGGCCCTTCAGCGAGGCCCGGCATGCGCTGCACTCGGCCCGGGCCGAGCGCGAGGCGATCTCGGCGGCCCTCGTGGAGCGGACCGGCTTGGTGGTCCGGCGCCGTCGGATGCTGCTGGGGTTGTTCGGCACCGGCGTCGGGATCTTCTCGATCGTGGCCATCTTCCCGTTGCTGCGCTCGCTCGGGCCGCTGCCCGGCCTGACCCTGACTAAGACCAACTGGCGGCGGGGTTCGCTCCTCGTCGACGCGAGCGGTCGGGCGGTGCACAAGGACGACCTCGCCCCGGGCGGGCTCGTGACGGTCTTCCCCGCCGGCTACGAGAAGAACGACCAGACCCTGGCCGTCGACCAGACCGTCCTCATCCGGGCCCAGACCACCGCCCTCGTGACCGAGCCGGGCCGGGCCAGCTGGGCGCCCGATGGCTACGTCGCGTACTCGAAGCTCTGCACCCACTCCGGCTGCCCGGTCGGCCTCTACGAGCGGGAGCTGCGCCTCCTCGTGTGCCCCTGCCACCAGTCGATGTTCCGCATCGACGACGGCGCGGTGCCGGAGTTCGGGCCGGCGCCGCGCCCGTTGCCCCAGCTGCCCCTCTACATCGACAGCTCGGGGTTTCTGCGCGCCCAGGCCGGCTACGACCAGCCGGTCGGCCCGGGGTACTTTGAACGGACAACGACGTGAGCGCCGACACCACCGCCCGAACCCAACGTCAGGCGAGGGCCGCGCGCGGCCCCTACGGGCGCGTCGGCCAGGTCATCGAGGAGCTCGACGACCGACTGGGGCTGGCCAAGGGCGGACGGGTCTTCCTCGACAAGATCTTCCCGGACCACTGGTCGTTCATGCTGGGCGAGATCGCGCTGTACTCCTTCATCGTCATCATCGCCACGGGCATCTTCCTCACCCTCTACTACGTCCCGTCCCAGACCGAGCTCGTCTACCACGGCGCCTACGCGCCACTGCGCGGCCAGACGGTGACCGCCGCCTACGCCTCGACCGTCAACCTCAGCTTCGGGGTGCGGGCCGGGGTGCTGATGCGCCAGATGCACCACTGGTCGGCCGACATCTTCCTCGGGGCCATCGTGATCCACATGGCCCGGATCTTCTTCACCGGGGCGTTCCGCAAGCCCCGCGAGCTCAACTGGACGATCGGGCTGACCCTGCTCGTCCTCTCGCTCGCGAACGGGTTCATCGGCTACTCGCTGCCCGACGACCTCATCTCGGGGACCGGGCTGCGGATCATGTACTCGATCGTGCTGTCGATCCCCTTCGTCGGCACCTACCTGGCCTTCTTCCTCTTCGGGGGGAACTACCCCGGCCAGGAGATCATCATCCGGCTGTTCATCATCCACGTCCTCATCCTCCCGGCGATCCTCGCCGGGCTCATCGGGGCCCACCTTTTCCTCCTCGTGCGCCAGAAACACACCCAGTTCGCCGGCGGGGGCCGGACCGAGGAGAACGTGGTCGGATCGCCGATGTACCCGACCTTCATGGCCAAGACGACCGGGTACCTCTTCATGATCACGGCGGTGATCACGGTGCTGGGCGGGGTGGCCCAGGTCAACCCGATCTGGCAGTTCGGCCAGTACCAGGCGGACAAGATCTCCTACGCGGTCCAGCCGGACTGGTACATGGGCTGGCTCGACGGGGCGCTGCGCATCATGCCGAGCTGGGAGTTCACCGGCTTCGGCCACACCATCCCCTTCGTGGTGCTGCTTCCGGCCATCGTCTTCCCCGGGCTGATCTTTACCCTCTGTTACGCCTGGCCGGCCATCGAACGGCGGTTCACGGGCGACAACTCGATCCACCACCTGCTCGATCGGCCCCGTGACCGGCCGAAACGCACCGCCGCCGGTGCGGCCATGATCGCGCTCATGTTCACGCTGCTCGGCGCGAGCGCGACCGACGTGCTGGCCAACTTCTTCCAGGTCTCTCTCAACGAGGTGCTCTGGACCTTCCGGATCCTCGTGATCGTGGTGCCGATCGTGGTGGGCGTGTTCACCTGGCGGATCTGCATCGAGATGCAGGGGGGCGGCGACTCGATCGGCAAGCGCAAGCGGGCCGTGCTCATGCTCCGCAGCACGACCGGCGAGTACCGGACCGTCGACACCGCCCCGCAGCCCGACGACGAGCACGAGGAGCTGCGGCCCATCCCGGTGCCGGTCCGCATCGACCTCGACACCCCGGTCGACGCCGGCGACGGGGACGGCCAGGCCGGGGTCCGCACCGTCACCCGGTAGGTCGGGGCTGGGCCCCGCACCGGCGCGTGGCCACCTTCGAGCGCAACGGGGTCCGCCGCCACTACGTCGAGTCGGGAGCAGGCCCGCCGATCTTCTGGCACACCGGCGGCCGCAGGGCGCCGTCCACCACCGGCCAGACGGCGCCCGGAGGCGCGAGTTCCATCAGACCCTCAGGACGGTCCGGCGAAGCGCAGCCCAAGGCGCAGCGAGGGCCAACTAACTTGCCATTGGGATTGCGCCGGTCGTGTGGACTCCGAGAGGCCGGTGATGCCGATCGGCTGGCCGGTGTTGGGAGGCGATGAGATGGGAAGCGGCAAGTCGAAGATGATCGATGCAGACGGCCACGTGTTGGAGCGTCTCGAGCTCTCACCCGAGGTCCGTGAAGCCTTCTTCGCCAGGATCCGGGGGGATGAACCGATCTCGGCGGACGATCCGGCCCCCTCCGAGGCATCCCATGCCGAGCTCATGAATCGACCGGGCGCGTCGGAGCCGGGACCGCGCCTGGTCGACATGGACGCCGAAGGGATCGACGTGGCGGTGCTCTATCCGACCACCCCCGGACTGGCGTGGGTCCCCGAGGCCGACGTGTTCCACGAGATGGCCCGTGAGTACAACCGCTGGCTGCACGCGTACTGCGCGTATGACCCGACCCGCCTCGTGGGGGTGGGGCTGGCGGCGTTGCAGGACCCGAAACTCGCTGTCCAAGAGATGGAGCGCTGCGTCGAGGACCTCGGATTCAAGGCGGTCATGATCCGGCCGGCTCCGTACATCGACAACAAGAAGCTCAACGACCCCGTCTACGACCCGTTCTGGGACGCGGCCGCGCAACTCGGATGTCCGATCGGGGTGCACCCCTTCTCCTTTGCGGACATGCCATGGAACGTCGTGAGCAGGCTCGGGCTCCAGGAGGACGCCTACGGCCACCTCGACAAGGGGCTCGCCCTGCGCCAAGGGCTCGGAAACGCCCTGGACGTGATGGTCGCGATGGGGTGGTTCGTGGCGGGAGGGATCTGCGAGCGCTTTCCGGATCTGACCGTCGTCTTCCTGGAGGGCTCAGGAGGGTGGTGTGCCCCGATGCTCGAGCGCTTCGACCACCACGTCGATGTCTTCGGCAGCCGCTACCAGACCACCCCACCCTCGGAGGTCTTCAAGCGGCAGTGCTACATCAGCTTCGACCCCGACGAGGAGTCGTTGACCTACACCGCCAACAGCAAGTACGTCGGCGCAGACCGGATCGTCTGGGCTTCCGACTACCCCCATCCGGACGCCAAGATCCCGGGCATCGTGAAGGAGCTGCGGGAAGCCACCGAGGGCCTCACCGATGCGCAGCGAAGCCTGATCTTCGGCGAGAACGCCGCCCGGCTCTACAAGCTCTGACAGTGCGTGGCGCTCCGAGGATGCGGAGCCCGGACGACGCTAGTCAGCGTCGTGGTTGGCCAGGGCCTTCGCTGCAGCGGCGACATCGCTCTGTGTCACCCGGATGGTCCGGGGCCACCCCCGCACGGTGGCGAGGCGCACCCAGTACACCGCGCCGTCGTAACTGATCCAGTCGACGTTTGGCGCTGGTCCCTCGGGGAGCGGAGTTCCCGGAGCATTCCGGTTGTATTTGGCGGTGACGCGGAAACCCTGAATTGGCTGGTTCACCTCGGCGACACAAGTGGCGCCGGTCCCCCTGGCCCGCCACGAAAGCTTCGCGAGCTGCTCCATGGCGCCACCTATCCGGTCGCGGCCAAACCAGACGCTCCGCTACGGGCGATTCGCCACGCGGGAATGCGGGCGAAGTGAACGTTCAGCCGTTTGGCAACGACGAGCCGGCCCGACTCAAGCCGATCGCCAGCTCATTCGCCGCCGAGGCCATTCTGCCACAGCCAGCCCCGGGTGTCGATTAGTCCGCTCCCCAAGGAGGCTTTGTTCGTCGGCCTCCGACCCCCCGGCCGTCCGGTGCGCAGCCTTCCGAGCAACGCGGCCATTGCCCGATCGGCCCTCGGGATGAAGTCGTGCCTGGCGAACTTGGCTGTGGCCAGAGGTCCGCGACGGCGCAGGCTTTTTGAGACTTCCGAGGTGGGATTCAAGAGCGGTGCCCGACGTTGCCGTGGTGAACTGGAGACACCGTCATCGCGGAGAGGGAAGTGCCACCTCTATCCAGTGAGGGAGTGTGGATCGATCGCGTCTTGGAGAAATGGAGTGAACTGAGTGAGCACGCGTCAGGTACTACGGGAGTTGATGAACGGCGAGGACCCGTTCGTTGCCGCTGACTGTTACAGCGCGCTGACCGCCCGGATCATCGAGCACATCGGCTTCAAGGCGGCCTACATGGGCGGTCATGCCACCGGCATGATGCACTACGCCGTTCCCGATTGCGGGGTGCTGACGCCGACCGAGATGATCGAGCAAGCCGCTCGAGTGGCTGAGACGATCGCCATTCCGGTGATCGTCGATGCCGACCAGGCTGGCGAGTCGGTGGCGGACGTGTATCGGTCGGTCGGCCGCTATGAGCGATCAGGCGTCGCCGGAATCCACATCGAGGACGAGATCGCTCCCAAACACTCCGCCTACGACGGTCCGCTGCTGTCGATCCCCGACATGCAGGCCCGGATCGGCGCGGCCGTCGACGGTCGCTCCGACCCGGACTTCGTGATCATCGTCAGGACCGACGAGCTGTACGTGGACGGCGGTGGAGGGTCGGGTTCGCTCGACGAGGCGATCGCGCGGGGCGTCGCCTACGCCGAGGCCGGAGCAGACGCCTTCCTGCCCACCTTCGCCACCGACGAACAGATTCCTCAGATCGCCGCCGAGGTGAAGATCCCGGTGGGCAATTACGGCAAGTTGGTCCCGGGCATGCAGTTCAGCTTGTTCACCGGCTTCGGCACCGCCGCCGCGGCCCGCTCGCACTACGAGCTTGCGACCTACCTCTTCGAGCACGGCGAGCTCCCCCCGGTGGCCTTCGGGTTCCCGGAGAAGGACGCCCTCATCAACCAGGGCCCGTACGACTCGATCGTGCGAGATTGGGCGAGTCGAACCGACCGCCCGATCCGGGGAGCGCACTAAGCCGCAGGGTGTTCCGGCGCCGGTGACGGCTCCCCCGGGCCCGAGCCCACGGGTCAAAAGTGCCGAGCCGGTATCGAACACACTCGTAGGTGCGATGACGCCCGAGGAGGCGGAGTTGACGGCAGAAGAAGACGAGCAACCAGGCCGATTCAGCGGTCGCGTGGACGCGGACGCGGTCTTCGCCTATGCGCGGGCCACGAACGATCCGAATCCTCGCTACCTGGCCGGTGATGCGGTCCCTGTCGCCTTCACGGCCACCTTGGTTCGCTCCCTCATGCCATGGTCGGCGTTCACTCCCGATCCGATGGGCTTTGTCGACGGGTGGCGCGGCGGTGTCCACGGGCAACACGACATCCACGTCCACGGCCAGGTGAAGCAGGGCCAGCACGTGCAATGGGCGGGGGAAATCGCAGGCCTGAAGCAAAACCGCGGCGGCGTCCTCGTCACACGCCGGATCATCGTCTCCGACATGACCGGTGCGCCTCTGGTCGAGCACCTGTGGACCGACTTCCTGATGGGCGCCACCCTCCGCGGAGATCATGTGGAATGGTCGTTGCCGGACCACACGTTTCCCGAGGAGGCGAGGAGCCGACCGTGTGCGTCGAGGGCGGTGCCGGTCGATCGCGATCAGGCCTTTCGCTACGCCGGCGTCTCATCAGATCACGCCCCTCACTCGATGGACGACGAAGTCGCTCGCGAACAGGGGTATCCGGGGAAGATCCTCCAGGGCATGTGCACGTTCGGCCTGTGCTGCGGGGCCGTCGTCGACGCCGGAGCGGGGGGCGAACCGAGCCGGCTCCGCAGAGTGGCCGCGCGCTTCTCGGCCCCTGCGTTTCCGAGTCGGGAGCTCGATGTCCGGCTCTACGAGGCCGGCCTCACCCCCGACGGGGCGAGATCGCTGGCCTTCGAGGCCCTCCAAGACGGTGTCGCGGTGATCACGCACGGGCGTGCCGAGGTGTCCGAGGAGAGCGGGGCCGGCGGAGTCTGACACGCCCGTCGTCCGATGAGTGTGCCCCTCGGCGCGAGGCTCAGGCGTCGGGGGGCGAGGGTGGTGGTTCGCCGGGCGGGACGTTCAGCAGGGCAGCTTCATCGCGGAAGGTTTGCCACATGGACTGCTCCCACGCCGCGTTCAGCTGACCCTTGATGTGACCGATCCGAGCGCTCAGGTCGCGACTCGCGATCGATGCCGCAGGACCCCTGCCGGGCGGCCCGATGTTCACCAGCCGCTGGGCGACATCGGAGACGAAGGCCTCGAGCTCATCGGCGGGAAGGCACCGGTTGATCAGCCGCCACTCCTCCGCTTGTCGTGCGCTCAATGGTTCGCCGAGGAGCGCCATCTCCTTCGCCAGCGGCAGGCTCAGCGACCGCGTCAGCAACCAGGCTGCGCCGCCCTCCAGCGGCAAGCCAATCCTGGCGAAGATCTCCCAGAAGGTCGCATTCTCGGACGCGTAGATGAGGTCACAGGCGAGGGCGAGCTGGCACCCGCCACCGACGGCGGGACCGTTGACCGCGGCGATGAACGGCGTCTCGCTGCGCCAGATCGATTCGAACAGGCGGTACCAGCCGTACAGGATGCCGTCGTCTCGTGCCACGGTGGACGACCGACGCCTGTCCGCAGGGATCTCGAGGGCACCACCCGCTTGCCGGAGGTCGGCACCGGCAGAGAAGGTGGAACCGGAACCGGTGATAACGGCAGCCTTGACGCCTTTGTCTTCGGTCGCGTCGTGAATCGCCTCGAGCAGCGCATCGCGGAGGCCCATCCCGTCGGGGCCACCGCCGGTGGGGTAGTGGTCCATCGCATTGGCGCGATCCGGCCTATTCATCCGGAGCCACGCCACGCCGTCCGCCACCTCATAGAGCAGTCCGGCGCTCTCCCATCCCGCGAGGTCGCGTCGGTGGTCTTGGGCTGTCATGGGTCGAATGCTCCGTGTGAACTTGGGAGAGAGGTCCTGCGGCTGGCACGACAGAACTCTCGATCCCCGATCAAACTACCGAGTTTCGGGTCCACACGCTGGTGCGAGGTCGCCAACGTGGGACGGTCGAATCGGACCCTGTGGGGGCCTGGGACGCGCCGGGACCGAAGAGGAGCGCCGATTGCGAAAAGGCCGCGACGGTCAGGGCTGCTGCCACGGGCGAGGGCTAGCCTCTGGCCCTTGTCGCGTCGAGCCGTGAGGGGTCGGAGTGAACCTCGGTCTGGTGATGGGCGGAGGCGGGCTGGTGGGCATCGCATGGGAGCTGGGGGTACTCGCCGGACTCCAGGAGGCGGCGGGGCTGGACCCGACATCCGCCGCCGTCATTGTGGGCAGTTCGGCTGGATCCGTATCGGGCGCGCAGGCTGCGCTTGGCCGCGATCTGGGCGATCTGGTGGAGAGACAGCTCCGTACGGCTTCGAGCCAGCGTGCGCCGGCCGCGGCGGGAACCGCCGGGAGCAGAACCGCGCCTGACGCGGACCGAGCGGGCAATTCGGGCCAGCCACGGTCCGTCCCCGACGAGATCCTCGAAGCCATGATGTCATCCACAGGCTCGATCGAGGAGCGAGCGGCCAAGATCGGGCAGATGGCCATGGAGGCCGACGTCCCCATGGAGGAGGACGCCTATGTGGAGTCCTTCCGGTCTTTCCTCGGTACCGACCGGTGGCCGGAAGTGGATCTGCGAGTGACGACCGCCGAAGTTGAGACCGGTCGCAGCGTCCTATGGAGCCGTCACGACGGAATCGATCTTGTCCGTGCGGTCGCCTCGTCGTGCACAATTCCCTGCTTCTTTCCGCCGGTGAGCTTCCGTGGCAAGCACTACGTGGACGGACCGCGGGGCGGCTACATGGCCCGTCTTGCCGGAGAGAAGGCTCTGGACGGGGTCCTTTTCGTCGGCCCAAACGCGGCGATGCCTCCGCAACTCACCCGTCAGGTCGAGCTCGAGGAGCTGGCCGAGAAGGGCATGCCGGTGGTGATGGTCACCGGTGGAAATGTGATGGCCGGAATCGGCATGGACCTCATGAACCCTGCGATGCGCGCGAGAGCCGCCGAGGCCGGTGTTGCCGACGGACGCGAGGCAGCCCCGCAGATGAAGGCCCTCCTCGGCTAGCACCGGTGGGTGGGTGGGAAGGTGGCCCCGAATATAAGCGCAGGTCAGCGCAAGGATCCGCAAGACGGACAACTCACAGTTCCTCGGTCGCAGGGTCGATGCCCGAGGGCCCGACCAAATGCGGTGTGACTTTGGCTGATGCCCGACCTTCCGCATTCGGGTGATCCCGACACGTGTTCAGCGGTTGCCCGACCCGTCGACATCGGGATGAGCGTTGCCTGGAAACGCAGTCAGGGACACCCGGCGATCGATGGCTTCCGTCGGTGCCGAGTGAGACGCGATCAGCCGGACGGCGTCACCACGCGAGGCTGCACGGAGGAGATGTCGCTGGCGAAATGTTCGAAAGTCTTGCCTGTCTCACTTGAGGTTTCCGAGGTATCGACTGACTCACCGGAACCCAAGATGACGTCAAGGTACTTCTGCAACCGGTCCCGGCACCCGCCGCAGCCGCGGCCAGCACCAGGGCACTTTGCCGTGATGTCCGCGACGCTACGGGCTCCGGAAGCGATCGTCGATCGAACCGCCCAATCGGTGACCGCCCTGCAGTGACAGACGTACATGGGTCTACCGTTCTATCTCGTCGCGGCGCACCAGTGAGGAATACCTATCTGCACAACACCTGTGGTGCTGCCCTGCGGTCAGAACTCACTCCCACCCGGCGCACCGTCTGCCCGTCGGTGCCGCTCCGTTCCCCATCAACGTGTCTCTCGAACGTTCAGAAGCTAGTCACGCTCGTCGAGTCGCCATAATCCTTTGCACGGAAGATGGCTTCAACCGCGGTTTCGCTGACCGCTGACCCATAGTGGGAAAGTCGAAAGAGCGGCCGCATGGCGAGTGCCAGGCCCGAAAGGGCGACCAGCATCTGCGCCGGCACTGGGAACTTGTCCACAACGAGCACGAGTGGTTCGAATTTCGGGGGATACAACGTCCCTGCCGCGAGGATCCAGGCAATCGTTTCGAGACGAATGCTTCCTGCGGCAACGTCGGCCACGATGAGCGCAACCGACAAGGCCATCAAGTAGTAGTCGAAGGTGTTCACCTCGAAGACCAAACGCAACGCCAACGACGTGGCGAGCAGGGCCGTCAGCACCACGGGCTGACGTACCGCCGTCTTGATCCTGCTCTGCGCCCAAAGCGTCACAATCGCGGCCAGGATCAAGGGACAACATCGAGAGACCACGGTACGAGCTGCTCCCTGGAGGCCCAACCTGGCAACGACTGTCGCCGAGCCGACGGGCGTCGCGTTGGTGCCCAGGAGGGCATCGAACATTCCTCGTCCCGTGGCTATCCCCAGCGGAACGATGACAATGGCACCAATCCCAACTGCTCCGAGCAAAAGGCGCCACCGATCTCGGCTCGGTGTGACGACCAAAAGTGGCAAGGCCGCCAGCACGGCATACTGCTTGGCACAACACGCGAGCCCGATCAGGACTCCAGCGGCAAACCACCGTCTTCGGAGGTGTGCGGCGAGGGCGCCCAAGATGAGCCCCATCGCGAAGAGATCCTCTGGGTGGAAATAGTTGATGAGCGTTCCCGCGAGCGCCGGGATACACGCCATGATACAGGGTCCGAGAACCTCGAGCTTCGTGCGGCCCCAACCAGATGCCCGGACAACCAGGACGAATCCTGCGAGCAGTACCGGCCACCCGAGCAGCCCGATCGGCCAGAGAAGCAGCACGGGGCTGTGCCAATCAATCGCACCCACCTCCGACGATGGACAGCCTCGCGCGGCGGCCCCAGACTCGGGGATCTTCATATTGCTGAGTCCCGTCAGTGCGATCACCGAAGCCGCAACCATCGGATACAGCGGAGGCACAGAGGACTGATTCGCCGTGGGGTAAGCGCAATGAAACTCGCCTCGCGCCATCGCGAATGCCGGGATCGCGCTCTCGTTGAAGTCCCCGGGCATCTGCTGCCAGTAGAAGGAGTCCCACGCGAGGATGGACGCCATCAGCAGAACCGTCGCCATCGCCCACCCAACCCGGCAGCGGACAGTCGATAGGGGCTCGCTCATTCGAGCAACCCACCGGTCGAACGTCCCTGGGACGGGGTGGGCGTTCAACGGCGTCGGTGTTGATCAAGTGGGCCTAAGACCACGCAGTGGCCAGTCACGAATTCAGGGTAACGAGGGTGCGCCGAGCGTGGGCGGATGTGCAATAGACCTCTTTTGACGGCAGAGCGCCGTCGTTTTCGAAACCGACCGAGGCACCGCCTTGGGGTGACGAGAGCCCAGATTCAGCCGGCCCAAGTGGGTAGCGGAGAGGTCCAACGCTCCTGAGGGAGTCTTCGTATCCGCGGGATCGCACCTGCGTGGATGATTGCTCCGAAGTAGCCTATTTGTCGTGGCCGGTGGCGATCCTCTCTCCTCGATCCCCCTGTTCTCACAGCTCTCGCGCCGAGAACGATCTCGTTTGGCGAAGTCGATGCACGAGTACACCTTTGAAGCTGGAAGAGCAGTTACTTCCGAAGGCGGAGGAGGTCAGGGTTTTTTCGTTATTAGCGAGGGAAAGGCACGCGTCGAGGTCAAAGGACGGCGTGCGAAGATTTTGGGTCCCGGCGATTACTTCGGGGAAATGGCGCTTATCTCCGGTGGGCCCCGCTCGGCAACCGTGATTGCCATGACGGACTTGCGGTGTCAGTTCCTTGTCCAGTCCGAGTTTCGGGAGTTTGTTGATGATCACCCGAAAGTTGCCTGGGCGCTTCTCCAGGCAATGGTCGCACGGATCCAGCAGGTTCACGACTGACGAGGGCCCCGACCGGAGCCGACGGACCACGACTGTTACGCCGTAAGCCACATGTTGGGCGCAGGTGCATTGTTTGCCGGGCGGTCTAACGGCATTTCCAGATGTGAGTCGGTACGGTCCCCCTAGTGCCCGAGCGCCGGGACGGCCGACACGGCGCGCAGGTGGCGGACGGCCTGGCGGAATGAACCAACCAAGGTGTCCTCGCAGTATCCGAGGTCGCTCTCGATACAAAATGCCCGAATGGTGCTCTGGGCGCGCGCCAGGTTGGGTCGGGGCATCGTCGGGAAGAGGTGATGCTCGATCTGGTAGTTGAGACCGCCGAGCATGAAGTTGGTGAACCGGCCACCGGCGATATTGCGAGCGGTGATGACCTGACGCCGTGCGAAGCTCATCCCCGTACTGCCTTCGATGATGGGCATGCCCTTGTGGTTGGGGGCGAAGCTGCAGCCCAGGTACAGCGAGAAGACCCCTTGCTGAACGGCGACGAAGGCCAATGCCCTGAGCGGGGAGAGCACCCACAGTACCGCCCCCAGATAGAGCGCGGCGTGCAGTGCTATCAGCAAGCCTTCCCCCACAGTCGCACGATCCCGTTGCCGGAACAGCCTCTCGATACCCGACACATGCAAGCCCGCACTTCGCAGGAGCATCAGGGGAAAGAACAGGCCGGCCTGCCAGCGCGCCAGCAACCGGGTGAGGTTGCGGTTGCCCCCAGCGAGCCCGTCGGAGGAGTTGAAGGCTACGAGGCCCTCACCGATATCGGGGTCGCGGTCGACCTCGTTGGGGTGTGCGTGATGGGCGTCGTGTTTGGAGACCCACCAGCCAAAGCTCAGTCCGATCAGCGCGTTCGCGACGAGCAGCCCGAGCAGCCGGTTGGCCCGGCGGGACCGAAAGACTTGTAGATGCCCAGCGTCATGGCCGAGGAAGCCCAGCTGGGTGAACATCACGCCCAGGAATACCGCGACCCCAAGCGTGGCCCACGAGTTGCCCACGATCAGCAACGCCGCCCATCCGCCGGCGAACGCGGCGATGGTCAGGACGATCTTGAGGCTGTAGTAGCCCGGCCGGCGAGCGAGAAGGCCGGCGTCGCGGATCTGCACCGCGAGAACGCGGTAGTCGCCAGCCGAACTGTCGATGGTGCCCGTCTGCACCAGCTCTCCCCGCGCAATCCCTCCGTGAGTACCACCAGCGTCTGGAGCAACGGCGAAAGCCAAAGCGTTCCTCAGATCACGTCAGGATAGTCCTCCGGACCGGGCATTTCACCCGAACCCGTACGGTGTCGGCATGCCCGCGAAGCTGCGCGTGCCCACCCACCTGCAGGCCTCGACCGACGTCGGCGGCCCGGCGCGGGTGGAGTGGCTGGCCGCGCTTCCGGACCGGGTCGAGGAGTTGACCGGGCGGTGGGGGCTCGAGCTCGGCGACCCGTTCGAGCCGGGCGGGAACTGCTCGTGGGTGGCGCCGGGCCTCGACCGCGACGGTCGTGAGGTCGTGCTCAAGGTCGCATGGCCACACACAGAGGCGTCGCACGAGGCGGAGGGGCTGGCCGCGCTCGGCGGCGAAGGGGCGGTCGACGTGTACGGGTTCGAACACCTGCCGCCGGCCCGACCCCGAGGTGGATCCGACGGCGGCACCGAGGCCATCGCGATGCTGCTCGAGCGGTGCCGCCCCGGGACCGAGCTGCGCGACCGCCCCGAGGCCGAGCAGCACGTCGTCATCACCGACCTGCTCCGGTTGGTCTGGGCCGTCGACCTGCCGCCCGATCACCCGTTCCGTCCGTTGTCGGTGATGGCCGACGATTGGGTGGGGCGCGCCGAGGAACGGCTGGCCGCCGACCCGGGGCGACTCGACGGCGGCCTGGCCCGGGAGGGGCTGGCGCTGTTCGGCGAACTGTCGCGGGCCGGGCCGGGCGACGTGCTGCTGTTCACCGACCTGCACGCCGGCAACGTGCTGTCGAGCGGGCGTCGCCCGTGGCTGCTCATCGACCCCAAGCCCTACGTCGGCGACCGGCACTACGACGTCCTCCAGCACCTCCTGAACTGCAACGAGTCGCTCCAGGCCGACCCGATCGGGCTGCTGACCGAGGTCGCGGACCTGGCCGGCCTGGACGCCGGGCGGGTCAGGCAGTGGTTGTTCGCGAGGTGCGTCCAGGAGAGCCTGGGCGACGGTCCGCCGTGGCCGGGGCTCGACGTCGTGCTGCGCCGACTGGGTGGTCCGTAGGGTCACCGCCACGAGCAGCCGAGGTCCCGGTCGAGCCACCGGCCGTCGCGATCAGACTGGAGGGGTGCTTCTGATCGATGCGGCCAACGTGGTCGGATCCCGTCCGACCGGCTGGTGGCGGGACCGGGCCGGCGCGGCCCGACGGTTCGTGGACCAGGTCCGAGCGGCCGTGGACTCCGGACGGATCGCCCCGCCGGTCACGGTGGTCCTCGAGGGCAAGGGTCGCGACGGTGCGCCGGCCGGCCTTGCCCACGGCGTCATGGTCCTCCACGCCGGCGGCAGCGGCGACGAGACGCTTCTGGATGCCGTCGCGAGCGCCCCCGATCACGTGGTCACCCTCGTCACCGCGGATCGCGAGCTGCGGTGGCGGGCCGAGGCCCTGGGGGCCGACGTGGCCGGGCCCGGGTGGCTCCTGGCGCTCCTCGAGTAGCCGGTCACGGGCCCGCCTCAGGGCCCGTGACGGCCGAGGCGCACCGTCCCGAAAGACGCCTCCGCTCAGCTTGCCCATCGCTCCGAACGCCGGCCTGGGCCGACCACTGACACCGCGGCCCGGCGGGCCGGTCGGGGGCGCCGCGGTTCGAGCAGGGTCGCGGCCACCAGCAGCCCGCCGAAGCCGGCTCCGAGCCAGCACACACCGCCCCAGCCGTCGGCCGCCAGCACCCAGCCCGCCGTGAACGACCCGAGCGCCCCCCCGGCGAAGTAACAGACCATGTACCCGCCGTTGACCCGGGACCGGGCGTCGGGCCGGAGCCGGTAGATCACCGACTGGTTGGAGATGTGCACCCCCTGCACACCGCCGTCGAGCAAGAGGATCCCGATGAGGAGGGGGCCCAGCGCGCTGCGGCCGAGGGCGAGAACCCCGAACGATCCGGTGACGGCCACCGCCGAGACGGCCGTGACCGCCCTCGTCCGCCCGGCGTCGGCCAGGCGGCCGGCGAGGTTGGCCATGCCCACGCCGGCCACGCCGGCCAGCCCGAACAGGCCGATCACGGCCTTCGAGTAGTGGAATGGGGGACCCGACAGCAAGAACGCGAGCGTGGTCCACAGGACGCTGAAGGCGGCGAAGACGGTGGCCCCGGCGAAGGCGCGCCACCGAAGCACCGGCTCGGTGGCGAGCAGGCGGAGCGTCGAGCCGACGAGCTCGTGGTAGGGGAGGTGGGGGCGGGGCCCCTCGGCGGGGAGCGCCCGCCGGAGCACGGCCGCGAAGGCGACCATTAGGCCGGCGGACACCCAGTAGATGGTCCGCCAGCCCGCCGCCTGGGCCACCAGCCCGGCGGCCGTCCGGGCGAGCAGGATCCCGACGAGGAGGCCGGTCATGATCCTCGCCACCGTTCGGCCCTGGCGGCCGGGGGCGGACAGGTCGGCGGCGAACGGGACCATGATCTGGCCGGCCACCGACGAGCAGCCGACCGCTGCGACTGCCACCTCGAACAGCCACAGGGTCGGTGCGGCGGCCGCCAGCGCGAGGAAGGCCGCCGCGAGGAGGAAGACCGCCACCACCAGCGAACGCCGCGGCCGGATGTCGCCGAGGGGCACGACGAGCAAGAGGCCGAATGCGTAGCCGACCTGACCGCTCGTGACCACGAGTGACGTCGCGGCTGTGCCGACCCGGAACGACGTCGAGATCTGGTGGAGCAGCGGCTGGGAGTAGTAGAGGTTCGCGACGATCGCGCCGGTGGCGACCGCCATGAGCACGACCAGCCGGTTGGAGAGCGCCGCGGCGCCCCCCGGCGGTGTCGTGGTTGGGACGGCTTCGGTCAGGGCGCGCTCCCGGGCCCGCCGGCGAGCAGCGCCCGGAGGGCCGCGGCATCCGCCCGGAGCTCCGGATCGTCGAGGTCGACTTCGCGGTCCTTCGGGAGCGGCGCGCCGGGGTTGACGTCGCCGTCGGCGTAGCGGGCGGTCACGTGGGTGTGCAGGTGCGGGACCGCGTTGCCGAGGGTCTCGTAGTTCACCTTCCGGGCCCCGAACTGCCGCTTCACGGCGTCGCCCACCAGCAGGACCTCGGCGAAGTACCCGGCCGCCTCCCCGTCGTCGAGGTCGGTCGGCTCGGCGACGTGGCGGCCATGCCACAGCACCACGACGTAGCCGCGCTGCGCGCCCCTTCGGTTCAGGTAGCCGTCGGCGTAGCGCCCGGCGAAGACCCGGAGGCCGTAGGGGGTCTCCTCGGGCCGCTCCGGCGAGCACATGGGGCACCCGGTGCCCGAGTAGAGGTCGTCCCAGTGCTCGGGCCAGGCCACGGCCCATTGTGGCCGACCTCGGCTGGCGGGCGGTCCGGGTGGCTGGGCCAGACTGGGCGGATGAGCGACGCCCCTCGCCGGACGCTGGCCGGCATCCTCGACCTGCGGAGCTCCGGCGAGGACCGTTGGTTCGCCCCGACCCCCGGGGAGGGCCCGCGCCGGCTCTTCGGGGGCCAGGTCGCCGCGCAAGCCCTTGCCGCCGCGTGCCAGACCGTCCCGGCCGACCGGCCGCCGCACTCGATGCACGGATATTTCATCCGGCCCGGGCGCCCGGACACCGTCCTCGAGCTGGTGGTGGAGCGCACCCGGGACGGCCGGTCGTTCACCACCCGGCACGTGACGGCCATCCAGGAGGGCAAGGCGATCTTCAACCTGTCGGCCTCGTTCCACGGGGCCGAGTCCGCCATCGACTGGCAGCTCCCCGGCCCCGCCGCCACCCCGCCGCCCGACGACCAGCCGCCCCCGACCGTCGACCCCAGCCGCCCGTTCTGGCAGAACAGCCCCTTCGAGATCCGCCCGCTCTCGGAGACCTATCCGTGGCCGCCCCACCCGGCCTGGGTGCGGCTCCTCGAGCCCATCGGGCCGGACCGGGCGCTCCAGGCCTGTGCGCTGGCCTTCATCTCGGACATGGGGGTCGTCGGCTCGGCCCGTTCCCCCGAGGACCGCAGCCAGCCCGCCGCGATGGCGAGCCTGGACCACGCGGTCTGGTTCCACCGGCCCTTCGACGTTTCCGAGTGGCACCTCTTCTCGGTCGACCCGGTCTCCAACTACGGCGGTCGCGGCCTCGCCCGGGGGACCATCCACGCGGCGGACGGGCGTCTGGTGGCCTCGATCGCCCAGGAGGCGCTGATCCGGCCGGGCCCCTCGGAGTGGGGGCCGCCGCCCGGCGAGCGGGGTCCGACGGCCTAGACGTGCCCGCCGCGCCGGCTCTCGGCGGTCACGCCGACGAGGGCGGTGAGCATGAGGCCGACGGCGGGGAAGAAGAACCAGATCCCGAAGGCGAACGCCAGCACCAGCATGAACGCGCCCATCCCGAGCACGAACGGCCAGATGCTCGAGCTCGGGAAGGTCTCGACCTCGCCGGCCCCGTCCTCGATGGAGGCGTCGTTGCGGTCCTCGGGGCGGTAGCCCATCTTGCGGTGCCAGTAGTAGTAGTAGCCACCGGGGAGCAGGCCGAGGGCGCAGGTGCCGACCAGCATCATCGTGCCGCCGTCCTCGTAGCTCGTGAACCAGTAGACGGCGCCCACGATGCCGAAGAACACGGCCACGCCGAGCAGGACGAACGCTTCGTGCCTCATGACGACACCAGGACCTTCTCCTTGTCGGGGTCGTGACCCTCGCCGTGCCCGATCGCCGGGTGGTCGGGGTGGTGGTAGTCCCAGGTCGGGCGCTCCGAGCGGATCGCCGGCAGGTGCGAGTAGTTGTGGTGCGGCGGCGGGGAGGTGGTGAACCACTCGAGCGTGTGGGCGTCCCAGGGGTTGTCGCCCGAGGGCACCGGGTCGCGCCAGGAGATCCACAGGTTCCAGAGCAGCACCGCGAACGATGCCGCGATCACGAACGCCCCGACGGTCGAGATGATGTTGTAGCTCTCCCAGCCGAGGTAGGTCGGGTAGGTGACCACCCGTCTCGGCATCCCGAGCAGGCCCACCACGTATTGGGGCATGAAGGTGACCCAGAACCCGATGAACATCAGCCAGAAGTGCCACTTGCCCAGGTTCTCCCGGAGCATCCGGCCGAAGAACTTGGGATACCAGTAGTAGAGGCCGGCGAAGCCGGCGAACACCGCCGTGCCGAACAGCACCTGGTGGAAGTGGGCCACGACGAAGTAGGTGTCGTGGGTGAAGAAGTCGATCGGGGGCGACGCCAGCATGACCCCGGTGACGCCTCCCATGAGGAAGGCGAATAAGAACCCTATAGAGAAGAGCATCGCCGCCGAGAGGTGGATCTGGCCTCGCCACATGGTGCCGATCCAGTTGAAGAACTTGATGCCGGTCGGCACCGCGATGAGCAGCGAGAGGAGCGAGAAGAACGGCAGCAGCACCACGCCGGTCGTGAACATGTGGTGTGCCCACACCCCGGTCGACAGCGCCGCGATGGAGAGGGTCGCGAAGACCATGCTCTTGTAGCCGAAGACTGGCTTGCGCGAGAAGACCGAGATCACCTCGGTCGCGATGCCGAAGTAGGGCAGGGCGAGGATGTACACCTCGGGATGGCCGAAGAACCAGAACAGGTTCTGCCACAGGTTCGGCGACCCGCCCCCCTGGACCGAGAAGATGTGGGTCCCGAAGTGCCGGTCGCAGAACAGCATGACCAGCGCGCTTGTGAGGATCGGGAAGGCGATGAGGATCAAGATTGCCGTGACCAGCATGTTCCAGGTGAAGATCGGCATCCGGAACATGGTCATCCCCGGGGCGCGCAAGTAGAAGATCGTGGCCACCAGGTTGACCCCGGTGAAGATCGCCGAGAACCCGGTCAAGACGAGGGCCATGATCCAGATGTCGCCGCCCGCGCCCGGCGAGTTGGTGGCGTTGGAGAGCGGCGCGTAGGCGACCCAGCCGAAGCTGGCGGCGCCCCCGGCAACGAGGAAACCCATCATCATGGTGAGCGAGCCGCCCAGGTACAGCCAGTAGGAGAGGGCGTTCAGGCGGGGGAAGGCCATGTCGGGCGCACCCACCTGGAGGGGCACGATGTAGTTGGCCAGGCCGCCGAAGGCGAAGGGGCCGGCGAACAGGTACAGCATCAGGCTGCCGTGCATCGTGAACAGCTCGTTGTACTGGGCGTAGGAGACGAGCGACGCGTTCGGCGTGGCCAGCTGGAGCCGCATGACGAGCGCCATGATCCCGGCGATGTAGAAGAGCACGAGCGAGGTGATCATGTAGCTCATCCCGATCACCTTGTGGTCGGTGCTCGTGAGCCACTTGAGCACGCCGGTGGGCCCGTGGTGCTCCTCGTGCCCGTGGTGCTCCTCGACCACGAGGACCTGGTGCCCGTCCCTCCCGTCGCCGGAGATCGTTGGGGTGATGACGTCGGTCATATGGCTACGCTCCGGGACCGTTCGCTCGGATCTGGCTCTTCAGCTGGCCGATGGTCGGTTGGTGCCCACTCGTCTGGTGGACCCAGGTGTCGAATGCGGCCGGGGTCACCGCCTTCACGGTGAAGAGCATGAGGGAGTGGTAGAGGCCGCACAGCTGGGTGCACTGCCCGCGGTAGACACCGGCGTGCAGCACGTTGAAGTTGAACGTGTTCACGTACCCGGGCGCCGCGTACCGGCTGAAGTTGAACTCCGGCACGTAGAAGCCGTGGTACACGTCGGCCGACTCGAGGTGGATGGTGACCGCCTCTCCCACCGGCATCTCCATCTGCGGCTGCTGCAGCGTCTGGCCGATCACGACCTTGCCGGTGGCCGGGTAATAGAACTGCCAGCCCCACTGGAAGGCGGTGACGTCGATCGTGACCTGGGACCGGGGCACCGCGTCGACCTCGTTCTCGGTGATCACCGTGAACACGAAAAGCCCGATCACGATGAAGATCGGGACCACCGTGTAGAGGATCTCGATCGCCGGGCGGTATTGGGTCTGACGGGGCAGCGCCTCGCTGCGCCGGCGGTACCGGAACATCGCCCACAGGATGAGGACCAGGACGACCCCGCCGACGACGATCCCCGCCACGAAGAACCCCTGCCAGAGCTTGTAGGCGTCCTGGCCCTGGCTGGTCGCCCCCTTGAACGCGCCGAAGTCCGGGAGCTGGCAGCCCGCCAGCACCACGGGCGCGAGCACGAGCAGCGGCAGGAGCCGGCGGCTGGGCCGCCTCCCGAGGACGCGCCGCGGCGCCGAGAAACGATTCGACGGGGCCGAGTGCGGGGTCTCGGCGGAGGGGGCGGACGCGGGGCTGAGCGGCCTCTCGTCGCGCCAGACGTCCACGCTGGCGAACCTTAGCGAACCCCACTTTGGAAATCGAAGTACCTGCTCGGAGGGCCGCCGCTGGTGGCGGCCGGGCCGGGCGGGTGGGGCGCCGCCGAACCGCTCAGTTGGTCGACGGGTTGGTGGAGGGGGTCGACGGGTTGGTCGAGGGCTTCTCGTCGACCGCCTGGCTGGCGGTCTTGTTGGCCTCCTCCGCCTTGGCCTCCGACACGCCCTTCTTGAACTCGCTCTGGGCGGAGCCGAGGTTGCGGGCCAGCTTCGGGATCGCCGCGCCACCGAAGAGGATCACCACCACGACGATCAGCACGATCAGAAGGTCTGGGCCAAAGATCTCTGCCAGCATGTCGAACCCTCCTCATGGGCCACGTGGCGGCGAACCATCAAAGGTTCTGTCCAAGGTTACCGTGTCCCGCCCGGCCCGGTCCCCCGCCCCTCATCCGGCCAGCAGCACCCCGAGGACCAGGGCGGCGAGGGCGGTCACGCCAGACAGCGAGCCCCAGATGGCCAGTCCCCGCCGACTGGCCGCCCGGCCGTGGACGAAGGCGGCCAGCCCCGCCAGGGCAACCACCGCGATCTTCACCGAAAGCACCACCCGCCACGCCCCCGACTGGGTCGAGGGGTGGGTGGCCGAAATGTTCCAGATGCCGGTGGCGACCAGCACCGCGTAGGCGGGCCAGCTGAGTCGGGCGAACGCCCGGGCCACGGTCCGTGGCCCGTCGGCCGCGATGCCCCGCACGGTGCCGACCAGGCCGGTCAGCACGACCTGGCCGCCCACCCAGACGCTCGCCGCGAGGACGTGCAGCGAGAGCCGGAGCGCGGTGAGGGCCGGGGCGAGCGACCCGGTGTCGGCTCTCAGCGGCCCTGCCAGTTGGGGGCGCGCTTCTCGGCGAAGGCGATGGGGCCCTCCCGGGCGTCGGCGGAGCTGAAGACGACCCGGCTCGCCGCGTCGCTCAGGTCCCAGGCCTCGGCCTCGGACACCTCGCCCGCCTGCAGGGTGAGCTGACGCGAGTAGCGGACCGACAGCGGGGCGTTCTCGGTGATCCGGCCGGCCAACGCGAGGGCCTCGTCCATCAGCCGGTCCGCCGGCACCACCGCGTTCACGAGGCCGAGCTCGAGGGCCCGGGCCGCGGTGATCGAGTCGCCGGTCAGGGCCAGCTCCATCGCCAGCGCGATCGGCAGCCGCTTCGGCAGCCGGACCAGCCCGCCGCCCGCCGCCAGCAGGCCCCGCTTGACCTCGGGGATGCCGAAGACGACGTGTTCGGCCGCCACCACCAGGTCGCAGGCCAGCACGAGCTCGAAGCCCCCCGCCAGGGCCGGACCGTTCACCGCCGCGATCACCGGGACCGGGATCGCGCGGCGGACGAACCCCGCGAACCCGCCGGTGCTGGCGCTGATCGACCCGCCGGTGCCCGCCGAGAAGGCCTTCAGGTCCATGCCGGCCGAAAAGGCCTTGTCGCCGGACCCGGTGAGGATGATCACCCGCAGGTCCTCGTCCTTGTCGAGGTCGTCCAACGCCGCGGTCAGCTGCTTGGTCACCTCGGCGTTGATGGCGTTGCGGGCCTCGGGCCGGTTGAGGGTGAGGACCTCGACCTGACCCCTCCGCTCGCGCAGGATCACGGGCGGGCTCTCGCTGTCGGCCATCGGTCGCTCCTTCCGGTCGGTGTCCCGGACCCGGCGACGCTATCCCGCGCCGCGCCGGCCGTCCCAGCCGGTCTCGGTCAGGTCACGTCCTGGTCGAAGGTGACGAAGTAGCCGACGACGATCGGGACGAGCCCCCACGCCGCCAGCACGATCGCCGCCAGCCACCAGCTGAGCAGGTGGGCCCGTTCGCCGGCCGGGGCGAGGCCGCCCGCCACCGCGGCGGCGGCGGCGGAGGGCAGCCACCGGCCCACCTCGGGCAAGAGCCCGTCGAGGACCGGCTCGACGATGAAGGTGATCGCGAGGATCGTGACCACCGCCGCGACCTGGTTCTTGACGAGCGTGCCGAGGCCGGCCCCGAGCAGCGCGAGGAGCGCGAAGGCGGCGAACAGCCCCGGCAAGACCGCCCCGGCCTGGTCGAAGAGGCGGGACACCGAGCCCCCCTCGGTGTGGAGCAGAGGGAGGCCCATGGCCCCGACGAAGAGCAAGCTCGCGATCGCGAGGCCGATCCCCCAGATGAGGGCGGCGACCGCCTTGGCGGCGAGGAGCGTCCCCCGGCGCGGCTCGACGAGGAGGGTCTGGGTCATCGTCTTGTGCCGGTACTCGCCGGTGACCGCGAGGACGCCCACGACGGCGGCCATCCAGATGCCGCCGACGGCGAAGCCCGAGCCGATCAGTCGGCGCAGGCGGAACGTCGAGACCGGCGCGACGAAACGGACGTGCCCGTGGCCCTTGCCCACCAGGAACACGACGACGATGCCGAGCGCGGTGAACAGGAGCGTCGCCCCCAGCACCACCCACGGGCCCGGGGAGGTGCGCAGCTTGAACAGCTCGGCGCGGACGGACCGGATCACGGCGGCGGCGCGGCGGGTTGACCCGTGGCGGCGGGCGGCACGGCGGGCGGCACGGCTGGCGCCGCGATCTCGGGCCCGGTGAGCGACAGGAACACGGACTCGAGGTCGGTGCTCTGGTTGATGAGCTCGTAAACGACGATCTGGCTCTGCGCGAGCACCGGGCCGAGCCGGTTGGGCGTCACCCCCTCGACCAGCACGAGGTCCTCGGTCAGGCGACGGGCCGGGAAGCGGGCGGCGGCCATCACCCCGAGCAGGCGGTCGGGTTCGGGGGTGCGGACCCGCATCGCCGAGCCCACCTGGGCCGTGAGCGACGAGAGCGGACCCGACGCGCGGGCGTGGCCGGCCGCGATGATCACCACGTCGTCGGCGATCTGGGCCATCTCGGCGAGCAGGTGCGACGAGATGAGCACGGTGCGGCCCTGGGTGGCGAGGTAGCGGAGGAAATCGCGCAGCCAGGCGATGCCCTGGGGGTCGAGCCCGTTGCCGGGCTCGTCGAGGATGAGGACCGGTGGGTCGCCGAGCAGCGCTGCGGCCAGCCCCAGGCGCTGGCGCATCCCGAGGGAGAACCCGCCGACCCGGCGCCCGCCGACATCGGCCAAACCGACGAGGTCCAGCACCTCGGCAACCCGGGTCCTCTCGATGCCGGCCCCGATCGCGCACATCCGGAGGTGGTCCCGCGCCCGACGGGCCGGGTGGAAGCTGGTCGACTCGAGCAGCGCGCCGACCCGGCGGAGCGGTTGGGCGAGGTCCTCGTAGCGCTGGCCCCCAATGGTGGCGGTGCCCGCGGTGGCCTTCACCAGGCCGAGGAGGATCCGCAGGGTGGTGGTCTTCCCGGCTCCGTTCGGCCCGAGGAACCCGGTGATGCGGCCCGGGGCCACACCGAAGCTGAGGTCGGTGACCGCCTGCACGGTGCCGAAGCGCTTGTGGAGCCCCGCAACCTCGAGGGCGACCGCGTCGGCCCGGATGCTCGACGCCACCGGTCCACAGCTTAGGGCCGGGCTATCGTCCGCTCGTGCCTCCGGTCGACCGCCTCGTGCCAAGGGCGACCGCCACCATCGGCCGTCTCGGAAGTGCCTTCTACTTCGCCGAGCCGGCCTCGAGCAGGGCCGACGAACTCGGGCTCGGCCCATTCCGCTTCTACATCCTTGGGCGCGGGGGCGTGCTCGGCGACGTCGACGCCTCCGTCGTGGTGAGCGCGTTCGGGTACTTCGCGCCGCGGCTCATCCGGTCCCAGTGGGACAAGGCGCGGGCGATCATGGACCCGCGTGCCGCCGCCCGAGCCCACCTCGAGTGCTGCGCGGAGTTCGGTCGGGCCAAGCTGTCGGGTCTCGACGGGCTGGACGCGCTCTGCGATGGCCTCGGCGCGGTCAACGACGCCGCCGATCCGGCCGGTCTCGCGCTCTACGCCGGGATCAGCGCGGAGCCGCTCGTCGACGACCCCCCGGGCCGGACGATGCAGCTCGTGACCGTGCTGCGCGAGTACCGCGGGTCTGCGCACCTGGTGGCCGTCCTCGCCCAGCTGCTCGAGCCGCGGATCGCGCACTACATCCGGAGGCCCGAGATGTTCTCGACGTTCGGCTACGAGGACGACGACGTCCCCGAGGTGACCGACGAGCACCGGCGCCAGCTGGAGGCGGCCGACGAGCTTACGAACCGCATGGTCGCCCGGGCCTACTCCGTGCTCGACGACAAGCAAGCCGACGCGGTCCTGGCCGGGCTCGACGCCATGGAGAAGGCGATCTCGGACTGACGGTCCGGCCGCGGCTCAGTCCCGGGGCTCCTCCCAGGACCGGGCGTCGACGGTGCCGGCGGGGGCGCCCGCCTTCGCCGGGCCGCGCATGAGAAGGCGCACCGCCCGGTGGTGGACCACCGCGTTCTGCACCCCGAGCGAGATGGCCGTGAAGAGGACGAGGCTCGCCGCGGTGATGTCGATCGGCCCGTGGAGCCCCGAGACGACCGGGCTGAGCGCGAGGTGCAGCCCGGCCGAGACCAGCCACAGGCCGACCGTCAGCCAGGTGCCCTGCTGGATCACGGCCCCCCGCTCGGCCGGGGTGAGCCGGACGCTGGCCGCCCGGAGCGCGCCGGTCGCGCCGGCCACCACGAGGCAGCTTCCGATGGCGAGCATCGAGACCTCGGCCCCGGGTGAGTGGGTCTCGGTGAAGTGGATGAACTGGAAGAGCCCAATGAGGGAGAGGACGACCGGCACGCGGCCGGCGAAGCGGAGCCGCACCCGGCGGACCCGCCGCTGGCGGTAGAGGACCCAGGCGAACACCGCGGCGTCGATGGCGAGATCGAGCGGGCTCACCCGCCCGACCATAACCCCCGGGCGGGCCGCTCCCGCCTCGCCGGGAATCTCAGGCGCCCGCTTCCAGCGCGAGCAGGGCCCGCTTCGTCGGCAGCCCGCCGCCGTAGCCGCCGATCGTCCCGTCGGCGGCGATGACCCGGTGACACGGGAGCACGATCGGGATCGGGTTCGCCCCGTTCGCCTGGCCGACGGCCCGGAACGCCCGGGGTCGCCCGACCCAGCGGGCCAGCTCGGCGTAGCTGATCGTCTCGCCGTAGGGGATGTCGGCCAGTGCGGTCCACACGTCGCGCTGGAAGTCGGTCCCCTCGAGCGACAGCGGCAGCTCGAACTGCCGGCGCTTGCCCGCGAAGTACTCGTCGAGCTGGCGGGCGGCGTCGCGGACCGGCCCCCGCACCGCGGCGCGGTCGCGCGAGACCTTGGACGAACGCCCGGGCACCGGCAGAAGGATCTCGGTCACCGCGTCGGCGTCGCCGGCGACGACGAGGTCGCCGATCGGGCTCTCGACGCAGAGCTGCGTCGCGGTCGTTTGGGCGTGCAGCTTCGTGGCCAGGGTCATCGTCGCCCTCCTCTTCGTCTCGCCCTCGATCGTGGCACGCGGGCGCGGCCGATTCTGGGCGGATCCGGACAGGCGGCGACCGGCGGCCTCAGGGCGCGCGGACGAGATCGGCGGTCATCACCATGGTGGCGGCGAGCAGCGGGATCCGGCCCGCGCCGAGGACCCGGACCGGCTCGAAACCACACTCGCGGGCGATCTGGCTGATCGTCTTCTTGGAGAAGAACTTGATGTGCCCGTAGTCGGCGAGCGGCCCCCAGTGCGAGTCCGACCTGCCGGTGACCACGATGGCGAGGTTCTTCCAATAGCCGTGGTACGGGGTGGTGATGATCGCCTGTCCCCGGTCGCCCAGCGCCTCGCGGCAACGGGCGAAGAGGACGCGGGGCAAGAACAGGTGCTCGATCACCTCGGCGGACACGACGACGTCGAACTGCCCTCGCAGGGACCCGGGGAGCGGCTCGTTCAGGTCGTGGACGACGAAGGGGACGCCGGGGTTGGCCCGGCGGGCCCGCTCGATCCCGCTCTCGGTGAAGTCGACGCCCGTCACCTGCTTGCCGGCCTCCCGGATCCGCGCCGTGAGCGCGCCGTTGCCGCAGCCGAGGTCGAGGACCCGCACCGGGCCGTCGGGGAGCGCCTTCAGCACCGCCGGCACGAGGTAGTGGTGGTTCTCGGCGGCGCCGGAGAACTCCCACTCGGGGTAGCTCGCCTCGGCGCGTTCGGTTCCGGAGGCCACGGTCGCAGGCTACGCGGCGGTTCACGCCGACCGGTGGTTCCCCGCCCGCCCCCGGCCGGGGGCGGGGGTCAGGAGCGCTCCGGCCAGGTGAAGAGGCGGGCGCGCTCGGGTCGCACGTAGCCGTGGTCGAGGAACCAGCGGGCCGAGTCGGCGATCGCCTCGGCGGCGGGCCGCGAGGTGTAGCCGAGCTCAACGCGGGCCCGGGAGTCGTCGAACACCATGTGCTCGAGCGACATGCGGGCCGCCTCGAGCGGCACGTGGGGCTCGCGCCGGAGGAGGCGCCCCTCGATCAGGTCGGAGGCGAGTCCGGCTCCGAGGCCCACGAGGCCCGGCCACCGCCTCCCGGGCGCGGGCAGCCCGGTCACCGACGCGGCGGTGCCCAGCAGCTCGCCCATCGGCAGGTTCTCCCCGCCGATGATGTAGCTGCGGCCGCGGCGCCCGCGTTCGAGCGCGAGCAGGTGACCGACGGCTAGGTCCTCCACGTGCGAGACGTTCATGGCGGTGTCGACATACCCGGGCATCCGGCCGTTCAGGAAGTCGAGGAGCACCTTTCCGGTCGGGGTGGGTCGGATGTCGCGGGGGCCGAGCGGGAAGGTCGGGTGCACCAGGGAGAGTGGCGCCCCTTCGGCGGCGGCCCGGAGCGCCTCGTGCTCGGCGACGTACTTGGACTGCTTGTAGGAGCCGAACAGGTGGTCGATCCGCGCGGCGGCCCGCTCGTCGGCGGGGTGGTCCCGGGAGCCCTCGAGGCCGATCGTGGCGACGGTGCTCGTGTAGACGATCCGCTCGCTCCCGGCCTCGAGCGCCGCGTCGATCACGTGCCGGGTCCCCTCCACGTTCACGTCGTAGAAGACCGAGCGGTCCTTGGCCCAGAACTGGAACAGGGCGGCGGTGTGGAACACCGCCCGCGCGCCGGCGAGTCCCTTTTCCACGTCGTCGCGGGACCGGATGTCCACGCTCACCCGCTCGAGGTCCAGCCCGTCGAGGTTCGACTCGTTCCCGCCCGGCTCGACCAGCGCGACGACCTCGGCTTGGCGCTCGAGGAGCGCGCGCACGATGGCCGAGCCGATGAACCCGGCGGCCCCGGTGACCGCGACCCGGTCGCCGGGTCGGAGCGTGAACGGCGGGTCGGCGCCGCCTCGGTCGCTCAAGCGCGGCCGGCCGCGGGCACGGCCGCGACCTGGCCCCCGCCGTTCGCCGAGGCGCCGTTAGGCGACCCGTTGGCGGAGAGCGAACCGCCGACCGGGGTGGCCGGCGGGCGATAGGTGCCGGCGCGTCGGTTGCCGCCGGGGAGCGCGCCACGGGCCATCTTCCGGCCGAGGTCGAAGTAGAACCCCGGGCCCTTGTGCGCGGAGTCAAGGACGTCGTCCAAGGCGGCGACGAAGTGATCGACCTCGGCCTCCCCGGCGACGAGCGGCGGCAGCAGCTTGATGATGTTCACGTTGTCGGCGGCCACCTGGGTCAGGATCCGGTGGCGGTGGAACAGCGGGACGACCACGGCCTGGGAGAACAGCGCCGGGCGGATCCGCTCGACCGCGTTCCAGCGGCGACGGAGCTTGGGGGTTGTGGGCGGGCCGAACTCGAGGCCGATCATGAGCCCGAGGCCCCGGACCTCGTGGAACATCTCGTAGCGCTCGACCAGCGGGGCGAGCTTGGCCTTGAAGGACTCGCCGGTCGTCCGGGCGCGCTCGACGATGTGCTCCTCGTCGATCGCCTGCAGGGTCGCCAGCCCTGCCACCATGGCGAGCTGGTTGCGTCCGAAGGTGCTCGAGTGAACCATCGCACGGTCGATCGAGCTGAACACGCTCATGAACACCTTCTCGGTCGCGAGGATCGCCCCGAGCGGGATGTAGCCGCCCGAGAGCGCCTTGGACACCGTGATGATGTCGGGCTCGAGCCCCCAGTGCTCGTGGCAGAAGAAGCGGCCGGTCCGGCCGAGCCCGGTCTGGACCTCGTCGGTCACGAGGAGGGTCTTGTAGCGCCGGCAGGTGCGCTGGGCCTCGTGCCAGTACTCGGCCGGAGCGGTGTGGACCCCCTTGCCCTGGATCGGCTCGACCACGAAGGCGGCCACGTCCCCCCGGCGCAGCTCGCGGCGAAGGGCGTCGATGTCGCCGAAGGGGACCTCGGTGGTGTCGAGCAGGGGACCGAATCCCTGCCGGAAGTCGGCGCCGCCGTTGAGGGCCAGGGCGCCGGTGCTCAGCCCGTGGAAGGCGTGGGCCGCGTACACGATCCGGGAGCGCTTGGTCGCGTAGCGCGCGAACTTGATCGCCCCCTCGACGGCCTCGGTGCCCGAGTTGCACAGGAAGGCCCGGCGGATGCCGTCGTGGGCGCGACCGACGAGGGCCTCGGCCAAGAGCCCGGGGAGGAGCGCGCAGTCGATCTGGACCATGTTGGGGAGGTCGAGGTCGAGCGCCTGGTGCAGGGCGGCCTTCACGCCCGGGTGGGAGCGGCCGAGCGCGTAGACCCCGAACCCCGAGAGCATGTCGAGGTACCGCTCGCCGGCGTCGTCGTAGAGGTAGCAGCCCTCGCCCCGCACGTAGAAGCGGTCGAAACCGAGGGTGCGCAGGACCCGGGCCATCTGGGGATTCATGTACTCGCCGTGCAGCTCGAAGTTCTCGCCGTGCCGCTCGGCCAGGACCCTGGCCACATCGAAAGCCATTTCCGCCTCCCGTCCGGCGCCCCGAACCCGGCCAGGGTAGTGGGGGGACGGCCTCCACGCCCTAGAGGACCAGGTCAGGCTGGGTGGGGACGGGCCCGTCGGCCCTGTGGATCACCGAAATTCGGGTCCGGTTCGGGCAGAATGTGCGATCGGAGTGCGGTGACGTCCGGTCGGGGACCATGGGCCGACGGATCGATCCGCTCACGGAAGGCGATCCCACGATGGCCAGCGAGACCTCAACCCGCCCGGACACCGAGTCCCTGATCCTGAGCGGCGAGCCGACCCTCGAGTACCAGCCGCTCATCGACCTGACCTCGGGCCGCCTCCTCGGGTTCGAGGCCCTCCTGCGCTGGAGGCACCCCGACGAGGGGCTCATCCTCCCGAGCCTGCTCCTGCCGTGGCTCGAGGCGAACGGCGACATCGTGCAGCTCGGCGAATGGGTGCTGACCGAGGGATGCCAGCAGGCGGCCGCCTGGCCGAAGAACATCCAGCTGGCCGTCAACCTGTCGCTCGTGCAGCTTCGCCGGGGCGTGGGCAGCCTCGCCGTGGCTCTGGCGCTCGAGCGGTCCGGGATCGAGCCGGACCGGCTCACGGTCGAGGTCACCGAGCACGCGATGGTCGAGGACGTCGCCATGAACGACCTCCGCAACATCGGCGCCCTCGGGGTGGAGCTGGCGGTCGACGACGTGGGCACCAGCTGGACCTCCTTCGACGTGCTGCGCCGGTTGGCCGTGAACACCGTGAAGATCGACCGTTCCTTCGTCGGTTCGCTCGAACCCCAGCAGGGCATCAACCGTCTCATCGTGGAGACGGTCGTGTCGCTGGCGCACTCCGAGGGGATCTCGACGGTCGCCGAGGGCGTGGAGACCGCCCAGCAGGCCGCCATCGTCCGGGACTTCGAGTGTGACGCCGCGCAGGGGTACTTCTTCGCGCCCCCGCTCTCCATCGAGGTGGCCACCGGGCTGGCCAACGAGGCGGGTTTCTGCTTCACCTTCGAGGGCGCGGGGTGGGCCGACCACAAGCTCGACGCCCCTTCGGCCGACAACCGGGTCGCCCACGAACCCTTCCAGCTGAGGACCAAGAGGAAGTAGCCCTTCGGCTCCCGGGTGCGGGGGCGTCTGGTCGGAACTGCTAGAAACACCCCTCGTGCTCCTGGCCGTCCCCGCCGAGACGCGCCGGGGCGAGCGTCGGGTGGCGATGGTCCCCGCCATCGCGGTCCGCCTGGTCGAGGCCGGTTGGCAGGTTTGGGTCCAGTCAGGTGCCGGAACGGCGGCGTCGTACCCCGACGAGGCCTACGCGGAGGCGGGCGCGACGGTCGCGCCCGACGCCGGGGCGCTGCTGGCCCAGGCGGAGGTCGTGCTCTCGGTCAACCCGCCCGACCCGCAGCTGGCCGGGGCGGTGCCCGAGGGGTCCTCGACCCTCAGCTTCCTGCAGCCGGCCCAGTCCCTCGACGCGCTCCGGGCCCTGGCGGCGCGGCGGGCCAACGTCTTCAGCTTCGACTTCGTGCCCAGGATCAGCCGCGCCCAGTCGATGGATGCGCTCAGCTCCCAGGCCACCGTGTCGGGCTACCGTGCCGGGCTGCTCGCGGCCGAGCACCTGGCCAAGTTCTTCCCGATGTTCATGACCGCCGCCGGGACCGTCCCACCGGCCAAGGTCCTCGTGATGGGGGTCGGGGTGGCCGGGCTCCAGGCGATCGCCACCGCCCGCCGCCTCGGTGCGGTGGTGCGGGCCTACGACGTGCGCGCCGCCGCCAAGGAGGAGGCCGAGAGCCTCGGCGCGACCTTCGTCGACCTCGGGATCTCCGCCGAGGGCGCCGGCGGCTACGCCCGCGAGCTGTCGCCCGAGGAGCTGGCCCGCCAGCAGGAGGCGCTGGCCGAGGTCGTCGTCGGGAGCGACGTCGTGATCACCACGGCCTCGGTGCCCGGGCGCCAGGCCCCGGTCCTCGTGAAGGAGGAGGTCGTCCGGGCGATGGCGCCGGGCTCGGTCGTCATCGACCTGGCCGCCGACAACGGGGGGAACTGCGAGGTCACCCGCCCCGGCGAGGAGGTGGTGATCGAGGGGACGACCGTGGTCGGCGTGGCCAACCCGCCGTCGGCGATGTCGACGCACGCCAGCCTCCTCTACGCCCGCAACGCCGCCAACCTGCTGGCGCTCCTCGGCCGGGACGGCACGGTCGCGCCGGACTGGGGCGACGAGATCGTCGCCGGCTGCTGCATCCTCAGGGCCGGTGAGGCGGCCGAGGCCGGCGCCGCCGCGGCGCTCGGCGTCCCGCACCGCCCGGTGGTTCCGCCGGCGGCGGCGGAACCGACGACGGGGGAGAGTGGTTCGTGACCAACGGCCTGCTCGAGCTGTTCACCATCTTCGTGCTCTCCGCCTTCGTCGGCTTCGAGGTGATCTCCAAGGTCCCGAGCATCCTGCACACCCCGCTCATGTCGGGCTCCAACGCGATTCACGGGGTGATCCTCGTCGGCTCGATCATCGTGCTGGGCTCCGCCCACACCGGCGCCGAGGAGGCCCTCGGCTTCATCGCCGTCATCCTTGCCACCCTGAACGTGGTCGGTGGCTTCGTCGTAACCGACCGGATGCTGCACATGTTCCGGCCCCGCCAATCCGAGCCGCCGGCCGAGACCCGGCCCGAAGGTGAGGACGGCCGAGCGTGAGCCGCGGGACGGTCATCGACCTCTGCTATCTCGTGGCCGCGATCGGCTTCATCGTCGCCCTGAAGGGCCTCAGCTCGCCAAAGCACGCGCGGCGGGGGAACCTGCTCGCGGCGGCGGGCATGGCGCTCGCCATCGGGGTGACGTTCGCCCATGCCGGGCTCGCCCATGTGGGGCTCATCGTCGGGGCGATGGCGATCGGGGTGGCCATCGGGGTGCCGGCCGCCCGCCTGGTGAAGATGACCGCGATGCCCCAGATGGTGGCCGCCTTCAACGGGGTCGGCGGAGGGGCCGCGGCGGTCGTCTCCATCACCGAGTTCATCGGCACCGACGCCAAGACCGTCGCCACCTACAAGGTGCTCGAGGTGATCTTCGGCGTGCTGGTGGGAAGCGTGTCGTTCTCCGGCTCCGCCCTCGCCTTCGTGAAGCTGCAGGAGCTGATGCCGACGCGCCCGATCACCTACCCGGGGCAGCAGGCGATCAACGGGGCGGTGGGCCTCGCCATCTTGGGCTTCGTCCTCGCGATCCTGGTCACCTCGTCGACCGCGCTCTTGTGGGTGCTCCTGGCGCTGGCGCTCGCGCTCGGGGTGATCTTCGTGCTGCCGATCGGCGGCGCGGACGTCCCGGTGCTCATCTCGCTGCTCAACTCGTTCACCGGCCTGGCCGTCGCCGCGTCGGGGTTCACGCTCGACTCCAACGTGCTCGTGGTGGCGGGGACCCTCGTCGGGGCGTCCGGCATGCTTCTCACCCGGATGATGAGCGTGGCCATGGGCCGCTCGCTTCCCAACATCTTGTTCAGCGCGTTCGGTTCGGTCGTCACCGCGAGCGGCGCCACCGAGGGCGTGGACGGACGCTCGGTCCGGGCCGGGACCGCCGAGGACATCGGCACGCTGCTCGCGTACTCCCGCAACGTGGTCATTGTCCCCGGCTACGGGCTGGCCGTGGCCCAGGCCCAGCACACCGCGAAGGAGCTCGCCGACGCGTTGATCGCCCGGGGCGTGCACGTCGTCTACGCGATCCACCCCGTGGCCGGGCGGATGCCGGGCCACATGAACGTGCTCCTGGCCGAGGCGAACGTCCCCTACGAGGAGCTGAAGGAGATGGACGAGGTCAACCCGGAGATGCCGACCACCGACGTGGCGCTCGTGGTGGGGGCCAACGACACGGTGAACCCGGCGGCCAAGTCGACCCCGGTGAGCCCGATCTACGGCATGCCGATCATCAACGCCGACGCGGCCGAGCACATCGTCTTTT
>Ga0116217_10000654_pt1 | contig 34651 bp, 31 predicted proteins | sample Sb_taG_6_FD_89697 | JGI IMG/M metagenome (GOLD analysis project Ga0116217, IMG submission 89697) | Peat soil microbial communities from Weissenstadt, Germany - Sb_50d_4_PS metaG | ecosystem: Environmental > Terrestrial > Soil > Wetlands > Peat | place: Germany: Weissenstadt | collected 2010-09-21 | reverse complement strand
CATGGCTTACCAATATCGCGAGGCCGTGGGCCCGTGGACGCGATTCCTGGGCGTGATGCAGTGCGCGGGGCACAGCGAGGCGGCGTAAGAGCGGGGACCAGGGGCCAGGGATTAGGGATTAGAAAGAGTTGCGACATCCGCGCTTTGAAAGGGAACGGGTCAGCAGTGAGGCAAGAGCGGCCAGCCAGGGTGCGCGCCGGCCGCGGGTCCGCAATGATGCCGTAGAATCCTCATAGAATGAAGTGCCCATATTGTGGATTCGCGCAGGACCGTGTGGTGGACTCGCGCGAGAGCAAAGAGGCCGACTCGATCCGGCGGCGGCGAGAGTGCGAGCGCTGCAACCGGCGCTTCACCACCTACGAACGCATCGACGAGATTCCCTACATGGTGGTGAAAAAAGACGGCCGGCGCGAGCGCTTTGACCGGCAAAAAATACTCAACGGCCTGCTGCGGGCGTGCGAAAAGCGCCCGGTTTCGTCGGTGCAGCTGGAGCAAATTGTGGATGCGACGGAGAGCTTTCTCATTGATGCGCCCGAGCGCGAGCGCACGACGGCCGAGGTGGGCGAACTGATCATGCAGGAGCTGAAGAAGCTGGACACGGTGGCTTACATCCGCTTTGCGAGCGTGTATCGGGACTTCAAGGATGTGCGCGAGTTCAAGGAAGAGCTGGAGGGGCTCCTGGGGAGCCATGGGAAAAAGAAAAGCTAGCCTTTAGCTTTTAGCTGTTAGCTCTTAGCTTCATTCGCGCTGGGCGGGAGGCATCGGCAAAGTTGAAGAAGAGAGAGCGCAGGCAAGAAGGCTGGGAAGAGTTTGATGGGCTAACGGCAAATAGCTAAAAGCTAAGAGCTAAAAACTAAAAGCCAGGAGCTTGAATGACCGAACGCAAAACTCATAAAGTAACGCTGATCCCGGGCGACGGTATCGGGCCTGAAGTCACGCATGCGGTGGTGCGCATTCTTGAGGCTACCGGCGTGAAGTTTGAGTGGGAGCGCTACGCCGCCGGAGCGGAGGCGTTCGAGATTCATGGCGAGTACATTCCCGCGGCGCTGTATGCGTCGATCGAGCGCAACCGCGTGGCGCTCAAAGGGCCGGTCACGACGCCCATCGGCGGAGGCTTCAAAAGCATCAACGTTACGCTGCGCAAGAAGTTCGATCTGTTCGCGAACCTGCGGCCGATTCGCAACCTGCCCGGGCTCGATACCAAGTATCCAGGCGTGGACCTGGTGATTGTCCGCGAAAACACTGAGGGCGAATACGTGGGGCTGGAGCACGAAGTGGTTCCCGGCGTGGTCGAGAGCATCAAGGTGATCACGGAAAAAGGATCGACGCGGATTGCGCGGTTTGCGTTTGAGTACGCGCGTAAGCACGGGCGCAAGAAGGTCCACTCGATTCACAAGGCCAACATCATGAAGCTGTCGGATGGGCTGTTCCTGGAGTGCGCGCGGAAGGTGGCCGAGGAGTTTCACGATATTACTTACGGCGAGCACCTGATTGACAACACCTGCATGCAACTGGTGATGAATCCCTTCCAGTACGACACGCTGCTGCTGGAGAACTTGTACGGCGATATTGTGAGCGATTTGTGTGCAGGGCTCGTGGGCGGGCTGGGACTGGCGCCGGGCGCGAACCTGGGCGTGGAGTGCGCGATCTTCGAGGCGGTTCACGGATCGGCGCCCGATATTGCGGGCAAGGACCTGGCGAATCCAACGGCGCTGCTGCAGTCGGCGATTTTGATGCTGCGGCACCTGGATGAAGACGCCGCGGCCGACAAGGCGCATAAGGCGCTGGAGACCGTGTATGCCGAGCGGAAGACGCTGACGCGCGACGTGGGCGGATCGGCAGGGACGACGCAGTTCACCGATGCAGTGCTGAAAGCGTTGTAAGGCAGGGAACAGGGAACAGGGAACAGAGAATAAGAAGGCTTCCCCGGCTCGTTCGCGCTTTCCAGTTTTTTGTGCTAAGCGGCTTCGGCTCCTTACGGATGCTGCAGGACGCCTTGGTGTCAAGCTGTGACGTCGAGCTTCCGCAAAACTGAGGCGACTCCGATGACAGAGCCCGAGTCTTTATCCAGAATGGGCGAGGTGCTCATCTCGACTCTGACTTCCTGTCGGCCGCGAGTGAGCAACGTGGCGATGCCCGTGCAATGCCTCTCAATGGCTATGCGCCGGTCGAGCGGAGGTCCGTCTTTCGATTCATAGGCGACGATGGGGATGACTTCTTCAATGATTCTTTCGGTCAAGTCCTGAGCAGTCCAGCCGAACATCTCTTCGGTAGCGTGATTGACTGACCGCACAAAACCCAGAGGATCCGTCAGAACGATGGCATCGGCCAGCGAGGCAAACGCATTCTCGAACCATTTCAACGCAAGGCGTGTCTCGTCGAGTTGCTTCCTCGCATCGGTCACGTCCACAAAAACCATGCGCATTCCCGCAGGATTTCCGTCGGCGTCGCGAATGAAACTGCGATGCATCTGGTAGGTGCGGAAGCTGCCGGAGCGGTCAAAGATGTTGCGCGTGATGACCGGCGGATCGTCGCCTGACGCCATCTGGGAGAGGAAGGCGGCAGAGCTGAAGTTTTTCTCGCCGCAGGCCATCAGATCCCAGCCGCTTTTGCCGATCAAATCGCCTTGCCCGGGGTGGTTCAGGGCAAGGGCAGCGCGGTTGGCGCGAATGATGATGCCGCGAGCGTCGATCTCGGCGTAAGGCAGAGGCAACGCGTCGATATCCAGGTTGCTTGTGGCTACTGCCGTTGCGGGCGCGATTACAAGAGTTCCGTTCATTGCGTTTTCCCAGGCGTTGTGAGCAAGGTGATTTTGTAAAGATCGTCGGCAGACTGCAACTGCTCGATGGGAGTGATGTCGAAAGTGATGGGAATGCGCAGCATTGTGGAGCGGCCTCCGATGTTGACGCTGGCTTTACGGTTCTGCATGGCGATGCGTTCCAGTTCAGCTGTGAGGATTTGCTCGTTGGCGCGGCCCTGCAGTATGGCGAGCAGGGAAGAGTCGCTCCAGTGATAGATGGCATCGTCGGAGTGGAGGCTTTGGGTGAGGAAAGCGGCAACGGCCATCAGGCAGTCCTCGACCGCTTCAGCGCCAAAGCGCTGGTTGATCATATTGAGGCAACTGAGGCGGAAGAGGACGATGAAGCCTTTGCCGCCGCCCTCTATGAGCCCCTTCAGGTGTTCAATGGCGGAGCCCCCGCCGCGCGGGCCGGCAGCGTTGTCGTTGGCGGTGGAGTGGTCAGCGGCGCGGAGCGGCGATGCCTCGGCGGGAGCGGAGCCGGCTCCGGACGGATGCAGGAACTGTTCCATCTGGCGGCGATAGTCTTCGATGCCGGCGGCCGAGGCCACACCGGCGATCTTGTGCAGCAGGGATACGGCGTTGGAGGCCGAATGATCGATGCCCAGTGATTTCAGCAGTTCAGTAAAGAGAAACACGACCAGCGTGCGCGATTCGATGGTGCGGTTATGCAACTCCGCCTCGGATCGATTGCGATAGTTCTCGAACTCATGCAGGACACCGCGAATCTGCGCCAGCTTTTCTCCGTCGGGCAGCCGGTCGGGCAGTTGCAGCGCCAGCGTGGCCACTTGGCCGCGGAATTCTTTGTAGAGTTGATCATCGACCTCGGGAACAGCAAGAGCAGCGCCTTCGACCAGCAACGTGAGGAAGCGCTCCGGATTGGGAGACGCGGCCTCGTTGTTGTCAGTCGGGTGCGTCGGGCCCCGCGAGGTGATCTGGCGCAGGTTCATCCGAAGATGCTCCTGACCGCGTTTATCGGCCGGGATGTGTGGGCCTTTAGGCCCTGCCGATCGATGCCGTGCCGCTCCCGGCTACCGCGCGTCAACATATCCTTTAGTACACTGGAGAAGTACAAGGCCATGAAAAACAAATACCCTGTCGGCATCCTGGGCGCGACCGGAATGGTAGGCCAGCGCTATATCCAACTGCTCGAAGACCATCCCTGGTTCGAGGTCACTTGGCTTGCGGCCAGCGACCGCTCCAGCGGGAAGAGCTATGGCGAAGCGGCGAAGTGGCGGCTGGACATGCCGCTGACGGAGAGGATTGCGAAGATGACGGTGTCGCCTGCGGAGCCCGACGCAGCGCCAAAGATTATTTTTGTCAGCGTGGACGCGGCCATTGCCCGCGAGATGGAGCCAAAGTTTGCTTCGGCGGGCTGTGCGGTGATTTCGAACTCGAGCGCATTCCGCATGGCGCCGAACGTGCCCCTGGTGCTGCCGGAGGTGAATGCCAATCACCTGGAGATGATTGAGGAGCAGCCGTGGCGGAAGAATTCGGGCGGCTACATCGTCACGAATTCGAATTGCTCGGCGATGGGCCTGGTACTGGCGCTGAAGCCGATCGAGGAGCGGTTCGGGATCGAGCAGATCTTTGTGACTACGATGCAGGCGGTCAGCGGGGCGGGCTATCCCGGCGTGGCGTCGATGGACATTTTGGACAACGTGATTCCGTTCATCGGCGGCGAAGAAGAAAAAATGGAGTCGGAAACGCTGAAGCTGCTGGGCAAGCTCGAGGGCCACGTGGTGACTCCGCTGGCCGCGAAGATGACAGCGCACTGCAATCGCGTTGCAGTATTGGACGGACATACCGAGTGCGTGTCGATCAAATTGGGAAAGAAGTTGGGACGCGAAGTGCGGCGCGAAGATTTTCTCGCGGCGTGGGCCGACTTCAAGCCGCTTGCCCGGCTGGGATTGCCGTTTGCGCCGGAGCAGCCGATTGCGTGGCGCGAAGAGAACGACCGGCCGCAGCCGCGGCTCGATCGCAACCGCGGCAAAGGAATGACGGTGACGGTGGGGCGGCTGCGCCCGTGCAACGTGCTCGACTGGAAGTTTGTGCTGCTTTCGCACAACACGGTGCGTGGTGCAGCGGGCGCAACGATTCTGAACGCGGAAATGCTGGCGAGTTTGGGCAAGCTGGAGCCGGCGGCGGTAGCGGCGCGGGGATAAGATGATGTTCTTTGCTGAAAGCTGATAGCTGACGGCCATCAGCTCAAGGGAATTAGCAGGCCACGCAACAACGTTGGAACGAATCATGAACCTGGTCGTGATGAAATTTGGCGGCACGTCGGTGGAGGATCCGGCGGCGATTGGGCGCACCGCGGCGATTGTGGCCGGGCGCGTAGCCATGGGGAAGAGCCCCGTGGTTGTGGTGAGCGCCATGGCCAAGGTTACCGACCAGTTGCTGTGTGCGGCTGCGGCGGCTTCGCAGGGTGACCGCACAGGCGCGCTGGCCATCAGCTCGCGGCTGCGCTCGCGGCATCGTGACACGGCGGCTTGTCTGGTGAAGAGCGCCGATGGCGGGCCAACGCTCATGCAGATCATTGATGACAAGTTTGCCGGATTGGACGAGATTCTGCGCGGCCTCGCGGCGATCCGCGAGCTGACGCCGCGCATCTCCGATCTGATTGTGAGCCACGGTGAACGCATCTCAAGCCACATTGTGGCCGCGGCATTCAGGGAGTGCGGCCTTGATGCGGCGCACTTGGATGCGCGCGAGGTGATTATCACGGATTCTGAGTTCCAGAAGGCGGCGCCACTCGACGATTTGATCGAGAAAAAAGCACAGGAGAACGTGTTGCCGCTGCTGCGCGCGGGCAAGGTGCCGGTGATGGGAGGGTTCATCGGGTCAAACGCTGCGGGATTGACCACGACGCTCGGCCGCGGCGGTTCGGACTATACAGGAGCCCTGGTGGGCGGCGCTCTAAATGCTGAGACCATCGAGATCTGGACCGACGTGGACGGGATTATGACCGCCGATCCGCGCGTGTGCCCCGACGCGCTGCGCGTGAAGGTGATCAGCTTTGAAGAGGCAGCGGAGCTGGCATATTTCGGCGCCAAGGTGCTGCACCCGGCCACGATTCTGCCGGCGGTGCGGAAGAGCGTTCCGGTGATGGTGCTGAACAGCCGCAACGCGGCCAACGAGGGCACGCGCATTATGTCGACTGCGCCGCATTGCAGGAGCCCGTTCAAATCGATTGCGGTGAAAAAGAAGCTGACCATTATCGACATTGTGGCCAGCCGCATGCTGATGACGCACGGCTACATGAGCAAGATGTTCGCGATCTTCGACAAGCACAAGTGCCCGGTCGACATGGTCTCAACAAGCGAGGTGAGCGTGTCGCTCACCGTGGACTCGAATGCGAGCCTGCCGGAGCTTTCCGCCGACCTGAGCTCACTGGCGGACGTAACCTACGAGGGCAAGAAGGCGCTCGTTTGCATGGTGGGCGAGGACATTCGCGGGCAGAACGGAATTGCCGCGCAGGTGTTCGCAGCTATCCGGCACATCAACGTGAGAATGATTTCGCAGGGCGCGAGCGAGATCAACATGAGCTTCATGATCGACGAGGACGACGCCGACGAAGCGGTGCGATCGCTGCATGCGGCATTCTTCAGGGATCCGGATCCGGCCGTGTTTGATGTGGAAGCGAGAAAGCAGTTGTCAGTGATCAGTGGTCAGTGATCAGAAGAACGCGTCTACGGAAAGATCAATCGTTATGACCACTCTTAACTGACCACTGACCACTGACCACTGGACACAGAACACTGTTCCGAAGGAATCTATGCTGATTCTCGTGCTTGGCAAAGGCAAAACCGGCACGCTTGTGGCGGAGGTAGCGCGGGAACGCGGCCACGGCGTGCGGGCGCTCGACATCAACGAGAACGAGCATGCGTCTGCGCTGACGGCTCCGAGCCTAGCCGGCGTGGATGTAGTGGTGGACTTTACAGCTCCCGAAGCTGCCGTCGAAAACATGCGCGCCGTACTGGCCCTGGGCGGGCACATCGTGGTGGGCACCACGGGGTGGTACGCGAAGATGAACGAGATGAAGGCGCTGGCGCTGCAGCGTGACGGCGGGTTGCTCTACGGGACAAACTTTTCGATTGGCGTGCAAAAACTCTTCCGGCTGACGGCGGAGTTGGCGAAGCTCGACGGATACAAGTTCTCGATTGAGGAGACGCACCACGTGACAAAGCTGGATGCGCCCTCGGGAACTGCGCTGACTTTGAAAGAAATCATTCTTGGCGTGCGGCCGGGGATCGATGTCCCCATCGAGTCGCATCGCGTGGGCGACGCCAAAGGCGAGCACGTGGTGCATGCCGTAAGCGACCACGACACGCTCGAGCTGATGCACGATGCGCACTCGCGGCGCGGATTTGCGCTTGGCGCGGTGCGCGGGGCCGAGTGGCTCAACGGCAAGCACGGCGCGTGGGAGTTCCGCGAGATCTTCGACCAGCTTTAGCGCCCAATGGATGCCTAGATTCAAGTCAATTTCACGTAACTGCGTCGTGCTTCCTCGTCATGTTTGTCAATGACTCCTGAACCTGTTACGTGGATTGCTACGTTCGAGTGCATGAGACTCGGAAGATCTCGATATGGAGGAAAGCGAAATGGAACTGAAGAAGTTTTTCCTAGAGCAACTGGAGCGCGAGGGAGTGGCGTCGCGCAAGGCGATCGAGCGGGTACCTGAAGGGAAGAACACCTGGAAGCCGCATGCGAAATCGATGGAATTGGGTTATCTTGCCGCGCTCACGGCAACCATGCCGGGTTGGATCGGGATGATGATTCGGACCGATGAGTACGATCTCGCCGATCCCAACCGCCATCGGCCGATGGTGATGGAGACCCGCGCTGAGCTGCTGGCGGCACTTGAGAATGCGCTCGCGGATTCGCGCAAGGCGCTTAACAACACCACGGAAGAGCACCTGATGAAGCACTGGAAGCTGCGCATGGGCGATATGGTAATGTCTGACCAGCCACGCTACGCGGCGCTGATGGATGGCGCGATCACGCACCTGGCGCATCATCGCGGGCAGTTGACGGTTTACCTACGGCTGCTTGAGTCGAGTGTGCCGGCGATCTACGGACCAAGCGCGGACGAGCGATAGAACCAGGTGTGCTTCGCTTATTGCGCCGCTGAGCGCGCCTTGATCAGCTCGTCGAGGTAGTCGGGCTTGGAATCATCGCGAACCAGATGCGGATAGCGCTCACCGCCGTGATACTGGATGGTCGCGGTGCGGTAGTAATCATCATCCAAAACAAGCAATGTGAGGGGCTCGGTGGCGTCTTTGGCCGCCTTGATCGCGTCTTCAAGCAGATCGTGCGTGTAGACGCGGCCGTCAACTCCCACCACTTTCATGCCGGGTGAAATGCCCGCGTCAAATGCGGGCCCGCCGACGATGGAGTCATTCACCATGCCGTCAGCGCCGAGTTGCAGGCCGATCGAATAGGTGTCGCTTGCCCCGCCGCGACGGTCGGCGAGGTGCGAGGGCTTGTCGTTGAACTCGACCTTCCATCCGGCATTTTCAATTCCACCTTGGGGCATGTCAGCAGAGGTGGAGTTGAGATGCTCGTGGAAGAAACCGGCCCAGTCGGATGGCGCAACCTGATTGAGCGCATTCACCACGTCGTCAAATGTGTAGGTCTTGAGCTCGGGGCCGTCGTTGGGTCCACCGTAAAAGAGGTGGCAGAAGTCGTCGATGGATTTCTGGCCGTTGGTGGCGCTGTGAATGATGGTCGCCACTTCAAGCCACATCAGGTCGCCCTCTTCGTAGTAGTCGGTCCCGCGGCGCCAGTTGATCCAGCCGCGGCTGCGAGGGCTGAGGCCGGGCACGGCGACGGCCGTGTCGAGCAGCGGACGCCAGGTGCGTCCGGGTCGGCCCGGGCCAAGCGAAGCGGCGATGCTAGCCAGGTACTCGCGATATTGCTCAGGCGTGAAGATACTGCTGCGGGCGGCGAGCATGGGGCCGAGGTAGTCGGTCAGCCCCTCGTAGACCCAGAGCAGATCGTCCTGCATCGGTTTTTCAAAGTCGGGCGTGGCCAGGTCGGCGGGACGGCGGAACTTCCCATTCCATGAGTGAACGAATTCATGCGGCAAAATCTGGGCCACGATCATGCCGCCCTCGGGGCCGAGCAGCGTGCGCTCGGGCAAGCGGCTGTCGTTCGACTCGTGATGCTCGAGGCCGAAGTGCTGCACATGATCGCTGAGCGTCAGCAGGAAGTGGTAGTCACGGTAGTGGCGCGCGCCGAAGAGCTTGCCTGACTCAGCAACCAGGTTCGTCATCTCCTTCTGCATCTCGGGGCTCATGGCCAGCGCGGCGTCGCTGTCGGCGACCATGTCGATTTCATGATGAATGGGCTCGCCCGCCGGGGTGAGATCGATGGCGCGATAGTATCGGCCTGCGATGACCGGCGAGTCAACGAGCAGCTCGAGCGAGATGGGCTTGAACGAGATCTGGCTGCCTCTCTCGCGGTCGACAGGAAGGGCGGTGCCGTACTTCCAGCCGTTGGGCAGCGCAAGCCTGGCTTCGTAAGTCAGGTCCGCAGACGGCGGGCCCGCTGGATAAAGGAGCGCTTCGTTCCACTCGAGCACCATCAGCTTGTCAGTGGCTGAAACGCCATCTGGCTCGATGATGTCGTAGCTGGCATCGAGATGCGTGGCGCCGGCCGGGATATCGAGGTGAAAGGTGAAAACATCAAGAGTGTCGCGCTGCCATGGGATAGCTTTGCCGTCGGCTTCGAATTTAAGCCCGGTGAGATCGGGAATGGGGCCATCGGGTTCGTGGTCTCCGGGAATCCACTTGGGATAGTAGAGAGTGAGTGGGCCCGGCTTGACGGGGATCACCAGGCGCGCGTGAAGCATCTTTTGCGCGGTTTGCGTGGCGTCAACGGTGAGGGAGATGGCCTGGCCGGATTGCGCGAAGGTAGCGGGCGCGGCGAGCAGTGCGAATGAAGTGAAGAGGCCAAGGAAACGAAGACGAACTGAAACCATGCAACTGCTCCTTTGCGAGAGGCAATGTAAAAGGCTCAATTGCGCATCATAGCAGCAACGATGAGATTCGGGCCTTCTTTTAATACAACCGCAAAATCGCGCATTTTTCAGCAAACTCTAAAGCCGTCCCTCGACATCGAAAACATCTTTCACTAATTAACAAACGCCCCGAGTCTTCCACCGATGCGCGGTCTTGCGCCGTTATAAACTTGAGCTGTTATGGAATTAACAGGCTGTGGTACTGCACTTGTGACGCCTTTCAAGGCGGATGGATCGGTAGATGAGCCGGCGCTCTGGTCGCTGGTGAACTGGCAGATTGAATCGGGCATCGATTTTCTGCTGGCATGCGGTTCGACGGGCGAAGCGGCGACGCTGGACGAAGAAGAGTGGCTGCGCGCGGTTCGGCTGGTGATCGAAGCGGCGGCCGGGCGGGTTCCGGTATGGGCCGGGTGCACGCACAACTCCACGCGCACAGTGGTTCGCCTCGCGTCGCAACTGCGGCGCGTGCCGGGCGTGGCCTGCGTGCTCTCGGCGAATCCCTATTACAACAAGCCCACGCAGGAGGGGCAGTTTCAGCACTTCCTGGCGCTGGCTCGCGAGCTGGATCCAATCCCGCTTTGCGTCTACAACGTGCCCGGGCGGACGGCCGCGAATCTGGAACCTGAAACTGTAGCGCGGCTGGCTTCCGCGGCCCGGAACATTCAAGCGATCAAGGAAGCCAGCGGGAAGGTCTCGCAGTTTGCCGAGCTGACGCACATCATGCCGCGAGGGTTCAAGATTTTCTCGGGCGACGACGGGTTGGCGCTGGCGGCGATCGCAGTCGGAGCGCAAGGGCTTATCAGCGTTGCGTCCAACGAGGCTCCGGCTGAAGTAACGCAGATGATCCGCGCGGCGCTCGACAACAACTGGAGCGAGGCGCGCGAGCTGGAGCGGCGATATTCGCGGCTGTTCGACGCAAACTTCTGGGAGTCGAACCCCAGCCCGGTGAAGACCGTGCTGAGCCTGATGGGCCGGTGCAGCGATACGGTGCGCCTGCCGCTGGTGCCGCCTTTGGCCGGCACGCGCGCGCGCCTGGAACGGCTGGCCGGCGAGATCGGGCTGCTGAAACATGCGCCGATTCCCGCGGGCGTGCGGTCAGAAGTATATTGAGCTCGATTTCGGCTGAGGTCTTGCGATATCCGATCGGCCTGGCGTCGTCTCTAGAGCGTATTTCATAAATGGCAGCCTTCGGGATAGCTCCAAAAGGCGGCGATGTTCATGGCTTTCGCACGGCTAAGATCGCATGAGCTCCGTACAAGCATCCAAGGGTGCCTACGGCCAACAATAGTGCATACAGAACTGCATCTCGCCAAACATAGGCATGTGAAGCTGTGACGGCGCTCAGTTGCCCTCGAATCAACAGCACCCCAAGCGGCAGATTGAACAGTATTCCCGTTGCCGTCCCGGGTGAATAAGAGTGTTTCAACAGGCTCCATGCCAAGTGAGGAATCACCGCATTGATGACCATGACGAGGGCGAACCCTGAGAGGACGCTCTGAAAACGGCTACCCTCAGGCGAAAAGCAAACGCCAACAATCGGAACCCAAATCACAACGCTGACCAATGACGTCACGAACCAATAGATTTTCCGGTTTGGCTCGAAAAACAGTGTCACATTCGAACGTAACCAGGCCGGCAAATACACCGCTTCTTCGAGATTGTGCAGCGTTACGCCAACTCCGAACAGGATAGCCGTCAGCTTGTATAAAGGATGCATCTTGCCCCATTCCTCGCAGCCAACAATAGCACGAAGGCCCGCTGATTTGTTGACTGTGCCTGTTCTCGACGTGTGTCACAAACAGCGCCTGAGCGTGATCCAGAAGCAAGCGAGATAGAAGAAAGCGTAGTAGGTGGAGAGCAAATGTTCATGACGAACCAGGAGTCGGCGGAACTGATCAAGCCGGGCATTGGTTCGCTCCACGATCCAGCGCCGCTTGTATCGCCGCATCTTGCGTCCGTCGTAGTACCGCTTCCGCTTGTTGTTCTTCCGGTACGGCGCGATCAACTCGATGGCCCGCTTCTTCAACCGCTCGCGCAGCGGATCGGAGTCGTATCCGACATCGGCGATTAGGCGTCTCGGCTTTTGCCGCGGCCGGCCTTTCGGACGTGGGACGCGGACTTCTTGAAGCGTGGCTTCCGCAAGCGTAACTTCTGCGGGACAGGGACTTTCCAGCCGAACTCCCAGCGGAAGACCTTGACCGTCGACCAGTACCATCCACTTCGTCCCTTGCCGCGCTTGGTTTTACCGACCGCGCCGCCCCTTTTTGGCCGGGGCGAAGCTGCCATCCAGGAACGTCTCGTCCCACTTCAGCAGGCCCTCTTCGTCCTGTTTTGCGCGCTATCACGGACGGGTGATAGCCTGTGCCCTCCAAAGCTGACGCATCCCCAGAGGCTCGTTATGCAAAAGTCGTTGAAGGTTTCCCATGCGATCGCGCGGCGCGCACTGGCGCTCGCCTCACTCTTCTGCGCTGCGGCGCTGGTGGCGGCGCAAACCCAGCCGAGTGGTGCATCCGCGCCGACGACCAGCCCGCAGTCGCAATCCCAGACCGACCTGTGGAAGGTGAAACCGACTATCTCCGGCCAGCGCAACGGCGCCTTCTTTGAGCCGCTGCCGCTGGACTTTGAAGATCACACGGGGTACGTCCCGCTCTTTGACGGCCGAACACTGACCGGATGGGACGGACAGCCAGGCGTGTGGAGCGTCGAAGACGGGGCAATTGTGGGTTTGTCAACACCGGAAAAGAAAGCGGGCAACACGTTCCTGGTGTACCACGGCATCGAGGCGAAGGATTTCGACCTGCGGAGGCAGTGGCGTGCAGTACCGCAGCAGCACGGGAATCCCGCCGGGACGCGTGGCGGGGCCGGGCGAGCCGGCGCTCGATCCGCGCTGGGTGATGATCGGGCCGCAGGCGGATTTCTGGTATCCGGTGAACGAGCGGGCGAAGCAATACAGCGGCCAACTCTATTCGCAGAATACGTCGCTGGGCATCATTGCCTGGCGCGGGCAGGTTGTGCAGTCGCTGCCCGGCAAGCCGCCACAATTGGTGGGGACGATCGGCGACCGGGCGCAGCTTGGCACCTACGTCAAAGACGGCGAGTGGAACCAGTACACGATTATCGCGCGCGGAGGCGTGATCCTTCACATCCTGAATGGGCAGCTCATGGCTGTGCTGGTGGACGACGATTCTAAGTCGACTAACAATGTTTCGGGACTGTTCGGGCTGCAAATCGAGGGCGCGCCGTGCAAGGTGTCTTTCCGGGACTTATGGCTGAGGAAAATCGACTAAGTTGCTCTGCGCGAATGTTACCTTTGGAACCTGAATTTGACTTAGACGGACGAATCGAATGATAGATTACAGAGCCGAAGGATGGCGGCGAGTTACGGGAGTAACCTGAAAAGAAAGAACTAAATTTCGAGATATTCTCGCAACTTTCCTGAATCTTTCAGGGTTCACAATCATCAATGGCAGCAGTATCTCTCAAAAGCTACCAGCTGCCGTCGTAAGTCAAATTTAGGCGACTGCTCCGTGCGTGAGCGCGCTCTGGCACGAACTATTCTTCCCCGCTTAGGCTGTTGAGTATCATTGCAGGCTCACCTTCATGATGTGGACCACGCAATCACTTACTGCCTGGGCGGCGATTCAGGTCACAACAGGAAGATGTCGATCTGGCGCATGCTCTCAAGGCCACGCAGACTCGCAGAAGGTGAGCAAACTATATGTCTCCCAAGACAACGGTGAATTTTTTCAGGATGGCACTTCTTCTTCTGACTGCTGCTCTGCTAGTGGCTACGGGTTGCGGCAGTAGTTCAATGATCAGCACCGCAACGCAATCCAGTACGGGAGGTCCGGTGTTTCTGGTCGGCACCGACGCTCCAGCGCCATTGCCGTCTGTAGTTGGCGTCAAGATTCAGCTCGAAAGTATCGTTCTGACCAACGGATCAACCAAATCGTCCAACCTGCTCACGAGCCCGGTCGTCGTGGATTTTGCCCGTTACAACGGCTTGCAAGGCTTTGTTGATATGAATAATGTTCAGGCCGGAACCTATACCGGCGTAACCATCGCGTTGGGAACTTCGAATGAAATCGACTACCTGAACACGGGCGCCACGCCGCCAAGCATCACCAACCTGACGGGGTCGTCCGTAACGCTGACGACTTCAAGTGTCAACATTACGCTGAACAAATCTCTTACGGTCAACGCCACAGGCGGAGTGCCGGTGGGCCTGCGCATGGACCTCGACCTGGGGCAGTCGCTCCAGACCAGCGGCGGCAACATTACAGGCACGATCGATCCAACATTTGACGTGAGGACGGTGGCCCGCACCGACAATGGTGCTCACATCGACGAGTTCATCGGATCGGTGACTACCCCGCCTTCCAGCGCGACAGCTACTTCGTTTGTGATCACGGGCCCGCACGGCGAACCGTTCACAATCAACCTCTCCAGTTCGACGGAGTGGGATGGCGGCGCATCGGAGAGCCAACTGATCAGTGACGGCTCCAATGCCATCGTGTTAGTCGCCGGCCAGTTCGATCCAGCCGATCAGACGCTGGATGCGGACGAAGTGGCCATTCTCACCGATACGGGCTTCTACGCAGGCGGCCTCGTGACCTACGTGACGCCTACCACCGGTCAGGCCACCGACATGCAGTTCTACGTTCGCCACGTATTGCCTTCGGGGATTTCTCAGGTTCCGTTGGGCGGAATCGCGAACGTGACCATCACTGGAAACGAAAGGTACGGTATTTACTGGATGCACAACGCGTTCACCAACCTGCTCTTCAACGCCAGCGCGATGACGCCCGGCCAGGAGATCTCTGTGGGCGGGCCCGATCCGACCGCGAGTCCCATTACCGTGAAACGCATCCACCTGCGGAACTGGGGCTATGTCGGCACCGTGGTGAAAGGCAGCGAGAACCCGGGGCAGGGCACCTTCCAGATGAACGTGAATGGATTTGCGGGACAGGTGATTCCGTCACCCATCACCGTCTACCTGGGCACGGGCTGCGACTTCCGCTACGGATTTGGCGCCTTCAACGACATCACGGATAACGGTTCGATTCGCGTGGTGGGCCTCCTGCTCAAGTTCAACGGTCAAACGGTGCTTGTGGCTCGTCATATTGACGGGCTCAACCACACCGACATGACGGCAACTTCCTGGCAGTAAGGCAGATATCGTAAGTCAACCGCGCCGGGGCTGGTCGAGGCCAGCTCCGGCGTTTTTTTGTGCGCTCGCGAACCTTGCTTTGTCCCGCCATCGGCCAACAGGCAGGAGTCCTGATTCCGGCCCGAAGACCATTAACCACTGCAAAAGTGGCTGTTAATCCCCGAGCGCGGTCGAGGGATCTGCGGTTGGCTTTAGCGAGGTTCGAGGCTGAAAAAACGCAATTTCCGGTTTGCTGGGGACCTAACCGGAACTTCGAACAACGCTACCTGTTCCAGGGGCATCGTAGCAACGTAGGAGTTCCAATGAAAAAACTGTACACAGTCTTAGCGCTCGCGGTCCTTTCCACAAGCCTTATGGGCGGCGTGGCTTTTGCTCAAGACCAGGAACATCAAGACAACCACGCTAACGTCGAACACAGGGACAATCATTCTTATGTCGAACACAAGGAATGGAGTAAAGGCACACACATCAAACACGAAGATTGGGATCGCGGCGAAAAAATCGACTATCGGCAGAACCACCTGAGCGCCCCGCCACGAGGTTACGAATGGCGTATGGTTGATGGCAATTACGTTCTCGCGAACAGCTCGTCATTCCAGATCAACGCCGTCATCCGCGTAAAGTAGCGCGCATTCCCGCATCCATCAGGGCCGCCGGATCACTCTGAACCGGCGGCTTTGGCATTTTGGGGGTCAGGCAGGCGCAAAACGGTCTTGGGCCTCTTGCGGTGCTGTGCCGCGTTAATGGAACGCGACGCACTCTTATTCGGCTGAATGTCCCCGCCAGCGTTAAAACAAATCGGCGATGGGCGGGAAGGTGAGCAGCAGGCCCAGGATCAGAAGGGCGAGTGCGGCAGTGCTGACGCGCCTCATCGTCAGCATTCTCCATTGCCAGCGCCGATGCAGAATGAGCCAGATCAAAAGCCAGACAACCATGGCGCAGGTGGTGACGCCGGAGAGCGGGCCAGTTGGTTTGTAGAAGACGAACAGCTTCTTGAAGAACGCCGATTGATCGCCCAGGATCGCGAAGACTGACAGGAGAAACGAGCCGATGCCGGCTGCGAGAACTGCCGCTGCGCCGCCGCCGTTGGGAAAATTGGGGACATTGGGTGTCGCGGATGCGCTTTGTGCGCTCATGGTTTTTCTCCTCGCAGGATGTGGATGGTTGCGCCGCCTTCGACAGGTGCATGCTTGTTGATCATGGCGCCAAAGAAGCCGGCGATTCCCGCGGCGAGCAGCGAGATCCAGACAAAGGCCAGGACGGCAGAGCGAAGCTCAGGTTGCACCTTCAGGTTGCGGCCATGCCGTGAGAAGACTGCGGCCGCCATGGTGATGGAGATGGGCACGAGCCACGCAACGTGCTCCTTCCACTCCATGCCGATGGAGTGCCATGCGCTTGTCGACGGGCTTGAGAGGAGCAGCCGCTGGGGAAATGCAGCGAGATTTGTTACGCCCGCAGACGGCGTGGCGCGGTACCAGGGATAAATAATGTATGCGCCGGTGAGCACTGTGAGCCAGGCGAGCGCGGCCATCACGGTGAGGTAGATGCGGAGGAAGCGTTCGTCTTCAACCTCAACTGCCGGTTTGAGAGGCGAAATGTAACGGCGATGAAGCTCCACGAGCGCCCCCGAACAGGCCATGAGATAGAGCGCGCCGAAGCCCATGCCGTGGATCATGGTGAAGAGACTGCGGGTGGTGAACTCCATTCAGACCATCCTTTCCGCTGGCGTGCCGCGATGCATCTCTGATGTTTTCGAACCGGCGCGGCGTCGATTCATTGTCCGGACCAGCCGAATCCATTTTGCCTTGGCGGCCCTGGAAACAGCATGCCGGTCGTCGAATCTTTCTTGTCGCCTGGCGAGCCGCCCTTGTCATCTTTTCCCCAGGTCCAGTACATGCCAACGTAGGCGTAATTCTCGGTTTGTCCAACGAAGGAGTGCCCATAGCAGAACAGGATTTGCTCGTTGGTGTCGTGCTTGAAGTGATAATAGCCGCCCACGTCGATCATGGCTGACCGCTCTGTCTGCGCCGCCGCGTAGCCCTCGCGGCCGTGCGCGAAAATCTCCGCTCCAAGTTCCCACTGTTCGCTGAGCTCGCGCTTGACCAGCCAGCCGGTGTACGGAAAGTCGCGATAATTGGCCTGCGGAACCACCTGGTAGCCGCCGCCTCCGTCGAAGAGCCATTTGCCCGTATTTTTCTGGAACCAGATGGGGAGCTTGTACCAGACCTTGCCCACGCCGAGGCCCTTATCGAAGTTGCCGGTTGGCATTTCGAACATGGTAAAGCTGCCGATCTGCGGCATGTGCTTGCCTTCTTTGATGAAGGCGATCTTTGCGCCGAGCTCCATGTCGGTGAGGCCGAAGGCACTGGGGCCTGTGCCCGCGGGAAGATAGACCGGATTGTTGGATGGCGCAATCACGCCCCAGGGAAGAATGGCGTGGAGCTGCACGCGGGGAATCGCGCCCCAGTTGAATTCGAATGCAGGGCCGGTGGAATCCATTTCGGCGGGAGTCCCGTCGGCGCTGCCGAAGATGTAGAACTCGTAGTGGTGCAGGTCGACGGGAACGGGATCGTCGGTTTGATAAGGGGGGCCCTGTGCGAAGAGGGGGGAAGCGGCGTGAGCGCACAGCAGAATCACTGCCAGAGATTGGACGATGCCGGGGATTTTCATCGACGCTCCGCGCGGGGGGGCGCGTGTGGCCCAACAAATGTTGATCTTAGAGCCTAAGCGCGCAGCAAGTCCATGCCGGATTTCAGACTTTTAACATGTTATTCAATTTGAATCTTTGGGGAGTCGCCCCAAGCTCTTCGCCATTTTGGGGCGAATGGGTAGGAATTGCACTTTTTGTTAAACCGGACGGCCGATTTAGTGGTGATGACCACCGCCGCCGCCGGAATGGCTCGACCCGTGGCCGCCGCCAAAGCTGTGTGAGGAATGGCCGCCGCCACCAAAGCTATGCGACGAGTGGCCCCCACCGAATCCGCCGAAGCTATGCGAAGAATGTCCGCCGCCGTAGGAAAACTTCGGCGCTTTACCTTCGGAGAAACCACGCGGCTCCGACGAGTGACCGAAGAGATGGAAACCGCCGGAGTGTTGTTCGCTTCTGGCGAATGAGTTGCCATAACCACCGTAAGAGCGGCTCGTGGAACCGTGCGAAGAGTACGGCTGCGAGTAAGACTGCGGCGCGCGATAGTTCGATTGCGGGCCGGCATAGGAGAAGCCGGGACGCGTGGCGTAAGCCTGCTGCGATCCGCGGTTCGTGTAGCCGTAGCCCGGATTGCTGAAGGTCTGCGGCCGGCTTGCGTAGGCGGGCGCGCGATTTTGGTAGGCCTGCCGATTCGAGTACACCGGCTGCGACTCTGCACGGCTGTACATCTGGCGCGCGGGCATCTCCGGATGCGTATAGCCGTTGCCGTTCGGCTGATAGCCGCGATTGAATTCGCCGGAACCGCGATTGTTGTCGTTGCCGCCGCGATTAAAGGCCTCGCCGCGCGGATTGTAAGGAGCGCCGATCGCCGGCCGCACGTACGACTGCCCGGGATTGCGATTGCCAGGATTGCGATTGTCGGCCCAGCCGCCGCGCTGATCGTATCCACGCTGATCAGGTCCACGTTGATCAAATCCGCGATGATCAAAACCACGTTGATCGAACCCGCGCTGCGAACCGTACGCGCGATCGTAGCCGCCGTGCCACCGGTCCCCGCCACCCCAACCGTAGGCGCGTGGCCCGCCATGGGGCAGGCCCCAATCGGCCACCGTGTTGCTGTGCGTGTAGTAATCCGCGTGATCGAAGAGCACACTGTTCGCCAGCCAGTCCAGGCCCCATCCAAGCCACCCAAACGGGAATCGCCCAAATGCTCCCAGTGCAAAGCTGAGCCCATATTGAACGGGAGAGGATCCGAAGAAGTCGCCCAGCGCGCCCATGAGTGAAAAGCCCGGATACGGCGAGATCGGCTGGCCGTAGACGTCCCACGGATTGTAGGTGGGCACGTAGACCTGTTCGGGATTGGGCGGCGCGACGTCAATGTAGCCCTGGTCGTTACTCACGTCTTCCTGCGGTGTAGATTGCAGATTTCCGGCCTGCTCGGCGCGCTGGCGCAACACCTGCACCGTCTGCATCACGTCATCCGGCTGGTTGTAGTAGGCGTTGCCCAGCGATGTGGTCCACTCGAGATTGTGGTTCAGCATGTCGAGCACATCAGGGAATGCAGTGAGCGCTTTCACGCTCGGATCCCAACTGGTTTGCGCATTGGCGCCGCCAGCGATCTGATCCGGCGAGCCGTAGCCCTGCGACTGCATCTGGTGCAGCCACTGGTCGGCGACGGCAACCTCTGCGGGATATGTCGACGCTGCGAGAATCTGCGCGAGCAGGCTGTCGGGATAAAGCGCAACGGGCGCAAGCATTTGCTCGAGCTGGTCGGGGCTGAGCGCCTGTGCGGCCGCGGAAGGCTGCGATGCAAGATCCTGCTGCTGCCCGTAGGGCGAGGGCGCGTACTGCTGTTCCTGAGAATATGGTTGCTGCGCGTAGGGCTGTTGCGGAGCAGAGTACTGCGGCTGCGCATAACCGTATTGCGGCTGCTGATACTGCGGCTGGCCGGATCCAGACTGCGGCGCCGGTTGCGCGTATGAATTGCCGGACGGGCTGCCATAGGCGCCGTAAGGCTGCGGCGGGTACCCTTGCTGCGCCATGAGGCACAGAGGCGCACCAGCGAGCGCAAACAATGTAGCTACCGCGGCCAACTTGCTTAGCGACGCGCGCGAAATCACAACTGTGGGGGTAAGCCAGAATCGATTAGTGCGGGTAAACGAAGATCGAGTGGTGTTCATCAGCAGCGGGGCAAAACCTGCAAAGCAGGAAGAGGTGAAACTCATCGGGGCTTCCATCATCCCTCACTTTCCACCCCAGCCCGTTCCGGAGCAGTTTGCCGGCTTCCGGTCGAACCCGGAGCCAACGGGATCCGGCAGCCCAGGGGGGAGGGCTAATCCATATGACCCGACCGAGCCAGATTAGTTGTTGCAAGGGATCATAGTTTGACGAAAAACATCGGTGCCAGGTTGGCAGCAACTCGGGAGCTCGTTGGCTCATCGGTTAACTCGTTCATTTCCAGTCCTTTTGTTACAGCCACCTCCAAGCCTGAAACGGCGTCTTGATCGTCAGCGAACAGCGCTCCGTGCGTTTTTTTGCGCTCCAAGACCGGCGGCGGACCAGTTTGTACCTTTTTTGAAGGGGCACGACTTAAAAGCCGGCCCTGAGTACAGCCAGAGAGTGCGGCAACCGGCCCATAAGCGTCAGGGCGTCCGCCTTAACGGGAGTAGTATTCCAGTGGGCTTCTGATGGCAGCGAGGAGACAACCTATGTACAGATGTGCGAAGGGAATCGTCACACTGGCTCTGGCTCTGGGCCCGCTGGTGTGTTATGGCGACTCGAGCTACAAGGAAACCACGCAGATGACCGGTGGCCAACTGATCGATTCGCTGAAGAACATTCCGTTTATGGGGAAGCAAATGAAGAGTCTCACCGACCCGGTGACCACGACGACGATGGTGCGCGGGAATCAGAAGGCGGTGGTGACCAGCCAATCGACTGAGATTTACGACCTGGATAAACAGGAAATCATCCACATCGACACGGTTAAGAAACAGTACAGCGTGGATACCTTTGACGACATGCGAAAGATGATGGCCAGGATGCCCGACGCGATCAAGCAGGCGCAGGCCGCGGCAGTCCAGCCGCAGGCGCCGCAAGCGCAAGCGCCCGCAAGCAATCTGCAATACAGCTTTTCTGCATCGGTGAACGATACGGGCGTGCAGCAGGTGGTAAACGGTCTGAACGCGAAGCAGCAGATTCTGAAGTTGACGACGGTTGTGACCGACCCCAGCCAACCGGGCACGAGCGCAACGTATACGGTGACCTCAGAAATCTGGACGACACCGGATGTGCCCGAAGAGATGAAAGACGCGCAGGACTTCGATACGCGCTTTGCGCAAGCGCTGATGTCCGGGGTGGACATGTCTGCGTACTTGAACACGCTTGGCAACTCGTCGAACGCGGCGACGACGCAAATGTTTGCCGGCAATCCGGGCGCTGGCGGGGCCTATGCGCAAATGGGAAAGGAAATGGCGAAAATCCAGGGGACGCCGATCCTTGAGAAGACGAGCATGGGTGGATCGGGGACGGGCCAGGCAGCGCCGGGGAATAACGCTGCCAGCAGCCAACCCGACGACACAGGGAGCGGAGGCAACGTGGTGGCCAAAGGAGTGTCAAGTCTCGTCGGGTTATTCGGCAAGAAGAAGACGCAGCCCGCCAACCCGGCGCCCGCGGCGAGCCCAACGAGTGCGCCGCAAACTCCCGGAGAAACCATACTGCTGGAAACGACCACGCAGAAGTCAAACTTCTCGCACGATCCCGTTCCAGCGTCGGCTTTTGAGATTCCGGCGGGATTCAAGCAGGTGCCTTCGCCGCTGACACAGGCGCTGGCCAACCAACCCAGCCAATAATGTTGTCCGAACCGGGACGGGGCTGCGAAACTGCGCGCTGCTGAAGCCTGGCCTTAGCCGGCCAGCGCCTTCTTCACCAACTCACTGACGGCGCGGCCATCGGCGCGGAGGCTCGCGGCCTGCAACTTGCCTTGGACGGCCTTCATCGCCGGGCCGATCTCTTTCTGCGTGGGTTTGTGGCCAAGCGAGCCTTCGAGCTCGGCGAGTGCCTCCGATACCAGCGCGGCGAGACCGGCCTCGTCGAGCGCCTTGGGCAGGAACTCCTCGATGATGACAATCTCGGCCTGCTCCTTCGCGACCAGGTCGGGCCGATTGCCTTTGCTGAATTGCTCAATGGAGTCGCGCCGCTGCTTGATCATCGACGCCAGCGTCTGCTCGCCCTCGGCCTGCGTAAGCGGCGCGCGCTTCTCGATGGATTTGTTCTTGAGCGCGTTCTTGATGAGACGCAGCGCGCCGGTGCGGTCGGCGTCGTGGGCCTTCATGGCGGTAACGATTTGCTGGCTGATCAGCGTTTCAAGTGCTCCCGGTTCTGACATCTTTTCTTGCTCCTGGCGTCATGCCCTTAGAGTTCGCAACTTCCAACATTCTTTCATCTTGAGGGTCACACGGGCGCTAGTTCCTGCACGCTGCCACCGCTTCCCGCTGAATCTCGTCAGTTGTTCCAGAACAACCGCGAAAGCGCGTCCTCCTATCGGAGTGGAACGATCTGCTTCTTGCGGTGCCGATCCGGTCATTTTTGTGTGCCTTGGATAAGATTTTCCACAGATTTTGAGCATCCCATAGCCGTATTTCGGCGATTTCCGCGGAATCAACATCACAGAAACCACAAATGTGTGTATTCTGTGATTGATGCGGCTATATTCATTCAGTCGCTGCCAGATCCTTAGATTCCACCGCAGGAGGGAAATCCATGATTCGTAAGACACGGCTTTATACACCCGGTCCGACGCCGCTGCTTCCGGCGGCACAGTTTGCCATGGCAGCGGCCGATATGCACCACCGCACGGCCGAGTTTCGCGCACTGTTCCAGAAGGTGCTGGCCCAGTTGAAGATTTTTGTGGGCTCGAAAAACGATGTGTTGCTGCTCGCCTGCTCGGGAACGGGCGCGATGGAAGCCTCGGTTTCGAATCTGACGTCGCCCGGGGACAAAGTGCTGGTGCTGACGGCAGGCAAATTTGGCGAGCGCTGGACGGGATTGGCAAAGGCCTTTGGTTGTGAGCCGGATGTGGCGACGGCGCCGTATGGGCAGACATTCGACCTTGCCGCGGTGACGGCAGCGCTGAAGCCCGAGCACAAAGTCATCTACATGCAGGCGACGGAGACCTCGACGGCGGTGCGACACGATGTGGAGGCGATCGCCAAACTGCGCGACCAGGTTGCGCCGAACACGCTGCTGGTAGTGGATGGAATCACGGGACTGGGCACGACGCACTTCGATGTGGATGGATGGGGAATCGATGTGCTGATCGGCGGCTCGCAGAAGGCAGTGATGATTCCGCCGGGGCTCGCGTACTTGAGCGTGAGCGAGAAGGCGTGGGCGGCGATGGAGACTACGAAGAATCCGCGCTACTACTTTGACCTGCGCAAGGAGCGCAAGAACGCGGTCAAGGGCGAGAGCGCGTACACGCCGGCGGTGGCGCTGGTGGCGGGGCTGGGCGCGGCGCTCGATTATATTGCCGGGCAGGCGAGCGGCGATCTGGAAAAAGGCCGCGAGGCGCTGATCGATAACGCGCAAGTGAACGCGGCGGCGACGCGTGCCGGACTCGTGTCGCTCGGCTTCACGCTCTTTGCGCCTACGGCACCGGCCGCGGCAGCCACGGCGGTTGCGGTTCCGGAAGGCATGGACTCAAGCGCGGTGGTGAAGGCGCTGAGGTCGAAGTTCGCGCTGGTAGCGGCCAACGGGCAAGGCGAAATGCAGGGGAAGATCTTCCGCGTGGCGCACCTGGGGTTCTTCGACTATCTCGACACGGTTGCGCTGCTGGGCGCCATGGAGCACATCGCCAAGGACACGCTGGGCCTGCCGGTGAAGTGGGGTCAGGCTGTGGCGGCGGCGCAGGCAGTGTACGCGAAGGCGGCTTCTAGCTCTTAGCTCGTTCGCGGGGGTTCAAAGTTTGCAGCCTTCCTCCCGCGCCCGCAAAGAAACGCCACGGTGATTCGCGGAGGAATTGGTTTGTTTTCAAATTTGCAGTCTCCGGTTTTTGGCTAGGAGCTAGAAGCTAGAGGCTGGGAGCTGTCTTTCATGGCGGAACTGACCTTTGGAGAGAAGCTGCTGATTGCGCGCAAGCAGCTTGATCTCTATCAATACGAGATGGCGGAGCGGTTGGGAGTGCATCCCAACTCACTGACCAAGTACGAGCGCGGCGAAGGCAAGCCGCACGCGGCGGTGGTGCGGATGTTTGAGCTGCTGTGCGAGCAGCAGGGCATTCGCTTTGATGAGTACAAGGGTGGAGAAAAAAACCAAGGAGCAGCGATGAAGATCGTATTGGCGGAGAAGGTTTCTCCGGCGACGCTGGCGGTGTTTGCAGCCGAACCCGGGTGGGACGTGAAAACGCACGATCAACTGCCGGAGGGTTTGCCGGCGGCGCTGGTCGATGCCGATGCGCTGGTGGTGCGCAGCGCCGTGCAGGTGGACGATGCGCTGATGGAGCATGCGCCCAAGCTGCGCGTGATCGGCCGTGCGGGTGTTGGCGTTGACAACATCGATGCTGAAGCAGCGACGCGGCGCGGCATTGTAGTGATGAATACGCCGGGCGCAAACGCGGTAGCTGTGGCGGAACTGACGATATGCCTGATGATCGCGCTGGCGCGCAAGGTGCCCGCAGCGAATGCGACGATGCATGCTGGCAAGTGGGAGAAGAAGAGTCTGCAGGGCGCAGAGCTTCGCGGCAAGACGCTGGGGATCCTGGGGCTGGGACGGGTTGGCCTCGAAGTAGCCCGGCGCGCACGTGGATTCGGAATGGAGATTGTTGGCAGCGATCCGTTTGTACCGGCTGCAGTGGCGCGCGAAAACGGCATTGCGCTGGTTCCCGTAGAAGAGATGTTTGCGAGGGCTGACTACCTGACGTTGCATGTAGGCCTCACGCCGCAGACGCAGGGCATCATCAACGCCAAAACTCTCGCGGCGATGAAAAAAGGTGTACGAATTATCAACTGCGCGCGTGGCGAACTGGTGGACGAAGCGGCACTGGTCGCGGCGCTGAAGAGCGGGCAGGTGGCAGGCGCAGCGCTCGATGTATTTTCGGTAGAGCCGCCGAAGGAGTCACCGTACTTCGGGCTGGACAACGTGATTCTGACGCCGCACATCGCCGGCTCGACGGCCGAGGCGCAGGAGGCGGTGGGTGTGCAGATTGCGCAGCAGGTACGCGAGTATCTGAAGCTGGGCGTGGTGCAAAATGCCGTCAACCTGCCGTCGCTCAGCCACGAAGAGTACGTGAAGATGGCGCCGTATATCGATCTGGCGGGACGGCTGGGCTCGTTTCTTGCGCAGGCGGGCAAGAGCGGCATTGAGGCGATCCACCTGATTTACGGGGGCGCGCTGTGCGAGGCGAGAACGGAGCTGGTGCGCAACGCGGCGATTGCCGGGCTGTTGCAGGGTTCAGAGAATGTGAACCGGATTAATGCGGCCGCCGTGGCTGCGGAGCGCGGCATCCGCGTGCACGAAGAGAAGGAAGAGAGTCATCGCGGTGGAACGGCGACAGTGTTGACGGTGGTGTTGCTGACGGCATCGGGCGAGAGCCGCGCCAGCGCAACGGTGATTCACGGTGAGCAGCCGCGGCTGCTGGCCTTTGATGAAATTGACGTGGAAGCGCCGCTTGAGGGGACATTGGTTGTCTGTCGCAACCTCGACGTGCCGGGTGTGATCGGAAGGATCGGCACGATTCTTGGTCAGCAGGGCGTGAACATCGCCAACTTTGCACTGGGCCGCGAACGCCGAGCGCCGAGCATTGCCGGCAAGCTCGTGAAGGCGCTGGCCGTGGTGCAGGTGGATGAGCCGGTCTCGGAGTCGGTGCTTGAGCCTCTGAAGGCGATCGAAGCACTGCTTGAGGCGCGGCTGGTGAAGTTGCCCGACGGGAAGTAAAGAGTTGATTCCCGCGCAACCATGCAGAGTATGATTTAGCCAGCGCACCGGACAAGCCCCGATGTTGGTCCTCCGGCGGGCCGGTTTCCCGGCTCGCTGGAGCAGGCGGCTTCGTTTGCCAGCCCTCTTTCGCCGCTGCTCGACGATTCATTCATGGCTCGTGGGTGACCCGAGTGCCAGCCGAAGGGGGGTTGCCTGTGCCACACTCCGTAAAGCGCGCCGCGCGAATTCTGGGTGCTGGTTTGATCTCCACATTCCTGAACTCCTGCGGATCCTCAACCGCTCCGCCGCCTCTTCTATCCGTCCTCACACAAACGCAGGAATCAGCCTGCTATATCTACCACCTCAGCCCCGGAGACTCAGTGAATGCGGCCTACGATGACGCGTTTTGCGCGTGGATTTCGGCTCAGGTCGGCGTCAAACTCAGCGGGAAAATCCAATATTACAAGTTCAAGGACGCAGCACAACTAAGTCAGCTCACCGGCAATTCCGTTAACGGCTACTCCAACCCCGCAAATCAAGAGATTTATTCCGTTTGGCCGGCGGACAATCACGAAACGACCCACGTCTTTACCGCCTTTCTCGGCACACCTCCACCCTTCTTCAACGAAGGCATGGCCGTAGCCAACCAGACTGATCCGCTTGCCGGGGTCTACACGCCCTCCTGGAACGGCCTGGGTCCGCACTTCTGGGCCAAACAGCTTCTTCAGCAGGGAATCATGCCCTCAATTTCCGGCGTGATCGACCAAAAAGGTTTCTCGGCGTTGGATCCCAATGCGACCTATCCGATGGCAGGGTCGTTTGTCCGTTATCTCATCGACACGACCAGCATGGCCACTGTGTTGAAGCTGTTTCCCGGTGCATCCTACAGCGACTCAGCCGCCACCACCGAGGCGCGCTTTCAGGCGATATTCGACGAGCCCCTGACGACAACGGAACAGAACTGGCATGCTTTTCTGCTGCAGTACCAGGGCCTGTAGCGCGAACGCCATCTCGTCAAGTCGGTCCGTGGGCAGGCTGTTACTAGTGAATGTGGACGTCGCCGGAGCCTGTTTCCACGCGCACTTCAGGACCACCGCCGTTGATCTGTCCGTGCACGCGATGCTTGTCTGATGAGGTTTGCATTGCCATCGGCTGATCGGTCGAAATCTTTCCCGATCCCGTGGACGCATCAAGATCAACGGGCGCATTTCCGGTGGAAAGTTCGATGGATCCGGAGCCCGTCTGGAGTTTCCAGGGAGACGCAGGTTTTCCCTCGGCCTTGATCTCGCCAGAGCCCGTCTGGGCCTCAAGCGCTCCAGCCACACCCTTCAAATCAATGTTGCCGGAACCGGTTTGCGCCTTCGCATCGCCTTGGCCTGTGCCTTCGATTTCGATATTGCCCGAACCGGTCTGGGTTTTGAATCCACCTTCAATTCCAGTGGCATTGATGTTGCCGGAACCGGTTTGAAGCTTGGCGTCTTTACCCACCCCGGTATCGGCGATGTTGCCCGACCCGGTCTCTGCGATGAGAGTGGTGTCGGCCGGCGCCTCAATTTCGTAGCTGATGCTGATGTTGTGCAGGTTCTCGCCATGCTGCCCGCCGATGCGGATGACACTGCCATTCTGCTCGATGGGCGGGTTGGCGACGATCTGCTGCACTTGCGCGGGGTCCGCATTATGTCCCGCCTTGACGATGCCGTGAATATGAACCTGGCCGCCCGCGCCCTTGGTCATGGTAATGTTCCCCGAGCCGGTGAGGACCGAGAGCGCAAGATTGCCGCTGAACGAGAGAGTGCGATCGAACGTGTCTTGCGACGCGGACTCAGGTGCAGGAGCGGCAGGCGCAGATTCGTTTTGCGCCAATGCGGGCGCGTCAGGAGCGGATGGGCTGGCAGGAGAATCGGCCGATGCGGGACTGGCAGGCGTGGCGGGTGCTCCGGGTGCTGCCGGATATTCAAGCGCGACGCCGGTGGCAGGCATAACCTTCGCGCTGGGAGCGGCAGGTGCAGCAGCGGGTGCCTGGGCCGCTGGAGACGCCGGCTGCGGGTCTGCGGTCGCTGCATTTTGAAGGTAGACGACTCCGGTCTTCCATGACGATTCGCTTGCGGCCTGCACGCGCACGAAAGCGGTGACGGCGAAGATTGCAACGGGAACGAGCATCATGGCAATGCGTACGCGACGGCTTCCAACGAAGGCGCGGCGGAATGCACTGTCATTCAAAAGGCGCTCGATGCGGCGGGAGATACTGCTTGGACGGGCCATGGCAACTCCTATCAGGGTTGGGCGCGGCGCAGCCGCGAAGTCCAGAAGGATTTGGGCGTACGTGGTGTGATCGGCGGCCTCGAGTAGGCCGGAATGGTCGCTAACGGTTTCGCCCAGATCAGATAGTTTGCGTTTAAGCCACCACCCCAGCGGGCTGAACCAGGCAATCGCAGCATAGGCTGAGGCGAGAATCTGCAGATAGAAATCGAGCTCGCGGATATGGGCGCGCTCATGTGCGAGAACGATGCGAAGTTTATCGTCGTCCCATAGTTGGTATTCGTCGGGCAACAAAACACCGGAGCCGATGGTGACTGGAGAAGCAACCTGGGGACAGGAACGGAGTCGAAGTCCGCGAGCGAAGCTCGACGCGGCGGCGAGCTTGACAGGCTTTGCGAAGCTCCACAAGCGAAGCGTGGACGCCAGCCCAACCAACAGGCGAAACAGGAGTGCAGCCGCAACGGCAAGATAGAGCCAGGTTGCGACCATCAAGATCGATATTGGATTGCGACTCGGCGTGGGATGCGGAGACACGGCTGGGGAAGGGGCAGTCGCGGCAGGCTGCTTAAGAGCGGAATGATGGTCGAAGCCGCCGGGCAATGCATCGCGCAGCTCGATGGAGTTTTGCGGCATACGGGAGTGGTCATCAAACCGAGGCAGTAGCGTTGCAGGCGCCCGTGGCGCAGTCTCCTGCGTGGTGGGTTCGAAGATCGAAGCAACACGCTGGAACGTTGCGGGCATAACGAAGCAGGCAGCAGGGAAGACGCGCCAGCGCGCAGCGAAAGGAAGGACCGCTGGCATGAGCAGCGCGCAAACCAGCACCGAAGCCCAGGCTCGCTTCAGGGCAATCACGTTGCGTACGCGAAAAACGCACAAAGCTGCCCAGACCGCAGCGGCCAACAGCAGGGAACGAAGCGCCGCGTCGACGAATGCTGCCATCATGCAATCAACCTCCGTTCAGCCCTTGGATTCGTTCTTGTGCGCGCCCGCTTTCTGCGCGGCTGCGATGCGCGCGGCCAGGCGCTGCAATTCCGCGCGATCGAGCACCTTTGAATCGACCATGCCCACCAGCAACGCTTCGACCGAGCCCTCGCAAAACCAGTCGACAATGCGCTTGGCGGCGCGCCCGGCCACACGCTGGCGCGACTGCGCGGAGCGATAGAGAAACGTGCGGTTATCGACCGAGTGGGCGATGTAGCCCTTCTCTTCGAGACGCCGCAAAACTGTTCGCACCGTGGAATCCTTCAGCGGGCGGTCAAGCCCCTCGCGCACTTGCTCGGCAGTGACACTTCCCAGCCGCCACACGATGGAAAGCACTGCCCGTTCCAACTCGCCTAATTCCGCCGGATCGTGGCCGAGGTGAATGTTACGTTCCATAATGTTACCTACGGTAACACAGAAGAGCGTGGAATTGTCAAGCGGTTTCACCGGCATCGATGTGCAAAAACGGAGCGAGCGGGCCGCAATGCCCTATTTCGTGGGGTCGGTCACGCGGCCGAGGAAGAGAATGGCGCCGGACTTCGCGTCGCGGATCAGGAAGAGGAACGGGTGATCGGCGCGAAAGACGACGGGCGGCGGCTCAGGGAAAGGAACGCGAGCCGCCGTGGCGCGCATGATGATGGATGTGGCCGCGGCCGCTTCGGTGCCCTGTTCGTTCACGTCAATAAATGCCTTGTGAATGGCAGCGGAGATGGTGAAGTCGGGCTTGCCGGTCATGCCGGAGAAATTGGCGGCGCCGCCGAAGGCCTGCGGCATGCCCATCGCGGAAAGTGCACTGCTCAGCTCGAACTGCTGCGTCATGGTAAAGCGCGGGAAGGTGAGGATGACTTTATCCACCGGCTCGAGTTTCTGGAGCCAATCGCCGGCGGCCGAGGCGGTGAACGATTGCTCAAGAGCGGGCAGGCCGTTGTTGGCTTTGGGGAGCAGGACATCCATGGAGAGTTCATCGCCGGAGTAGGGCAGCTCGAGCGCCTGGAACGTGCCGCCGTCGTAGTAGCGGTAACTGCCGGTGCGATGCATGAGCGAAGCCATGACGAACTGCGACGCAGATGTGTGGAACTCTTCGTTTTGGGTGGAGGCTTTTTCGAAGGGATTGAGCCAATCGCCCTTGAAGTAGATGGCGTTGGTAAGGACGAGACGCGTTGCGGGAGTGAGAACGCCGTGCCCGATCAGGTTCTGGATCTTGTTGTTGGTCTGCTGCTCGACCCAATGATTAATCGTGTTGCTCACGGTGTCAGGCGAGGCTTTGAAATTGACGCGATGAAAGCCGGCGGCGTAGTCGGACTGGACGAGCTTGAGGTAGCTCGGGAGAAAGCTTGCGTCCTGCTGCGCCCACAACGCGTCGGCGACGCGCAATTGGTAGCCGTTGTGCTGGGCGTTCATCGAGCTCAGCAGCGTGCCCATCGCGGGATGAAGCTGCGCCGGCGGGAGGGTGAAGTGCAAGACATGCTGCATCTCGGCTGCGGTTTGCCCGCGTGCGCCGGCATAGGCCATGGCAAACGCGGTGGAGATGCTTTCCGGCGAGAAGAAGAGATTGCCTGGTTGCGAGCGGAGTTGCGAATAAAGATCGACAGCGAAAGCGTTGCTGCCTTTTACCGCTTCAACTTCGGTGGCTGAAGGCGGGCCGGGCTTTTGCTGAGCCGCCGATTGCGAAGACGCAATCTGAGGAGCGGCAATCAGGCCAAGAATTGCGACATGCAGCAAATTCATTTGAACCTCCCACGGTACGCAACCGGGCAAAAGATCCGGCAAACATGGAACGCGGTGGGCCGACTTTCTTGCACCGGAATCCAAGAGAAATCGCCGAACCGGTTGATTGCTCCTATCCCATCAGGCCCTTGTGGCCCATCCAACTGCGCAGATACGACGCCTGGCCAATGTGGTAGGTTTCGTGGACGGCGAGGAAGTTGACGATGCCGCTGACCTTGCCGTCGGCGCTGGGCGGGCCCTTCACCGAGGGCTGTGTGAGGACGTCCTCAGACACGGAGTCGAGTGCGCCGTCGAGGACTCCGGAGACATCGCGCCAGCCGTCGAGAAGCCTTTCGCGCGAAGGGAACGCGGCTGCGTCGGCGCACTTGAGGCCGCGCGCAAAAAGATCGAGCCAGGGCAGTGACCACTGCGTACCGATGCGATCCAGCAGATACTTGCGCGTCCAGACGACGTGGCCCACGATCCAGGCAATGTGGTTGCCGTTGTCGCCGGGCCGGCGCAGCCATTCTTCCTGCGAGAGGTCGCCGACCATTTTGGTCAAGAAGCCGGAGTTGAAGCGAAAGTTTTCTGCGGCGGTTGCGATGACGGCGGGGACGGGCATGGGAGCTCCTTGCGTTGGGCGCAGCCGCGACAAGCCTACGCGCGGCTGAGGTAGGCGCCTTCGCTGGTGTCGACGCGAATCTTTTCGCCGGCATTGATGAAAGGCGGGACCTGCACGACAAGGCCAGTCTCGGTCTTGGCCGGCTTAGTGACACTGGAGGCGGTAGCCGACTTGAGGCCGGGCTCGGTTTCCACGACTTCGAGATCGACGGTCTGGGGCAGCTCGATCCCGACCGGCTGGCCGTCGTGATAGCTGACCTTGATCTGCAGATTTGGGGTGAGGTATTCGACCGCGTCGCCGAGAGTGGAGCTTTTGAGCACCATCTGCTCGTAGTCTTGCGGGTTCATGAAGTAGTAATCGTCGCCGTCGGCGTAGAGAAACTCCATGGCAACTTCGTCGACAACGACTTTCTCAATGGCGTCGGCGGAGCGGAAGCGGTGCTCGAACATGGCCCCCGATTTCAAATTGCGCAGCTTGGCCTGGATGAAAGCGCGAAGATTTCCGGGCGTGCGGTGCTCGACCTTGAAGACCGTGTGAAGCTGGTCATTGTGCTTGATGATCATGCCCGGACGCAGTTGTGTGGCGGGAATCGCCATAAATATTGCAGCTCCTTGCTGGGTGATTTGGCGTTTTCGGGAATCCAGTGTCGTGCCCGGCGCAGTTGAAGGTCACCGCTCCCTGTTCGTCGCGATGACTTGAAAGCAGCGGCCTCGCGTCGCGGCATTCCCGAAAACACATTTGCGCGCAACGCGCAAAGAAATGATGCCGTTTGGCCTCTCTTTGATTGTAGCCCACGGCAAGGTCGGAAGCGGTTAGAGTCGGATGTTTCGGTCGAAAAATCGTGCATAACCTGCATCATCTACATTACCTTTTTGTTTGCAAAGCATAACTGGCAGTGTAGGTTATTCTCATCCTGTTCCAAACCTACACCACCATACACTGCGGCCAGTTCGTGGGCCCGTTTCAGGGTGGCGAGGTCCAGCACCAAGCCCTTCCCAGACTTGCCCAGCCGGCGTGTGACGAGGCTGATTTTTTTCATTCCATGCCCGATCGTCTCGGCGCTGTAGTGCAGCCGCTCTCCGCGCGCTTCCACGATGCGATTGACCTCAAACGCGATTTCGCCGACGAAGATTTGGACCTTGCCCTCGTGGCACAGATTAAGGATTGCTTCCAATGTGACGGCCTCGATGCCGGTCGAGCGGTCCGCCTGTCGCTGGTCCTCAACCGGCGCCAGCAACGAGATAAGTTGCGATTGAAGCCCAGGCGAGTCGATGATGCAGGCGCCGAGCGCGTTCGCGATCGCGCGCGTGTCTGACGTCAATTCAGAAGCGTCGAATTCTGAGTTATAAACGGGGACGAGGTTTTTAAGCTGGTAATTTAAAAGTTGATTTTGCAACTCCTGAACCTCGATTTCAGTCATCCGTGATGCTTTCTCTACTGCGCAAGCGGCGGCAGTGGGGTGCACGTTGACTTGAAGGCTGAAGAGCGGTATCCGGTCTGCAGATACTTCCTCCCCGACGTAGATCGCCTTTGGGCCGAAAAAGTCGCGATAACAGCCAGCGTCGCTGACCAGGTGGCCACGTGTCGCAGTACAACCTAGATGTGAAGCCATTTGCTTCGTCACGGATGGGTCGTAGAAGAGCAGCGTCGGGGTGGTGTGCCAGTTCACATTCTTCAGGCTGGAGATATCCGCCCGCGTGAGCATTAATGGGTACCGGCAGAAGTTCCGCAGCGCGAACAGAACTAGGTTCCCCTCATAGCCCGGTCCAACGATGGCGACGCCGGGAGCGAGAGACAGAGCATCGGAAAACCACGTGGAGAGGGTCCAATGAGCCAGCAAACGGCTAGCCCGCTCAGACAGGCTGGCTTGCGCGGCTATCGCTTTTTGCAGCCTGTCGAATAACTCATCGATGGTGCCGTATGGTGTCGATTTTGTGGGAACTGGGACCGCATCCATCGGAACGCGCACCGACTCGGCTCGCTGGAAGATCTCCTTGAAGCTGGCCTCAAATCCTCTTTGCACCTCAAACGGGGGCTTCCAAGAACCGATCCTGGAGGTCTCGCCGTCTCGACCAATCTCCGTTATGCCTCTGATTCTCACGGCTGGATTCGCGACGCAGGTATCAGAAAGGTCGATCGCGGAGTTGGTGGACACGGACTCCGAAGCTGGAATGATCGGCGCCCCTGGTAGCGCCCCTGCCCCAGGGCCCGCTGACGGTTGTTCTTCACCGGCGGCTGCAATTGATTCCGTCGCGGCCTGGGCGGCGCTCCCCGTCGGGCTGTGCGAAGTGTCTACATCTGGAGCGGCGCCAGTTTGAACAAGCTCAGAGCCACCGGCGTTCATCGTCATACTACACTTTTGCATTCTTACCTTACCTTTCCGGTGCGCTCTGGACCGCGTCAACTATTCGGCGGACCAGAGTAATCTATCTTTGAATTTGAAAGTTCGAATCCTCAGAAGTGTCCGCCCGGCCTGAAATTTTTGCAGGGGGAGCCAGCGGTCGCGATTGGCGGCGCGCATGATGTTACCCCCTTCGCGTCGCTATTTCCTCCTGCGGGCCTGCTCGGTGAGGGACTTCAATGCCAGATAGTAGCCGGTCTTTAATCTCAATAACTCGGACGCCAAACGGCACAAGTCATCAGCCATCTTTTGCGAGATAGGTTGTAGTTGCCGATAGCAGCTCTCCAAGTTTTCCTTAGAAGACCACTCCCAATATGAGGTTGAGGAGGCCTTCCCGAAAGTGAATTGCGTAATGATGCGCATTACCTTTTCGCGGTCAGGCGCCGCGAGCCGCATGAACGCGTTGAGAAGCCTGGCATTTACTTTACGGAATTTGGAGTCATCGGGCCACGTTACTGCAACTGACCCTTCACGGTGTGTTTTTTCCATATTGAATCCTTTCCATGGTTAGATTTATTTCGTTTTTCACGTTTACTTCCCATCCACCAGTTGCGGTGCGTCCGTGGGCCGGAATGACCGAATGGGTAGCCTTTCCTGTCCGCTGTAGCCAAGGTGCCGGCGGGACACACGTACTCTTAATACTGAGTTTTTGGAGATTCGAATTGGAATTTTGAAGGCGGACTGCTGAGAACCGACACACTCGGGCGCCGATATAGACCCCGCGGCGCCGGTTTGGAGAAACCCGGGGCCGCTGGCGGTTGTAGTCGTACTATACTTTTGCATTTTTACCTTACCTTTCTTTTGCGCCCCGGACCGCGATCAACTTTCTGGCGGGTCAGGTGCGCTCTATGTATGAAGATGAAAGTTCGATTTCTATAGAACCGCGTCCACCTGGCCTTGCCCCTTCGCGCTGTTGTGCCCATTTCCTTTGGGCGCAGTAACGCCAAACTAGGGCTCCTCCATCCACTCGCGGCGGTGCGACGAACGCTACAAGCTCAATGAGTGGGTGAAGATTTCAAATTCCCAGACTTCCCATAGTTCGCCTTCATGGCCGGAGATCTCGACATGAAAAGAGGCAGAGATACGGCGCGCGGATAGAATTTCAAAGCGCGCTACGCCTTCAAAGAAACCT